>Ga0187894_10004166_pt1 | contig 15695 bp, 14 predicted proteins | sample GBC1701081metaG_FD_136650 | JGI IMG/M metagenome (GOLD analysis project Ga0187894, IMG submission 136650) | White microbial mat communities from a lava cave in the Kipuka Kanohina Cave System on the Island of Hawaii, USA - GBC170108-1 metaG ... | reverse complement strand
GTTTGATGAAGGTGGTCGTGTGGTAAGTATCGAAGAGAAGCCTGCTCGACCGAAATCGAGATATGCAGTGACTGGTCTCTATTTTTTTGACGACCAAGTTGGCCAAAGGGCATTAACCCTGAAGCCCTCACACAGAGGTGAGCTAGAGATAACCGATCTGAACCGACTGTACTTAAGAGATGGAGAACTGCATGTAAAAGTGTTTGGACGTGGGACAGCTTGGTTGGATACAGGCACGAGCGATTCCCTCCTAGACGCGTCTCAGTTCATTCAGACAGTCGAGAAGCGCCAAGGATTGAAAATCGCCTGTCCGGAGGAGATTGCCTTTCGACTCGGTTATATTTCACGCGCAGAGCTTGCTCCTCTGATCCAGGAACTCAGAGGATGCAGCTATGGGGATTACTTGCAGAGTCTGCTTGATGGTGAAGTTATAACGAGTGTGCACAAAGAGTGAGTTTTCTCCGCTTCTATAAATCTTCTCAAGCATCCATAAGCCGTTCATCGTGCAAGTCCCCTGCACGGAGAAGGTTTATGAAAGGGCGTGGTTTCTTCTTGGAGCTTATTCCCAAGATGGAATCATGGCTCTGACGACCTTCGCGAATGCCGACATGGATGATGCGTCCTGTCTTAACTTTCGAACGACTCTTGGCCGCATTGAGCCGATATCTTGCCTTTCGCATTCTCGTTGTGCTGGAGCAGGGGTCTTCTTGAGGAGATCTGCACCTAAGAGGTAGGACGGGCAGAATGATCTCTGGTCTCAGCAAATCCATCTGCATCAAACAAAATGAATCAAACAAACCAGACAGAGCTCCTCCTCGTCAAAAGATACCTGGTCCACGGGATCGTCTGTCCTGCTCTGCACCTCCAGATGAGTCGAAGTCAATAGCTATCCTCTCCCCACTTTGTTCTATCAGCCCACTGTGAATCTTGCTCCTTCCCTCAGCACATCGCGCTTTCTTCGATTAGCCAAAGAATCAATCTGGATAGCGGTGGGCCAAGGTACTGCTGTTATCGGAGCATTATTGGGGATTCGCATTCTCAGCGAAATGATGACACCGTCAGAGTATGGGCTGTTGGCTCTGGGTATGACACTGGCAACTTTTTCCGGCCAAACTCTGTTTGGGCCCTTATGTGCCGGGGCGGGGCGATTTTATGCCCTTGCGCAGGAAGCAGGGGAATTGAGGCTGTATCTAAAAGGAGTTCGTAAGCTTGTATTATTCGCGAGCGGAATAATCTTGGCGATGGCTGGTGGAGTCACAATCGTTACCGCCTTGGCTGGAGGGTCGCACTGGTTGCCGTTAATTATCGCGGCACTTATTTTTTCTGCCGTCACTGGTTTCAACAGTCTTGCGAGCGGGATCCAGAATGTAGCGAGGCAACGTGCTATCGTGGCGCTCCACGCCGCTATGGCATCCTGGGGACGATTTGTTGTTGCTGCTGGACTCATGCTCATGTTGGGCGTCTCAAGTGCAGTAGCCATGTGGGGATATGTAATAGCGACGGCTATTGTTCTTGGATCGCAGTATCTATTTTTCCGGCCAATCTTGCAATCTGCGCAAGCGGAGATAACAACAGGACAGAACACTAGTGAGCAATGGCAGGCGAAAATTCTCAGATATTCCTGGCCATTTGCCACATGGGGGGTTTTTGCTTCGTTCCAAGTCGTCTCAGATCGCTGGGCTTTGGCCATGTTTAGTTCAGCAACAGATGTCGGATTGTTCTCGGTCCTGTACCAGCTTGGCTATTACCCTGTAGCGCTGTTTACAGAGATGTTGGTTACGGTAGTGTCCCCGATCCTGTTTCAGCGTGCCGGTGATGGAGTGTCTAGCCAGCGCCTTGGTAACGCAGGTGCGTTAACTAGATGGATTATGAGCGCCGTGCTGTTGGTCGCAGTTGCAATCTTTCTAGTTACTTTCTTTGTCCATGACTGGATATTTCATATGTTTGTAGCGAAACAATACGCATCCGTGTCCCATCTATTACCGTGGCTGATCCTCAGCAGTGGAATCTTTGCGGCAGGCCAAGTGCTGTCGATCGATCGCATGAATGCGCTTGATACGAAAGCGTTGATCGCACCTAAAGTGATCACTGCGATAATGGGAGGACTGCTCAATATTCTCGGGGCATACCTGTATGGTCTTGAGGGGGTAGTTGCGGCAAGCCTCTTGTTTTCAGTGATCTATTTTGGATGGTTGTTCCTTCAACATTCCAATCTTGCGCTACAACCAATTACCGGCATTGACGTATGATATGAAAGGGCACGATTAGGACATAAGCCGCAGCAAGGGAATTAGGTGCCGCGGCAATAATCAGATTGTCTTCGGTGGAGTAACGCTTTTGCTTTGGAGAGATGACGGTTTTGCCGTGTGGTTCTTTTCTCTGACACAGGGGTCAATAGCGGTCGCTTTCGGCCAATTGCTATATGGTTCTGTATTTACGGGCTGTCTGTTTTGGAGATGCTTCTTGAGTGGGCGGTTGCTGAGGTACGAAGCTTTGACCCATGTCGAACTCTGCTTTATGAATGGAGTGGGATTTCAGCGGATGCTCAATACCCTCCCAGACGGATCCTTTGGTTATATCAACATGCAATTCGGTGATATCGAAATGCATCGCAATAAGAATTGGGAAATGCTGATTTCCATGCCTAATGATCCAATTCGATGAAAGCTCTAATCAAGAAAGCCATACCAATAGGTATCTGGGAGAAGCTGAGCACGATTCGGCAAGGGCTGAAGCGTGCCAACATTACGCACTCAACTGGGGCTCTTGATCCTTTCATGGGAAAAAAAACCTTTGTGATGGTCGTTGGCCCTGCTTTCGATCAGAGCCGGCCTGACGCCATGATGGCCTGCAGAATGGGGTATTGCCGGGCATTTGAAGGACTAGGTATTCCATATGTAATTGCCGATGTACGAGATGTTGCTGATCTCGTCCAACGCGTACCGATGCCATTTTTAATGTACTTTGCCGGCGACTTGGAATTTTTATCCACTAACCATATTCCAGCGCTAGAGTCTTTTCCCTCAGCGGTATGGGTCTATCCTTGGTTTTCCAAAAGCCGACAATTCTTCATTTCCCATGGAATGAATCCAAAAATTTGGACCTTGCCAGAGCGAACCATTAAGAAAATAAGGTCGCTTTCTCCTCGCTTTTGTTTCACAGCGACTGTGCCGTCTGGCCTTCATTTTTTTGAAGAATGGGAGAGGTGTGGAATTCCAGTGAAATCATATCCGTTAGCTTGTGATGCTCATGTTTATCATTCAGCGCCAATCATGATTTCTGATTTTGATAACGTGCCCCTTGGATTTGTTGGCGGGTACTGGCAGTCAAAAGGAAAGGAGATTGACCGATATTTGAGACAATTCGAGAGTCGCCTCCATGTTTATGGATACAGCAAATGGCCTTATGCTGGATATCGTGGGAAACTACCTTTGGAATATGAGGCTTCGTTCTATCATCAGGCCCGTGTCTGTCCGGTCATTAATGAGCCTACCGTTGCGCTACTTAAGGGGCAAATTAATGAAAGAGTCTTTAAGGTGCTTGGCTCAATGGGTTGTCCCGTTGTTGATGCAGTATCCGCCTACAGGGAGCTCTATTCGGAGGACGAGTTGCTAGTTTCTGATGGGCCAGAGCATTTTGCAGAACTCGTTGAAGACTTGCTTAAAAATGAAGAGATGAATTGCACCTATCGTAATAAGGGAAACAAAGCAACGATCGAGCGGCATACGTATGAACATCGGGCAGTAACTCTCATGGATCAATTGGGGCTAGGCACTGACAAAAAGATTCGGTTATGAAATCGACTATCAAGAAATTGTTGGGCCGGTTTGGATACGAGTTAGTACGGCCGGTCATGTTTGATGGATCGTTGGATCCCCATTGTCATCTCTTAGGCGGCAAGAACATTGTCGATTTAGAGCGATTGGCACAAATCTCACTGTCGATTCCTGGCATGGTAACTCCTCGGTCGGGTCAGATCCTGTACGCATTGTGTGTTTTCCAAGAGGCTACTGGAGATGTTGTGGAGATTGGTTCATGGCAGGGGCGGTCAACGAGCTTTCTCGCAAGGGCGGTTTTGGATTCGGACAATGGCCGGTTTTTCGCCATCGATCACTTTAAGGGCAATGTTGGGAAGGAAGCATCGTATGTAGTCGGGAAGCAAGACTTGAGTGATTTGAAACATAACTTTATGTCGAATATGAAATCATTGAATCTTGATTCTTCTGTAAATCTTCTGGATATGACTACGATTGAAGCGGCTAGAGAGTTCACGCAAGGGCAGATCAGATTTTTATTTATTGACGGCAATCACACGTATGAAGGCGTATCAAAAGATATTGAGTTGTTTTTCCCACTCCTGTCCTCCAGCGCGATAATTGTATTTGACGACTTTTCGAACGCGTTCCCTGGTCTCCTGAAGGCTGTCGGGGAGATGCTTCACTCAGTGAAAACTTCCCGATGCTTGTCGTATCAAAATACGCTCGTTATTCGTCTTTGAATCGTCCGTTCTCATTCGCGTCATGCTATCCTCTGCTGTTGTACTGGGATTCCTGGTTCAACAGACCGGAATATTTCGATGAACAACCACACCAGAAAAGCGTGACAATATGAGGGAGAGCATCCAAACAGAAAGAGTTAAGTTGACCATAAGTTGCCACGATTGCGATTCGTTGCCAAAAGTGAATGGCGCAGGGGAGTGTTTTGGCGACATGCAGCAGTTTCAGCGCATGCACAACGGGGTTGTGGTGCATCGTGGTTCTTATCATGGTGAATGGATGACGGAAATTATCTCGCAACTTCGTGGGCATCATGAACCTCAGGAAGAAAAGGTGTTCGCAGAAGTGTTGTCCCATATTAGATCTGGCGCGTGTATGCTCGAATTAGGAAGCTTTTGGGCCTATTACTCCATGTGGTTTCATCGACAGATTGGACGCGCGCGTTGTTTTTGTGTGGAGCCGGTTCCTGAAAAATTAGTTGTAGGGGAAGAACACTTTCGTCTTAATCAGATGAAGGGTACGTTTCTCCATGGGTTTGTTGGGAGAACGTCAGATCCCCATGGGAAGTTTATGGATTGGGACGGCAGAAAGTCTGATGTTCCGATGATCTCCGTTGATGGCCTTATCAAACAGTTTGACCTTGAGAAAATCGATCTCTTACATGCTGACGTGCAGGGAGCAGAGTATGACATGCTCCTCGGTGCGGACCGCGCGTTGCGCAGCCATCGAATCGGATACGCCTTCATCTCGACGCACGGGCATGAGCATGAACGGTGTGTGAACTACCTGACAAGATATGGATATCGAATTATTGCGGCGCATTCGGTGCTCGAAAGTTTTTCGGGGGATGGTCTCATCGTTGCCCGTGCGCCTGAACATCCTGGCCCGGATCGCGTAGATATTTCGGTTAGGAAGGTTTGTTTCGCTGAACAGTTACGATATGAGTTCTCTAGAATGCGTCAGGCTATGAACCGATGTATGAGCCGGGGCTCGAGAGATCTGTAATGAAGAGCACGCCGCACGTCCCTCTCTGGCAGCATATACCAGGTGTCCGTGGATGGATTATCCGCAGGCGGGGGCGACTCGGGAAGCGTCGATTAGCTCAGGCTTATCGGTGTTTTTCTGAGATTGCAGGCTTGGAGGGAGTGTCGGAGATTCGATTTGATAGCAGCGGCTGCGCGTTCACCTTAACCGATGGAAGTCAATTTCGATTAGACCTATCGAAGGCCGCCGGATGGTTGTATTCTGTTCCGTTCATAGGCAGTTTTGAAAAGAAGGAGACCGACTATGTAAGAAAAATTGTCCAGTCAGGATGGGTATGCGTGGATGTTGGAGGCTGCTTTGGGTGGTACTCCATCCTGTTAAGTCGGGCCATTGGCCCAACTGGTCAAGTGCACGTGTTCGAACCAGTGCCACCGAACTTCGAGTGTCTCGCCGACAACGTTGCCCTTAATGGGGCCACAAATATACGTCTGAATAATGTGGCTTTGGGCGATCAGCCTGGCAGGCTCCAACTGTTCTTGCCGGATGAAGGAGTATCAGCATCATTTCAGCCGCATTCCTCAAGGTCAAAGTGTACAGTTTTGGAGGCCGACGTTACGACGCTCGACAGCTATACCCACCAGGCAGGACTCGCTCGGCTCGATTTTCTGAAGGCCGATATCGAAGGTGCAGAACTGTTATTGCTCAAAGGGGGACGTCAGACGTTGCAACGTTTCAAGCCCACGCTCCTACTCGAAATCCAGGCGCATAGCACGCGGCTGTTCGGCCATGAACCGGTGGCAGTGTTCAATTTCCTTAAAGACCTAGGGTACAGGGCAAATTATCTCAAGCAGGATGGGGCATTGGTTCCGGTTGAGATGGATCGGCTTGATTCATTGCCGGACTTCAATTTCGTATTTGTGCATCCACAACCGATTGTATGAGCGAACGTCGATATAATATCCATGGACTGGCTGAAGTGGTGATCGCGCCAGGGGTACGGCCAGAAATCATACGGGAAATAGATTTTCAGATCGGACCAATGCGTATCCAGTCTCAGGGTGATGCCCTAGGCTGTCCAACTATCGACATCCGGCCGTATGAAGAACTGCGCAGCAGTCCTGCGGCCGAGGCTGCATTTTATCACTGCCGAGGTGCGGTTGGATCTCATTTATCCGATGAGACCGCACGGCTTTCGGTGCATCGCGGCACTGAGGGGTTCACGATCTTTTCGGACTACGCCAACATCCTCATCAATCTCTATCTGCAATTGCTCCTCGTTCCGCAGGGCTATAGTATGGTGCATGCAGCTGCATATAAGGACAACAGAGGGAAAGTGACTCTTCTGGCCGGCGCAGGTGGAATCGGTAAGACAGCGGTGCTTGGCCATGCGGTGCGAACGAAAGGGCTACAGCATCTTGGGGATGATGTCGTGATTTTGGGAAGCAAGGGTGATTGTTTGGCCTTCCCGCGCGCGTTTGTCCTCAAGTCATATCACCGCGAGGGCTATTCGGAAACGTTTCAACGCTTGAACCTTCCGCGCTGGAACTTCTATGTCCTCAAACGATTTCTAATTGCGAATGCACCGTTTGTCGGACTGACTAAGGATCTGCTCAGGAAAACCGGGTTGTACTATAAGGTTGCAGATTTTGTGCGACCACAGCCCTACCTGGCCACCGTCTCACCTGAAGAGCTCTTCGGTCAGGGGTCTATGGCAAGATCGGGCGAGATTGGCCGCATCGCGTATCTCGATCGAGTACATAATTCACAATTCGATATCGCCGCACTCAATATAGAAACCTGCGTGAATCGGCTCTTTGCGGTAATCCACCATGAATGGAAGGATTTCCTTGTCCACCTCATTAGCCTTGGCGCACTCGATGTAGTCAATCTGCCTTCATATTGTGAAATGACTGTGGCTGCACTGCGATCGTCCGTAACGGAGAAAGAACTTGTGTATGTGCAAGTTCCGATTAATGCCTCACAGGAACAGCTTGTCAGTTTTTTAGAGGAGAATAGGTTCTTCTGACCCACTGCCACGATGTGGCTATTTCTGCTATCCAGCCAGAATTGCAGCTTCTCTGTATATGCCTGAAATCACTGTACTGCTTTGCGTGTTTAACGGAGCTGATCATCTGAATGAGGCGATTGATAGCGTTCTTTATCAGTCCTTCAAAGACTTCGAACTGCTCATCATCGACGATGGTTCGACGGATGGGACTCCAAACATAGTTAAGAATGTTCGGGATCAGCGGGTCCGGCCCATAAGGCACGATACCAATCGTGGCCTCATCAGTCGTCTCAACGAGGGACTGGAGGAAGCGGCTGGGCGTTATATCGCACGAATGGATGCTGACGACCTATGCCACCGGGAGCGTCTTGATCGTCAATTCAAGTTTCTTGAAAGTTACCCTGAGGTTGGGGTAGTGGGGAGTGCGGTTCGGATTATCGATGGTAAGGGCCGCGGTCGAATCGTTTATCAATATCCCGAAGATCATGAGGTAATTGACTGGGTCTTGCCTTTTGTGTGCCCACTTGCCCATCCCTCGATCATGATGCGGCGAGATCTTGTCCGTTCAGTTGGTGGGTATGCTGCCAGTGCAGTGCATGCAGAAGACTATGATTTGTGGGAGCGGCTGTTGCCACGGACCCGTTTTTCGAATCTACCGGAGCCGTTACTGGGCTTACGGAAACACGATGCCAGCGTGACGGTCCGCAATGCGACAGTCCACCGAGAAACAACCTTAGCGGTGTCATCGAGAGGAGTAGTGAAGCGCCTTGGCCGCCCAGTTGACATAGCGGTGGTGGCCTGTTTGCGGAGAGAGAATTCTTGTCGTAGCCCGGTGGTGTCCGAGGCAGCCGCTGTCCTGATCGAGTTGTATCGGTCCGCTCCCACTAGTTCCAGTGCAGCACATGCGGTGATTCGACGGGAAGTCTCAATTGCCTTGGCTCTCCTGGCTATAAATTCTTCGCAGGTGAGAGTATGGCTGGATCTTTTCTATCAGTCGTTTCGTATCGATCCCGGTGTTCTGGGAGGGTTAAGTCGCCGATTCTTTGGACGGCTGACTGGATGGGGTGTGCAGCGGCTTGTCGGTTAGCTCAGCATGTGGTCTGCGAGCTATAAACAAGCAACTGTTCAGGGTTTTGCAATGGCTCGTAGGGAAGCTGATGGCAAGATGCGATGAGTACAGTGGGGCTGCGCCGTCCTTCGCTGGATTTGGCATAGAGATGAAGGGATGCCCAGGGAATGTCGGTGCCGGGTGTAAGCCGGGTAAACAGTGCGAAATAGTCATGCTTGGACCAATACTCCATCAAGATAATTTGGCGGTTGGCAAGATGGAAGAGGTTTTTTATCCCGCGTTCCCAACGTCCGTTGTTTATTCCAATATGCATGAGAACTGCTTGGGTGAAGACAAGGTCTACAGAAGCAATATGGGAAACGGGCTGTGTGATGTCGCACGGCTCCACCATCCCAGCGAAACGAGGATGACGTCGCGTGAGTAGAGTTAATTGTTCGGGAGAGATGTCGACGCCACGTAGATGAAGAGATGGCGCAAGCGTATGAATGTTGGACAGGTTGTCGCCTCCGCCACATCCCACTTCTAGAACGGATTTCGGCTGCAACTGGAGAATGGTTTCATAGATGGTATGAACATTTGGATGCAATGGCAGCCGAGATGACTTGTGATTAAGCCCACCGCTCTCGAACTTGTAGTCGTCCGGCCCGATACTGAGAGTTCTTGTCTTTGAACCAAGTTCCAATTCCCCTTGGTAATGAATCGAATAGCGGGACCAATTGAAGTCGTCGTCCCCTTCTTGCCGCCAATGTCCGCGAAATTTCTCACCGAGGTGGTAACGAAGCATTTTTCGATTAATCACGCCTGTCCACAACTGCCGAACAAAACTCCAGAGGCGCGAGAGCACTGACATAGTATTCTTCCTATTGTTCTCGTCGAGAACGGCCATGAGGAGTTGTAATTCGGCGGAGATTTAAAGTGGCAGGTGGAGTTTTCCATGCTGACATATGCAGGCGCCACCATAGCACTTATAGTATCTGGGGACAATAAGCGTGATGGGTTTACCAGTTCTGGACGAATGCGATTACGATGTGATAGATGCCTGGGATACCGGAGCCGTATTTAGTGCGCCAAAACGCTCGTGGATAGATGGGTAATGAGGGGAGGCGCGTCATTTACGCGTTCCATCACGATGTTGCCGTGCGATTGCTCGGAGGAGAAACGCTGATAGTGTTAGCACGCCCTCGAGACCTGACGTGAGTCTGATTATCCACGCCCCAAATGTGCATCGAGGAGGCGGGAGAACACTTTTGCTGCCACTGCTGGAAGCAGCAAGGAAGCTGCCCTCGATTGCGGCTTTGCTCGATGAGCGCTTGGAGATCCCGGCGGAGCTGAATCGGGCTCTCACGATCACCCGGATTGCCCCTACAATCTCGGGACGCCTTGCGGGAGAGTGGACATTGCGCCGGCTGGCACAGGCTCCCGATACGATTCTCTGTTTTGGGAGCCTACCACCGCTATTCAGAATAAGGGGCCGTTGCATCGTTTTTTTACAGAACAGATATCTCATCGAGGGGCGAGGGCTTGAGGGTTTTCCACTGAGAATTAAGCTGCGTCTGATGATTGAGCGTATGTGGCTGCGTCTTTTTCACGCTCATGCCGTGACCTTCATCGTGCAGACCAAGTCGATGCAACAAGCTGCGATGCAGACCTTGCGACGAACCGTCGATGTGCTGGCACTCTTTCCGAATTCCTCCGAGTATCAGAGACGAAGGATTGAAAAGGGTAGCGGCAAAACTACCGCGTACGATTTCCTTTATGTCGCAACCGGCGAACCGCACAAGAACCATGTGAACCTTTTAGAGGCATGGAAACTTCTCGCTGCCGAGGGGCTGTACCCTTCGCTCTGCCTGACGGTTTCAGAGTCCGATCATCCCGGTCTTTCCCGGATCGTTGAGCAGTCGAAAGTCGATCATAATTTGAACATACATAATGTACAGGCTCATTCATGGTCTGATATGCAACGGCTCTATGAGCATTCACGAGCGCTGGTTTATCCCTCGCTGCTTGAATCATTTGGCCTTCCGTTGCTCGAGGCAAGACAGGCCGGCCTCTCGATTATTGCAGCGGAACTAGATTATGTCCGCGATCTCATTGATCCGGAGGAAGCATTCGATCCTCGATCACCTCGGTCGATCGCTCGTGCCATCAAACGATTCCTCCAAGTATCTGAAACAACTCCCACGATTTTGACGAGCGACGCGTTTGTGAACCGGCTGCTTGCGGTGTAGAGATTCTATGCACGTGCTCATCGTCACCCAATACTTTTGGCCAGAGAACTTCAGAATAAATGATGTCGCTTTCGGATTGAAGGAAAAAGGGCATGAGGTGACGGTTCTAACGGGACAGCCGAACTATCCAAATGGCCGGTTTTTCCCCGGCTACGGATTTTGGTCAAAGACGGAAGAGGGCTATCACGGGATCCGGGTCTTGCGCGCGCCTCTCATTCCTCGGGGAAGCGGAGGGGCGTTTCGACTCTTGCTCAATTTCTGTTCTTTTGCCCTCTCGGCAAGTGTATTTGGAGCTTGGAGATGCCGTTCCGCTTATGACGTGATTCTGGTCTTTGAACCTTCTCCGGTTACGGTCGGAATTCCCGCGATCGTGCTGAAGAAGCTCAAGGGAGCGCCGATCCTCTTCTGGGTACAGGATCTCTGGCCGGAAAGTCTTTCGGCAACAGGGTCGACAGAATCGAAATTGATCTTGAGTCTAGTGGAGTCTCTTGTGCGGCGTATCTACCGTCAATGCGACAGAATTCTTGTTCAGTCTGAGGCATTCCGGACCCCCATCGAACGCCTCGGTGTGAATCGCGATCACATTCTGTACTTTCCCAATAGTGCCGAGACATATTATCAACCGTTATCCCTTGAAATAGACGCTCCTGAACAGAGTCACATGCCGTCTGGTTTTCGTGTCGTGTTTGGGGGAAACATCGGCAAGGCCCAAAGCTTTGAGACGATTCTGGAAGCGGCGGAGCTGCTCAAGGAGAGACAAGATATCCACTGGATCATTCTGGGGGACGGTCGAATGTTTTCCTGGCTCCACGATGAAGTGCGGAAGCGGGAACTGAGCACAACGGTTCATCTGTTGGGTAGGTTCCCCGCTGAAGTTATGCCGCGTTATTTTGCGCTTGCCGATGTCTTGTTGGCAACCCTCCGGAAACAGCCGATTTTTTCCTTGACCATTCCATCAAAAGTGCAATCCTATCTCGCCTGCGGCAAACCGATAGTTGCGGCTTTGGACGGGGAAGGCGCACGAGTCATCCAAGAAGCAGGCGCCGGTCTGACCCCGGATCCGGAAGATGCGAGAGCGGTGGCGGATGCCGTTCTAACGATGTATCAAATGTCCGAGGATGCGAGACTTGCGATGGGACTCAGAGGTCGGAGATATTTTGAAACCCATTTCGAGCGAACACTGTTGCTTGAGCGACTCGATGGATGGATCACCGAAGTGAAGGGGGTAACGGTTGCATGCGTATCCTGATTCTCGGGGGAGATGGAATGCTGGGGCATCAGCTGTTCCGCCGTTTCAAGGCGCGGCACGATGTTCGTGTGACACTTCGGCTCGGTCGCGAGGCCTACGAAGCTCACCATTTGTTCGAGCAGGGAACGGCCTTCTATGAAATCGATGCGAGGCAAACCAACGCATTATTGCAGGTCATCGCAGATCTGCGTCCGGAGGCGGTGGTGAATGCCATTGGAATAGTGAAGCAGCGGTCAGAAGCGAAAGAAGTGATTCCGAGCCTTGAAATCAATTCTTTGTTGCCGCACAGGCTGGCTCTTATGTGCCGGACAGTTGGAGCGAGGCTAGTGCATTTGAGTACTGACTGTGTTTTTTCAGGCCGGAAGGGGAACTATTGCGAAACGGATTACTCGGATGCGGAAGACCTGTATGGGCGGACGAAGCTCTTGGGAGAAGTTTCTGAATCGCATTGTTTTACGCTTCGCACTTCAATGATTGGTCCGGAGCTCACACGGAAAACCGGCCTGTTGGAATGGTTTCTTGCTCAACGGGGACAGACTGTGAAAGGGTACACCAAATCCATCTTTTCCGGGTTCCCCACCTCTGAGCTTGCGCGCATTGTGGAACGAGTTCTGGTGGACATTCCGACGGTCCATGGTGTCTACCATGTGGCTGCACGGCCGATCAGCAAATATGAGGTTTTGACTCTGATTCGTGATCGGCTGCATCTGCCGATCACGATTGAACGGGATTCGACATTTGAATGCGATCGAAGCCTCGATGCAACCCGTTTTCACCGGGATACAGGCTATTCGCCTCCACCGTGGGATGTAATGATCGATGACATGGCTTCTCACATGGCAGAAGGGGACACATGATTTTCAACAACAAAACCATTCTTGTAACCGGCGGTACCGGGTCGATGGGTAAGAAATTGGTCCATCGATTACTTGCGGGAGAGCTGGGGACTCCTAAGAAGGTGATCGTGTTGTCTCGCGATGAGGCGAAGCAGCACGAAATGAGAATGTCTTATCTCAATCGGCGCGTGACGACGGATGAGGTGATCTTCAATAATTTTCTGAACGTTTTGGAGTTTCGAATCGGCGATGTACGGAGCTACGAGGATGTCTGTTCCGCTATCAAGGGAGCTGATATTGTCGTCAATGCTGCTGCGCTCAAGCAGGTTCCAACGTGCGAGTACTTCCCGGTACAGGCCATCCTGACCAACTGCATGGGTGGCTACAATATTGTCCGTGCCATTGAAGAGCAGGGGTATCCGGTTGATACTGTCGTGGGTATCAGCACCGACAAAGCGTGCAAGCCCGTGAATGTCATGGGTATGACCAAAGCGGTACAGGAACGAGTCTTCGTCTCGGCGAACATCTTGAATCCTAAAACCCGCTTCATCTGTGTCCGCTATGGCAACGTCCTTGCCTCTCGGGGATCGGTCATTCCTCTTTTCCACGATCAGATCAGGAGCGGAGGGCCGGTGACGATTACGTCACCGGAGATGACGCGGTTTCTCCTCAGTCTGGACGATGCGGTGGATACAGTATTCGCCGCGGTGCAGGAAGCAAGACGTGGAGAAACCTATATCCCGCGAGCCTCGTCGGCAACGGTCATCAACCTTGGGCGGGCATTGATCGGGGTGCGGGACATTTCCATCAAGACAGTCGGAATTCGTCCGGGTGAGAAGATGCATGAGATCCTCATCTCAGAGGAAGAGATCCACCACTGTGTACGTCGGGGAGGATATTATGCGATTCAGCCCATGCTTCCGGAGTTGAGGCAGGGCACGGCGCCGGAGCCGAATGCGTTAGAGAAAGAGTACAGTTCCAGCGATGAAATTCTCGATTTGGCCGGTACTGCGGCACTTCTCAAGAAACACCGCCTCATGGTCGATGATGTCGATCTGGGGGATCGAACTGAGCTCTTGCGATAGCAGACGTAGAAGCATCATGAAGGAAGGAGCCGAAACATGACCACTCTGAAGGTCATGACTATCGTCGGGACTCGTCCCGAGGTGATCAAATTATGCAGGGTTATCCGGATGCTTGACACGCATGTCCGGCATGTCTTGGTCCATACCGGGCAGAATCATGACTATGAATTGAATCAGGTCTTTTTTGAACAGCTCGAGATTCGAAAACCCGATCATTTCCTTAATGTAGTAGCCGCCCATCTGGGGGAAACCTTAGGCAATATACTTGCTCGGTCCTACGACGTGATGATTCTGGAACGGCCTGATGCGCTTTTACTTCTCGGGGATACGAATAGTTGCCTGGCCGCGATTGTTGCGAAGCGTTTGAAGATTCCGATATTCCACATGGAGGCAGGGAACCGCTGTTTCGATCAACGAGTTCCTGAAGAAATTAATCGGAAGATCGTCGATCATGTCAGCGACATCAACTTACCATACAGTGACCACGCGCGGGACTATCTGCTGCGCGAAGGGTTGCCGCCGGAACGGGTGATCAAGACCGGCAGTCCGATGTATGAAGTGCTCTTCCATTACCGGTCGAAGATAGAGCAATCAGACGTGCTGAACCGGTTGAACTTGCGAACTGATGACTATTTTGTTGTCAGCGCCCATCGGGAAGAGAACGTCGATTCGCCCGCGCATTTCGACAAGCTCATCGATCTCCTTAAGAGCGTCGCCGATACCTATCAAAAGCGACTGGTTGTCTCGACCCATCCAAGGACTCGGGCACGCATTGAGGCAGCAGGGGTTCGTTTGCCCCATTTGGTGGAACTCCATAAACCCTTCGGCTTTTTTGATTATGTAAATTTGCAGCGTCAGGCTCGTGCTGTGATATCCGATAGCGGAACGATTACGGAAGAATCCTCTATCCTCAATTTTCCCGCCATCAATATCCGCGAGGTGCACGAGCGGCCGGAGGGGATGGAGGAAGGGGCGGTGATGATGACGGGCCTCGAACGGGAACGAGTCCTTCAAGCCTTGACAATCTTGGAGCAGCAACCCCGAGGCGATCGGCGTGGGTTGCGGATTGTGCGCGATTATGATGTGCCTAATGTGTCCGAGAAGGTCGTTCGGATTATTCTGAGCTATATAGATTACGTGAACCGACTCGTTTGGCACAAGTGACTTAGTATTTAATAAGCTGTGGGCGATCGAATTTTGGTAACGGGAGCAAACGGGTTCGTGGGCACAGCTCTCTGTCGTCGCCTTCAGGAGTCCGGATTCCTCGTGAGAGGGGCGGTTCGAGAACAGGCGAAACTACAACAGTGTGGAATTTCAGAATTGAATGCTTTCGAGTGGGTGATTCTGCACCATCGATCGAATGAGGACGACACAAAACATGCGCTGCAAGGTATCGGTGCGGTCGTTCACCTGGCGGCACGGGTCCATGTAATGACCGACCAGGCGTCTGATCCTCTTCAAGAGTTTCGACGGGTCAATGTGGGTTGGACAGATCAGTTGGCTCGATCGGCAGCGTTGCAAGGCATTCGTCGATTCGTCTATTTGAGTTCCATCAAAGTGAATGGCGAGCAGACCGTTGCTCCGTTCACCGAGCAGGATCTTCCGAATCCGCAGGACCCGTATGGGGTCTCGAAGTGGGAGGCAGAACAGGCGCTTGATCGAATTTCGAAGCAGACGAGGATGGACGTGGTCATTGTTCGGGCGCCTCTTGTGTATGGTCCGGGGGTCAGAGGTAACTTC
>Ga0187894_10004165_pt1 | contig 15700 bp, 6 predicted proteins | sample GBC1701081metaG_FD_136650 | JGI IMG/M metagenome (GOLD analysis project Ga0187894, IMG submission 136650) | White microbial mat communities from a lava cave in the Kipuka Kanohina Cave System on the Island of Hawaii, USA - GBC170108-1 metaG ... | reverse complement strand
GTATAAGCCACGCGCCGCGCCGCGCCCTGGTTGGCAATGGAGGGAACCCACTTTTCGAACCTGTCGATTTGCGCATAGCTGCTGTAGCGGAACCGGTGTTGAACGCCGGTTGGGTATGTGAATCTGTTCGGCAGATAGACCTGCGCGCCGTTGAAATTTACCGGCTCGGTGGTGAGCGGCGCCGCGAAGTTGGTTTGAATCGTGACCGGCGTGTAATCAATCCTGACGAAGTAATGCCACGCGCCGCCACGGTTCTGCCCGACCCAGGTCAGGCGATTGTTCTGGTAATTGAAATCAATTCGCCGTCCCGCAGTGTCAATCACGTAGTCAATCACCACGGCGTTGTTCGACAGCGTCCGATAGTAGATGTTGACCTGATTGCCGTTCCGATCCTTGATCAAGGTCGGCAGCGTCAGACGGTTGCTGCCCGGCGCCTGATACGTTTGATTGAACCATGTCTGTGTTCCGTCGGGCAGGCGCAGGATTCCCGAACTGCTGTCGAATTCGAGATATGACGAATCATAGCTGACAAAACGATTCGTCGAAGAGTTATAAGCCAGGTCATGCCGCGTGCCGTCCGGGGCGATGTAGAAGACGGAGTCCTTGCCTGTAACGCTGTTGTAGTAGGGATTAACGCCCGCCGACCACTGAATGGCTCCGAAGCCTAAATTCCAGCCAGGGCCTGGGAAACCATGATTAGCGTTGAAGACCATTTTGTTGGTGTTCGGGTCCTTCATCCAGGTCTTGCCGTTGTAACTCAAGGTGAGCGAGACATCCATCCCCGCGCGTCCGGTCAAAGACACCACGGGAGCGGAAAAATTGTAGTTGCGCGAATCGAGGTTGTAACTCAGTCCGCTGATGCTGGCCGCCCTCATGGTCGGATCGACGGATTGCATCGGCAGATTGCCCGCCACGCCCGTCGCATTTTCGCTGAGCGACATCTGTGTCATGTAACTGTTGAAATTCGCGGTGGTGGCCGGTTTGGGATCGGTGTAGCTTGCGGAGGGCAGGGTGCCGGTTTGAACGTAGGCGTCCGGAGCCGATGGTTGGTTATTGCGCATCGTATCGAGGTTGGCGCCACTCTGTAATGCGGCTTTGCCGGCGCGCGGCGCCTTGCCTTTGGTTTTGCCGGCTTTCTTCGCCACCGCGCTCCGGCTCGTCTCGGTCCTGTCGTCGCGAGTGAACAGAGACAACGCCGCGGTTGTGTTGACGACTCCTTTGCTCGCAACCTTGTCTTTGAGGTCGAATGATTTGCGCGCCGACTTGAGAATCGTATCGCGGACGTTTTGAGCCGGGACCCAACCCCTGACGCTTTTGAGCAAGCCCGCCGTCGCCGCGACGAATCCCGCCGACGCCGAAGTCCCGGTCAACCTTATGTAAGAGTTTCCGCGATGAGCCGTGCGAATGCTTTCGCCCGGCGCGGCGATGTCGGCGCCGTTGTTTGAAAAATCCGCGAGACGGTTGTTTCTGTCAGTCGCGGCGACTGAGATCAGATTTTGAGCCTGATGGCCGCGATAGCTCGCGGGGTAGAAAGGCGATTCGTAAAGGCTCTTGCCGCGATTGCCCGCGGCGGCCACGACGACGATGCTCGCGGCCTCGGCGCGTTTGATGGCGTCGAGCATCGCGCGTGAAAAGGCCGGAGAGCCGAAGCTGCAGTTGATAACCGCGGCGCGGCGGGCTATGGCGTAGTCTATCGCTTCAACGACATCGGCGACCGTGCCTTTGCCGGTTTCGTTCAAAGCTTTGAGCGGCAGAATCGAGATCGAAGGTTGGTTGTCGAGTTGCGACGCGATGATGCCCGCGACTTGAGCGCCGTGGCCTATGTCGTCGCTGACGTCGTTGTTATCGGCCACGAAGTTCCATCCGCGAATGTCGTCAACGAAATCGTTGGCGTCGTCGTCGTAACTGCCCGCGCCCGATTTTTCCGAGTCGTTCAGCCAGACACGGTGTTTCAGATCGCGATGCGAGAGATCAATACCCGAATCAATCACGGCGATGACGGTAGGCGGAGTTTGTAGTCCCGCCTTCAGGCGGCCGGAGCCTTTGCCGGCGGTTTTGTTTGGAGGAAGCTTCCGGCTGAAGCCGGCGCTACTCACTCCCGCGCGTTCGACGATGAAGTTCGGCTCGACCCACTCGACCGCGCCGTCGAGTCGCCGCAGGAGATCGAGAGTCTCGTTGAGATCGCGGCCGTCTTTGAGAGTGAGTCTGGCGCCGCCGCCGCCACGCAGCGATTCGTGACGTTTGCCTAAGGCGTTGACGAGGTCTTCGGCTTGTTTGACCGCGTGGGGATGGAACTTGACGAGCAACGTGTTGGGCTCGTGCTCAGCCAATCGTTGAGCGGGCGCCTTATGGACTTGATTCGATTGCGGGACGCCATGCGCCGCATTGGCGGTCTTGAGCGCAAACAGCGGTGAATAGATCAGACAGGCCGAAAGGATAGAGATCAACGAATAACGAAACAGGCGTGACATAGGGGTCTCCTCCGAAAATCGGCGGGACAGGTTGGTAGCCTGTCCCACCGATTTTCATTGTTTCAGGACGTCGCTCACGACATGAACGACTCCTTTGTAAATGGGCCGGTATCGCCGCGAACTGATCAACAGCACGGTTGCGGATGTAGTGATTCGGAAAAAGCCATGGACCGCTTTCCTCAAGTCGCTGGCGGACCGAGGCGCCTCCCTGCTTTTAGTAAGCGCACATCTTCTCCTGGGAGCGTGGGCATCCTTGCCCGCGCTCCCAGGATTTATGCGCACTCTTCATAAAAGTCCGAGGCATAGATCGAAAGGCTTTTCCATGGAGAAGTGGCGGAAACCGGCAAGGACATGCCGCAGAAATTTTGCGCTTTGGGAATTTTGTGGAAAAGTCTCAGTTGATCACGAAATAGGGTGGTGAGGGCTATACTCGGATCATCTATTTGGATGGTTCACTGCCTTCTTACTCTGATCCTTCTTACTCTGATCATGGATTTGCCGAGGGGTTCCGCCTCACCCGTGGAGTTAATCCCGCTGAGCGCCAACACGTTATCTCCACTCGTGAACTTATCCGCCGGCAAGCTCGCAATCACGAAGTCTCCAGCCTTGCCGGCGCGCGGTTTGAGACCGTTTTTACTGAATACTTCACTTCCATCCGCCGTGAGCAGCGTCACCCGGTAAGTCGGGAATACATTCTCAAGCAGGTTCAGTCGCAAACGCACCTCTTCAACACCGTGCGGAATCATCAGCGCCCGAGGCTCCCGGGCGCCGGAGTCCCTGAACGTATTGGTGGAGAGCGTGAGAAAGACCGGGGCCGGCGCGATGTAAGAAGAAGACGACCCCGTCTCTTTTATCGCTTGTAGTTGGGCCTGTAGGCGCTCGCGTTCTTCAGTGAGCTGTCCGGATTGCGCTTCCAGATCGGCGATCCGCCGCGCTTGCGTTTGCCGCCGCATCTCGCCTTCACGCAGCGCCTCCGCAAGCCGCGCGCGCAGACTCGAAGTCTCAATCGCAAACCACGTCCCTCCGAACACGATGAGTAACGCCGCGATTATAAGGGGCAGGCTCAAAGCGAAACGTAGGCCGCGGGGCAAGGCGGCAAGCTGAGACTTCCATGAAATATCCGGATCAGGGCGTTCAATATGATGTCTATCGGCCGTTCGTTGCGCGGCCGGTCTTGCGGCCAGCTCCCCGTCTATTACTTGAGTCAAAGCTTTGGCGAACTTCACATGCCGCCGCCTGCGGGGATTTATCAGATAGAGCCGTTCGAAGCGTTCACGATCAGCCGGAGAGAGCGCGCCGCGCGCATAGCGATCGAGCAGCTCATCTTCGGTTTTACAGATCTGATCATACTTGGCCTGGTCGGCGAAATACTCATCCTCCAGCGCAATCTGCTCCTCCGCGGAGAGTTCTCCCAGCAAGTATCGTTTGATCAAATCTTCATGGATGTGTGTTTGCTTCATCGCGAGTCCCCGCTATGGTAGCCAAATCTCTGACTTTCATGTCGCTAGTTCATTCTCCCTTCCGTTTGACGCAACGAGTGACGCACTGTTCAAGCTTATCGCGTATTCGCTTGGCGCGGCTGAACAACGCATTAAGCGAAATACCCAGCTTACCGGCCAACGTTTTGCGGTCTGCAATTTTGGCGCGTCCCTCTTCCTGGTAGTATTCGATGATGAGTTCCCGATTCTCTTCCGGGAGGCCGCGCAGGCATTCTCTCAAACACACCACCCACGGATCGTCATCATCGCCCCGATGTTCCAGCGGCGCGGCGACCGGGGCCAATTCCTCCATCGCCGCTCGCCGATTGTCCGGATGCTTTAAAGTTTCCAGAAATACGAAGCGCGCTATCCCCAACGCCAGGGCGATGACGTTTTTTTCAATCTCTTCGCCTTCATCAATTTTCCGCGCCGTCCGGTTCAGTGTTTCATCGGCGAGTTCTTCCGGAAAGAATGACCCGCGCCATTCGAAGAATTTGATCAGTCGACGGCGCAACTCTTCATATTTGCCGCCCGCAATCTCCGGATCGGTAGACAGCTTAGCCAGGAGTTTCGTGAAGGCGTTAGGCGTCAGTTCCCGCTCTTTTTCAGGTGATGAAATGCTCTCCATACGATCCGGATGTCGATTCCATTCTCTACTCAAGCCGGTTGGGCGCCTGGCGCCTCACTTCCACTCGCCCTGGAGCACGAATGCGCCCCAGTAAAATGGCGATTGCCATTGAGGTTTTTTCCACATCTCGATCTGCGCCGCGCGTAACGCCGCGGCCGGCCGCATTCCATCCTGCAACATCCGGCGGTAGAACCGCTTCATTAACTCCGCGGTCGCCGCGTCATTGACCTGCCACAAACTCGCCACCACCCGCGCCGCTCCCGCGTACATAAAGCCGCGTGTCAATCCCACCAGTCCTTCCCCTTTGATCTCCTTGCCCAGCCCGGTCTGACACGCGCTCAAAACGACCAACTCCGCCGGTAATCGCAGATTGAAGATTTCATGCAGCCGCAAGAATCCGTCCTGCGGGCGCCCTTGTTCATCAACCAATGACAACACCAATCCTGACAGCTCAGGACGCTCGCTATTGAGCAAGCCGTGGGTGGCAAAATGAACGATGCGATAGCGGCTCAGCTCATCGCCGGTAACCGTCGCGCGATTGGCGCGAAAATCGAGCGCCACGAATCCGGCGTTTCGCGGCGTGACGGATGAAATGGCTTCCGCTTCATCCCTCGACATCAGCAGACGCCTCAGCTCGCCGCGCACATCATTGACCGCGCGCGTCAGGTCTGACGGCGCCTCTTTACCGGCTTGCGCTTTATTAACCGGCTTAGCGCGGGCGTCTTCCGCGCTGAAGACCGGATCAGCCAGGACTGCCGTTGCTTTGGCCGCCGGTTGGCGCCCGGCCAGTTCGCGCCGCAACACCGCCAACGCCGAGGCCGAGGGTAAATGGATGATTTCATGCTCGACCATCAGCGGAGTTGAAGTGAATTTGAGACGAGAGGACGTGGAGGTCTGGGGATCAGGGACGGGCAGCGCGCTGAATGGGAGATATTGCAAAACCCCGTCGGCTACAATAAGCAATCGTTTGTTACCCAATTGCGATGCGGCCTGGCCCAGCAGCATCTGACTCAATGCCGCAGCCCCCGGCCAGTAGTTCGCTCTGGCCTCTTTGATGCGAGCCTGGCGTTTAGTCTCAGTCTCACCAGGTCTGGGCTGCGGCGCCGTCAGCAGCTCATGCGCCCGCCGCGTCGCCGCTTCTATCTCTGTTCGTTTCGGCAGTTGGTAGCTGGAGATTGAAGTCTGGCTCACGAGGAAGAGATAGCTCGCATTATCTCCCAGCGAGTACTCCAATAGCAGAGTGTCCGGATCCAACACTTGCTGTTGAATCTCTGTCAGGCTCAATGGCTGGGGCTGAGTCAGCGCGGCGTATCTGGGGCTGCTCGCGCGAATCTGCGCTTTTACCTCCTCGTACTCAGTCGTGATGGAGGCTACCTCTTTGGCGGCGGCGTCGGCCTGTGCGGGAGTGTGCCTGCTATTTAATAAGCTCACTTGCGCCGCGGCCTTCGCATTGAGTCGTTGCCGCAAGGAGCGTTCGCGCTCCAGCAGCGAACTATCGACGCCTTGACGAATGTCGGCGCGTGATTCCGTCAGAAGTTCCAGCAAGGAGCGCGCTCTGGCGCGTTCGCTTACCGCCAATGCCACGGCGTCGACTGCGGCGGCTGGGTTCTGCCGGTGCTGCTCCATCAGCACGTCTATATAAAATTCAAAATATTCCCGTTGCGAGGCGAAGTAGGAAGCGCGAAGTTCCTGGCTGGCGATATTTGTGCGCAGTGACTCGATCGTGCCGACAGCCTGTTCAATGGTTTGGCGAGCCAGGGTCAAATTGCCGCGTTTTTGCTCTACTCGCGCAGTACGCAGCAGGATAATAGCTTCTCCGTTACGATTACCTACTTCCCGGAAGATCGGCAGCGCCTCATTGAACTTCTCCAGCGCCTTCCGCATCTCTCCCAGTGACCGATAGACCTCGCCGATGTTGTTGAGCGTGATAGCCTCCCCATCGCGGTCACCTACTGCCTGGAAGATCGGCAGAGCTTCATTGTATTTCTCCAGCGCCTTCCGCATCTCTCCCAGTGACAGATAGAGCACGCCGATGTTGTTGAGCACGACAGCCTCCCCACTGCGGTTACCTACTGCCTGGAAGATCGGCAGCGCCTCATTGAACTTCTCCAGCGCCTTCCGCATCTCTCCCAGTGACCGATAGACCTCGCCGATGTTGTTGAGCGTGACAGCCTCCCCATCGCGGTCACCTAATGCCCGCCTGATCGGCAGAGCTTCATTGTATTTCTCCAGCGCCTTCCGGCTCTCTCCCAGTGATATATAGAGCACGCCGATGTTGTTGAGCATGACAGCTTCCCCACCGCGCTCGCCTAATGCCTGGAAGATCGGCAGAGCTTCATTGTACTTCTCCAGCGCCTTCTGCGTTTCCCCCAGCAACCGATGGATCTCGCCGATGTTGTTGAGCGTTTGAGCTTCTCCAACGCGGTTACCTAATGCCCGTATGATCGGCAGAGCTTCATTGTACTTCTCCAGCGCCTTCCGCATCTCTCCCAGTAACAAGTAGACCAGGCCGATGCTGGTGAGTGTGGTAACCTCTCCACGGAGGTCGCCTAATGCCCGTACGAGCGGCAGAGCTTCATTGAACTTCTCCAGCGCCTTCCGCATCTCTCCCAGCGACAAATAGACCTCGCCGATGTTTATGAGTGTTCCAGCCTCCCCCTTGCGGTCACTCGCTCTTCGATACAGTTCCAGCGCTTCATGATACTTCTCGATACTCTTTCTTTTGGCTTCCAACGTTCCATTTTGTAGCTGCTCCGCCTCTCGAAAGGCCGCCTCTCCGGCGACTCGATACTTGTCTTCGGCGGTCGCCGCTCTCAGTTCTTCTACCTTGATTTCATATCGCCCTGTCCTGGCTGTTTTCTCGGGAGAACGCACTTCGATCAGATATGCGCCAGCCGCGTCTGAGATCGCCGGGATACTCTCCGATCCATCGAACGCATGATTGTTGTCCACCTCGCTGATCTTCTTACCATCAGGTGTAAACAGCGCCACTGCCACATCTATCCCTCGTTGCCTGACCACTACATGCAAGTACTGACCGGAGGTCATCGTGATCTTGTAGGAATGAGATTGACCGCCGGACAGCTCTCGTTCAATGGGCTTGCCGGGTTCCAGCGAATCCCTCTCCTGAGCGCTTTGCGGCGCGCTGCGTGCACTAACGCTTGCTTGCGTCGGTGGCGCCCCTGGCCATAGGTAGGGAGAAGCCAGCAATCCAATCCAGATGAGCAGGTTGATCATATGAGCGGCGCGGCGGGTGGTTGGCAAACCCTGATGAATATAGGGGAGATAATGGTCAGCCCCGGTTTTTCCCGGTCTCCCAGGTTTTATGCGCGCCCTTCGAAATTCAGCTTAGTCGATAAACTCGCAGGGCATTCTCGTAAAACAGTTTTCGTTGATTCTCCTCGCCGGAATCCGTCGTCAAAGCCATTAACGTCTCAACCCATTGTCTGAGGCTCGCGGCCAGAGCGCAGACCGGCCAGTCGCTGCCGAACATCACCCGATCCCATCCGAAACAGGCGATCACGTGTTCGACCGCGGGTCGCAGAGTTTCGGCGGTCCATTTGGTTGGGCCGGTCAGGTCGGTATTGACCACGATGCCGGAGACTTTGCAGACTACGTTCGGGAGATCGGCGATCTCTTGCAAGCGCCCGCGCCATTGCTCGAACTCCTTCTCTCCCGCATCGGCGCGCAGGTTCGGGTTGCCGCAATGATCGAGGATGAAGTTGACGTTCGGGCATTGTTTGACCAGATCGATCGCTTGCGGCAGTTGCCGCGCCAACACGCAGATGTCGAAGGTCAGGCCGTACTCTTCGAGCGATTTCACGTTCTCGACGAAAGAGGTCGTCGTCGAAAGCTCATCCGGTTCGGTGTGGAGTATGCGGCGAACGCCTTTCAGCAGCCGGTGTCCCGCAATCCGGTTTATGTATTCGCGAAAGTCGTCGTATTCGGGACGGGCCACCGCGACGACGCCGGCGATCGGATTGTCCGCGTCCTTGGCCAGTGAAAGGACGTGAAGCGTCTCCCGCAACATGAAATCTTCGTCAACGTCAGCCTCGACGTGAACCGACTTCGCGATGTTCAGGCCGCGCGCCGCCTCGTAATAGTCGTTCAACTTGAAGCTGCGGTTGAGGGCGGGGTGTTTGGGCGTCCACGAATAGGGGAATTGCTCAAGGTCCCAGAGGTGTTGATGCGTGTCTATAATTTGCGTGGAGATTTGCATAGTCGTCATCACACAGATTCGCTCCCGGTAATTGTATTGGTAAAAAAGAAAAGGCGGCTGACATGATCAGCCGCCTTTGTTCGATTGTCGAGTCTTCAGCCGAAAAACTATTTCTGATCGGGTCTGGTATTTGCGCCGGGCCTGCCGTTTGCGCCGGGTCTGGTGTTCGCGGTGTTGCGACGCCACGCGCGCTGAGCCAGATCGGCGGCGTTGGGCATCTCGGTTACGGCTCGCTGCAGTTGCAGGTCCAGATCGGCCTGACCCTGTTGCGCCTTGTCGGTGCCGTAAGCCGCCATCAGCACTTCGTAGCGAATCTGTTTACGAATCCAGATGATGTTCTCCTCGGTCATCGCCGGAGTGACGCCGTAATCGGGATTGTCTTTGTAAAACTTGATAGCGAATTCGCGGAACGATTTCAACACGTCGTCGGTGACCATAAACTCGTTCGGTTTGAGTCTGTGATCGTATTCGAGGCCGTTGAGTTTGAACTGCGGATGCGCCGCGATCTGCCCGCTGACCAACTCGCGCGTGAACATAAAGACGCCGTGGTAGAGCCGGCCCTGCGCGGGCGTGAAGAACTCCCCCGAATCGACCTTGATGTCAGGCTCGATGCCACCGCCGCCATATACGGTGCGCCCCAGATCGGTCTTCTTCTCTTCGGAAGGTTTCTTCGGGGGCGCCGTGTCGCCGGTGGCGCTGCGGCGAGTGTAGTATTCAAACAGCGATCCGTTCGAGTAATCGCGCTGGATCAAGCGCCCGCTCGGGGTGTAGTAATGAGCGATGGTCAGCGTCAATGCGCCGCCACTCGATTGCAGAGGGAAGATGCGCTGAACCAGGCCTTTGCCGAAGGTAGGTTCGCCGATGATCAGGCCGCGGTCGTGATCCTGAATCGCTCCGGCCACGATCTCGGAGGCGGAAGCGCTCGCGCGATCGGTCAAAACCACGAGCGGGAAATTCTCGGTCGCGCCCGTTTCGGCGATCGCATCCTGATCGAAGTTGCGTCCCGGGCGCCCGCGCACGGACACGATAGTCTGTCCGCGCTGCAACAGCCTGTCGGCCACGCGGATGGCTTGTTCCAGATAACCGCCGCCATTTCCGCGCAGATCGAGGATGAAGCTTTCGGCGCCTTTCTCGCGGAGCGCCGCCATCACCTTGGTCATTTCCTCGCTGGTCGTCGCCTGGAAGTTACGCGTCAAGCCGATGTAACCGACGCCGGGTTTGACCATGTAATAGTTCGGAATCGATGGCAGCCAGATGCCGTCGCGAGTGATGGTCGAAGTGATCGGTTCGGCGACTCCGAGCCGTTTCACCGAAACCGTGACCTGGGTGCCGCGAGGGCCTAACAGCAGGTTGCGCACGCGATCGGAAGGCCATGCGCTGGTGTCCTGGCCGTTGACCGCGACGATCTGGTCGCCGTAACGCAGGCCGGCGCGCGACGCAGGGCTGTCCTTGAACGGTTCAAGCACGAAAGTCACGCGATGGCGGGTGCCGATCTGCGAGCCGATGCCGAAATACTGGCTATGCTGTTTCTCGTTGAACTCCTGGAACGTCTTGCGATCCATGTAATCCGAGTGGGGATCGAGAGTCTTGAGCATGCCCTGGATCGCGGCTTTGGTGAGGGTTTCGTGATCGAGTTCGACGACATAATTCTGGCGAACGATCTCCAACGCTTTTTGGTAATCGCTCGACATCCTCGACTGCGCCTGATAATCCTGCGCCGAAACGATCGGTATCAGAGCAGTTCCACAGCACACGATCAACGCCAAGAAGACGAAGGTCAAAATTTTCCGTGGCCCTTTTTTCACTGCTTGCTCCTCTTCACGCCGTATTGGCATGCCTACTGTATAAATTTACGCCTCCAATATGTATGAGGCGCACTTTTGCAAATAGTTGCGGATGATTACCTCATACTAGCCACGTATCGCCGATAGTCAAGTCACGAGTTGTACCCCCGTGGTTTTCCAGGATGAATTTTTCGCCGACTGCGGGCCCGGAGGCCCTCGACATGGTTTATGAGGAAACTGTTCAAATTTGATTTATCCGCTTCTGTCGTTCGCGTCGGCTGGAATTTTGCGCCGATTGTGATTGCTACCCCAACGGATAGTGTCTGGGCGGCAAGCCTCTGTGAAGTTCCGTAAAGCCTGTGGATGATTTTTGTCCAAATAATTTTGTTGACACTCTATATGAGCATTATTAAAGTTTCGCGCGTATCAGTTGATTAGATCTTTTATCCCAATCCGGCTTGAAGCTCCAACAGACCCCAACTATTTAGCGCCCCGAGCAACCAAGCGCGCTAATTGTTTCCGCAGCAGTACCGGCCCGGCGCCAATATCTTGATCGAGTTCGAGCCGAGACTTGAACTCGCCAGTCAATAAACCACGAACTGATCAGTAGCTTGATCACTGCTGGTAGTTGTCAGTCAACAGACATCCGTCGAGTTGATGAAGGGAAGAGCGTAATGAAAAAGAAAAAACCTGCGCATACACACACCGCCTCCGAAACCACTTCCAATATCCATTCCAAGGCCGTGGACAAGCCGGAATCTGACGGAAGGGTGTCAGGAGCGCGGAGCCGGCGTAAATTTTTGGGCGATGTCGGCGGTCTGACCGCCGCGACTTTGGCCGCGGGCGTCGTCGGAATGCCGAGTCTGGAGTTGGCCGCCCAGGCTGGCGCTGACGATCTGGGCATCAGCGCCGTGAACGGGCAGGCCCGCGCCGAGAAAGCGTTCAACACGCGTACACAAGCCGCCCTCTTTCAAAAAATCGCCCCGCTGCCCGATCAACCGAACAATGGCGACGAAGAGTTGTACGGCAATAGAATCGGCAATTACAGCAAAGCGCTGCCGCACAACCAACTCGGCGAAGTTGACCGCCCGGCCTACGAAAGTTTACTGAGAGCCGTCACGACAGGCGATCCGGCGAACTTCGACGCCATCACTACTGGCGGCCCGCTCAAGTTGACCAGCCCGCAGGGCGGTTTGGCCTTCGATATGCAGGGCGCCGACCCCGGACACATTTTTCAACCGCCGGCGCCTGCTTTCGCCAGCGCCGAGATAGCCGGCGAGATCGCGGAAAATTACTGGATGGCGCTGGCGCGCGATGTCTTCTTTCTGGATTACGACTTTCACCCGATCACCGTCGCCGCGGCGGAGGACCTATCGAAGTTCTCGGACTTTCGCGGCCCGAAATTCCCGCGCGGAAGTTTGCGGCGCAGCCCGCTCAGCTTGCGGGGATCCGGCGACTCGTTGTTGAATGAGGCCGAAGCGCAAGTTGAATGGCAAGTCGCGGATTCGCAGCTTGCGTCAGCCGAAATCCAGGCTGGCGCCACGCCCATTCGTAAGTCCCAGACGGGACGCGTCACTCCCGCCACCCTCTTCCGCGGCAATACGCCCGGCGACCTGGTCGGCCCTTACATCTCGCAATTCCTGTGGAAAGAGATTCCTTACGGCGTGCAGACCATCAGCCAGAAGATGAGAACCGTACAGCCGGGCGTGGATTACCTGACAAATTACGCCGATTGGCTGGCTACGCAGAACGGGAACGCGAACTTCGCCTATCCGTTCGACTCCACGCCGCGTTACATCCGCAACATGCGCGACCTGGCGGAATGGGTGCATATCGACGTGCTCTTCCAGGGCTATTTCAACGCCATGCTGATCCTGATGGGAATGGGCGCGCCGGTTGACGATGGCAATCCGTACAAGACTTCGCGCAACCAGGCCGGCTTTGCGACTTTCGGTCCGCCGCATATCGCCTCGACGCTCTGCAGCGTGGCTTCGCCCGCGCTGAAGGCCGTGTGGTTTCAGAAATGGATGGTGCATCGCCGGATTCGTCCCGAAGAATTCGCCGGACGCATTCACAATCACCTCACGCGCGCCACGACCTATCCGATCCATTCCGACATTCTCAATTCGAAGGCGGTGGAAGAGGTGCGGCGCAAATATGACTCCTTCCTGTTGCCGATGGCGTTCCCGGAAGGTTGTCCGACGCATCCGGCCTACGGCGCGGGCCACGCCACGGTGGCCGGAGTTTGCGTGACGATCCTTAAGGCCTGGTTCGACGAGAGCTGGATTCTACCGGACCCGGTCGTCCCAACGCCTGATGGTCTGGCGCTTGTGCCTTACAGGGGCTCCAGCCTGACTCTGGGCGGTGAGCTTAACAAGTTGGCGGCCAACGTCGCCTTCGGGCGCAACGTCGCGGGCGTGCATTGGCGCACCGACGCCTGGGAATCGCTCAAGCTTGGCGAGGCGATGGCGATCAGCATCCTGCAGGATTTCAAGGGCTGCTATAACGAACGCTTTGAAGGCTTCCGGTTGACAAAGTTCGACGGCACGAGAGTCGTCGTCGGATAGTGGGGAAAGGGGAGTGGGGAGTGGGGAGTGGGGAGTGGGGAGTGGGGAGTGGGGAAGAGAGTTTTTCCCTATTCCCTACTCCCTACTCCCCATTCCCCTTTCTGTTTTTGGTTTTCTTTTCGGCGTTGTCTGTGTAAAACTGCCCTCCTCATCCTAAATCGTCGCAGGTTGTTGCGCCGCGGCGAAGCTTGTCTGTATAAGGAAGATCAATAAGCGCGTCATTGCGGTTTTCGGCGCGCTGACAACTTTATGGCAATCGCCGTCTCGTGGAGCCCCTACATGACCGACCCCTTTTCGTTTTGAGAATGCAGAATAAATACCTTCGATTTGCCATAACTGCGTTGGTAGTTTTGTCGCTAAGCCAGGTCGTCCCGGCTCAGGTTGTTCAAGATTCCGCGCAAAAGAGTCTGCCGACATCCGCGCCGACAGCGGTCGGGATGTCGCCGGCCCATCTCGCCTACCTGGACGAGATCATCGAGGCCGAAATTGCGAAGAAACAGTTGCCCGGCGCCGTCGTCATCGTCGGCCGTCAGGGCAAGATCGTTTGGCGGCGCGCATACGGCAATCGCGCCATCGAGCCGCAGCCGGAACCGATGACTGTTGACACCATCTTCGATCTGGCTTCGCTGACCAAGGTCGTGGCCACCGCGACCTCGATGATGATCCTGGTCGAGCGCGGGCTGGCGCGGCTTGGCGATCCCGTGTCGCGATACATCCCCGAATTCGCCGAGATGGGCAAAAAGAACATCACCGTCGAACAACTGCTCACGCACCGGTCGGGATTGATCGCCGACAACGACATCAAGGATTACGAGCAGGGGCCTGAAGCGGCGATCCAAAACATCTGGAAGCTCGCGCCGCTGGCCGAAGCCGGATCGAAATTTATCTACTCCGATGTCAACTATATCGTTCTTGCCGAGCTGGTGAAGCGCGTGAGCGGCAAACCCGTCGATGAATTCGCGGCGGAGAACATCTTCCGTCCGCTCGGGATGAAAGACACCGGTTACAAACCCGACGCGAGTTTGAAGACCAGGATCGCTCCCACCGAAAGGCGCGGCGGCAAAACGAAAGCCGAAAGCGCTGGCGAAAAGACTTCCGGCAAAGAGAGCAAAGATGGCAAGGAGAGCCAGGACAAGGAGAGCCAGGAGAGTAAGGAAAAGTGGATGCGCGGAGAAGTTCACGACCCACGAGCTTATCTGCTCGGCGGCGTGGCTGGACACGCGGGATTGTTTTCGACCGCGGATGATCTGGCGATCTATTGCCAGATGATTTTGAATCAGGGCGAATTTCAAGGCGCGCGAATTTTGAGTCCGTTGGGCGTCGGGCGAATGACTGAAGCCCGGCCGACCGGCGGGAACGCGATTGACGGCGTCGCGCGCGGCATCGGGTGGGACATCTTCACAAGCTATTCAGTCAACCGCGGCGATCTGTTTCCGGTGGGCAGCTTCGGTCACACCGGGTTTACGGGCACGGGATTATGGATTGATCCGTCAAGCGAGACGTTTGTCGTCTTTCTGAGCAATCGTGTTCATCCAAAGCTCGATCCGAAACAGCCCGCGGATGTCAGCTCGCTGCGTGGGCGAGTGGCGTCTGTTGTCGCGTCTTCCATTATCGCGCCGCCTTTTGCGAAGAGTGGGGGAATGGGGAGTGGGGAGTGGGGAGTGGGGAGTCGGGAGCGGGCGCTCGCTGTGAAAGACGCTCCCCATTCCCCACTCCCCACTCCCCACTCCCTCAATGGTATTGATGTTTTAAAACGTGATGGCTTCGCATTGCTCAAAGACAAGCGTGTCGGCCTGATCACGAACCATACCGGTCGCGACCGCGACGGGAACAGCACGATTGACTTGCTGCACAAAGCTCCCGACGTGAAGCTCGTCGCGCTCTTCTCGCCGGAGCACGGCATTCGTGGAGCGCTCGACCAGGAGAAGATCGGCAATACGACTGATGAGAAGACCGGGCTGCCGGTCTTCAGCCTCTACGGCCAGACGAAATCGCCTACGGAAGAAATGCTCAAAGAGATTGACGCGCTGGTCTTCGATATTCAGGACGTGGGCGCGAGGTTTTACACCTACATCTCGACGCTGGGGCTGGCGATGGAGGCCGCGGCGAAGAACAAGAAGTCTTTTGTCGTGCTCGATCGCGTCAATCCGATCAACGGCGAAAATGTCGAAGGCCCGTTGGCGGACCTCGACAAGCTCTCGTTCATCGCGCATCACCCGATCCCGGTCCGCCACGGGATGACCGTCGGCGAATTGGCGCAGCTCTTCAACAAGGAGCAAAACATCAACGCCGATCTTTCCGTCGTGCGTGTGGAAGACTGGAAGCGTTCGCAATGGTTCGATTCGACGGGGCTGATTTGGGTCAACCCTTCGCCGAACATGCGCAGCCTGACCGAGGCGACTTTGTATCCCGGCGTCTGCCTGCTCGAACCGACCAACGTCTCGGTCGGGCGCGGGACCGACACGCCGTTTGAAGTGATCGGCGCGCCGTGGATTGACGGGCGCAAACTCGCCGAGGCCTTGAACAGCGCCAATCTGCGAGGCGTACGTTTCG
>Ga0187894_10004163_pt1 | contig 15704 bp, 14 predicted proteins | sample GBC1701081metaG_FD_136650 | JGI IMG/M metagenome (GOLD analysis project Ga0187894, IMG submission 136650) | White microbial mat communities from a lava cave in the Kipuka Kanohina Cave System on the Island of Hawaii, USA - GBC170108-1 metaG ... | reverse complement strand
CACCAGCGCTCTGTTATACTCGCCCCAGTTGCGGAGACGATATCTTGTCTTGGGCTTCTTGTGTCTCACACCTCAAGAATACCGACAATGCGTCTCCGTGACTATTTCTGCAACAAAGCCGTTGCCAGTTGTCAGTTAAAGGAAAACTCCTCGAGTGGCTGCTCTTGAGTTTATTCGTGTCGAACAACTGACCAAGGTCTACACACTAGGCGAAGTTGAGGTACACGCCCTTTGTGGCGTGACGCTCACCATCGCGCGTGGCGAATTCCTTGCCGTTATGGGCGCGTCTGGGTCAGGGAAATCGACGTTTATGAATATCCTCGGGTGCCTCGATCGCCCAACTTCGGGACGATACCTCCTCGATGGAATTGATGTTGCAACGCTGAATGCCGATGAGAGAGCTGAGCTTCGTAGTACAAAGCTCGGGTTCGTGTTCCAAAACTTCAATCTACTGTCACGCACGAGCGCAGCCGAAAACGTCGAGCTCCCTTTGGTGTACAGCGCCGTATCTGTGAAAGAACAACATGCGCGTGCCCTAAGCGCGTTAAGAGCCGTCGGATTGGCAGGGCGTGAACATCACCTACCAAGTCAGTTATCTGGTGGCCAGCAGCAACGGGTGGCGATCGCACGCGCGCTGGTGAATAGCCCTGTGCTCATTCTGGCCGACGAGCCAACTGGGAACCTCGATAGCACAACCAGTGTGGAGGTGATGGAAACGTTCATGGCCCTCAATCGTCAAGGCATTACGATCATTGTCGTGACCCATGAGTCCGATATTGCGCAATTTGCGCAACGGCGAATCATCTTTCGCGATGGGCTGGTTGTGACGGATGAGCGAAAAGGCGAAGGGGCTTTTATTCCCGCTTCCCTTGCAGAGGAAGGTCAGAATGGAAAAGCTGTACCGGGCGGTGAATGAAGCGCTATCCTCCTCCACCGGCAAGAAGTACAGGATGGACGGCGCCCATCCTGCTACTTTTGACCTTTACCTTAACTGGCAACTGAGCACTGAACACCAACATGCTTTACATCAACGGACTCGGCGAATAGTGATCTTCGCTACAGGATTACGCCAATCGCGGTTGGCAGTCACAAGATTGCCAATACCGTGAATCCCGGCATGAATATGGACATATCCTTCTTCACCGCCAGCGGTCATCGCACCGCCCCCGGGCCCGCCACATTCGGAAAAGAATGGTCCCGGGATTGATGCACAGAGTTCATTGTTCACTTCCGTGCCCGCATCGTAAGCTGGAGAAAAGAGCGTCAGCGTCTGGTTCCCCCTGGGCCCTTCCACCCCATTAAGTGCAAAAAAGCCATCATTAGTGGGAATCAACATGGCGGCGATGCTGATGTGGTTGAATCCACCACCAGTCTGTACGGTCAGGATGACGGACTCACCAGGGTCAATCAAGTTACTGGCCGGGGGTGGGGCAGGGGAGGAGACGACATCTTTGACCTCTGGCATGCTTGAGAGTAAAGCAGCAAGCGGGCCGGTGTTGCCTTCTTCGGCTAGGGTCTCTAGCTGTGAACTCGCCGGGGATCCCAACGCGAACAGATTTACTCCCTCTTTGTGGGTGGCGGCGAGAATAGGCGTGAACTGTTGCCCTCGGGTGAGATTGGTAACCGTAACTTCATATTGCCGTCCGTCCTGGGCGAAGGCCAGCTTCACCGCTAGGACATTGGCTGTCATAAATAGTCCTAGGGTAAGGAAGAGAAAAAGTCGCTTCATAAACACTCTCCTTTCATTTGAAGACTGAAAGGGAGACTGTAGCGGCAGAAAGATCACGCCAGTGTCACGAAAAGATCAAATTTTCGTGACGACCGAGAATGAAAAGGCTTGATTACTGAAGAGTGGAGGGCACTGCGGTTCTTGGTCCTTGCCGGTCAGTTTGATAAATGGGCAGGTGAAACGTAAAGGTTGTGCCGAGGTTAGGCATGCTATCGACCTCAATAGAACTGCCGTGCAGTTCCACAATCCGCTTGGCTATGGCAAGGCCGAGCCCGGCGCTTCCTACTGCTTCCCGTGCGTCTTTCTTCACTCGATAGAAGCGATCAAAGATATGAGGGAGGTCTTCCAATGGAATCCCGCAGCCGGTGTCCGAGACTTGTACGGCGATCTTTTCGTTGCGCTTGCGCAAAGCCGCTGAACTGTCTTCCCGTTCAGGCCTGAGGGCCAGGGTCACCGTACCGCCTTCTGGAGTGTAGCGCAGCGCATTTTCACTGAGGTTTTCCAGCACCCGTTCGATGAGCCCGATATCGGCCGAGACAAATGGCAGATCCTGTCCAAAGTGAGTTTGTAATTGGATTTTTTTCCGTGCTGCCGCAAGCTGAAACTTCTGCGCGACATCTTGAACAAGTTCGCCTAGCGAAAACGGTTCGCGATGAAGTTGGATCTCCTGAGACTCCAGCTTGGCCAGTTCAAACAACTCTGTCACCAGTTTCCCAAGTTGCTCACTATGTTTGAGGGCAATTTCTATGTAGCGTTGCCGCTCCTGCAGCGACAACGTCCCATTCTTCAAGAGCAAGGTTTCCAGGTAACCCTGTAGGGAAGCGAGAGGCGTGCGCAGATCGTGGGACACATTTACCACCAACTCCCGCCGGAGTGCATCCATCTCGTTCAGTTTCTGCATCTGCTGGATGATCCGTGTAGACATGTCGGCAAAAGTGGCTCCCAGTCGATCAATTTCATCTCCGCGGCGTGCATCCCACGGATAAGAAAGACTTGGAGACTCCGAGAAATTACTCCACCTGAAGGCGCCCATGACAGAAGCAAGTGCGCGGAGTCTGCGCGTCAAGAGCTGGAAGAGCAAAAAACCAGATAATCCAGCAAACAGCACCCCTGCCGCCACGGCCCACGCACTTAATTGGAGGATGTAGCTACCCTGCAGCCTCTGGACGACCGAATCATAGTCTTCGCCACCGAGGACAATATACAGATATCCCTCGAGAGGACCCTTGGCTGGTATAGGGGAGACCGAGAAGACCTTCTGCCGGTCAATCCCTCGCGGATCATCCCCCAGAATGGGAAAGGTCTCGGCTCCGCTCAGGAAACGTTGCACCGGTTCCAAGGAAATGTTTTGCCGCTTCACTTTTCCCGGAGGGGCAGAGAAGGCGAGGATGGTTCCATTCGTGTCGAGAAGATAGATCTCGATGCTGGGATTGATCACCATGAGCATGTGGAAGACTTCTTTCAACGCGGCATCATTCACCTGATGTTTTTCCATTAAGATCTTTTCAGCGACCAAATGTTCTGCCAGGGCGCGGTTGAGCTTCTGTGCGACCTCTTGCTGATACAAACGAGTCGTAAATAGAGTTAATGGGATGTATGAGATACCAATCAAACAAAGCAGCCCCAGCAGAACGACGGTTAATTTTCCGTAGAGGGTTTTGCGCATCAGGTTATCCCCTTTCGCTGGTCTCCAGGATCGAAAAATTTATAGCCGACACCCCAGACTGTCAGGATATACTGCGGGTGGGCGGGATCCTGCTCGATCTTAGCTCGCAGCCGGTTGATGTGGGAGTTGACGGTATGTTCATAGCCCTCGTGGTTGTAGCCCCACACTAGATCTAGCAGTTGCGCGCGAGTGTAGACTCGACCGGGGTGTCGGGCGAACTCACGCAACAGATCGAACTCTTTCGTGGTCAGGTCCAGCAATTTTCCCTGCAGCATGACCTTACGTCTATCCAGGTCGATAAGGAGGTCGCCTACGTGCAGGATTTGCTGTGCCCCTGAGGCAACCTGTGCAGTAAGTGCTTCGACGCGCCGGAACAACGCTTTCACCCGTGCCTGGAGCTCTCGGACGCTGAACGGTTTGGTCAGGTAGTCGTCCGCACCGACCTCCAGACCCAGCACCCGATCGAATTCTGTAGACTTGGCAGTGAGCATCAGGATAGGAGTGTAGTTGGCCTTCGCCCGTAAGCGCTGACAAAGTGTTACCCCATCTATTCCCGGCAGCATGAGGTCGAGAATGATGAGGTCGTAAGGGGTAGAGACGGCGAGTTGAAAGCCAACGATCCCATCACGAGCTATTTGGACTGTATAGCCCAAGTCTCGTAGATGCAGATCTACTAAGTTGGCGATGTCCTGATCATCTTCAATGACAAGAATTTTTTGCGGCATGAGACTGAACCTAATTCTTTGCCGCCTTCCTTTCGTAAACTCCACTCAGACGACGGTCCTGACTCATGGGAACTTTCGCAGAGCCTCGGGGGTTCAAACTATGAACAACCTGGACTTCCGGCACCCAGGAGAACGGCGTGTATTCTCTCCATGGGCATATTTCTCGGGTACCTCTCAGTGAGGAAGTTGCTTCCGACGAAAGCGTGCCCTCTAGAGGAGAGCGATTAAGGCGGAACAAGATGGTCAGACTAAGAATCCCATGGTTGATGCTCTGCCTGTTCACAGCCCAGTTTGTCGCAGGCTGTGCGGCTACAACTCGGACGACGGTCGTGCAGCCACTGTCAGCGCAGCGTGAACCCGGCCGCCACATACTGGTAGCGGTCACCTCGGAGGGGCCCGCTACTGAAGCTGAGACGAACGCACTGGGCGAGCAGATTGTCGACAGACTGAAAAAGACCGGGCGATTCGCCCAGGTGAACCTCAAGCGCAGCCCGACGCAGCAGGCGGATCTTCTAGTCCATTGCTCAATTGCGGATCTACGAAGAGTTAATCTCGGTGCTCGACTCATCCCAGTGTTAAATGCTCGTCGTGCCAGTATGGAGGTCCATGTCGAAGTGGTCGCAGGGGATGCCATGAGAATTGTTGGGCAAGCAACTATAACAGGGCTCTCTAATGGAGGCGGCCTCCTTCTCTGGTTGCCTCACGCGATTTCGGGCGATCTCGATGCGGGGACTACATCGCAAGCGATTGAAGAGGCAGCCGAGGCGGTGGCCGATTTCGTTGTGTCAGCCTAACGTCCAATATCACAGGTAAGACAGGCATGCATTTCACCGTATTGATGCACTAATGGGCCAATGGTCCCTAACCGCACGCGTGTGGTGGTGTCCGAATGCCGTGCAATCGGCCTGTCAAAACCAATACGTCGTCAAGCTAGTTCGCAACCGAAGCAACCCGCTCCAATCTGGAGCGCGTCCTAGCTAGAGTGAGGACTCAGCGTACCGCACTGGCGTCCCAGTATGGCGCTCGCTGGGTCCTTTCCCTTTAGCAAAGAACTCCCCCTGACGCTGAAAAGTTCCCTGACGCTGACCCCTCAAGGAGGGGTTGGAAGAATCGAGATTTGCGGGCGGGAACTCCCTCTTCACTGTGGTCGCCGAGTAGGGGTGCTCCTCACTACCGCCACAAACAGGACACTCGCGTTCGCTACAAACTTCCATTCCTCAGTGGAAAAACTCACTACTCGTTTTGTTGTTGCGAAAGGACGCTTGGGAACTTGTAGGCGAGGACGACGGTTGAGATAAACGAATAAGCGCTTGAAGGGAGCTCCTATGAGCAAACATACTGTTAGTAGAAAGGAGAAAGACAATGACGACTTTTGGCAAAATACTCAGAGCAGGAGCGGCGGCCGCTCTACCACTGGTCGGCCTCACCGCTGGCGCACAAGGCCAAGGAGCACCCGGAGGAGCAGGGTCTTCGTTTGGAGGGGCAGTAAGAGGAGCAACTTATCTTCGCGGCAAAGTGATCTGCACAGGGTGTACTCTTGATGAAGTACAAAAAGCCCAACCTACTGAGCATATGTTCTACCAATTCACCTACCAGCAAGGGCAATTGGTCATGCAGGTGCGTGAGGTCAATAACTCCCGCTGGAGCTATCTCAGTTGGCCCCCGCAGCTCTGGGTGCGGGCTAACGATAGTGTCTTCCAGCAATTGACCGCAGAAGAGAACCTGATGAAAGAGATAGAGATTACCGGCCTCCTCAACAACTCTCGGACCTTGGATATCTTCGTAATCAGCCTCCAGGGATGACATCTCGCAAAAGGGGAAGAAGGGAAAGATTCACCTGCTTCCCTTCAAGAAAAGGAACGCGCTATGCAAGCACAACGCCCCACAGTTTCTCACCCCACACTGTTCCAGCGCCCGGCGCGACCGGTACTCTTTCATGGCCTGGAAGTAACAGGCGAGATCCTTTCCTCCGTTGCGGTGCTCCCGGAGCAGGTCTACGACGCCTCAGCCGTCTATAAGGAGTGTGGTGAGGTTGCCCTCATGCGTGCGGTGCTCGAAGACGCGATCCATTGTTTTCAGAAACAGTCTATCGCGCGAGGGAGGCGAGCCCGGCGCTTGGCTAAAGAAGTTGAAGAGTGGTTTTTTACCAATGACTACCGCTGGCCATTTTCTTTTGTCAACATCTGTGCGGTGTTGGGACTCGAGCCGGAGCATATTCGTTTGGGACTCAAACGCTGGCACCAATACTTCATGGTCGAGCCACCACAGAGGAAGCAACACACATCATCGGTGCGCGGGCTGCGCAAGATCGCTGCCTGAACTGAAAGGCTCGGGTGCGCAACGTTCTCATGCCGTGTCTCGCCAGAAGGAACCATCATGATCGACCGTACCCACACTAACATTCGCTGTCACACCATGCACCTGATTCACGCAGTTCAAGGAGACCTTCCACGGGATAGTCATGGCACCGTGGTTTACGAAATGGACAATCTTGGACGTCACTTGATTTTCGTACGCTGGGACAATGGTATCGTGATCCCCATGTTTCCCAGTGAGGTCGAGTTCGAGAGCGACCAAGCCGTGCCCGCGCACTGACCCATTGCCTATATTGTCAACATCGGAGAAAGGGGGAAACGGGAAATTCGTTTTCGACGCGCTCAGGCAATGAGATGAAGCAATCTACACGACGAATCAAGCTCGCTCGGGACACAAATGAACGAAAATTAAAGACATTCCGCTCCGGAGCCCTACAGCGTGAAGGTGAAATCTTTCACTAGTGCCCCTGGCATCCGATCGCTGCTAGTTGACCGCGCTCCATAGGTGCTCGAATCCAAGAGTAAATCGCGCTCTTTCGTCAGGCCCTCAAGATTTTCTCCTAACATGCGGTAGATGGTCTCATCAAAACGCATGACATTGAGCGGGGCTTGAATCACACCCTTTTCGACCCACAGCGTCGCGAAGCGAGTCATGCCAGTGATACGACATGCCGTGCGATCTGAGTAGTTCAGATACCAGAGGTTATTAATATACACGCCAGTGTCGAGCCGGCGGAGAATCTCATTCACAGAAATGTCACCTGCGGCAACGTCTAAAGATTCTGGCATTTCCCCATCTCCGGCGCCGTTAGTAGGGATATTGTATTCCTTCGCCGAGCGCGGTGAGATAAGGCAATCACGCAAGACTCCTTTGTCGATCAATGTCACCAGATCAGGCTTGATAAAGCCGGCATCCTGAAAGTTTTCCGCTACACCCTCGCGTGTGTTTTCTCTGATGCTGACCGTAGGATGGAGGCGGGCACCTTCTTCAATCATTTTGAGCAGAGTGGTTTGCTTGGTGCGATGATCCTTCATCCCGAAGCCTCCCCACTTGAGCAGGCCAATAATCTCTGCCAGGGCAGTTGGCGCGAGATACACGCGATAGCGCCCAGGCTCGATGGTACGCGGAGGCTGGGCAAGGACCGCAAGTTGGTCTGACGCGGACTCAACCTTGCGCACAAATTCCCCTGGGTCCCACACAAATCCAGCGTAGCTCGTCTTTACCGCTTTATCGCTGTGGAGATAGAAGCTCCAATCAAAATTATAGCTATAACTGGAAAACCAATTGCGTTGGCCAAAAGAATTGGCAAATCCATTGTAGATTCCACCTGCGGCGTAAATGCCAACCAGGTCTCGCCCCCGACCCGCTTCCAGAATCGCAGCGACAATAGCGGTACTATCTTCTGGGAGCTGGTTCTTACCGTAATGCTCGCTTGAGTGAACCTCTGTCGCGTACAGCAGATGCGGGTCCTCCGGTAAGTACGGCAGCTTTTCTCGCAACCCCGCAATGAGGTGAGCGCTACGGTCACAGTCAAGCGCAAAGTCGCCAGATAACGCAACTGTTCCTCCCGTATGACGGAGACCACGAATAAGGTCAAAGGCGAGATACCGCTGGGAGACCGTGCCTGCTTGCCGGACTGCACTACGATTGAAGCGGACAAAGTCTGAGTCTTCGGCGGAGAAAGAGCAGGTGTAGATTTCCTCCTGCTGAAGGAGCGAAGTGAAGTAGTCTGCCAGCTGATAAAAATACTCCTGCACGGGACTATTCTCCTCCGAAGACTTCACCGTTGGTAAAGAGACAGGGAGGGGATGCATGGCCGACTCGGATAACCTGGTTCGGCTCCCCCTTGCCACAGTAGGGAGAACCAAGCACCTCTACAGTTTCTGGGGTGCCAACCATGGCAAGATTGCGCCAGAAGGTTGCCGACACGCCGCGGTAGTTGGGGTTTTTGACGACCTTGGTAAGCTTTCCGTTCTCGATTAACTGCCCCCACTCGCAGCCGAATTGAAACTTATTGCGCGAGTCATCGATCGACCAAGAACAGTTCGTCTGCATGTACACCCCGCGCTCTACGGCTGATACTAAATCTGTGAAGCACAAGGTGCCTGGCTCCAGATTCAGATTCGCCATACGATCGATCGGCGGCCGGTTCCAGCTTGTTGCCCGTGCATTGGCAACTCCTGGGAGCCCTGTACGCGTCTGTGAAGTGACACCGCCTAGACCACGGAGAAGGAGGCCGTTCTGTATAAGGTACTCGCGATGGGCAGGTTGGCCATCGTCGTCGAAGCCGTAGCTGGCAAACTCTTCAGTTCGCGTCGGGTCAAAAGTGATGTTCAGCAGGTCAGAACCATAGCGATACGTGCCAAACATGTCGGGTGTGACAAAGCTCGTGCCAGCGTAGTTGCGTTCATCACCAAGGATACGGTCAAGTTCCAAGGGGTGACCAACAGACTCGTGAATCTGCAAAATCATCTGGTCAGGGGCGAGCAGGATATCCATCTTGCCGGAAGGGCAATTCGGCGCGAGCAGCAACTGCAACGCCTCGTCAGTAATACGCGGCGCAACAGTGCGGAAGCCACACTGGTCGAGTACCTCCAACCCGCCTTGCCGACAATAGCCGCGGCCAGCAAAGGTGCGCGACTGCGTCTCGGCTCCCGCGTTCGCGGTCGCACTCAACATTGGCACGAGATAGTGAAAAAGCTGATGGGTCTGCCCGCCATCAGCGGTCAGATAAAAAATATCACTTTCTGTATACCAGAGCGAAGCTTCCCAATCAACGATACGGTCGTCAGTCTTTAACCGTGCGCACTCAGCTCGCAGGAGGTCAATCTTGTCTGGCAGCGACATAGTGCTCCAGGGCTGGTGGACCGGACTGGCGTACTCCCCAACCGGGCGGGGGAACGGAACCGAAGAGAAATCCACGACACTGCGTCCTGCACTGACACGAGCCCAGGCGAGAGCCTGCTCTATCGCCTGGCGGAATCCACCCTCGGTGAGGTCGCTGGTTCCCGCATAGCCCATTCCTCCCTGGTCGAGGACGGTAATCATTGCACCAATATCTTGCGAAGTTGCAACTGGTTGGAGAATGTTCTGCCGTACCGAGAGATACTCCGAGCGTGTCTGTACGAGCCGAAGCGAGCAAAAATTGACCTGAGGAGCGAGACTACGGAAGCGTTCGGCGATGCGTTCATGCATATAACCAATCTCCTGGAGCAAGAAGGGGCTAGACGGCTGGCTGGTCGGCCTTATGGCTTCTCCGTGCTCAGCACAATCTCGTGGATCTCAAGGACATTGGGACCAGCAAACATTTCTGCTGGGGGGCGATTGCTATGAGCGATGCGGAATGATTCACTCTTCGTCCAGTTCCAGAAGGCTTGTTCGCTTTCCCAATATGTTTGTACGAGGTAATAGCCCTGCTCTGGTTTCTCTTCCCACTGGCCGGTTTGATGGTTGAAGCGCCGCTGTACAGGGCGTAACACCAGGTTCTTGATGAATCCTGGAGATTGATCGATGAGATGAGCGCGGTGACGGAAGCGATCCTCAAACTCCGTCTCGTGGCCTGGAGCAACAGGAATCCGATTTGTTACTACGAACACGTTTAGTCCTCCTGTTCTTATAGACTATCCCTTAACGGATAGACGGATTCTTGTGGGCAAACAAGTTCCCTTGGAACAGGGCAAGACAGTCTGGCTAAAATGTGTCACAAAGGCGAACTCCTCAGGGGGAAATCCTATCTATGAAGATCTCTACTGTAACAGTTTTCACAGTTATGCATATCGTTCTCAGTCTCACCTTGACAGAGTTAGTGTGGAGCGACGCAGCAAATGATGCTTATGATGAGGGCGTACGGCTTTTGCGAGAAGGACGGCACCGCGAGGCTATTGCCTCCTTCGACAAGGCTATTCGCTTGAATCCCCGATCGGCGGAGGCCTACCACGGTCGAGGGATAGCTTATGACGAAATGATACAATATGAGCGGGCGATCAAGGACTATGATGCGGCGCTAGGACTGAATGCGCAATATGCAGAAGCGTATTTTGACCGGGGGAATGCCTACAGCGACCTTGGTCAATACGAGCGAGCTGTGAAAGATTATGACGAAGCTCTTCGCCTCGACCAGAACTATTCTGGGGCCTACTACAACCGCAGCTTGGCCTACATGAGTTTAGGACGCAGCGAGGTTGCTGCCGATGCGCGCGCCTACGTCAACCTCAAAGGCTGGAGAGATGAACGGTCGCAGTACATGGTAATTTTCGGATATATAGGCGATCGTCGAGGGCAGCGCGATAGCGAAGCGAGTAAGCTGCTTGACGAAGCGGCGGCCCAGTGTGACAAGACCGTATGGCCGTACCCGGTGATTCAGTATTTGCGGCGTGAGATCTCGGCCCAAGATCTCCTTGCCGCTGCAACCGACCCAGACAAAAAGACCGAGGCTCGGGCGTACCTCGGTCTTGACCTTGCTCTTTCTGGCCACCAAGAGGAGGCTCTTAGACACCTGCAATGGGTGAAAGAAAATGGTCAAAAGGCACTCGCAGAGTACGCATTTGCTCTGGTGGAGCTTCGTCGCACTCAATCTCCTGCTGCCAAACCGTAGAGAAAAAAACTGTCCACCATTGCCATGAGCATTGGTCCTCGGCCCCTCATCTCTGGGGTTTATCAATCGATTTTTTCTTGAGGAATCGACGCGCGGACTGCTGTTGCCTCAATCCCTGATCCTGGCGTGCACTTGTCACTTCTCGCTTGGCATGTGCTTGCTCTGAGACTCCCTTTGCCCGACTTGCTTTCTTTTTGGTTGGTTCTTGCCTCTTGAGCGCGGAGCCTTTAGCAAGAACGTCTTTCTTGGGGAAAGTTGTCTTTGCCACGGACCGATCTGGCTCGCGGGAAAAGAATACGTCTGGTTGTTGCACTCGGGTTGCCGACGTGGCTCGCGACGGAATCTCGCGTTGCTGCTTCTGATCTTCCGATTGTGTTTCTTTCTCAAGCAAGTCTTTGGACTCACCGATGGTTTCTCGCTCTAACTGTCTTTCGTGTGGGACTGGAACTAACGTTGGAGGTTGACTCTGTTCATCAGAGAAATTTTTACCTTCACGATCGGAAGGTTGCTCTTCTTGAAAAGTGCTTGTCGGAAAGGATTCGTCAAAGGATTGTGCCGGTTGACGCAAAAGAGAAGAGGATAGGATATTGAATGAGAGAATCACATTCGCCGATACTCGCCCGAGAACTCGCGGGACTTCTTTTGCTGCGGCACTAATTTGTTCAGTCAGGACGAGCTGGAAGAAGAGGAACAGGAAAAGACCCAGAACAAATCCGACCCCGGTCCAAGCAAAGCGTTGTGATCGGGATTGAACAGAAACACGGGCAAAACTTTGATGGGATTTCCTCACCGGCATGCGCTCAGCACTCGAGGTTGCCCTGTGCAAAACAGGGAGATTTTCTGTTTGCAACCGAACCGGTGGGGCAAGAGGCTTGCTCGGAAGCGGTCTACTTTTGGGAAGGGTTTCCACCTTCAATTGGAGATCCTTGACGACCTCTTCAATCATGGCGGTGGTAACAGTCTTCTGGGAAGCCGCATACGCCAGGAGAAGAGCATTATCACAGATAATGTTGATGCGCCGAGGAATCCCTTGCGAATACCAAGCGATTCGTTGCACGGTCGCTTGCGGAAAGAGATCCTTCCTCCCATAACCAACCGCTCGCAGTCGATGGACAATGAACGGACCGACTTCCCGTTCTTTTAATCGGTCGAGTTGGCAATGAAGGGCGATCATCTGCCTTACTCGGCTTAGCTCAGGGTGTGATAAGGTTTTCTCAAGCTCCGGTTGACCAACGAGGGCGATCGGTAACAAGCTTTCCCCTGCGCTGGTGAGATCCGCAAGGGCCAAAAGGTTCTCCAAAAGTGGTGCATCCAGATTGTGCGCTTCGTCGATCAGAAGAGCGGAAATCTCCCCTTGCTGTTGCTGGGCAATAAGGCATTCCTTGAGAGCTTTCATTTGTTGCAGACGCCCTTGCGGTTTTTGTGGGAGTCCGAGATCATCGAAGAGAAAGCTCAACAGCTCATCGAACGGCAATGTCGTGTAGGAAAAATAGGCGAAATGAAAAGTGTACCCTAAGTGCGTCATCACCCGGCGAAGCAGGGTAGTCTTGCCGGTTCCAACCTCGCCAGTCAGAACGATGAGACTCTTGCGCTCACAAATGCCGTACAGAAGATTGGCATACGCGCGCTCATAGGTGGGATTGGTATAGAAGACCCGCGGATCTGGCGTCACCTTGAACGGGTTGTCACGAAAGCCAAAAAAATCCTTATGCATGGCCGCTCTCTCTGAACTGACAGAGAAGAAAAAGACGCGCTACTGGTCTGAGTGACTCGCGCTTTCCAGCAATGGCTTTCGCTCGTGCCCCCACTTCCTTATCTCACAGCAACTGTACGGACGTATCCTTCAGTTGCACCAACCACAAGCCCCATCACTATATGCCTATAACGATTGCAACTCTAGTCTGGGGAAGCTTACCGACGATTACTCTCATCTACAGACGAGGATGCTGCTTAACTCCTCCAATAATGCCTTGGCCTCTTGCAGATCTGCCGTGTCAAACCCTTCGGTGAACCAGTCGTAAATCTCGGATAACAGCTGGTGAGCTTCTCGTTGCTTGCCCTGCTGCTGCCACAGCCGACTCAAGCTCACTGTCGCCCGCAGTTCCAGAGACTTGGCCTGCTGCTTGCGCGCAACCTCGATGGCTTTCAAGAAACACGCTTCGGCCTCCGCTTGGGTGCTAGGTGTTGGGTGCTGGGTGTTAGGGGTTTTTGATTTTTGACTTTTACCCTTTGCTCCTTCGACGGAGTTTATCCTGAGCGAAATCGAAGGGCTCAGGACAGACTTTTGCTTTGCCTCTTGTGACTCCGGACCCCGGACTCCGGACTGTAAGACTAATTCGCCCTTAAGCCGATACAACCCGGCCTCATATAGACGCTCCCCAGTTTTGTGTATCGCATCCATCGCTTCGGTCAGCAGCGTGAGCCCCTCTTCTGCCTTCCCTGCTTTTCCATAGGCCTCAGCCAGCTGGCTGAGACGAACCGACCGTCCCATCGTTGCTCCCGAAGCCTGGTGAGCAGCCATGCCCTGTCGCATTTGGGCAATTCCTTCCTCTACCTGTCCCTGCGCGGCCAGCGCCCACCCCCGCCACGTAGTCCCCAGCGCCAAGAGCAGCGCAAACCCCTGCTCCGTGCAAAGCGCTATGGTTTCCTCCGCCCACTCTTGGGTTGCCTGCGCTTCCCTGCGGAGCAGATGGAGTACGGTTACACCGTTCATAATAAAAGCCAAATTGAAGGGATGGGAAAACTTCTGAGCCAAGGCGAGCGCTTCGTGGATTCTTTTCAGAGACTGGTCCGGATAGCCCAGATACCAGAGAGCCCAGGCGAGAAAGAGTAAGCAATGCTCCCCAGGGTTCGTCGCATAGACAAGGGCGAGGGAGTGACGCGGCCGGAAATCGTAGACGGCAAGTCCTTGTTCTAAATGCTCTCGGGCAGCAACCAATTCTCCTTGGAAGTACAAGGTCTGCCCCAAGGCATGTCGAGCTGACACCAGGAGGGCCGGGTCTCCCACTCTTTGGGCAAGCCGTAAAAGTTGTTCCCCCAGCTCCCGCGCGGTGTGGAGCTCGCCCCGGACAATGTGAAATGCCACGAGTCCATATAGCACCGGGAGGAGCTGCGGCGTCTCACCTGTCTGCCGAGACAGTTCTCGTGCTCGAGTGTAGGTCTGTTCCACTTCCGGAGCGGAATAGCCCTTGATGGCCATTAGCGGAGCGCCCAGGGCAAGTTGCAGTGTGAGTTCTTGCTGGGTGCGCTCGGGAGTATCAGGGAAGGTCTTGAGCAACTCCAGTGCTTTGGTCAGAAGAGTGATCGCTTCCGCATTCGCCGAACGTGTCTTGGCATTCTGGGCTGCTTGCTGGAGATACTGAACGGCACGAGGATAGGCTCGCCCCTGCTCAAAGTGCACAGCTAGTTCCGCCGCGATTTTTCCTGCCTGTGCCCCATAAGCCACCTCCTGCCGCTCGCCGATGCGTAGGTGGAAGTGCTGTAAACGGCTCGGGCTCACCCGCTCGTGCCACAGCTGTTGATACAGCGCGTGCAGAAACCCATAGCGCGCCGCCATCGTCCCATCCGGCCATTCACTCAGGCCGGCCGGACGCAGGAACTGCTGCCGGTGCACGAGGCTTGCACACTGCTCTTCCACTGTAACGGTGCTCTCCTCTAGAGCTGCTGCTACCGCTGCCGCCGAAAACTCCATCCCTGCCATGCTGGCTGCTTCCAGGACCTGCTGCTCCTCAGGTAACAGGCGGGCGCTTTGCCGGGCAAGGAGCTGACGAATGCTCTTGGGGATACGGCCTTCTATTCCTTCTAGTCCCCCATATAATGTCCAACCGCCCTCCTCTTGCGTCAGCAGCCCCCGAGTTATGAGGTCCTCCACTACATTGACTAAGAAGAGCGGATTACCTCCTGTGCGGTGCCAAAGAGAGCGCGCCAAGTCAGCGGGCAAGGCACTGGTGGGAAACCGTTGACGCAGATAGGTCTCAATCTCAGCCACATTCAGGAACCTGAGTTCCAATTCTGCACAGAGCGTGTGGCCGTACAGTTCTTGCAGCACACTGTTCAGCGGGTGGCCATTGCCCAGCACTTCCCCTGGTCGATACGTGCCAAGCACCAGCAACCGCGCTCGTTCCTTTCGTCGGGCCAGGGCGGCGAGCAAATCTACAGTCGAGGGATCGCTCCAGTGTAAATCTTCGAGCACTAACACGAGAGGATGCTCAACCGTCAGTGCCTCTAGCGCCTCAGCCAGCTCGCGCAGCATCCGCTCCCGTGTGGCTCCCTGCACCTTAGGTTGGAGCGCTGCAAGTTCGTCGGCACTGAGCACCGTGGGCATCTGCACGAGCCAAGTCGGCGCATACTGATGCAGCAATTTTATGAGCCGCTCTCCCCCTGACTCGCGGCATAAGCGGCTCAAGGCTTCAAGCACCGGCATGTAAGGTTCACCAGCGCCGTGCAGGTCGAGGCATTGGCCCCGAGTAATCCAGGGGCTGGGTGCTAGGGGTTGGGTGTTAGGGGTTGGGAATTGGAGAGGTGAAGAGGGAGGACCAATCCCTAACCCCCAATCCCTCATCCCCATCAGAAAGGCGTCGACCAGCGTCGTCTTGCCTATCCCCGGCTCGCCAGTCACAAAGACGAACTGGCGCTCACCGCTCAGAACTTTCTCTAACACCCGGTGCAGTTGTT
>Ga0187894_10004162_pt1 | contig 15707 bp, 11 predicted proteins | sample GBC1701081metaG_FD_136650 | JGI IMG/M metagenome (GOLD analysis project Ga0187894, IMG submission 136650) | White microbial mat communities from a lava cave in the Kipuka Kanohina Cave System on the Island of Hawaii, USA - GBC170108-1 metaG ... | reverse complement strand
TTTCAGTTTGATTTTTATGTCGCCATTTTCAACGGCTCAAAATCTCTGTTTAATTTCCCCATAGCTGCACTATGGGCTAAGAATATATCGCTGTCTTCGACAGATAAAACCGATTCCTGATTATAGTTTTTGAATTATTATCACCTGACCTTATCAGTTACGAAAATTTCAAGCTTTGCGTTTGTGTGCCTTGCGTTGCTGGCGAACGAGTTCTTCGATTAAAACCTGAGCCTGTTCATAATAGGGAAATTTTTTTTCATCTGTGCGAAAGGCTTTTGTGTGGTGCTGGCGGCGGTTGTTGACGATTTGCGAGCCGTGTTTGATGTGCAGCATTTCGTGATAAAGCACATATTCGACGAGCCATTCGGGTACGTCGTGCGAATCCAATGTTTTACTGATGACGATTGTTTCGTGAAATGAATCGTGATGCCCCAGGATACGATGCGTCTTTCTCTGCGACCATGTAAGCGTAGGTTTTTTCAGACTGCCTTCAAAATATTTGTAATTGAGTTGCCGAAACATCTTTTCCAAATCATAAACCTCACCCCGTGCAGATGAAATAATTTTTTTGCCGCGTCCGCGATGCGAAAGTTCTATGCGGCGCAAAACGTCCGGCGAATAAGAAAATTGTCTATATGTTTCTTCGTGTGCGATGGGGACTTTTCGACGCAGAAGTTTTGAAATCAATATAAAAGCGAGCGCACGATGAATTTCAATGGGCGCGTCCACGATTAAATCGGAAAGTCGTACAAAAACCTTATTTGAACGAATGCGAATCGTATGATGAAGCCCCGTGTAAGGATAAAACTGAACTTCGATTGTTGGAATCGGACGGTCTTTTACTTTCTGCCCGAAGATATTTGCATATAAATCGCTCAACTGATTCAGTGAATAAGGCATATAGAAAATAGAAAAACATTTTGAATTTTCCATCTGTCATTTTTCATTTGTTATGGATTTTCTCTTTTTCTTTCAACGACAAATGGCATGTAAAAAATCTATTTCACGTTTACATATTTCGGCTTGATATTAAGTTTCGTTCCGCTATGGCGTCAAATGGTATCTTGACAGGCTTAAACACAGAGTGTTATTCAATTTTTTGGTGTAGTTTGCTCGTCACTTTTCATGTAAACTATCGCCAAATGCCCCAAGCGAAGATGACAACGCGAATTTCTAATCAAAATAATCAATCCGTAAAAATACCCGATGCACGTGGGCGGGCGATATTGTCTGCCATAATTCGTGAACATCTTCTTACGGGAGAACCCGTCGGTTCGCGCACAATTTCAGACCGTTTCGCGCATGCCGCGGGTTGGAGTCCTGCGACGATTCGCAATGTCATGGGTGATTTGGAAGATGCAGGGTTTGTCGAGCAACCGCATACCTCTGCGGGAAGATTGCCGACCGATACGGGTTATCGTTTCTATGTTGACAATATGCTTGATGACATAGAACTCGCAGATGCAGACATCATCGCAATCAATGCGACGCTTGGAATAGCAACGGGCGAAAACACTTTTGCGCCTGAAAAATTGATGGAGAAAACCTCACAGCTTCTTTCTTCTTTATCACAAAATGTCGGCATAGTTGTTTCGCCGTCGCTTGCGGACAATATTCTGCAACACATCGAATTCATAAAACTCGCAGATAAAAGAATCCTGGTTGTTTTGGTTTCGGCACCGAATATAGTCAATAACAAAATCATTCGTCTCAATGACGAATTGAGCCAAGAGGAAATTGAGCAAACCGCCCGTTATCTGAACACAAAGTTTAGCGGGAAGAGTTTGATAACGATTCGTTCGCAGATTGTCGAACTGATGCGCGAAGAAAAAGCTCTCTACGACAGGCTGTTGCGAAATGCGATTCTGCTTTGTGCAACCAGCATTGAAAGCGAAGATTCCACTACGGGTGATGTCTATGTTGACGGAACGTCAAACATTTTGGGACAACCCGATTTTGCCGAAGATGTTGAAAGAATGCGTGAGCTTTTCAAAACATTTGAAGAGAAATCGCGTCTCGTAAGAATTTTGAACGAATGTATTTTGCGCGATAAAACGATGATGAATAATGTGCAAATTGTCATCGGACGCGAAAATACAAACTTTTCAATGCAAAACTGTGCTTTAATAACTGCGCCCTATCATGTCGGCGGCGACGCTACGGGTATGCTGAGCGTCGTTGGTCCGATGCGTATTGAGTACGCAAGAATGATTGCAGTTGTCAGTTATGTTGCGCGGTTGATTGAACATACTCTCTGCGAAGAACCAATTGCTTGGTTGAAAAAGAATTGTCCCACCATTGAAGATATTGGATAAAAGAGTTTATGAATAAGGATAAGGATTAATGGACAACCAAAAAGAAGATAAGGAAAAAGGGTATTCAGGCATCCCGTCTGCGAATGGTAAAATCGTTGAATCTTTGCAGGATTCCTCATCTTCGGTCTCAGGTGAATACGATATTGAAATTGACGATGAAGATTTGACTTTTGATGCGTCGTTGGACGATGTGCTGAATGATGTATTGGCGCAGTTTGAAGAAGAAGAGAAAATTAACTCATCAGTAGCTCAGCAGAAACCCAAAGAAACTCAGCCGAAGCCGCAAACAAACGAGTCTAAAGAAAAGGGAAGTACGGGTGCATTATTAACCCCCGAACTGTTAGCGGCGCGGGCGGAGTTAAAAAGAGTTGAGTGCGAAAAGCAAGAACTTGTAGAACTTCTGAAAAGACGACAGGCAGATTTTGATAACTATCGGAAAAGAATTGAGCGTGACCGTTCGGACTCGTTCAATCGCATTGTTAGCGATGTGGCAGGAAAACTTCTGCCCGTAATGGACAATATGCAACACGCACTTGAAGCGCATAAGGTAATTGACGCTTCTGAAACCCCGGAATTTCAAAACTTTGTTCAAGGCGTCGAATTGATTTTCTCGCAGTTGAACGATGTGCTTAGTAGCCTGGGAGTTAAACCTATTCCCACAGTCGGGGAGAAATTTGACCCCCATGTTCACGAGGCGGTTACTACGGAAGTAAACAATGAATACGACCCCAAAACCGTGACTCAGGAACTTCGTCGCGGTTATAACCTCGGAGATATTTTGATTCGCCCCGCAATGGTCAAAGTATCCGTCAAAGAATAAAATCACGGTTGGGAAAGATTTTAAGCAAAAGCGCGTGTGCGGGCGCGGGTTTTGTTTTCGATTTTCCATTTAGATAAAACTGCTATGAGCAAAGTCATCGGCATAGATTTAGGTACAACAAACTGCTGTGTATCTATTCTCGAAGGCGGTACAACGCAAATTATCCCTAACAAAGAGGGCGGACGAACGACTCCGTCCGTCGTAGGATTTACGGATAAAAGTGAACGCCTGGTAGGACAAATCGCAAAGCGTCAGGCTGTGACGAACGCGGCTAACACTGTCTTTGCCGTAAAGCGATTAATAGGACGCAAATTCAACGCACCCGAAGTTCAGAAGATGGGCGAATCAGCTCCGTTTGAGATTGTCGAATCCGGCAACGGTGACGCGCACGTTAAGGTTCAGGGGCGCACATACAGCCCGCCTGAGATTTCCGCAATCGTTTTGCAAAGATTGAAAGCGGCAGCAGAAGATTTTCTGGGCGAAGCGGTGACAGATGCGATTATTACCGTTCCTGCTTATTTTGACGACACACAACGTCAGGCAACAAGAGACGCCGGAAAAATCGCCGGGTTAAAGGTCGAGCGCATCATCAACGAGCCTACGGCGGCGGCACTCGCTTACGGAATGGGCAGGACACAATCAGAAAAGATTGCCGTTTACGACCTTGGCGGCGGCACGTTTGATATTTCGATTTTGGAGATGAATGACGGTGTGTTTGAAGTTCTCTCGACCTCAGGCAACACGTTTTTGGGTGGCGAGGATTTTGACGAAAGAATCATCGCGTGGATGATTGACAAATTCAAAGCGGAAAATAATGTTGATTTACGCACGGACAAACTCGCACTGCAACGGCTGAAAGAAGCCGCCGAAAGAGCTAAATGCGAACTCTCATCTGTAACGGAAACAACAATCAATCTTCCGTTTATTGCCGCGGACGCATCAGGTCCCAAACACTTTAATCAAACCCTTATACGCACCGAATTTGAAAAACTTGTGGGCGATTTGGTAGAGCAAACAATCGAACCGTGTCAAAAGGCTCTATGGGACGCAAAACTTCAACCATCGGATATTGATAAGGTGATTCTTGTAGGCGGGCAGACGCGCTCACCTATTATTTCAAAAGTCGCAAAAGAGGTTTTCGGTAAAGAACCATCATCTGAAATCAACCCCGATGAAGTCGTGGCAATGGGTGCCGGGATTCAAGGCGGAGTGTTGGCGGGCGATGTTAAAGATATTGTACTGCTTGACGTATTGCCTTTAAGTCTTGGACTTGAAACGCGCGGCGGCATTTTCACAAAACTGATTGAACGCAACTCAACGATACCGCTTCGCATGAGCCGCGTTTTCACAACAGTTATTGATAATCAGTCTTCGGTTGAAATCCACATTCTTCAAGGTGAGCGTGAAATCGCAACCGCAAACAGAAGTTTGGGCAAGTTTGAACTTGTAGGGATTCCGCCCGCCCCGCGCGGCGTGCCACAAATCGAAGTGAGTTTTGAGGTTGACGCAAACGGTATCGTTTCCGTATTTGCTTCGGATACCATGACAGGTTTATCGCAAGAGATGAGAGTTACTCCGGCGTCAGGGCTCGCACCCGAGGAGATTGACCGCTTAATTATGGAAGCCGAACTCTCTATTGACGCTGACCGAAAAGCCAAAGACATGATTGCAATGCGTAACAAACTTGACAGCCTTGTCCGCAATACTCAGAAAGCTTTCACAGAGTTCAGTAAATCAATGTCGGAAACACAAAGACGTGATATGCAACAGATGATAAACGATGGCGCGGCAGCAGCGGCTTCTGAAAATTACGATGAAATACAAAGCGCGTTAAAAAGCATGGAACAAGCTGCCGCACAATTAACCAATCTTATGCTTGGTGGCATGGGCGGATAAGCAGAAAGGGAGAAGAGGAGTAAGGGAGAAGGGGAGTAAGGGAGAAGGGGAGTAAGAGAGAGAGTAGAGATATTTGTCATTGAACGAAGAAATAGAAATCAATGGAAAATGACAAATGTTAAATGAACTATAGAAACAGGTTTTTCTCTCTACTCCCTTTCTCCCCTTCTGTTTTTCGGCTCAGGTTAGCTATAATCGCCGAACTATTTTGAACATATGGATATGTATTTTAGAAACAGATGAGTAAAAGGGATTATTACGAAATTTTAGGCGTAAGCCGCACTGCAACAGAACAAGATATTAAAAGCGCGTATCGTCGTCTTGCGATTAAGTATCACCCTGACAAAAATCCGGGCGATACGAGCGCGGAAGAAAAATTCAAAGAGGCGGCAGAAGCCTATACGGTTCTTTCAAACACTGACCAGCGCAAGCGTTACGACACATTCGGACACGCAGGGGTTTCGTCAGCAGGGGCAGGTGCGGGAGGTTGGAACGCAGGTGGCGGTTTCACGGATTTAGAAGACATTCTCGGAGACTTTTTCGGTTTCGGAGATATGTTCGGAAGACGCGGCAGTACGAGGCGCAGTAATGCACAACGCGGCGCGGATTTACGTTACGATTTGGAAATTTCACTTGAAGACGCAGCGAAAGGAATGAAGACGGAGTTAAAAATTCCGCGTCTTGAAACTTGCGATGAATGTGGTGGCGGGGGAGCAGAAAAAGGAAGCTCTGCCGAAACCTGCGTAACTTGTAGCGGCACCGGACAGGTTCGTTATCAGCAAGGTTTCTTTTCCGTTGCGCGAACGTGCGGAACGTGTCGCGGTTCAGGGCAGATTATCAAAACGCCTTGCAAAAAATGTAAAAGTGCCGGACGGGTCGAACGTGAAAAGACTTTGGAAATACAAATTCCCGCGGGCGTCGAAACCGGTTCGCGCATTCGACTTAACAATCAAGGCGAAGCCGGAACGAACGGCGGTCCGACGGGCGACCTTTATATCGTTATTCATGTAGCCGAACACGAAGAGTTTGAAAGACAAGGAAGCCACCTCTATTCAGCAGTTCCCATTACGTTCACACAAGCCGCGTTAGGCGCGAAAGTGATTGTGAAAACTTTGGACGGCACACAAGAGTTGGATGTCCCGACAGGAACACAAAACGGAACTGTCTTTCGGGTAAAAGGGCAAGGAATGCCGATCTTAGGTGGTAAGGGAAAAGGCGATTTGTTTGTCTCCATTACCGTAATTGTGCCTACTTCTTTGTCACGGGAACAACGTAAATTACTTGAGCAACTTGCTGAAATTGAGTCGCAGGAAATCGAAGACAAAGGACTTTTGGATAAGGTCAGAAACATCTTCGGATAAAACAAAAGTTCCAAGTTCCAAGTTCCGAGTTCCAAGTTAGAAATCGTTTCCATACTTGGAACTTGGAACTTGGAACTTGGAACTTGGAAAGAAGTGCTTGACGTAAACTCTTTCGGGTGTTAGGTTTCGCTTGTGCCGCTTGATGTTAGCGGTCAAAGAAATCTTCAACCCCCTGCGCCGACCGCGCCGAAATTCAGCAATAACAATCCAAACGGAAGGCGCATCTTGCAAAAAAATAAGGAGTAAGACTTTGGCAACGCGCAAACTACTTCTCGCGGACGATTCTGTAACGATTCAAAAGGTCGTCAATCTAACTTTCGCAGACGAAGGTATGGAGGTTACCGCTTTTGGTGATGGCGACAGTGCTGTCGAAAACCTTGAGGCTGTAATGCCGGACATCGTTTTGGCGGATATTCATATGCCGGGTTTAAGCGGCTACCAAGTTTGTGAGCAAATCAAACAGAACCCACGCTTTCAACATATTCCCGTAATTTTGTTGGTCGGTTCGTTTGAGCCGTTTGACGAAGATGAAGCAAAACGTTCGGGAGCAGATGATTACTTAACCAAACCGTTTCAATCAATACGACAGCTTGTCAGTCGCGTAAACGCCCTCATTCCGCAGCAATCTGCCCAACAAGTTGAAGATGACTACTTTTTAAGAGACACATCCGAAACAGTAGCACTGGATTCTTCGATGGTTTCGGGACAATCTTCATATGGAGTAGAACAACCTACTGTAGCAGATTGGGCTGTAACCACTGCGCCGACGGAAACTTTTGACGACTCGGAAATAGAAGACGAGTTGCTTGAGGCAACACCTGTTTCAAAGGCAGACTTTTCGCCTGAAACAACTATGGTTAATACTCTTCCACGCGCAACCACCAGACTCTCTGCCGAAGAGGTCAATGAGCTAAACCTGTATAACTCGACTCTGTATAGCAAGCCTGAGACAACTATTCCCGAACCTCCGATAACAGAACCGATTGTGCAAGAAGAACAGGTCGTAGAACCAACATTACAAGAAGAACGTATCGAGGAAACGGTTGCGACTTCTACACAGGACCTTTTCGAGATAGCACCGCCTCCTGTTGAAATGACACCGCCTCCTGTTGAAGAGGAAGATGTGCTTGACATGACGACAGAAACTCCCGCAGAAGAAACGGTTGAAGAAGTCGTTGAAAAAGTAATACAAGAACCCGTTCTATCTTTTGCTGTTGAGCCAACCGTTACCGCAACCGCACCAACTTCGCCTTATGCGACGACACCTTTATCCGAAGATGCGTTGCTCGATTTGGGCTATGAAGATGGCGTTTCAGCCGTAGGCAAAACGGACGATTCAGATGATTTCGTCTTAGACCTTGATGAAGACGAAACTTCGACATTTGCCACAGCACCCTATACTGACGTAGCAGAAGTAAAAACTTCAGAACTTGTTGATGAAGTAAAACCGACTGTTTCCACAGTTGAAGAAACAGCATCTTTTACGAAAGCAACTCCTTTTGAATGGGAAACACAGGTATCAAAGCCTGTCGAAGAAATTCAAGAACAAGGTTTTGAGCTGGTTGCGCCTGTTGCCCAAGACACGATTGCAATTGAAACTAAGGTTGAAGAAATCAAGCCGACCGAAACTGTTGAAGAAACAGTTGAAACTGCATATACATCTACTGCTCAAGTTGCTGTCACGACTGAACCAGCCGTTGAAGAAATACTGGTGACTCAAGAGACGGAAAGCAGAGTTGAAGAAGTTTCCCCGATTGAAGAGCCTTTAACAACGACAGTCGGTGCAGAACCACAAGTAACCATGACAACTGCGGTTACACCGATGGTTATGAATGCGGGAAGTCTTTCATCGGAAACGATTGATGCAATCGCCCGTCGCGTCGTTGAAATGATGTCGGACAAAGCAGTTCAGGAAATTGCTTGGGAAGTCGTGCCGGAGTTGGCAGATTTGCACATCAGGCGTAAACTGCAAGAGAAAAATTTATAAGCTTTAAGCAGCACTAACAAACGTGAAATTTAATCAGAAACCGGTAGTCGTAAACCTGTAAACGCGCTAGTAACATCTCGCGTATGATGTTACTTTGCGCCTTTGTTTTACAAAGGTTGCGATTATCGGTTTTTATTTTTTTAAGTTTCATGTCCAAAATTCAGTATCTCAATACCGGATTTTGGACTTTAGACTTTGGACTTTGTATATGGAAATCCCAAAACAATACGACCCTAAACAAGCAGAACAGCATCATTACGAGCGTTGGGAACGCGAAGGATTTTTCACGCCGGAAATCAACAAAGACGTGAACGCACCCGTTTATTCAATTGCTATCCCGCCGCCAAACGTGACAGGTAGCTTACATATGGGACACGCTCTTCAACATACGATAATGGATGTGCTGACGCGCTGGAAACGTATGCAGGGTTATCGCACTTTGTGGCTGCCGGGAACAGACCACGCTGGAATTTCAACACAGTTGATGGTGAAAAAAGATTTGGAGAAAGAGGGATTAACCTTACACGACATCGGGCGCGAAAAATTTATCGAACACGTCTGGCAATGGAAAGAAAAGTACGGCGGAGAAATCACGCGACAGATGCGACGTGAAGGCGTGAGCGTTGATTGGTCACGCGAGGCTTTTACTATGGACGAAAATCTTTCGCGTGCCGTCCGCGAAGTTTTTGTTCGGCTTTATGAAGAAGGTTTTATCTATCGCGGAGACAGAATTGTGAATTGGTGTCCCGTTGCGAAAACCGTGCTGTCGGATTTAGAGGTCGAAAAGAAAAATCAAAAGGGTCATCTTTATTATTTACAGTATCCGCTTACGGACGGTTCGGGGAAAATTACAGTTGCAACGACGCGACCCGAAACAATGCTTGGCGATACGGCTGTTGCCGTAAATCCAAAAGACGAACGCTATAAAGATTTCATATACAAGACGATTGATTTGCCATTGACCGGAAGACAGATTCCCGTCATCGCAGACGAATATGTTGACGCTGAATTTGGAACGGGCGCAGTGAAAATAACTCCAGCGCATGACCACAACGATTACGAAGTAGGGCTTCGCCACGATTTGCCGCGCATTATCATCTTGGACAAAGACGCAAGGATGACCGCAGACGCAGGAGCGGAGTTTGTTGGTCTTGACCGTTACGATGCACGTAAAAAAGTCGTAGAAGATTTTGAAGCATTGGGCTTGTTGGAAAAAGTTGAAGATTATGAGTTTGCAATCTCATTATCCGAGCGAAGCAAAGTTCCTATTGAACCGCTTATAATGACACAGTGGTTTTGCAATATGAGCGAAATGCGCGACCTTGCTTTGAACTCGCTGAAACAGGGCGTACCGCGTTTTGTTCCGCAAGTCCCTTACGAAAAAATCTACACGGATTGGCTCGAAAATTTGCGTGATTGGACTATCTCAAGACAGCTTTGGTGGGGACATCAGATTCCTTGTTGGTATGACGAAGAAGGAAATAAGTTTGTGGCGCGTTCGTTTGAAGAGGCTTGTGCAAAGGCAGAAACAGACAAATTAACGCAAGACCCCGATGTGCTTGATACATGGTTCTCGTCTGCATTGTGGCCCTTTTCAACTTTGGGCTGGCCCGATGAAACCGAAGATTTAAAAACTTACTATCCGACATCCGTTTTGGTAACGGCGCGTGACATTATTTTCTTATGGGTTTCGCGCATGATGATGACGGGTTTGAAATTCGTCGGTAAAGAAGCTTTTGCAGATGTTTTCGTAACGGGAACTGTGTTTGCGAAAGACGGTCAGCGAATGTCTAAAACAAAGGGGAACGGCGTTGACCCGCTTGATGTATTCGACAAATACGGCGTTGACGCCACGCGGCTTGTGCTTGCGTCAATCGGAAGCACAGACACGCGCTGGAATGACGGCAACGTAGAGGCATACAGAAACTTTGCAAACAAAATCTGGAACGCTTCACGGTTTTGTTTGATGAATTCGGAAAATGCGAACAGAGAAAATGTAAGCGTTAATGTCGAATCTTTACAGAACGCAACGAATTTGAGCGACCGTTGGATTATTTCACGTCTCAATCGCACGGCGTTTGATGTAAACAAAGCATTGGAGGCTTACGATTTCCACGCGGCTGTGCAGAAACTTTATCATTTTTTCTGGGATGATTTTTGCGATTGGTACATAGAACTTTCCAAAAACGAAATCACCGCGGAAAAAGCAAGCGCGGAACGTGACGAAGCGCAAACACGAATCTTGTCCGTACTTGAACAAGCACTGCGTTTGCTTCATCCGTTCATGCCTTACATCACGGAAGATATTTGGTTACGATTGCCGGGAACCGGCTATCATCTTTTGCATGAAGCATACCAACCTGAGGTCACTATGATAACCGATTTTCGCGGCATTGCGCGTGGACCGCGATTCCCGACAATTATGCTTACAGCTTTTCCAAAAGGCGATGAGGCTTTGATTGACGAAACGGCAGAGAAAGAAATGCAGGCTGTTATTGATGTTATTTCAAGCGTCCGCAGTATTCGCGCAAATATGAACATCAAACCGGGCGAGCGGGTCACGGTTTTAATTTCATCTTCGGATGCAAACCTGCACGGTGTTTTTGAGGCGAACAGCGAGCAGATAACAAAACTCGCACGCGCTTCGGAAATGAAAATCAGCGGAACATTGGACGCACCGAAAGCCTCTGCGAAATCTGTGATTTCAGGCGGTGCGGAAATCGCTGTTCCGCTTGAAGGACTGATTGATTTTGCAAAAGAGACAGAGCGTTTGATGAAAGAACAAACTAAGCTTCAACGAGAGGGCGACAAGCTTAGTGCACAACTATCGAATCAAAATTTTGTGGACCGTGCTCCGCAAGAGAAAGTCCAAGAACTGCGCTTGAGAGTTGCGGATATTGAAAGAATTTTGCAAACATTATCGCAAAATTTGGAAGCACTAAAATAATTTAGGATTTGGGATTTGGGATTAAGCCAAATTGCAAACAGGCTCGATAGACAATCCCAAATCCTTAAATCCAAAATCTAAAATAAAATTATGTGGTTAGATGAATCTGAACTTTTTCAACACATAGCCGATTGGCTCAAAGAAGATTTGGGGCGTGGCGATTTGACTACGCAGGCGACTGTGCCGCGTAACGCAAAAGGCACGGGACGGTTTCTGGCGAAAGAGAATCTTATTCTCTGCGGAATTGAAGTCGCAGAGGTTGTTTTCAATGCTCTTGATGCCGAACAAGAAATCGAAACATATTTTGCGGACGGTGACGAAATTGAATCGGGCAAAGTAATTGCGCGGACAAGCGGTTTTGCAGAAGTATTACTGTCGGGCGAAAGATTAGCGTTGAATTTAATTCAAAGGCTTTCGGGCATAGCAACACTCACACGCCAATATGTGAACGCAATCGAAGGAACAAAAGCAACTATTGTTGATACACGCAAAACCGTACCGGGTCTTCGTATGTTGGAAAAATATGCTGTGAGCATTGGGGGCGGACGCAATCATCGTTTCGGTTTGGATGACGGAGTTTTGATAAAAGATAATCATATCTCAATCGCAGGTGGTGTTAGCCGCGCCGTCGAAAATGCGAAAGAAAGTGTCGGACATCTTCATAAAATCGAAGTCGAAATTGCGAATGAAGAAATGCTGCGCGAAGCAATCACAGCAGGCGCAGATATTGTCATGCTTGATAATCAAACACCCGAAGAAACCGTGCGACTTGTCGAAATCGCACGCACACTTTCGCCCACTGTAATTTTAGAATCGTCGGGCGGAATCCATCTTTCAAATGTTCGTGAATACGCAGAAACAGGTGTTGATTTAATAAGCGTCGGCGCAATAACCCATTCAGCAAAGGCAGTTGATATTAGCTTTAAGATTCAATTGGGATAGCCAAAAAGCAAAAACGCAATTTTGTCAGGGGGCATGTCATTCATTGAATTCATTATGTAAACCTAATGTGCAACTCTTTTAATCACATTTTAGCCGGCAAAGCAGGCGACATATTATTAGCCCACAGAAACTGTGGGTCTGTCGTTACACAAAAATCAAAGTCCGCTTTGCGGACGACATAATCCGTTTTATGTCTTCCCACAGTTTCACTGTGGGCTAATGACATACCACCCGTTTCACGGGTTAAAGTGTCACACATTAGGTTATGTAAATACTTCATAATTGTTGTGTTTCCGAATTCGCTTAAATTCTTCAACCTGTGTAAGGTTTTGTTGTTATGTATCCGGTCGCCATCTTTCAGCAATCGCAAACAACTTACGCGCAACAGCCGCCTTTTAATCCGCCGAAAATTTTTCCCGAGACTCCGTTTAATGTTGAAACGGACGAAACAAATGAGGCTTATGCTTCTGTAAGAGAGTTGTTTCACCTTCTTAATTACGATTCGGAAAACTACAACACTCCAAAGTGGAATCCTCTGGGTTGGCTCATAAAATCCGGCGAGGCTGTTTTCTTAAAGCCAAACATGATTGCCGAAAAACATTACTACAAAGATGAGTGGGAATATGTCATTACAAACGGTTCTGTTATTCGCGCCGTAGTGGATTACGTTTTCATCGCACTTAATGGCGAAGGCAAAATCATTATCGGAGATTCGCCCTCGACAGAATCAGATTTTGACGAGATTGTAAGGCGAATGGGACTGAAAGAAATTCAATCGCTATATCGTCAGGAGAAAAACTTTGAGATTGAAATTATTGATTTGCGTGACGAGCATTGGATTGAAAAAGACCGCATTGTAATTGAGACAAAAAAACTTTCGGGCGACCCGCGCGGCGGTGTCAGCGTTGACCTTGCAAACGAGAGTATGTTTGTTGAATTGGATAAACAAGGTAAAAAATACTACGGGGCTTTTTACGACACGGACGAAACGAACCAACACCATCTGGACGGAAAACACGAATATTCAATCTCAAAATCAACTATCATTTCAGACGTTTTTATCTCGCTTCCGAAATTAAAGACTCACAAGAAATGCGGTTTGACCGTGAATCTAAAAGGCTTGGTTGGAATCAACGCAAAGAAAAACTGGTTGCCGCATTACATCTTTGGTTCACCTGAAACGGGCGGCGACCAATTTGATAAAGCAAGCGCGAAAACCGGATTGGAAAATACTGTTGTGAGAAAAGCGAAACAGATTTTACTCAAAAAAAATCCTGTGACTCAGATTGTTGCAAGAAAGACAAAAAATCTTGCATACAAAGTTTTTGGCAGTACAGAAGACGTTGTGCGTTCGGGCAATTGGCACGGTAACAATACGGTTTGGCGTATGTCGCTTGATTTGAATCGAATACTGCTATACGCAAACGCAGACGGCACAATGCGCGAAGCAGGAGAAGCAAAGAGATATTTTTCTGTTGTTGACGGCATTGTTGCTATGGAAGGCAACGGTCCGGTTGCGGGTATTCCAAAACAAACCGGTGTTCTATTGGCAGGACCAAATCCTGTCGCGGTTGATGCTGTTTGTGCGAGATTGATGGGATTTGATTACACAAAACTTCCTATAGTTTTCAGGGCGTTTGATGAACATCGTTTCCCTTTGATTGATGAAAGTATTGATGAGATTTCAATTGCAAGTAATAACCATATTTGGAACAGGTCACTCAGCGAGTGGTTGTTTTCAGATGTATTTAATTTCGAGCCTCATTTCGGTTGGAAGGGAAGTGTCGAAGCCGAAAAATAATGGGAAACACGACGAAACAGATGCGGTCTTTCTATTACTCGCTACCGCTTAACGTGAAGAACTTCATAGCTTCCGCTTACGGTTTGAAAGAAAGACATGAACGATACGGCAAAGTTTATCATGATAGTCTGGCTTTCCTGCGCGAGTCTCAGTTCTGGTCTAACGAAAAACTTCTCAATTATCAACACGGGCGAACACAAGAGTTTTTGAAAAACATTATAGTGCAAACTGCTTATTATCGAACGAATAAACTCTATCTTGTTTTGCTCAAAAGCAATGCTACGTTATCGGAATATCCAATCATTACTAAAAGAGATTTGCGACACGATGCGAAAAGTTTTTATCACGATAGCTATCGCTTGATGAAATGCCGTTGGGCGCATACTAGCGGAACAACCGGGTCAGCAATTGTCTTTCCTGTTAGCAATGAACATTTTCAACGCGAGTGCGCGTTTCGCGCTCTCGCCTACGAATGGAACAATGTTAGTCTCGACGGAAAAGAACGCACAGCCTTCTGCGCCGGACACCCCGTTGCTCATCAAGACAGGCAACATCCACCGTTTTGGGTCTATGATTGGTCGAATAATTGGCTATATTTTTCTTCATATCATCTGACAGAAAACAATCTTAGGCATTACGTAAACGAGTTGGAAACTTTTCAGCCCGCTATGTTAGGCGGTTATCCGTCTTCCCTTTATTTGCTGGCTTTGGCTTATGAAAAATTCGGCACGAATAAACTGCAATTAAAATCAATCACGACATCATCGGAAACACTTTTTGATTGGCAGAGAGAGAAAATCGAAAAGGCTTTTGGTGCGAAGGTTTTCAACTATTACGGTTCGGCGGAAACCTGTGCGAACATTGTTGAATGCGAACAAGGCGAACTACATCTTAAAATGGAACACAGTGCGGTTGAGATTTTGGACGAGCAAAACAAACCTTGCAAAGCGGGCGAAACAGGACGATTGGTTTGTACGGGTTTCGATAATTATGCTTTTCCGCTAATTCGCTATGATATGGGCGATGTAGTGACGATTTCAGAAAATCAAACGGCGAAATGCGGTCGCGGCGGTTTGTTAATTGATAGCATCATAGGCAGAGCGGAAGATTATATTTTCACTCCCGACGGGCGTTTCGTAGGTCGTTTAGACCATCTTTTCAAAGACAGCGTGAATGTCACCGAGGCACAACTTTATCAAAAAAGCATTGACGAAATCATTTGCAGAATTGTTAAAAACGAAAGATATTCGGTTGAAGACGAAAAACAAATTTTGGATGAAGCAAGAATACGGTTGGGAAACAAAATCAAAATAAACTTTGATTACCTTGATAGCATCCCGCGCACAAAAAACGGAAAGTTTCGTTTTATAGTTTCAGAGTTAGACCAATCCAAACTGCTTAAAAGCCTCGCTGGAAAATAATCAAATCTTCAATTTTGTTAAAGGGTGAGTTTGGAGAACTTTTGTCATTCTATCGCAACAAAAGAACTCAAAACTCACTCTTTATGAATAGTATTCTATGGAGCGCGTTCGATGGGAATATCCCCGTTTAATCCGAAACCGATGACATCAAAAGTTGTGTAATTCGTCGTACTTCTGAGGAAAAACCAACCTGAATTTGATGACCGCCAAACCGATG
>Ga0187894_10004161_pt1 | contig 15707 bp, 20 predicted proteins | sample GBC1701081metaG_FD_136650 | JGI IMG/M metagenome (GOLD analysis project Ga0187894, IMG submission 136650) | White microbial mat communities from a lava cave in the Kipuka Kanohina Cave System on the Island of Hawaii, USA - GBC170108-1 metaG ... | reverse complement strand
CGCACCGGCGTCGGGGCGAAGTCGAAGAGGCTCTGCGCCTCGTCGAACGCCTCGGTGCGGATGGACACCACGCCGGGCTGCACCTTGGCCAGGATCGACTGGATGTCCTGCGGCTGGGCGATCCGGCTGGTGTTGGCACCGAAGGCAGGGACCGTGGTGCCCGGCCCGTCGTCGTGGAGCAGCGTGGCGGCGGCGCCCCCGGCGGCGGCGCCGAGCACGGCTGCGACGAGGGCGACGAGCGCCCACCGGGTGCTCCGGGCCGGCGCCGCCGGCTCGGGCACCGGCGGGGCGAGCCGGGCGTCGGCCGGCTCGGGCGGCGCCGGCCATGGAGCCATGGGCGGCGCCTCGACGCTGGTCGGTTCGTCCTCGTGCCCCAACTCCGATTCCTTCGTCGGCGCGCCGTCCGCGTCTCGGTCGGCCTCGTCCGCTTCGCCCCACGACCACCTGCCTCGCGGCGACCCTGTCGACGTTGTGTCGTCCACGAAGTTTGCCTCCCTTTGCGTCACGTTCCTCATCCGGCAACGTCAGGTTCTCCGGAGAGGTTCCCGGGAACCACGCCCGCCACGCGGGCGTTGCAACGTCGACGGAGGTGCCATGGAAACCGACTGGATGACCATCGGCAAATGCCGAGAGGAGCCACCCACCACGTTCTTCCCGAGCGACGGCGTCGGCGTCGAGGTGGCGCGGCGCATCTGCGCATCCTGCGAGGCCAAGCTGCCCTGCCTCGAATACGCCCTCCGGAACCGGATCGACCACGGCGTCTGGGGCGGCACCTCCGAGCGTGAGCGCCGCCGGATCGCCCGCCAGCGCAGGCTCGATCGGGCCTCCACCGCCGGCTGACCGGCCCTCAGGCGGCGCCCAGCACCTCGGCGATGTCGCGACAGGCCGTGCGCAGGCGGCTCAACAACGAGGGGCGGGGAGCGGGAGGCACCGAGCGTGCCGCGGCCATGACCTCCTCGGTGGCCGCGTCACCCACCAAGGTGCGCACCACCGGCCCGGACTCCCACGTGACCACCTCGCCGCCCGCCCAGGTGTAGCGCAGCGCCTCCGCCTGGCCCAGCCGGACGGCGGCGCCGCCGGGCGGCAGGCGATCGTGGTCGAGCCGACCCGGCTGCACGAACAACGACAGGCCGTGGAACCCGTCGCTGTAGAGGACGTGGACGGCCCCCTCCCGGCGGAACGCGGCGACCCGCTCGTAGCCGCCCGCCAGTTCCTTCGGGCTCCGGTAGGCGGCGGCCTGCGCCTCGGGGTCCACCGGCTCGGCGACCGTGCCGGCAGGCGGCGCCGCCGCCAGCTCGGGCGGCGAGTCGTCCAGCTCGGTGACCGTGACAGTCCGTACCGGTCGGTCGGCGCCACCGAAGAGTTCACGCCGCAGGACCAGGCCACTGGTCTCGTCGACAGCCAGGCGCTCGCGCACCGCACCTCCGGCCCGCAGGACCAGCAGGCTGGTCGGCCGGCCGGCCACCACGGGGCCCGGCAGTCGCTCGATGTCGTACTTGCGCTCGATGGCCGGGGGTAGTGTCCCGGCCGGGGCGTCACCACTTCTGGTCACGAGCAGCCACCCCTCGCCGAGGACCACGGGACCGCCGGCGGGCGTGGCGGCTCCGGCCACCCGCACCAGCCCGTTCGCCGCCCCAATCTCGACGCTGGTGCTGTGCCGGCCCTGGCCGTCCACCCATTCCACGGTGACTCGGGCCGAGAACGGGGCGTTCCTGTTCGTCTGGCGAGCCACCTCGAACGGGCTGGCCGCAGCCACCGGCATCGGCGGCCAGCCGGCGCCCCCGGCGAGGAGGGCCACCGCCAGGCCGGCCAGGGCCGCGCTCCGGCGGGCGGCCGGGGCGGCGGCGTTCACGGGCCGGTGTCGTCGGAGGAGAACGAGATGGGGATCGCCGCCGGCGCCAACTGGCTCACCGGGTCGGTATTGACGACCGAGGTGGCGTGCGCCTGGACCAGCCGACCGACGGGGGCAGGCGTCGGCGCCTGCCCACCCACGGTGGCGAGGAGGGCCATGGCGACGGCGGCCGCCGCGGCTGCGGCGGGGGCGGCCCACCGCCTTCCCGGGGCCGTGGCCGTGGGCACGAGCGGCCGGGCCGGCTCGACCGCCGGGAGGCCCCGCACCAGCGCCCGGATGCGCCTCGTCGCCTCCAGCTCCGCGGTGCAGGCGAGGCAACCGGCCAGGTGGGCCTCGGCCCCGTGCCGCTCGCCCGGTGACAACGCACCGTCGACGATGCCGCTCAGGAGATCGCCGAGGTGGCCCGCGGAGGCTGTCATTGCCGTCCCTCCAGCGACGCCCGGAGCAGCGCCCGGCCCCGGTGGATCCGACTGCGAACGGTGCCGAGCGGCACGCCGGACGCCTCGGCGATGTCCTCGTACGGCAGTCCGGCCACGTCACAGAGAACCACGGCCAGACGGAAATCTTCAGGCAGGGCGGCGATGGCCGCCTGCACGTCGTCGGGAAGGCTGTGGCTGGCGAGGACGTCGTCGGCTGCCGCCGACGCCGGCAGCACGCGGTCAGGGTCGTTGGGGAGGGCGTCGATCGGGCGGCGGCGCCGGCGGCGCACCTCGTCGAGGAACACGTTGGTCGTGATGCGGCTCAACCACCCCTCCATCGAACCGGGCCGGTAGGTCTCCAACCCCTTGCGAACCCGGAGGAGCACCTCTTGGGCGAGGTCCTGCGCATCGTCGTGGTTGCCCGTGAGCCGGTAGGCGACGGTGTAGAGGAACCGGCCGTACCGAGTGGCCACCTCCTCCCAGTCGGGGACCGGGACATCCTCCGTTTCCGTCATGGCGAACGACGGGGACGCCGAGGGAGTTCCCGACCGGCAGAACACCGGCGGGCCACACGGGGACCCTACGAGCCGGGCTTGGAGTCTCCGGCCTCGTCGGCCTTCCCGCCCTCGCTCACGCCCTGCTTGAACTCCTTCGACGCCTGGCCGAGGGAACGGGCGAGCTTGGGCAGGCGGGTCGAGCCGAAGACCAGCAGCACGATCACCAGGAGGATGATGAGCTCAGGGGCTCCGATGCTTCCCATTGCGAACTCCCAACTCGGTAGCCGACGCCACTCGCGCGATGTCGTCGGTGCTCGTCACCCCGAACGGTAGTGCTCCGGAGGCCACCACCACGTCGCTCACCCCGACGGCGGCCCAACCGGCGACTGCCTCGGCCAGCCCGCCGCGCCAACCGCCGGCCAACCAGTTGGCCGACCGCCCGAGCGACGCCGGGTCGCGGCCGGCGCGGCGGCAGGCCGCATCCGCTCGCCGCGACCCCTCGTAGGCCTCGGGACCAGTCACCCAGGTGCCGTCGTTCCATCCGTCGGCCGCGGCGGCGGCGAGGTCGAGCAGCGCCTCGGACCGCCCGACCACCCACAGGGGCGGGCCCGGGCGCTGGACCGGGCCGGGATCGATCCGCAGCCCGTCCAGACCGAAGAACCGGCCGGCGTGGTCGAGGGGGCCGCCGGCGAAGACGGTTCGCAGCACCGCGAGCACCTCGCCGAGCAGGGCGGTGCCGTCAGGGCCGTCGTCGGGAGGTGCCAGCCCCACCGTGACCCGCCCGCCGCTCAGCCGGTCGACGGTCGCCACCGCGTTGGCCAGGGCCCCGGGCGAGCGCAGCCCGGCGTCCAGCGCCAGCGTCCCGAGCCTGGCGCGCCCCGTGACCCGGGCCAGCCCGGCCAGGGCCACGAGCGGGTCGAGCGATCCCGGCTCCGCCGGTGCCCCGCAGACGCCCGGATCTGGGAGCCAGAGCGATGCCCACCCAAGGGCCTCGGCCTGCTGGCCCAGGGCGACCACCTGCCGCCACGCGGCCGGGTGGGCCGGCAGGGCCAGGCCGAGTCGCACCATTGGTCGAAGCGTACGGTGACCGCCGTGCTGGCCTGCGTGGTGAACGTCAGCGAGGGCCGGGACGCGGCCGTGTTGGCCGGCCTGGCCGGGGCCGCGGGGCCGCTGCTGCTCGACGTGCATGCCGACGCCTGGCACCACCGCAGCGTGCTCACCCTGGCCGGGCCCGGGGTCGAGGGCGCCGCCCGGCGGGTGGTCGCCGAGGCGGTCCGTCTCATCGACCTCCGCCGCCACCAGGGCGCCCACCCTCGATTCGGCTCTGTCGACGTCGTGCCCTTCGTGCCGTTGCCGGGCAGCCCGTTCCTCCGGGCGGTGGCCGCCCGCGACGCATTGGCGGCGTGGGCCGGTGCGACCCTGCGGCTGCCGTGCTTCCTGTACGGCCCCGACCGGACGCTGCCGGAGGTGCGCCGCCACGCCTTCGTGGCGCTGTCGCCCGACCACGGGCCGGCGCAACCACATCCCACCGCCGGAGCCGTGGCCGTGGGCGCCCGGGGGGTGCTGGTGGCCTACAACCTCTGGCTGGCACCAGGGATCGACACCGACCGGGCCCGGGCCGTGGCCCGGGCCGTCCGGGGCCCCGACCTCCGGGCGCTCGGGCTCGACCTGGGCGGCCGCGCGCAAGTGTCCTGCAACCTGGTGAACCCGGCGGTGCTGGGCCCGGCGGATGCCTATGACGCGGTCGCCGCCCTGGTGGCGGTGGAGCGGGCCGAGTTGGTGGGGCTCCTCCCCGCCGCGGTGCTGCGCCGGTCACCCCCCCGCCGGTGGGCCGAACTGGACCTGGCGGCCGACCGGACGATCGAAGCCCGCCTGGAGCAGGCGGGCTTCGATCCCGGACCGACCAGCGCCGATCGTGGAAGGCGCTGATCGGAGCGTGGGGCCCCTGCCCCACGCTCGGCCGTTGCTGCCGGCGGCTTCGCCGCCCCGGGCGGGGCCCCTGCCCCACGCCCGGCCGTGCTAGGAGGCTTCGTCGGCGCGACGACCGAGGGCGCGTGCTCGGCGGACGCGGCGGCGCTCCCGCTCGCTCATCCCACCCCAGATGCCGAACTTCTCGCCGTTGGCGATGGCGAACTCGAGGCAGTCCTGCAGGACGACACAGCCTCGGCACACCTCCTTGGCCTCCCGGGTCGACGCCCCTCGCTCCGGGAAGAACAGATCGGGGTCCACCCCCATGCAGTTCGCTCGGTCCTTCCAGGTCAGCGGACGGTCGGTCCCCGCCAGATCGTCGAGAATCAGCAGGCTCACTGAGTGCATCGGGCTTCCTCCCTCGCGGTATCGCACCGATGTAATTACAAGACTGTCATCATGATCCGTTTCTCCTCCCAGCGCAAGAAGGAATGCCCGAAGGAGTGATCGGGATGCGTTTCGCCCTGGCCACCGGCGACATCACCGCCGAGACGGTGGACGCCATCGTCAACGCGGCCAACAGCTCGCTGCTGGGTGGCGGCGGGGTCGACGGCGCCGTCCACCGGGCCGCCGGGCCGGACCTGCTGGCCGAGTGCCTCACGCTGGGCGGGTGCCCCCCGGGCCAGGCCAGGACGACGGCCGGCCACCGGCTGAAGGCCCGGTGGGTGATCCACACCGTGGGGCCGGTGTGGCGCGGCGGCACCGCGGACGAGGAGGCTGTCCTGGCCTCGTGCTACCGCGCCTGCCTCGCCGAGGCGGACCGGGTGGCCGCCCGCTCGATGTCCTTCCCGGCCATCTCGACCGGCGCCTACGGCTATCCGAGGGACGCGGCGGCGGGCGTGGCCGTGCGGACGCTTCGTGCCACGCCGACGGCGGTGGAACTGGTTCGCCTCGTCGCCTTCGACGAGGGCACCTGGGAGGCGTACCGAGCCGCCCTCGCGGGCCTACCCGGGACCGCTGGCCCTCGGGCTCAGACCGGGGGCGCCGGGTCGTACTGGATGTAGCGCCGAACCTGGCGGGCCCGGTCGACCGAGTGGAAGCGCCCGACGAGGTGCAGCGCCATGTCGATCCCGGCCGACACGCCGGCCGCGGTGATCACGTCGCCGGCGTCCACGAACCGCTCGTCCGGTCGGGCGATGATGCCGGTCCCGAGCGCCACGAGCTGGTCGAACGAGGACCAGTAGGTGGCGGCCGGGCGACCGTCGAGGGCGCCCGCATCGGCCAGCACCAGCGATCCGGTGCACACGCTGGCGAGGAGCGCTCCCGCGCCGGCGGCATCGCGGACACGGGCCCGTACGACCTCGTCGCCCAGCAGCGACCGGACGCCCGGACCGCCCGGCCACAGCTGCACGTGGAAGGGCGGCACGTCGGCCCATGTGCGATCGGCCAGCACCCGTGCCCCGTTGGCGCACCTGATGACGCCGTCGGTGTCGGCCACCGTGAAGACGGTGACCTCGTCGTCGGGCCAGGCCCGCGCCCATCCGGCCAGGACCTCCCACGGGCCCACCCAGTCCAGCTCCTCCACCCCTGGGAACAGCACGATGGCGATCGAGGGCCCGCCCATTGGGAACACAGACTGCCATGGAGCCATCGACGCCGGAGGAACGGACCCAGGACGAGATCCGGGAGGAGGCTGCGGAGCAGCCGGACGACCCGGTGACCAGCCGGGAGGAGTTCGAAAGCAGGCTCCTGGCGCTCGGCAAGTCGGAGGCGGGGGCCGCCGTCGGCGACGAGATGGACTAGCGGGCCCGACATCGGCGGGGAGCGGCCACGGTGGGCGGCCGGGCGCGGAGCTCCCCGAGCAGCTCGCCGCCCCCGGGGCCGAGCGCGGCCGGCCCGGGCCCGTGCCGCTCCCGCTCCCGCACATCCTCCAGGACGGCGATGACGGCCGGCAGCACGTGCGCCTGGGCCAGGGCCACGGCGGCGGCGTGCCACGCCGCCTGCTCGTCCACCACCGCCCGCCGGTGGTCCGGGTCGAGGTCGACGGCCAGCTCCATCCGGGCCTCGTACGCACCGCCACTGCGGCGGGCGAGCCACTCGGCGAACGACGGGTGCTGCTGCGCCGCCCGCCGGTGGCGCTCCCGCTGGACGAGGCCGACCCCGACGGCGGCCGACAACCCGACGACGATGACGGCCAGGGCCAGCATCGCCGGGCCTGTGCCCGCGACGATGACCGTCGCGACGCACGCGGCCACGACCGCCGGGAGCGCCACCAACACCAGTGCGGACCGGAAGAGCACCCGCCCGGTCGCCCCACCGGCCGAGGCCCGCGCCCACAGCCCGACGACGGCGCCGGTCGTCGCCATGCGGAGCCATGGGGCGAGGTGATCGCGGATCAGGTCGGGCGGGACCGGGCGGGGCCGGCCGCCGACGTAGTACACCCGCTCGGGATCGAGACGCTCGCGGACCTGCTCGGCCAGGGCCTCGCGGCGGACGACCAGGGCATGCAGCGCTTCGGCATGACCCGCCGCGGCGGCCAGCACGCGGGGGTCGTGGCGGACCCGTAGCCGGACGGTCTGGCGGGCGGCCGATTCTCCCCGGAGCCGTTCGACCACCGCTTCGTCGGCCAGCGCCAACTCGACGGCTTGATCGACCAGCTGGATCTCCACCACCGCCAAGCCCGCGGCCCGCACAGCCGCGGATGGTAACGGGTCGCCGAGCGAGGTGCTCCTAGTCGCGGAATAGTGGCGGGTCCAGGAGGCCCTACGGCGACCGGTGGAGCGGCGGCGCCAGCCCGACGAAGTCGACGAGCGACGGCGGTGGCAGCCGACGGACGACGGCCAGCCCACCCAACCGGACGATCTGTGCGAGCGGATCGGTCGCATCGGGGGCGAGGGCCTCCTCCAGGTCGCCGGCCCGGGATCGGACCGTGCCAGCCAGGCGGCGGAGGTGGTGGACGTGGCGGCGCAGCACCGCCCGGCCAGGGGCCGGCCAACGACTGATCAGCTCGTCCATGTCCGGCTCCCCCCCGAGCCCGAGCGATGCCGAACAGCCGGCCACCTCGAGCGCCCGGGTGAGTTCGACGACGGCGAGGCGGTCGGCCAGCTGGTCGGCCTGACGAAGGGCGGGCCCGGCCCACGCCAGCCGGTCCGTGGCCACGAGGACCTGGGCCACCCGCAACTGCCAGCAGAGCCGCTCGAGCAACTGGCGTTCTCGACCCAGCAGGACCGACAGCGGGCGGGCGCTCCGCAGAGGAACGGCTTCCACGTCCTTCCCGTCGGCACCAGCCGGCCCAACGTGAGGCTTTCGGCCCTGAGGGCGGCGGTTCCTATCCCAGCAGCCCGATGGCCACGGCCCGGGCCATGGCCTCCTGGCGCGTCGTCACCCCGAGCTTGGCGTAGATGTGCGCGAGGTGCGTCTTGACCGTCGCGGCCGTGACGAACAGCGCGTCGGCGATCTCCTGGTTGGACCCGCCCGCACTCAGCCGGCTGAGGACCTCGACCTCCTTGCGGGTCAGCACCACCGCGCCGTCGGGGCCGCGGCGGACCTGGGCGCCCGGACCCAGGACGCCGATGAGCATCGGCAGCAGCGTGGGCGAGACCACCCGCTCGCCTGCGACCACCCGGCGCAGCGCGGCGGCCAGTTCGTCCGGCGCCGCCGAACGGCCGAGGAGCCCGTCGACGCCTGCGGCGCGCAGGGCAGTCAGCGCCGGTGCGTCGATGTGGTCGATGAGTGCGACCACCTTGGGTGGGCCGGGTAGGTCCTTGGCCCGGCGGACCGCGTCGGGCAGCGTCATGTCCCGAAGTCCGCCGAGAACGACGGCTCCGGCTCCCCGGGCCTGGGCCAGACGCAGGCCTTCCTCGACCCCAGGCAACGCGCCGACGACGGCCACGCCCGACCCGCGGAGGGCCTGGGTGATGCCCAGGCGGATCAGCGGCCAGTCGTCGATGATCACGGCGGTCGCCGTCTCCGGCCGTTCCACGGCGGCCAACTGTACGCCGGGGCGGCCCGGCCACTCGCCGGGGGCTAGTCCTTCCGGGTGGTCGCGGGCATCCCCCGCACGGGCCATCCGCGCCGGCAAGTTCCTCCCCGCGGCCGATGGCGGCCGGCCTCTCCCAGCCGATCCTGATCCCATGAGAGTGGCGACTGGGGCGCAGGGGCAACGAGCGGATCTCGAGACGGCGCTGGTGCACGAGCACCTGGCGCTGGTGGACCAGGTCGTCAACCGGGTGCTCGGCCGCCTGCCCCGGTTCGTGGCACGGGACGAGCTGGTGTCGGCCGGGCGCGCCGCGCTGGTCCAGGCCGCCCGCAACTTCGAGGTCGAGCGTGGGACGGGGTTCGAGCGTTACGCCGCGGCTCGGATCCGAGGCGCCCTGCTCGACGAGATGCGCTCGCGCGACTGGGCCAGCCGTTCGGTGCGCAGCCGGGGCCGGCGGCTCCTGGGCGCGGTGGAAGACCTGACAGGACAACTGGGCCGGGCTCCGACCACCGCCGAGATCGCCGCGCACATCGGCGTCGACGTCGCCTCGGTGTCCGCCACCGGCGACGACCTCGAGCGGGCCCGGGTGCTGAGCTACGACGGCCTGCTGGCCGACGACCCGGACATGGTGTTCCCCTCCACGGCGAGCGACCCGGAGGCGGTGCTCATGGAGCGCGAACGCCGCGCCTACCTGCTCGACGGCGTGAACGCCCTACCGGCGCGGCTGCGGGCCGTCGTCGTCGGCTACTTCTTCGAGGAGCGTACGAGCCAGGAGCTGGCCGACGAGCTCGGCGTCTCGACCTCGCGCATCTCACAGATGCGGACCCAGGCGCTCCTGCTGCTGCGCGAGGGCATCCAGGCGCAGCTCGAGCCCGAGGAGGCCGCCGCCGGCTCCCCGAGCGCGCTGGTGGGCCGGCGCCGGGCGGCCTACGCGGCCGCGGTGGCCGCCGGCTCCAGCTTCCGCGACCGACTCACCGCCGCCGGCCCCCGGGTGGCTCGGGCCTGAGGGTACGGCGCTACCCTGCGCCGGATGCACCAGCGCATCGCGTCAGGCTCGCCGTACGAGGCCTCCATCGGGTTCAGCCGGGCCGTGGTCGTCGGGAACCGCGTGCTCGTCTCGGGCACCGCACCGGTGTGGCCGGACGGGTCGTGCGACCCCGACCCCGCCGGGCAGGCCGGCCGCTGCCTGGAGATCATCGCCGCCGCGCTGCACGCCGCCGGTTCGTCGCTGCTGGACGTCGTCCGGACCCGCACCTACCTGACGGCGGCGGCCGACGCCGATGCGGTAGCCGATGTCCACCGGGCCGCGTTCGGCGAGGTACGACCGGCCGCCACCTTCGTCGTGGTCGCCGGCCTGGTCGACCCGAGGTGGCGGGTCGAGATCGAGGCGGAGGCCGTCAGCGCCGCAGCGGCTCGGGGAGCGGGCGCTCGTGGAGCACCGTGACCCGTTGGGTGGCCCGCGTCAGCGCGACGTAGAGGGCCCGTAGGCCCTGGGGAGAGGCGGCGATCAGGTCGGCCGGCTCGACGACGATCACCGAGTCGAACTCCAGCCCCTTGACCATGGCGACGGGGATGATCGTCAGGCGCCCCTGGAGGCCGGCGGTGTCGGCATGCCCGCCTGCCAGCCTGGCGGAACGGGCGGCTCGGGCCAGGACCTCCGCGGTGGCCGACGTGGCGATCATGGCCACGGTGCCGTCGTCCGCCTCGGCCAGCCGGGCCGCCGCCACCTCGACGGCAGCGGCGACCATCGCTCCCGCCGCCACCTGCCGCAGGACGGGCGCCTCGCCGGACGACCGCACGCTGCGGGGCGGCCGGAGCCCCGGCGCGGCGACCGCGAGAACACGGGCGGCCAGGTCCATCACCTGGCCCGGGGTCCGGTAGTTGACGCTCAGCTCGACCAGCCGCGACGGCCGCGCCTGGGGCAGATGGGCGACGACCTCGTCCCAGCCGGACGGCGCCATCGGCCCGGTGGCCTGGGCGATGTCGCCCACCACCGTCATCGAGCCCGACAGCGAGCGCCGGGCCAGCATCCGCAGTTCCATGGGCGTGAGATCCTGCACCTCGTCGACCAGGATGTGACCGTAGGTGCGGATCTCCTCGCCGTCGTCGCCGGGCTTGCGGCGCCGGCGGGGACCGAGCAGCACCCGCGCCTCGTCGAGCAGGGCCAGGTCGGCCGCCGTCCACCGGACTGCGTCGAGGCTCGCGCCGCGCGGCCGATGCAACGCCTCGACCTGCCGTTCGTCCAGGACACCCCGTGCCGCCAACCGGAGCAGGGGCGGCGCCCCGAAAAGGTCGTGCAGGAGTTCCTGCGGCTCCAGGACCGGCCAGATCCGGTCCAGCGCGGTGGCCAGCGCGGGCAGGCGCCGGAGCTTGCTCCACAGCTCACGCTCGTCGGTCAACCCGATGTCCGCGTCGCCCGCCTCACCCAGGTCGTCGGGGTCGCCGGCGACCAGCCCGACCCGCCGCCGTCGCTGCAGGGCCTCCTCGTACTGAGCCATCAGGCGGCGCGACACCAGGGCTTCGACGAGCCGGCGCCGGGCGTTGTGGGTTCCGGGCCGGCGGCGGGCGGCACCGACGATCTCGGCCGTGGCGGCCGCCGACAACCGCAGCACGAAGCCCTCGAAGCCGAACTCCAGGTCGGCCGGCAAGGGCCGCTGCCGGTCCCGGATGGCCCGGGCCACGACCCTGGCCATCGCCGCCAAGCCCTTGATCCTGGCCACCTCGCTCGGCGCCTCGGCCCGGGGCCGGACCTCGGGCACCAGGCCGGCGATCGTGGTGAGCGTCACGCCGCTCTCGCCCAGCGACGGCAGGACCTGCTCGATATAGCGCAGGAAGAGGGGGTTGGGGCCGACGAGCAGGACCCGCTGCCGCTCGAGCGGGAAGCGATGGGTGTACAGCAGGTATGCGGCGCGATGGAGGGCGACCGCCGTCTTGCCGGTGCCGGGCCCGCCCTGGACGACCAGCACGCCGGGCAGGGGCGCCCGGATGACCTCGTCCTGCTCCCGCTGCACCGTGGCGACGATGTCCCGCATCCGGCCCGAGCGGGCACGCCCGAGGGACGCCATGAGCGCGCCGGCGCCCGACACCACGAGGGCGTCGTCGCCCTCGCCGAGGTCGACGTCCATGTCGAACAGCTCGTCCTCGAGGCCGAGCAGCCGGCGGCCCTCGGTGGCGAAGTGACGGCGGCGGGTCAACCCCATCGGGTGGACCCCCGTCGCCCGGTAGAAGGGCTCGGCCACCGGCGCGCGCCAGTCGACCACCAGTGGCTCCTGGTCCTCGGCCGAGACCGCCAACCGGCCGATGTGGAAGGACTCGCCGTCGGTCTGGTCGATGCGGCCGAAGCAGAGCGACTCGGTGCCCACGTCGAGCTGCTCGAGGCGCTGGAGTGTGGTGCGAACCACCACGTCCCGCTCGGCCAACGACTGGGGGGTGCTGCCCCGCTCGCGAAGTGCCGTGCGCAGCAACTCCGAGGCGCTGGCCCGCAGGGCGTCGACGCGGGCGTAGGCCCGCTCGATGTACTCACGCTCGGCCTGCAGGTCGGGGTGTGGGGCCACCTGCTCCCTCGGGTGGAACACCGCGCCCCCCTGGACGCGGGGCGTCGAGTCTAGGGGACGACCCGCGTCCCGCCCCGCCGGGCGTCACCTATCGTCGCTCCGTGCCCGTGAACGCCGACGCTCCCTTCTTGCTGGCGTGCCGTCGCCAGCCCGCACCCCGGGTCCCGGTGTGGTTCCAACGCCAGGCCGGCCGGTCGCTGCCGGAGTACCGGGCCCTCCGGGGCCAGGGCAGCATCCTGGAGTCGATCCGCCGGCCCGAGCTGGCCGCCGAGCTGACGCTGCAGCCGGTACGGCGCTACGGCGTGGACGCGGCCATCTTGTTCTCCGACATCGTCGTACCTGTGGCGGCCATCGGCTTCGGTGTCGACGTCGTGCCGGGCACCGGCCCGGTCGTGGCCCGGCCCTTCCGGGGCAAGGAGGACCTCGCCCGCCTCCGACCACTGGAGCCGGAGGTCGACATCCCCTACGTCACCGAGACGGTGCGGGCCCTGGTCGACCAGCTCGACGTGCCGCTCATCGGCCTGGCCGGCGCCCCCTTCACCCTCGCCAGCTACCTGGTGGAGGGTGGGCCCTCGCGCACCTACACCCGCACCAAGTCGCTCATGCACGGCGAGCCGGCCACCTGGCACTCGCTGCTCGACGGCCTGGCCGAGCTGGCCGTCGCGTTCCTCCGGGCGCAGGTCCGGGCGGGCGCGCACGCCGTGCAGCTGTTCGACAGCTGGGCCGGCGCCCTGTCACCCGACGACTACGCCGAACACGTCCTGCCCGCCACCCGGGCCGTGTTCGCCGGGCTGGCCGACCTCGGCGTGCCGCGCCTCTACTTCGGTACCGGCACCGGGGAGCTGCTGGCCCTCATGGCCACCGCCGGCCCCGAGGTGGTGGGGGTGGACTGGCGGGTGCCGCTCGACCGGGCGTGGGAGCGGATCGGCCCGGGCTGCGCCATCCAGGGCAACCTGGACCCCGAGGTGTGCTTCGCCCCGTGGCCGGTGGTGGCCGACCACGCCGAGCGGGTGCTGGCGCGGGCCGGTGGTCGCGCCGGGCACATCTTCAACTTGGGCCACGGCGTGCTGCCCACCACCGATCCGGGCATCCTCGAGCGGGTCGTCGAGTTGGTGCACGCCCATGGTTGACGGTCTGCGCGGCGTCGTGGTGATGGCCTACGGCACGCCGGCCACACCCGACGACGTCGCCAGCTACTACGCCCACGTCCGCCGGGGCCGGCGCCCGAGCCCCGAGCAGCTGGCCGAGCTGGAGGCGCGGTACGCCGCCATCGGCGGCACCTCGCCGCTGGCCGCCCGGACACGCGCCCAGGCGTCGGCGCTGGCCGCCGCCCTGGGCGACGAGTGGGTGACGGTGCTGGGCAACAAGCACTCGGCGCCGTTCGTGGAGGACGGCGTGCGGGAGATCGCCTACAGCGGGGCGCGCCTGGTCGTCGGACTCGTCCTGGCGCCGCACACGGCTGCCCTCAGCACCGGCGAGTACCACGCCCGGGCCCGGGAGGTGGCCGTGCCGTCGGGCATGGTCTACCGGCAGGTCGGCGCCTACGGCGAGCACCCCGCCCTGGTGGACCTCTTGGCCTCGCGGGTCCGGTCGGCGCTGACCGGCTTCGCGGCCGGTGCCAACGTGGTCACGGTGTTCACGGCCCATTCGTTGCCCGAACGGGCGCTGGGCTACGACCGGCCCTCGTATCCCGACCAGCTGACGGCCACCGCCGCCGCCGTGGCGAACGCGGCCGGGCTGGAGCAGTGGCAGGTCGGCTGGCAGAGCGCCGGGCGGACCGACGACCCCTGGATCGGCCCGGACGTCCGGGAGGTGATCGCCGGCCTGCGGGCGACCGGCGCCGACGGCGTGCTGGTGTGCCCGGCCGGGTTCGTGTCGGACCACCTGGAGGTGCTGTACGACCTCGACGTCGAGGCCCGCCAGGCAGCCGAGCAGGCCGGGCTCGCCTTCGCCCGCACGGCGTCGCTCAACGACGATCCTGCCTTCATCGCCCTGCTGGCCGACCTGGTTCGCGAGGCCGCCGGCGGGCAGTGACCGGCCCGGGACGCCTCACGGTGGTGGGCGGCGGGGTCGCGGGGCTGGCGGCGGCGTGGGAGGCCGCCGGCGCCGGTGCGGAGGTGACGGTGCTGGAGGCGACCGACCGGCTCGGCGGGCGGGTCGCCGGCACCGAACTCCGGGGTCGGCCCGTCGACCTCGGCGCCGACGCCTTCCTGGCCCGCCCACCGCACACCGCAGCGCTCGACCTGTGCCGGGAGCTGGGGCTCGAGGCCGAGCTGGTCGCCCCGGCGGCCGAGGGGGCGGCGGTGTGGGCCGGCGGCCGCCTCCGGCCCCTGCCGCGAGGAACCGTGCTCGGTGCGCCCGCCGGGTGGGCGGGTTTGGCGGCCGTGGCCCGATCCGGAATCCTGTCCCCCGCCGGCCTCGCCCGGGCGGCCGCCGACCTCGTCCTGCCACGGCGCACCCGACGCGGCGACGTCGCGATCGGTGAGCTGGTGGCGGCGCGCCTCGGGCGCGAGGTGCACGAGCGACTGGTCGACCCGCTGCTCGGCGGCATCCACGCCGGCCCGTCGTCGCGTCTGAGCGCCGAAGCCGTTGCGCCGCAACTCCTCCGGGCGGCCTCGTCGCGTCGGAGCATGCTCCTGGCGCTCGGCGCGCAGGCTCGGGCGGCGGCGGCGGACGGCACGCCGGTCTTCCGGTCCGTAGCCGGCGGCATGGGCGCGCTGGTCAGCGCACTGGCCGACGGGCTACGAGGGCGGGGCGTGGGTGTGCGGACGGGAGCGGCGGTCGACGACCTCGGCGCGCTCGCCGCCGACGGGCCCGTGGTGCTGGCGACGCCGGCCTCCGTTGCCGCCCAGCTGGTGGCGGCGCACTCGCCCGATGCGGCGCGCGGCCTGGCGGCGATCGAGCACGCGTCGGTGGTGCTGGTCGCGCTGGCCTATCCGGTCACCGCCTTTCGGCGACCCTTGACCGGGACGGGGTTCCTGGTGCCGGCGGCCGAGGGCCGCCTCCTCACCGCCTGCTCGTTCGGATCGGCGAAGTGGCCGGCGTGGGCCGGTTCCGGGGAGGTGGTCCTGCGCGCCTCGGCCGGCCGGGCCGGCGACGAGCGGGCCGTGCACCTGGACGACGGCCAGCTGGTCGACCGGCTCCACACCGAGCTGGTCGCCGCGATCGGTGTCACCGCGCCGCCCCTGGCCACCGCCGTCGCCCGCTGGCCCGGCGCCTTCCCGCAGTACACCGTCGGCCACCTGGCCCGGGTGGCGGCGATCGAGGACGCGCTGGCCCGGGACCTCCCCGGCGTCGTCATCGCCGGCGCCTCCTACCGGGGCGTGGGCGTCCCCGCCTGCATCGCCCAGGGCCGGGCCGCAGCCCGGCGAGCGCTGGCGATCTGAGATCCTTCGACCAGGCCCGGGCGTGCAGCAGGAAATGACTGCCGGCGAGCGTGCGCTTCGCGTCAAGAGTTCCGCTGTTGCCGCGCGCCGCACTCGTGCCGAACTCGGGCGG
>Ga0187894_10004160_pt1 | contig 15711 bp, 13 predicted proteins | sample GBC1701081metaG_FD_136650 | JGI IMG/M metagenome (GOLD analysis project Ga0187894, IMG submission 136650) | White microbial mat communities from a lava cave in the Kipuka Kanohina Cave System on the Island of Hawaii, USA - GBC170108-1 metaG ... | reverse complement strand
TCGGGCACCAGCAACAGGTCGGCGCCGGTGTCGGTCCAGTTGACGACCGCCTCGGCTGTCGCTCCTGGTGGCAGGACCGCCGGCACCAGGGTGCGCAACGGCGCGATCAGACCGGCGATCTGCGGCATCAGGACCGGGCATTCGCGCAGGTCGACGACCTTATGCGAGGCGCGACGCGCGAACCCGACGATGGCGCCCCGCGCCGTGTGCCTCAACGTGAAGTCCGCTCGCCGGCGCGTCCCCGGCGTAGTGCGCAGCATGGGCAGGACACGCTGCACCTCCACGCCACGCGCGCGCAGTGCCGCGCCGGGCATCTCCGCCTTCCACTGGGCATAGGTGTCGTCCGGCCAGTGCTGCACGGCGCAGCCGCCGCAAGAACCGAAGTGCCGACAGGGCGGTAGCTGGCGGTCGGGTGCCGGTTTCAGGACCCGCAGAAGTTCCGCGTCGATGTGATCGCGGCGCTCCCGGGCGATGCGGATCTCGACAGTCTCGCCCGCCAGCACGTAGGGAATGTCGAGCGTCCGGGCCGCACCGCCGATATCGACGACGGCCCGTCCCGTGCCGCGGCCACTGATAGCTTCGACAAGAGCCGCGACGGGTGCCGATGAAACCGAGGGCCGCGGCGGTGCGTCAGCCGTTCCGCGCCGCGGTCGACCTACGACGCGGCCGCGCCGAGCCATGACGCGGCCGGGCGGATGTCGCCGACCTTCAGCCCGGCGACGTTGAGCACGGGCGGGGTGACGGCGGCGTCGAACTGCGCGTCGCTCAGCACGCCGAGGTGCCGCAGGATGGTCGCCATCGCCACTTCCGAGGCGCGTCCCGTGCCGTCCCAGATCTTCAGCGCGACGCCCAGGCCCAGGGTCGGCAGCATGGCGCAGTACACGCCCTCAGCGCCGGTCTTGATCTGGGCCACGCCCTTCAGCGCGCCATTGACGCGGGTGCAGAAGCGGCCCGTGCCGGCCATGTAGAAGGGCTCGGCGTTCATGGCGTCGCGGATGCGCCGGATCGCCTTGGCGCGGGCTTCGGGCAGGCGCACCGGATTGGCCATGTTGGCCATCGCCAGCGCCATGTGGCGCAGCGGCACGCCCGCCGTCGGGATGCCGCAGCCGTCGATGCCGATCGGCGCGCGCGACAGGTCGCACTGCGCCAGCTGCTCGTAGATGCCCAGCAGGCGCTGCTGCACGGGGTGCTCGCGCTTGATGTAGCCCTTCGTGGGCTCACCCTTGTGCACCGCCGTGGTGAGGAAGCCGGTGTGCTTGCCGGAGCAGTTGTTGAAAGCGGGCGTCAGCGGCGCGCCGCCGCGCACGAACTCCTGGAAGATCGGCAGGCGCGTCGGTGCATGGGCGCCGCACTCGAGGTCGGCTTCCGACAGGCCGATCGTGGCCAACCAGGCGCGCACCGCCTCGACATGGCGCGGCTCGCCGTTGTGCGAGGCGCAGGCCAGCGACACGTGCATGTCGGTGAGCCCGAAGCGGTCGGCGGCGCCGCTCTCGACCAGCGCGATCGCCTGCAGCGGCTTGATCGCCGAGCGGGCCAGGACCGGCGTGTCGATGTCGCCCCAGGACGCCGCCGCCGATCCGTCGATCTTCATGACCGCGGCGGCGCCGAGGTGGCGGCTCTCGACCATGGCGCCGCGCGTCACCTCGATGACGACGGGCTTGTCACCGGCCACGCTGTTCATCTCCGACGGTTGCGCGGAAGAGGAAGAAGAGAAGGTTCAACACAGAGCCACCGAGGGCACAGAGATCACAGAGTATATCACCTCCCTCCCGCAGTTGGAGGCGATGGCCGAGGGCCAGAGGGAGCCGACGTGATCTCTGCAATTGAGATCGTGGACTCAGCTACGAAGGATGAGGGCTCAGTTACCGAGACCACGTGGGGGCCCTCCGCCCCTTCGGGGCACCTCCCCATTGCGTGGGGAGGATTCATTCTCTGTGGCCTCTGTGCTCTCGGTGCCTCTGTGTTGAGCTCTTCTTGCTTGTCAGCCCCACTCCGCCGGCAAGGTCGTGAGGCCGCGCAGGGCGAAGTTGTTGCGCCATTTCGGCGTGTCGATCTCGGGCAGGCGCAGGCCGGGCAGGCGCGTCGCCAGCGCGTTGAAGGCCATCTCGCCTTCGAGCCGCGCCAGCTGGGCGCCCAGGCAGTGGTGGATGCCGCCGCCGAACGACAGCGGGCGGACGTTCTGGCGCGTGATGTCGAGCCGCTCGGCATCCTCGTACATCGCCGGGTCGCGGTTGGCGGCGCCCAGCAGGCAGACGATGCTCTCGCCCTTGCCGATGGTCTGGCCGCCCAGCTCGAGGTCTTCTTCGGCAGCGCGGCCGGTCATCTGCACCGACGAGTCGTAGCGCAGCAGCTCCTCGACGGCGTTGGCGGCCAGCGACGGGTTGGCCGTCAGCGCCTGCCACTGGTCGGGGTTGCGATGCAGGGCCAGCAGGCCGTTGCCGATCAGGTTCGAGGTGGTCTCGTGGCCGGCGGCGAACAGCAGGCTGACGTTGGCGCGCAGCTCTTCCTGTGTCAGACGCTCGCCCGCCTCCTCGGCCTGCACCAGCAGCGTCGTCAGGTCGTCGCCCGGCTCGCGGCGGCGGCGATCGAACAGGCTGTCAAAATACGCGTCCGACTCGCGGCTGCGCTCGTTGGCGTCGTCGATCTCCGAGCGGCTCATGGGCACGGGGTCGATGATCCGGCCGTTGACGCTGGAGTGGTCGAAGAACTGCTGCCGCTCCTCCTCGGGGATGCCGAGGATGTCGCAGATCACGATCACCGGCAGCCGGTGGGCGATGTCCCAGACCACGTCCATGCGGCCCTGGTCGATCACGCGGTCGATCAGCCCGTCGACCAGGGCGGCGATGTGCGGCCGCATCTCGCCGATCCGGCGGGCGGTGAAGGCCTTGGTGACCAGCCCGCGCAGGCGCGTATGGTCCGGCGGATCGAGCACCAGCATGGTGCGGCCGAGGCTGGCGAACGCCGGCTCCTCCAGGGCGCCGGCGCCGTAGCGGCGTTCCATGTTGCCCTTGAAGTTCTTGCCGAAGCGCTTGTCGCGCAGCACCAGCGCCACGTCGGCATAGCGGCTGACGACCCACATGCCCAGCGGCAGGCGGAACACCGGTGCGTCTTCGCGCAGGCGCCGGTAGGTCGGGTACGGATCGGCGATGAAGGCCGGATCCAGCGGGTTGAACACGGGGGCCTGAGGCGATGTCGTGATGGTGTCGGGCATGCTCGGTCCTCGCAGGACGGGTTGCCGCACCTTAGCGAAGTCCGGCAACCGAGTACAGTATTGTATCGAGTCTACTGGCGGCGGGGACGTGGCACTGGTGGTGGTCCCCGCTCCCGGGACTACACGTGCTGGCGCCCGGGTTGGCCTGCCGTCCAGAAATCGCTGCGCGAGCCGGCGCGGCGCGACCGCCTTGACGCCATTCATCAAAGATAACTCCATACCCGCAACCAGGAAACGGAGCGGGACGAGCGATGTATCTGACTCAGGGTTTGCGTCGAGCACAACAGATCCGGCCCCGGGCGAAGTCGACGGTGTTCCGCAGCCGGCGACGGATCTGGTCGGAGACGACCGAACGGGTGGCGCGCCTCGCCGGCGGGCTGAAGGCGGCCGGCGTCGGGCCGGGCGACCGCATCGCGATCATGGCGTTGAACAGCGACCGCTACTACGAGCTGATGTACGCCATCCCGTGGCTGGGCGCGGCGATGGTGCCGATCAACACCAGGCTGGCGACCCCGGAGGTCCAGTACATCCTCGAGGATGCGGGCGTGCGGGTCCTGTTCGTCGACAGCGCCATGAAGGCGCACGCCGAGGCGTTGATCGGCAAGATGCCGACGGTCGCATCGGTGTTCTACCTCGACGACGATGCGCCGCCTGCCGGCATGGCGCGTTGCGAGGACCTCGCCGCCGCGCCCGGCGCCGAGGATGCCGGCGCCGGCGGCGATACGCTGGCCGGCCTGTTCTACACCGGCGGCACGACGGGCAGGTCGAAAGGCGTGATGCTGAGCCACAACAACCTGGTGTGGAACGCGATGAACGCCATCGCCGGGCTCGATTTCGACCGCGATACGACCTACATCCACTCCGGCCCGATGTTCCATCTCGCCGACGGCGCCTCGACCTTCGGCGTCACGGCCTGCGCCGGGTTTCACGCCTTCGTGCCGCGCTTCGACGCCACCGACTGCCTGGAGACGATCCAGCAGGAGAAGGTGACGCACGGCCAATACGTGCCGACCATGGTCAACATGCTGGCCAACCATCCGAAGGTGAAGGACTACGACCTCTCCAGCCTGAAATACATCCTCTACGGCGCCTCGCCGATGCCCGAGGGCGTGCTGCGCAAGGCCTTGGAAGTCTTTCCCGGCTGCCAGTTCATCCATGCCTATGGCATGACCGAAGCGGCGCCGATCCTCACCCTGCTGCCGCCCCGCTACACCACCCTGGAGGGGCCCTATGCCGGGCGCATCAAGTCGTGCGGGCTGGCGGCGCATACGGCCGAGTTGAGGATCGTCGACGAGAACCGCCGGGAGGTGCCGCGCGGCACGTCAGGCGAGGTCGCGGCCAAGGGGCCGATGATCATGCTGGGCTACTGGAACAAGCCCGCCGAGACCAGGGCCGTGCTGCAGGACGGCTGGTACTACAGCGGCGATGCAGCGTACATGGACGACGAGGGTTTCGTGTTCATCGTCGACCGGCTGAAGGACATGATCATCAGCGGCGGCGAGAACGTCTATTCGGCCGAGGTCGAGAACGCGGTCTCGCTGCTGCCCGGCGTCGCCGAGGTGGCCGTGATCGGCATCCCCGACGCGAAATGGGGCGAGACCATCCACGCCGTCATCGTGCCGCGCGCCGGCGCCAACCTCACGGTCGAGGCGGTGATCGACCACTGCCGCAGCCAGATCGCCGGCTACAAGTGCCCGCGCTCGGTCGAGTTCCGCGACACGCCGCTGCCGCTCTCCGGCGCCGGCAAGGTGCTGAAGCGCGAGCTGCGCGAGCCGTTCTGGAAGGGGTATGAGAAGCGGGTGAACTGATATCGCGGCGGCAGTGCCGTCACGTCGCTTCGCCAAGAGTTCAACACAGAGGCACAGAGAGCACTGAGGACACAGAGGAAGACGCGGGCGATCTTGGCCTAGACCACCCTCTGTGACCTCGGTGTCCTCTGTGCCTCTGTGTTGCGTCTTCTTGCGGTGCCCAGTACCCATCCGGTTGATGATGCGGCACAGGATGGAATCTGGCGTCAGACCTTGCGGCGGGCCATGTAGACGCAGGCCAAGCCGGCGGCGACGGCCACGATGCCGGCGACCAGCGGGATCGGGATGACGCGTTGCTCCTTGGCCTCGATGGAAAGCGGACCGACGTTGATGACCTGCTTGGTATCCGTCACGACGATGTACGGCACGACCAGCGCCACGATGCCAGCGACGACGAGCACGATGCCGAGAATGAACAATGGGCGCATGTCGGTCCTCTGCATTGAGCAACGCGGACCGAAAACGCCTGCGCGGATCGAAAGTTCCGTGGCCGTTCTCTTGTGGTCTCGCTTCGTTCAGGACGAACGCCGGACATCCGGCAGGATGGAGTCCCCGTTCGCAGGAGATCCCTCGCTTCGCTCGGGATGACGCGTGTGAGTTTGGATCAGATGTGGTGCAGGATGCGTACCGAGTCCTGGTCGCCGCCTTCGCTGAAGGCGACGACGCGCTCCCCTACTCTCTGGAACACCAGGTCGAGGCGGGCATCGCCCAGCGCCAGGCCCTTCAGGGCGATGCGGTCGATGCCGATCGGCAGCGACGGGCGCTCGATGTGGATCTCGCGGCGCCAGGCGTCGATGCGTAGGCCCAGGCAGGCCTCGAGGATCATGAACAGCGCCCCCGACGACCACGCCTGGGGCAGGCAGGCGACCGGGTAGGCGATCGGCGATTCGCCGGGCGCGCGCGGGAAGCCGCAGAACAGCTCAGGCAGGCGCATGTCGAAGTGCACCGCGGTCTCGAAGACCTCGCTGAGCAGGCGCACGACGCTCCTGCGATGGCCATAGCGGGCCATGCCGGCGATGCAGATGCCGGTGTCGTGCGGCCACACCGAGCCGTTGTGATAGGACATCGGGTTGAAGCGGGCCTCGCCGCGCGCCAGCGTGCGGATGCCCCAGCCCGAGTTGAACGACGCCGACTGGAACCTCTCGGCCACCATCGCTGCCCTTTCCGGTGCCGGCAGGCCGACATAGAGCAGATGCCCGGTATTGGACGCACGCACCCGGCACAGTTCCCCGCGCCCATCCACCGCCAGGCCGTAGAAGCCGTGGTCCGCCATCCAGAACCGCTCTTCGATGGCGGCACGCAGCGCCTGCGCTCGTGCCAGCCAGTGTGCCGCCGACTCCAGCTCGTCGCGGCGGCGCGCCAGATCCGCCATCGCGCGCAGGGCGGCGTAGACGTAGCCCTGCACCTCGACCAGCGCGATCGGGCCCTCAGGCGTGCTGCCGTCGGCATGGAAGATGGAGTCGTTGCTGTCCTTCCAGCCCTGGTTTGCAAGACCGCTCTGCGCGCCGCGCTCGTAGTCGAGGAAGCCGTTGGGGTTGGCGCTGCTCTGGTCCTCGATCCAGCCCATGGCCGCCTCCAGCGACGGCCACAGCTGGTCGATGAAGGCGAGGTCGGCGGTGCGCCGCGCATAGGCGCCGGCCAGCATCACGAACAGCGGCGTGGTGTCGACGCCGCCGTAGTACTTGCGGAAGGGCAGCTCGTCGAGTGCGGCCATCTCGCCCTTGCGCGTCTCGTGCATGATCTTGCCCGGGGCGGAATCGCGGAACTGCGAGGTCTCGTAGGCCTGGTTCTGCGACAGGTAGCTCAGGACGCCGCGCGCCAGCATCGGGTCCAGCCACAGGGTCTGCAGCGAGGTCACGATGGCATCACGGCCGAACGGCGTCGAGAACCACGGGATGCCGGCGTAGGGATATGGGCCGGTGCCCAGCTCGGTGGTCAGCAGCGCGAGATCGGCGCGCGACTTGTCGATCCAGTTGTTGAACAGGCGCCCGGAGCTGTAGAGCCGCGCCCCGCGCCGGCGCTGCGCCCGCATGTTGAAGCGTGCCCGGGCCGCGGCGGCGCGGAAGCGCGCGCGGCCCGGCGTGACCGGCAGGTCGGGGCCGACCTCGACGTAAAGCTCGGCGTGATCGTGCCGGGGCAATGGCACGGTGAAGTCCGCGCGCTCAGCCGTCAGCCGCTGCGGCAGCGCCGAGAAGGCAATCGCCGACGCGCGCATCAACCCGTCCAGACCTTCGTAGCGCAACAGCACCGTGTCATCGCCGATCTGCGGCGGGGCGACATGGCCGCGCGTCGGCCTCGACTGCCCGCGGACCTCGAACATATCGCGGAAGTCGGCAGCGAAGAAGATGGACAGCGGGACGCTGGTGTCGCGATCGCCGTAGTTGGTCAGCGTGAGGCGTTCATACAGCCGTTCCTGCCACAGCAATCGTGCCCGCTCGACGTGGATCACGCCTTCGGGGATCGACTGCCCGCCCAGTGGCGGCAATGGGCGGTTGGTCATGTGCGAGGCGAAGAAGACGTTGTCCTGGCTGAGCGAGGCGCCGAGCAGCGACGGCGGCTGGCCCGCCAGCATCAGGTGGAAGCGCGAGAGCACGCGGGTGTCGTCGCGGAACAACCCGTCGCCGGCGCCGCGGATGTCGCCGAAGGCGTCGGTCACGAGGAATGTATCGCCGTGCTTCAGCGCAAAGTGGTGGGCGGCGCCGCGCGGGGTTGCCACGGCCTCCAGCGCCGGCAGCCCTTCGGCCGTGCCGGTCTCGGGCGCACGGGCTTGTTCCATGTCGTCAGGCCGTCTGCATCACGGGGCGGTCCAGATCTTCCTGGCTGAGCAATCGCCTGTACAGGGCCAGATACTTGCCGGCCATGGTGTGCGACGAAAAGCGGCGGTCGAACACGTCGCGGATGTGGCCGCGGTCGAGCATGCCGGCGCGCCGGGCGGCATCGACCGCTTCCGCTTCCGAACGCACGATGAACCCGGTGACTCCGGGGTCGATGATCTCGGCCATGGCGCCGCCGTTCCAGGCGATGACCGGCGTGCCGCAGGCCATGGCCTCGATGGTCACCAGGCCGAACGGCTCCGGCCAGTCGATCGGGAACAGCAACGCGTGGGCGTTGCCGAGGAACTCCGATTTCTGTGCATCGCCGATTTCGCCGATGAACTCGACGCCGGGTTGGACGAGCAGTGGCTCGATGACCTCGTGGAAATAGGCGACGTCGACCGCATCCACCTTGGCGGCGATCTTGAGCTGCATCCCGGCGCACCGGGCGATCGTGATGGCGCGGTCCGGGCGCTTTTCCGGTGAAATGCGGCCGAGGAAAGCCAGGTAGTCGCCACGCGGCGCCAGCGAAGGTTGGTAGAGGTTTTGTGGCACGCCGTGGTGGACCGTCGCCATCCAGTTGGCGAAGCGCAACGGCGCGCGCTGCGCATCCGAGATCGACACCAGGGAATATTGCGGCCACCGCCGGTAGGCTTCCGGCAGATCCTTCACGTCGAGCCGGCCGTGCAGGGTGGTCAGGGTGCGCGACGCCACGTGCTCGAAGAAGGGAAAATGCAGGAGATCGATGTGGAAGTGCAGGACGTCGAACTCGTCCTCGCGCCGGCGAACCTCATTCAGCAGGGTCAGGTGCGAAGCGAGGTCGGACTTCAGCGGGCTAGGATCGAGCCGGATGGCCTGGTCGCGCATGGCCACGAGTTCGGCCTTTGTTCGAGCGTCGCCGCTCGCGAACAGGGTCACATCGTGACCGAGCTCGACCAGCGCATCCGCCACGTGGGCCACGATACGCTCGGTTCCGCCGTACAGTACCGGCGGGACCGCTTCGTACAAGGGAGCGATCTGCGCAATCTTCATGGCTGTCATCCCCGAACCCTGAACCAGCGCCTTTACCTTCCTTCCCCGCTGTCGGTTCCGTCCAACGATCGATCGCAGCCGCGACTCGAAGCACGCACGTGCTGGAATCACCGCAGGACCGATGTGACCGACGCTTGCGGCGCCGGCGCGTTGATGACGAGGCAGCTAGGAAGTGGACACGGCCGTTTCAAGACAACGGCAACGCGGCCGACCGGGTTCCCGCTAGACAGCCAGCATCATGCGTTTGACCGAGGGTGCGAAGCCGAAGGCAGCGTAGAAGCGGATGGCGTCGGTGTTGAACTCGTGCACGGCGACCTCGACATGGGTGGCGCGGCGCTGGCGCGCCCATTCCACGGCGGCGGCCAGCAGGCGCCGCCCGACCCGACGGCCGCGGCAGGCCTCGCGCACGACGAGGTTGTCGAGCTCGATGACGCGCCGCGGCACGGCGCCGGCAAACGTCGATGATGAGCGGGTCAGCAGCACGGCCAGCCCGGCCAGGCCATCGGCGGCACCGGCCACCAGGATGGTCGACTCGGCGTCGGCCAGCAGCCGGGCGACCTGCTCGCGGGAGCGCGCCGGCCCGTCGAATTCCTGGAACATCTCCGGCCGCGCCGCGCGATGCACCGCATCGAGCTCGTCGAAGAGCCTGCACAGCTCGTCGTAGTCGCGCATCGACGCCAGGCGGATACGGATATCAAGCGCGGCCGGCGGCCAGGCTTCGATCGTACTCTCGGCGGGGGTCAACATCGGGCTCTCCTGCTGCGGCTGCTGTTTGCCGCGGGCCGGAGGCCCCTCTCGAAAACGAAAATGCCGCCGGTCCGCGGCGGCATCGTGTGGTCATGACCAGTCGGCGCCGCCCTATGGGAGCGACGTAAAATACCAACGGAACTGGTGGCGGCGTTTGGTCATGGCGTTCGTATACAGGTGGACACGCGAGCGGTCAATGCTGGGACCGCGGTCTTCGCCTCTCCCGCATGCGGGAGAGGTCGGCGCGTCAGCGCCGGGTGAGGGTTTCACGCACAGCATCTCGTGTGAAGCCCTCACCCTCCCATCGCGCCAGGGCGCGATGGGCCCCTCCCTCTCCCGCATGCGGGAGAGGGGATTTTCCTACTCGGCGGCCTGGGCCATGGCCTGGCGCAGGCCGGGCATGGTGAAGCCCAGTGCCTTGAGCTTGTCGACGGCAGCCCTGCCCTGCTCTTCCGTCACCTCGATCAGCGGCGGCCGCACCTTGTTCCAGGCCGGATCGGACGCGAAATGGGCGATGACGTACTTCATCGCCGGGATCATGACGTAGCCCTGCATCACGCCGCGCACGTCGTTGATCTTCTTTTGCAGCGACTCGGCCTCGATCGTGACGACCTTGCGGAAGGTCTCGGCAATGGCGCCGGGGTTGATGTTGGCCGTGGCGCTGATGCAACCGGCGCCGCCGCAGCTCACGTTGTCGACCAGCGGCTTCTCGTTGCCCGAGAACACGTCGAAGCCGTCCTTGGCGAAGGCGTCGATCATGCTCTTGGTGTGCGGCCAGTCGTCGGAGCTGTCCTTCATGCCGGCGACCTGCTGCGGGTAGGCTTTCAGCAGCCGCTCGACCAGCGCGTGGGTGATCGGCACCTGGGCGACCGGCGGGATGTGGTAGAGGTAGATGCGCAGGCGCGCGTCGCCGACACGCTGCACGACCTCGGAGAAGTGCCGGAACAGGCCCTCATCACTGACGCCCTTGTAGTAGAACGGCGGCAGCATCAGCACGCCTGACACCCCCAGCTTCGTCGCGTGGGCCGTGACCTTCACCGTCTCGGTCAGCGCGCAGGCCCCGGTGCCGGGCATCATCCGCGCCGGGTCGACGCCAGCCGCGACCAGCGCCTCCAGCAGCGTCATGCGCTCCTCGGCCGCCATCGAGTTGGCCTCGCTGTTGGTGCCGAACACTGCCAGGCCGCAGTCCTGGCTCACCAGCCACTTGCAATGGGCGATGAAGCGGCGCGTGTCGGGGCTGAGATCGGCCTTGAACGGCGTGACGACGGGCGAAAGCACACCCTTGATACGGGCCTGGGCCATGGCGTCTCCTGCGAGCGGTCAGCGCTGATTGCCACGGACGGGTTGGCCCGTCCAGTCCCCGGCTTGCCGGGAGCGCGCGACTCCAGTCGCGCGTCTCCGCCGTTCGCGGTACATGACGCGTCACTGGAGTGACGCGCCCATAGGCGCTAGCTTCGGCTGGCCCAAACTGCTCCTCACCCTGAGGAGGCCGCCCGGAGCGCAGCGCAGGGGCGGCCGTCTCGAAGGGTGGGGAACAAGCGTGGTGATGCGTTCAGGGCTTTCGAGCCGCCGGTGCGGTTCCCTATCCTTCGAGACGTTCGCTTCGCTCGCTCCTCAGGGTGAGGAGCTGGGTGAACAGCCAAAGTTGGCGCCTATGAGTGACGCGCCCCCAGCGCAAACCGAGGAGGGAAGCATGCCGGAGGCCAATGTGTGGCGCCAATACCCGATCCTGCCGGACGACGGCGCGGCCGGAACCTTGGTGGGTCGCGTCTGGCGGCCGGCGCAGGCCGGCAAAGCGGGAGGCCCCAGCGTCGTCGCGATCCGCACCCAGGGCGTGTTCGACATCACGCGCGCAGCGGCAACCTCTTCCGCCCTGCTCAACACGGCGGATCCCGCGGCCCTGGCGCGTAGCACGGCAGGCGAACCGCTGGGCGGCCTGGACGATATCGTCGCCAACACCATCGCCGACACCCGCGACGAGTCCAAACCCCGGCTGCTGGCACCAATCGACCTGCAGGCGGTGAAGGCCGCCGGCGTGACCTTCGCCGTCAGCCTGCTGGAGCGGCTGATCGAGGAGCAGGCCAAGGGTGACCCGTCGCGCGCCGAGAGCGTGCGCACGGAGCTGAGCACGGCCGTCGGCGCCGACATCGCGCGGGTGAAGCCGGGCTCGCCGCAGGCCGAGCAGCTCAAGCAGGCACTGGTGAAGAAGGGCATGTGGTCGCCGTACCTGGAAGTCGGGATCGGGCCGCATGCCGAGATCTTCACCAAGGCGCCGCCCATGGCCTCGGTCGGTTATGGCGTCGACGTCGGCATTCGTTCGGACTCGGACTGGACCAATCCCGAACCCGAAGTCGTGCTGGTGGTCAATGCGCACGGCGAGATCGTCGGCGCCACTCTGGGCAACGACGTGAACCTGCGCGACATGGAGGGACGCTCCGCCCTTCTGCTCGGCAAGGCCAAGGACAACAACGCCTCGTCGGCCGTCGGTCCGTTCATCCGGTTGTTCGACGCGACGTTCTCGCTGGACGACGTACGCAGGGCCGAGGTGCAGCTGGAGGTCCTGGGGCCGGACCAGTTCCATCTCAAGGGCCGCAGCGATCTGGGCCAGATCAGCCGCGATCCCACCGAGCTGGTAAGCCAGACCATGGGCCAGCATCACCAGTATCCAGACGGCATGGTGCTCTATACCGGCACGCTGTTCGCGCCGACCCAGGCGCGCACTGCGGGCGGCGCCGGGTTCACGCATGTGCTGGGCGACTACGTCGTCATCCGCTCGCCCAAGCTGGGCACGCTGATGAACCGCGTGAACCGCTGCGACGCGATCCCGCGGTGGACATTCGGCGCCGGCGCATTGATGCAGAACCTGGCGTCCCGCGGGTTGCTGTGATGGTCGCATGGCAGCACGAACAGGACTATGGTGCAGGCCGGGTTGACGGAGGCAACCATGGACTGGCGTGAACGCATCACCCTCGATCCCGGCAAGCGCGGCGGCAAGCCCTGCATCCGGGGTACACGGATCACTGTCGCTGACGTTCTTTCGTATCTGGCCGGCGGCGAGACCGAGGAGTCGCTGCTGAGAGAGTTCCCTCAGCTCTCGCGAGGGGACGTTCGTGCTACCCTCGCCTATGCCGCCGACAGCGAGCGTCATACGAAGCTGCTGGCGGCTGAGTGAAGCTGCTTCTCGGCGGGAACCTGCCACTCGGCCTCGTACAGACCCTGGACGAGAGCTTTCCCGGCTCGTCGCACGTCCACAGTCTTCGATTAGGATAGACACGTCGATACTTGACCACGATGACGGGGTAAGAAAAATCCATGACCGAACTCTGGCAGCTCTCGGCCGATGCGTTGCGCGGCAAGATCGCGCGCAAGGAGGTGTCGCCGGTCGAGGTGACCAAGGCGGCGCTGGATCGCGCTGATCGCCTGCAGCCCAAGCTCAATGCCTTCATCACGATCTGCCATGAACAGGCACTGGCGGCCGCGAAGCGCGCCGAAGAGGCCGTGGTGAAAGGCGAGACGCTCGGCATCCTGCATGGCGTCCCTTACGGCGTGAAGGACCTGGTAAACACGGCGGGGGTGCTCACCACGTTCGGCTCCCTGCTCTACAAGGACAACGTCCCCAAGGAGGACGCCGTCGCCGCGGCGCGGATGAAAGCGGCCGGCGGCATTCTGATCGGCAAGACCACGACGCCGGAGTTCGGCCACAAGGCGCTGACCGACGCGCCGCTGTTCGGCCGCGCCTGCAATGCCTGGGACCAGACGCGCACCTGCGGCGGCTCCAGCGGCGGCGCGGCCGCAGCCGTCGCGGCCGGGCTCGGGCCGGTGGGGATCGCGACCGACGGCGGCGGCTCGACGCGCATTCCCGCCGCCTGCAACGGGCTGGTCGGGATCAAGCCCAACCTCGGCACCATCCCGCACAGCCAGGTGCAGGACGCGTTCGGCAACTACACCTACGTCACCCCGATCTCGCGCACGGTGATGGACACGGCGCTGCAGATGCACGCCATGGCCGGGCCGCACCCGAGCGACCCTTGGTCGATCGGCGTGCCGGTGCAGGACTACGTTGCTGCAGCCAGGCCGGAGGGCGACCTCAAGGGCAAGCGCATCCTGTGGTCGTTGACTCTGGGCAACAAGGTCGTCGCCAGGGACGTGCGGGCGGCGTTCGAGGTCGCGCTCAAGCGGCTGGAGTCACTGGGTGCCGAACTGGTCGAACTGACGGATGAGCTGCCGCCGATGGAGCCGGTGTGGCGCGTGATCAACCACGGCACGTGGCGCGCACGCTTCGTCGACATGATCGCCAGGAGCGCCAACCAGATGACACCGTCGCTGGTGCGACAAGTGCAGATGGCCGCCGACTGGAGCGCCGCCGACTACCAGAAGGCGATGTTCACACGCGGCGAGATCTTCCGCCGCATCCAGGGCTGGTTTGAAACCTATGACTGGTTCGTCACGCCCACCCTGACCCGCACCGCCCTGCCCATCGACCAGGACCTGTTCGACCCGATCGAGATCGATGGCGAGGTCGTGGGCGAGCTGCGCAGCAGCCTGTGCCCCTACACCATGCCGTTCAACATCACCGGCCACCCGGCGATGAGCATCTGCTGCGGCTTCGGCAGTGACGGGCTGCCGGTCGGCCTGCACATTGTCGGCCGCTTCCGCGATGACGCATCGGTGATCGGGCTGGGCGCGCTCTATGAGGCGAGCGAGACGTGGGTGGACAGGTGGCCAACGTTATGACGCACGTCACGGCTTGATCCTTGCAGCGAGGGATCCAGGGTAGCGCCTGGCTCCCTCGCTGCGCTCGCGATGATAGAGTGATCGTATTCGATCGCAATGCGCGTCAGGCCGCGTTCAGATAGCCGCGGACCCCGGCAAAGACCTCCGGCCGGGTGATGCCGATATCCTTGAGAGTGGCATCGGGCACGGCGTCGAGCCGGCGCCCGCTCAGACGATCCGCCTGTCGCTCACGGAACGATCTCGCCATCGCCGTCAGGGCTGGGAAGGGAAAGTCGCGCTCAGCGCGCGGCTTCCTCGCCGACAGGAAAATGATCGTCACGGTACTCTCCTCGCACGCCTGTTGCAGGTGAACCGCGCATCGTGATGCCCGACACGCGGCCCGGGCGTTGTCGATCGCCTCGGTTCGCCTGGATCAACAGGAGCAGCCAGCGGTTATTCCCCATAGGTGCGGGCCCGTGTCGGCAGATGCCGGCTGAGACATCGGGGTTCTCACAATTGCGAGAGCACCGCCGGAGCGGCCTTCTGCCGCACGCCGGTGCTTGCTGGCGGCCGACGTCCCTCAAGGGGTGACGAGATCCGGGAATTCGCTTCATGGTGAGCCTGTCGAACCATGAAGTACCGCACCACTGCCCGTGTGCCGCCTTCATGGTTCGACAAGCTCACCATGAAGGCCACTGAAGCGCTGTCACGCCGGCCGGTCGCCCGCCAGCGTGATGCGGTGCAGGACGCGGCGATGGCCGGGATAGTCGTTGATCGCGTTGTGCATGGCGCAGCGATTGTCCCACAGCGCGAGCGAGTCGACCTGCCAGCGGAAGCGGCAGGTGAACTCCGGCCGGATCTGGTGCTGGAACAGGAAGTCGAGCAGCGGCTGGCTCTCGCGCACGGTCCAGCCCTTGAACTGCGTGGTGTGGCCGATGTTGAGATAGAGCGCCTTGCGGCCGGTCTCGGGGTGTGTGCGCACGATGGGGTGCTCGGCTACCAGCGTCTTCGGCTCCTCGCCTGCCGCTTTCAGACGGTCTTCGCGCGTCTTGGACGCCTCCGCCTTCAGCGAGGAACTGATGCCGACCAGGCCATCGAGCGTGCGGCGCATGCCTTCCGAAAACGTTTCATAAGCAAGATACTGGTTGGCGAATTCGGTGTCGCCGCCGTGCGGCGGTATCTCCCTGGCATGGAGCATGCTCGCCATCGGCGGCCGCTCGAGATAGGTCGTGTCGGAGTGCCAGACGCCACCGAAATTGTTGTGCTCGTGCTCGAGCTTGACCACGGGCGTGATCATCGGGTGGTCCGGCAAGCCCTTGAGCTGCGGATACGCCATCGGCTCGCCCAGGCGGCGTGCGAAAGCGAGCTGCTGCGCCGGCGTCAGCTT
>Ga0187894_10004159_pt1 | contig 15716 bp, 7 predicted proteins | sample GBC1701081metaG_FD_136650 | JGI IMG/M metagenome (GOLD analysis project Ga0187894, IMG submission 136650) | White microbial mat communities from a lava cave in the Kipuka Kanohina Cave System on the Island of Hawaii, USA - GBC170108-1 metaG ... | reverse complement strand
AACCGCTCAAGGCGCAGCCTTTCGCTAAATTTAGAGGGCAAATGTGTGCGGCGAGGGCTGTGCCAAGAGCCGCACATCGGGCGGCACAGCCGCGAAAACAAGCCATTTTGACTTGTGTAGATAATAATGGCTTTAGCTGTGGGTTACTGATATATCGCCCGTTTCATGGGTTAAGGAGTCACATATTAGATTTCTATCTTGAAACAAAAAAAGGCGTTGCTTTGAATAAAAGCAACGCCCTTAAAGTTCCAGTCCTTTTGAGACTGAATCTAAATTAGAAGTTCAAACGAGCCGCAAACTGAACAACGCGCGGAGCGAATGTTCCAGTGATGCGTCCGAAGTTTGTTCCGTTGATGTCAATGAACTGGCCCGGCACGAAGTTTACGTTGTTGAACGCATTGAAGAGTTCACCACGAACTTGCAACTTAACGCGCTCGGTAATTGTAAAGTTCTTGAACAACGAGAAGTCTGTGTTGAAGGTCGTAGGACCATTAACAACTGCGCGTTCCAAACCGCTGGTTTGACCCGGTGCATTGTTAAAGAATACCTGACCGCTGAATGCCGTTGAACCAAAACCGTTCGCACCTGCTCCGGTGTTACCCGCTAAGACCAAACCCGTTTGTGGGTCTCTGCCAAGTGCTGTCGGATTTATAAAGAAGACACCGTTTTGCGTAACGAAAGTGCCGACCAGGTTCTTTAATTGGTCTTTCGTTAAGTTTGTCAAAGCGGTTTGACGACCTGAACGACCTGCACGGTTGAATGTTCCGCGAGCATCCGTGAAGGTTATCGGTGCGCCCGAACCCATACGAACGATTGCGTTTGTTTGCCAGCCGCCGACAACATGATTTACCCAACCACCATAGTTCAAGAAACGCTTGCCTTTACCAAAGGGCAGTTCGTAAATCGTGTTGAAATTGAATACGTGCGTTTGGTCAAAGTCCGCACGCCCATATTCAAGTTCGGGTCTTGCATTGTCCAAGAAGGGTTCAAAGCGTGTTTGTCCCGTACCTTGTCCGTCGGTCAAGGTCTTGCTGAATGTATAGTTTGCTTGCATATACCAACCCGACGAAAAACGACGAATCATTTCAACTTGCAAACCGTTGTAGTAAGAGCTTGACCCGTTGGTCAACAAGTCAACAACACCTGTGTTTGGATTCGGCAAGAATCTAACTGTACCAGCCAAAGCGTTGGTGACATAAACAATCGCCAAGTCAGCCGGTGTACCCGCCACGAGTTGTCCCGTGATGGTTGCATTGGTCAAAAGACCACCACTTCCCAAGTTCGGGAAAACTGTCAATGCCTGACAACCTGCTGTCGGGAAGCAGTTTGCATTACCCGTCAACAAGAAGTTTGCACGCGCACGGTTGAAATCTGCCAAGAATCCATTATTGATAATATCAACTTGGTTGTAGTCAATACCGCGCAACAAGTTTGTGGTACGGTTGCCAACGTAGCGAACTTCTAAAGCTGTGTCCCAACCAAGGTCGCGTTGATAGCTGAACGAATACTCAGTTACACGCGGATGCTGAATGTTGGGGTCAACAGCGAAGACTGTGCCAAACAATGCCGCCGCCGCGTTATTTTGAGCGTAGGTTCTGGTTGCTGAAAATACAGGCGTAGGATTGGCTGTTAATGTACCGCCAAGACGGTCATTAAGTGCTGTTGTTCCAACCGGTCCGACTGCGTTTGTAGCAAAGTTCAAACCTTGGTTGCCGAGCAAAGCATTATCGGGAGCGCGAACGAGTTCGTCATTGATATAGCTGAAACGGAAACCGCCGCGGAAGACCGATTTGCCTTCGCCGCCCAATATCTTCTTCAGGAAACTGTTTTCCGGTCTGGGTGCCCAAGCAAAGCTGATAACAGGCGAAACATTGTTTTTGTCTGTTTTGTAGAAACGGTTCTCTTTACCCGCGTTTCCGCCGATAAATTGATATGTACCAGCCGGATTAAGAATAGCTTGAAGCACATCTCCACCGTTAATTGCAGGTTCAAATGCAAGACCGTTCTCTGATTTCAATGCGGTGTAAAGGTCATAACGTACACCGAGATTCAAAGTGAATGTTGGTGTAATACGCCATTGGTCATTAAAAAATCCGGCATAAGCCTGATACTTGAATTGACGTGATTGCGTAGCATTCGGAACGAATCCAGAATCACGCGATGTCACGTTAAAGCTTTGTGTACCTGTTGTAACAATACCAGCTAACAAAGCAAGCAAGTTATTAGCTGTGCCGCGTTGTGCTGTCGGAACTTGTCCCGGGAAAATAGCGGTGTTTGTAAACGCCGTTGTCGGAATCGCAGGCGAAACTGTGTTCGTTCCGTTTCCGTAAGTCGGGACAATACCTACATCGTTGTAAGCATCAATTTTAACGCTTTGGAACTGCATACCGAAGCGCATTGCATGATTTCCCTTGATGTAGTCAACCGTGTCCGCAATGTTGACTGTGTCAACTTTACGACCTTGTTCTTGGAATGCAACTTCGGGGTTTGTAACCAAAGCAGTACCCACAAAGTTCGCTGGATTGTCATTGACTCTCAAGAAGTCCGGTTTGCTAATCAAGAAACCGCCGCGAAGTTCATTGACCATTGAATTGCTGATATTGCTTCTCCAAGCCAATGACAAGAATTTGACCTTAGCGGGTTGGACAACTTCCGGCGTTGTATTGAAACTGCCGTCAATGTCCGAACGAAGGTTTGCTTCTTCGTTGTAGTTGAAAACGCCGTTGATTGCATTACTGCTGTTGATGTCGTAGTCAATACGCGTTGTATAGCTATTGCGGTCTTGGTCGCTCTTTTGTGCAAAGCGATAACCTGTTGTATTACGTGCGTCACCCGCTTCCGGCGTGTTACCGTCAGGAAGTCTGGAGATGAAACGCGAAACAGATGCCGCATTGATTGCTGTCGGGATATTACAACTAGGATTGGTTGTGGGACAGGTAATACCGCCCACACCAAGTGCGAACAGATTTACTGTTTGCACAGCACCGTTATCAAGGCGTGTGTAGGTAAAGATACCGCTACGCGCACTGGGTAATAATGTTGTAGTTAGCTTGTTTGCAGGAAGACGGTCACGCAAACCTTCGTAGTAACCGAAGAAGAACAGTTTGTTCTTGAGAATCGGACCGCTGATGTTGCCACCGTATTGGTTACGGTTGCGGAACGGACGCGGAGTTCTTGGATCGCCAACTTGCTTTCTGCCTGTAAGAACCAACGAATCATTTGGACCGAAGCTTCCTGCGGCATTGTTAAAGAAGTTGTTTGCACCGAATTTCGAGTTACGGTTGTACTCGAAAAGTGTGCCGTGGAATTGGTTTTGACCACGCGGCGTAACCAATTCAACCTGTGGACCGCCAAAGCCACGGTCTGCACCCGCTTGGGTTACGATTGTAAATTCGCCAACGTCGTCAACAGATGGACGACCCGGAGCAAAGTCCGTAGCATTTGAACGAATAAAGTTATCTTGAATGTTGATACCGTCACGAACGATATTCGTTGACGAAGTACGGAAACCGTTGATTGTCGTGTTCTGGCTCGGGTTTGAAGCCGTACCTGCTTGCAACAGAATAAGGTTGAGCGGATTACGTCCGTTGAGCGGCAATTCCGTCAATTGCTTGGCATTGACTGTTTTGCCCAACTCACCGCTTGATGTATTAACAAGGTCTTGCCCTGCGACGACATCAACATTTACGTTCACATCGCCCGCTTCGAGCGTTAAATTCAAAGAATACTCTTGAGCGACGTTAATTGTAATATTTATCGTCGTCGTCTTGAAGCCTTGCATGGTCACCTTAACGGTGTATGTTCCTACTTCAAGCTGTGGCAAACTGAAGCCACCTTCGTCGTTTGTTACTATGGTTCTTTCTCTTCCGGTTTTGTCGTCTTTTACGACAACAGTAGCACCGGCGACAAAACCGTCTGTAGCTGAAATTGTTCCGACGAGGCGACCCGTGCTTGATTGGGCGAACGACAATACTGCTGTAAGCAGAATCGTCATCGCCACAACTAACATTTTCTTCATTATTGAACTCCTCATATCAAAATCTGAAATTTTGCGATGGATGGCTTTGGGGAAACAACATTAAGTCGAAATAAAAGCCAACCCATATTTGAATTTTTACAGGGGAAATCTAAATATAAGCTTTGTGTCGGCTAATACTCAGATTTGCATTTGTGGTCTTTGGCAATAACCATGCCGCCAGGTTGTTGCGAAATTAACTTGTGCTATTTCTTCGTTTAGCATCTTTACAAGTTTTTTTATTCAAAACTTTTATTCGCATTTTTGGATTTGATTTACAAATAAATGAAACGATGAAGGGAAACTTTTAGCGATGAGGTTTTCTGAATTTAGTCCATGCAGGCTGTTGACGTTCTTCGCGTTGTCCTAACTGTTCGATGTCGGGGTTTAGTTTGCGTTGGTCGTTGAGCAAGGGGGTAAGGCGTCCGTCAGGGTAAAGAAACGCCGCACGCAGAGGAACGGGTCTGTCGCCGGGTCTGGTCACAATCGCACAGGGAACGCCGCGAACTTCTTCAATCCATGATGAAAACTCTTTTGCGTTTCCAATTGTGGCTGATAACAAAAGAAGACGAACACGCGGAGGCGATAAAATTATTGCCTCTTCCCAGACATGACCACGGTCTTCATCTGCCAGATAATGTGCTTCGTCGAGCACCACCAAATCGGCTTCGATATTTTCTCCGTTACGTAGCGCGTCAAATAACTGATTACGATAGATTTCGGTTGTGCCGACAATCAAAGACGCATTAGTGTTCTCTTTTCTGTCACCTGTCAGAATGCCTACGTTTCCCCTGCCAAACTCTTCGCCAAACTCTTGATATTTTGAATTTGTCAGAGCTTTTAAGGGCGTCGTGTACCAGATTTTTTTGTTGACCAGAAGAAGACGGCGAATCTCTTCGCGTGCAATCCAAGTCTTGCCGCTTCCGGTTGGCGCAGTCACCAGCACGTCGCACGTTTCAATCAATTCGAGTGCTTCCAATTGAAAGGGGTCGGGAGTAATCGGCGCGGGTTCGGGTTCGCCTATTCCTGCAAGAAGTTGATTCAGCGCGTTTGATGAAATCGTTTTGCCAAACTGAAAATCGGACTCTTTCGAGCGGACATCAATCTTAAAAGTCCTTGATTCATCGCGTTTATTTAAGACTTCGATTTGATGTCGCCTGTCTGTTTTCTTTTCGCCGCGTTTCTTTTTCTGTCTGTCTTTACTGGTATGATTGCGAGCCATATCAACATTAAAACAGAAAGCGGGAAAGCGAGAAAGTGAGATGGGGAGATGGGGGAAACATTTTTTGTTTTCTCTGTATTAATCCTTAACAGAGATTTTTGGTTTTCGTTTGTCAGTCGTTTTCTTGTAAGCTAAACGATGTCTATGATTGAACATGAAAACCAATTGCAAACGAGGCTTCGCAATCTTCCGTCTGTTGATGCTTTGCTGAAAACGGAGACAGCAGGCGCAATTACAATCGAAGCAGGGCTAACGCATCTTACAAAACTTGCACGCACAGCGATTGAAAGCTTACGAAAAGAAACAGAAAACTCATCACATATTTATTCCCGCGCTGAGTTTTTATTAAAGGCGGAATCTCTTCTTGCGAAACTATATGAGAGAGAAAAACTGAACGGTGTGCGCCGGGTCATAAACGCGAGCGGCGTCATTATTCACACAAACTTGGGGCGTGCGCCCTTGTCAGAGTCCGCAAAAAAAGCCGTTGTCGAAGATGTTGCGCGTTATTGCGCTCTTGAATATGACCTCACAACCGGAAAACGCGGTAGGCGCGGTGCAGAAGTTGAGGAACTTTTAAAAGAAGTAACAAAAGCGGAAGATGCTTTGGTTGTTAACAACTGTGCGGCGGCGGCTTTGCTGACTTTAACCGCATTGGCTGAGGGTGGTGACGTAATTGTTTCTCGGGGCGAACTCGTAGAAATCGGTGGCGATTTTCGTGTGCCTGATGTGATGGCTCAATCGGGGGCGCGGCTCGTTGAAGTCGGCACGACAAACCGCACAAAGCTTTTGGATTACGAACGCGCCGCTACAAACGAGACGCGCCTAATCATGCGCGTTCATCCGTCAAATTATCGAATTGTGGGTTTTACGTCCACACCGGGTTTGGAAGAACTTGCACAACTTGCTCACAATAAAAATCTTCTGCTTTACGAAGACGCAGGGTCAGGCGCATTGGTGGATTTGAAACCGCACGGGCTTGACGGTGAACCCGTTATACAGGAATCCATAGCAAGCGGTGTTGATGTTGTGACATTCAGCGGCGACAAACTTTTAGGTGGTGTTCAGTCGGGTTTGATTGTCGGAAAGCATAAATATATCGAACGGCTTCGTCGCCATCCCTTATATCGGGCATTGCGTGTTGATAAATTAGCGTACGCCGCGCTTTCGGCTACATTAAAAATCTACCTTCGCGGAAAAGCTTTTGAAGAAATCCCCGTTTTACAGATGCTGGCGCAAACAAAAGAAAGACTAAAAGAGCGAGGCGAATCTTTTATTTCAAAATTAAAAATGGATTTGAACGCGGAAATTATAGAAGGCAAATCGGCAATCGGGGGCGGGGCGGCACCTACAACACATCCCGAAACTTTTTTAATTGCGTTGTCGCATGAAAAACTGATGGCGAATGAGATAGAAAAACGTCTGCGCGAAACCGTGACTCCAATCATAACGCGTATCTTTGAAAACCGTGTCGTAATTGATTTGCGAACGGTTTTTGAAGACGAGGAAGAGGAACTCGCTCAAGCCATAAAAAAAGTGCTTGTACAAAATTAACCTCTTCGTCGTATAATTTTCGCGCCCAAACTAAGATGTTAGGGTTTTCGCATTCCGGTTTTTACTGTTAATTTCCCTTCTACTCTTTATTGATTTAATCAGCCTTGAGATATTCAGGAACATCTTCAAAAACGATTTTGTTTGCGCTTGCGCTTTCCGCGCTTGTCGCTTTATTTGTGTGCATCATCTGGGGCGCAGGTTTTCTTGCTCCGTTTCAATCGTTTTTCTTGTTGAAATCATCAGCCGAGGTTGTGATTTCGCAACCGCCTTTTTGGGCAGTTATAGCTTTAATTTTCGTTACGGCTCTTGCGACGGGTTTTGCAGTCGAACGGCTTGGACTTCATCGCGCCATATTTGGCATTTTGGTTGTCCTTTTGCTTTGGCTTTCGGCAAGTATTCTATTATCAAATTTTTTAAGAATAGATTTGGTCTTTGCACCTGTAATGCTCTCAATCGCAGGCGCAATGTTATTGGTACAAATCAAACGATTGTGGCTTGTTGATACTTCTTTAGCCCAGAGCATACGCACTGTTGCATCGCAGTCAAATGAACTTGAAGGAAGCGCAGCAAATTCGCGTCTTGTCAGTGGATTGAGACTTTTGGAAACCGTTTTGCCGTTGGATGAAGCGGTGATTTTTCACCCGGATGAAGAAGGATATTTGACGCCTGCCGCAAGGTTGCGCCAAACCGCCGGGTCTGCCGCAGACCCGCAGCGCAACATAGCTTGGCGCGAAGGCGTTGAGCTTTGCGAATTAGCGGTCACAGATAGAGAAGTGCAAGCCGCGCCCGCACGTTCGGGAAGTGGTGGCTCAAACGTAGCCGTTCCGCTTTATCATGCGGGAAAAGCCGTCGGTGCTTTGCTTGTCCGGCTCCGTGAACCTTTTGATGAAAACGACCGCCCGCTGTTGATGGCTGTCGGAGCGCAACTCGCACGCAGTTTTCAGCGTAACGAAACACGCAAACGCGAATGGGCGCAAGATATTATGAATCTCTTTAGCGTCCGCGCCGCGCAACACCGTTACGACGCATTCGGTGTTGTCAGCGGTCTTTTGACGGAACAGCGTTTCGGCTCACAGGTAATTTCGCAAACATCCGATGCACAGGCAATTGCCTATCTTGACGGAACAATTGCTTCGATTAACGAACCGATGTTGCGTTATATACGCATGACTGAAGAAGATGCTCGTCGTTCGGACATTTTCGGGCTATTGGAAAAATTCCGAAACGATTATTTTGACGAACCTGTGCTTGCTGTTCGCCGCGTGCTTCAAACAGGCGAACCTTACGCACGCGATTTGCCCTACCCCGAATACAGTCAGACTCTGGCAATCAGAATTGCATTGGCAAAAGAGAATACGGCAGAAGATGCAACGGCAGTTCAGCCATTGTGTTTTGCCATCACAGTGCGCGACGTTACCGGAACAAAAGAGCACGAAAGATTAAAGAGCGATATGGTTTCGCTCATGTCCCACGAACTTCGCACACCGATAACAAGCATAAACGGTTTTGCAGAACTACTTGCTTTAGAGGACGACATCCCCGAAAGCGCACGCGAATTTGTCTCTATAATTTCAAGCGAATCTCAGCGGCTTTCGCGCATGATTGACACTTTCCTGTCGCTCACCAAACTTGAATCAAAAGACAAACAGGAGATTTTGAAAGCACCCGTAAAACTTGATGACCTGGTAAAAGAAGCAGTTGCAAGTGTTCAAAATCTGGCACGCACAAGACGAATTCGCATTATTGAACAATCGAACGGACGCATTCCGCCTGTTGCCGCAGACAAGAGCCTAATCTCGCGTGTTATCGGTAATCTGCTTGAAAACGGAATTAAATACAGCCCCGAACGAACCACTGTGACCGTTTCAACAACGCTTGAGATGGATTCCGTCCGCGTCAGCGTAGAAGACAGAGGCTATGGCATTCCGCCCGAAGTCATTGATAGAGTCTGGGAAAAGTTTTATCGCGTAGCACGCGACGGAATGGACAAAGAAGAAGAATCAACAGGATTAGGTTTGACCTTTGTTAAAGAGGTTGTGGAACGTCACGGCGGCGAAGTTTCCGTTGACTCTGAAGTTGGCAAAGGTTCTGTTTTCAGTTTCACTTTGCCGCGTTTGTAAATTGAAAAGCTATGAATAGTAACAGCAGTATCAAATGCCCGCAGTGCGGTTTTACAGGTTGGATCAACGAACAGAACTGTCGTCGTTGTGGTTGCGATTGGACTTACGTTTATCCGACATCTATCACAAACGAAGAAGAATTATCTTCCTCATCATCAAAAAAATGGCTCATCTGGCTTGCAATTATAGCCGTTTTTGTTGTCGTTGTTGCTATCGCTTTTAAGCCACAGCCTAAAGAGAAAGTTCAGTTAAGTAGTTCATCAAAAGAGATAAAAAAGCCGCTCACAACACCCGGCGAACGCGTTGATTACAAAGAATACATGGTCGGCGGAAAAACAAATGTCATATATTTTTATGCGGATTGGTGACCGTCTTGCAGAAGATGGGGTCCCATCATGGATAAAGCAAACACCCAATGTTCGGACATAGTTGTTCTTTTTGTGAATATAGACGAATGGAATAGTCCCGTAACACAACAATACAAAATTACTTCGATTCCTCATTTTAAGATCTATGATTCGTCCGGGACTCTGCTTGTAGAAGGTTCACGCGAAGGCGGGCGATGGTTTCAGGAAAATCACCCGGAGTTATTAAGGTAAGCAACTTTTTAAATTGCAAAGTTGTTAGAAGGCATTTTTCCCGCACATTTATAAAAGTTCTGTTTGTCGCCCCGAACAAACCCGCGCCCTTTTACCTGCATCAAGAGAGTTGTTGAGAGAATTGACCGTGAATTAAAGAAGCATTTTCCCCGCACGAAAGCTTGACACTTTTCAAAAGCCTGGCGGAAAATGCCTGATGTCATTTTAGCGGTCAGTCAGCGTCTCCCGGTTGCTCCAAAATAAATGAGCTTTGTTTGCTTGTTTTCTTTACTTAGGCGAGGGTAAAGCTTTTTCTATGAATCCACAAAACAGCGTACAGCCTAAATGCTTTTTACGGTTTAGTGTTTTCTTTGTAATGGCTCTTGTTTGCCTTTTGTTCGGTCAAACAAATGTTAGCGCGCAAAGTCAGAGGTATGCTTACGGTGTAGTAAAGGGAAACGTAGTTGACCAAAACGGCAAAGCTTTGTCGGGAGCAGTTGTCACTCTTGTAAAAGAAGGCACGAGCGAAATTGCAAAAGAAGTTCGCAGTGCCGCGGATGGAAGCTTTATAGCAAAGGTTTCGCCCGGACGTTATATCATTCGTGCTATCGCAAACGGATTTAGCTCTTTTGCTTTTTCCAATGTCCATGTCAATCGTTCCGCAGAACTCGTCTATCGGTTCAACCTTGTTCCCGATTCTTCGGGCAACACAGCAGCCGCAAAGCGTAATGACCGCGACAGTCAAAAATGGAAATTACGCGGAGTGCAAAAGAAACGCTCAATCTTCCAAGCCGAAGAAGACCCAAATAAACAAATCGCGGTTTCAGTTGGTGAAACAACAGAAATAACAGAAACCAAAGAAGCGGAAAATCAAACCGCTTCAAATTTCCCGAACGACCCGAAACAACCAAAGCCACGCATTCGCGGAGTCGTTGAGACCTACACAAGCTTTTCTGCAAATTCTAAAAGCTACATAGGCGCAAACTTCGCTCTTGCGCGAAATTTGAATGACAAAGTTGAATTGATTGTCGCAGGACAAACAGGTATCGGTGAATCTGCAATACAACGCTTTGAGACAATTGCCCGATGGCGTCTGAATGAAAAACACAAATTGAATCTCAGCGCGGGCGCAATGGTTTTAGGCAACACAACAGAAGCAGATGCAGAGGAAAACAATAGCCGTTTAGGACAAATCTCTTTGCGGGCAGTTGATGAATGGCTTGTTCGTGAAGGTGTTGTTGTAGTTCTTGGAGTTGATTACTCGCGTTTTGTGGGTCCAAGTTCTTCATCTTCTGTGAGTCCGCGTTTTGGTTTGCAAATTGATGTCAATGCGAGAACCCGCGTCAAGTTTGCATTTGCTCCGGGCGGCGAAGAGAACAACATTCAAAGCGCGGCAGAGTTTGAAGACACACAGGTTATTTTCAAAGAATCCGGGGGTGAACCTGTTGCTGTCATGGACGATAAAGCTGTTATTGAAAAGAGCAATCGTCTTGAATTTGGTATTGAAAGAATTTTAAGCGAATCATCTTCAATCGAAGCAATAGCATTTTTTGATACTACGTCAGGACGAGGCGTCGGATTACTGAGCCAGCCATTGAACGCACTTGACAGTACAAATGGTGAAACGCTTCTTGATATTGCAAATCAACAGGGTGCTGCGCGGGGTATCCGCATAGTTTATTCACGCAGAATCAGCGAACATCTGAGCGCATCCGCAGGTTATTCTTTTGGTCGCGGTCAGGAAGTTTCGCCCGAAGGAATTACAACTCCTGACGCACTCTTCCGCGAAGCTTTTTTCCAGACAGCCGCCGCACAGCTTTCAGCAAGCTTTAATTCAGGAACACAGGTTCGCACTGTATTTCGTTTTTCACCAAAAGCAACAGTCTTTGCCATTGACCCGTTTGCAGGACGCCTTGCGGTTTATGACCCGTCATTAAGTATTCTTGTAACACAAGAATTACCTACGTTTGGTTTACCTCTTCGCGCCGTCGCAGTTATTGACGCCCGCAACATTTTCGACGTTCAAACATCTGTTGAAGACGGCGAGGCACGAATCTTCTTAAACAACTCGCGTCGCCTTTTGCGCGGCGGTATCTCTGTCAGATTCTGAAAGTAGTAATAGTTTCAATGATAGTTATTGCAGTTCAGTATTCCTGCAACTGCAATTACAACGATTACTGTCTTTTCCAAATTATTGAACAACTACAAAAAATCGGACGTGAGAAAATGAAAGAACACTGTGGTTATTTATCGGTTAATAAGACTTTAAGAAGCATAAAGGGTTTTTCAAGGTCTTTTAAGACTAAAAATAAACTCTTTGTTCGATTTACCGACGTAAAACCAAGTTGGAACAATGATTGCCTAAAAAACTACTTTTATTATTTAGTGTGCCGATATTCGGCCCGGCACGGAAGAAGGTTGATGAAAAATGTTGACGACGCGGACATGGATGCTCTTGATTGCGGCGGCTTTGCTGCTGGCGATAGGCATTCTTAATTTCTCACAGCGTTCAACATTCAGACTCCCGCCTGAAGATGGCATTGAATGGGTTCAAACAAACGAAGGCGTAGTAGTTCAATCGGTCGAAGAAAACTCTGCGGGCGCACGTGCAAGCATTTTGCCCGGTGATCGTTTAATCGGAATACTTAAAGACGGAGAAGAACAATACGACGAAATTGTTTCTGCCGCCGACGTTCAAATCTATCTGGAAATAGCAGGCACAGGCGGTCATCTCTCGTATTTTATTGAAAGACCATCGTTTCCTGAATCATCACGTTTCTATTACGCAGACGTTTACAATTTACAACCGAAGCCGCGTTGGCGGTTTCCGGTTCTCTATTTGAATCTTGTCGGCATTGTTTATTTGCTGGTTGGCTTTTTTGTACTTTTCAAACAGGGCGGACGCACTCCGTTTGTTCTGCATTTCGCCTTAACGTTTCTTTTGGCTTTCGCTTTTCATTTTCTTACGCCGACCGGTAGGTTCGACAAGTTTGATATGCTGGTTTCGTGGCTGGACGAAACAGCATTTATTTTCTTCGGAGCTTTATTCCTACACTTCTGTTTGATTTATCCGGTTCGTTATCGCCTGTCAAATGAAAGCAAAGTGTCGGCGGTTTTACTCTATGTTCCTGCTGTTCTTCTTTTTATTCTTTCATGTTTGAACTATCCGCCGCTTGCCGATTTGTCCAATAGGTTTATTCCAGAAACTTTCGACCTCATTGGACTTTCTTACAAACTGAACTTCATACATTTTACAATCGCTCTTGTTGCAGGTGCGTGTATTTTGGTTTGGAGATTTTTCACCAACGAGCAAGCGGTTTATCGTCAACAGCTAAAATGGGTTGTCTGGGGTTCGACATTGGCGTTGATTCCGTTCGTTTCGCTTTATGGAATCCGTTATATTTTCGATCTTCCCGCAGACCGTTGGACAACAGGAATTGCCATTGCGCCGCTGATTTTGATTCCTCTCACATTTGGAAATTCAGTTATTCGTTATCGCTTGATGGATGTTGACATTGTTGCACGCCGCGCAGTTGTTTACGCTATTACTACGATTGCGATTGCCATGCTGATTGGTGCTGTTGTTCTGGGCGTATCCATCTATGCTTTCGGTGATAATTTCGCGCTTTCACAAATCGCGTCGGGTAACATGGTACTTTTGTTTGTCACCGTTTTGGCAATGGCAGGCGTTGTGATAGCGGCAGGTCCAATAAGAAATTATTTGCAGGAACGTGCTGACCGCTTTTTCTATGGCGAGACTTACGATATGCGTCGGAGTCTTCTCGATTTCGGAAGAACATTGTCGGCGACAACCGCTCTTGACCCTTTGCTCAACGCTCTTGTCAGCCGTCTGCAACAAGTTCTAAACGTAGAGCGCGTAGCAATCTTTATCGAAGATGAACGCGAAGAAGGCGGCTATCGTGTTGCACGTGCCGTTGGTTTTTCACAGGTAATAAATGTCCCGCAAGATTTCCGCGATATGATTCGTGTTCGTTCTGCGGAAACAGGCGTTGTTCGCGCAGATGATTTGGATATAACCACACTACCCGAAGAAACAATTCGTCGCACGCTTCACTATTACGTTCCCTGTGTTGTTCGCGGGCGAATGGTTGCGGTGATTGGTTTGGGTCGCTCTGCCAGCGGTGCATTATTGTCGTCAGAAGATGTTGAGATTTTGCGAACAGTTTCGGGCTATGTTGCTGTTGCAATCGAAAACAGTCTGCTTTATCAGGAACAACAAAAACGTGCCGCCGAATTAGAACTTTTGAAAGAGTTTAACGAATCAATCGTCGAATCCGTAAATGTAGGTTTGCTGGCGGTTGATTTGGATGGTCGCGTTCGTCGTTGCAATTCGTCGCTTGAAAAAATCTTGGAAATCAGGGGCGAAGACGCAATCGGAAAGCATGTCGAAGAATTATTTTCCGAAGACTTTGCAGAAACGCTTTCGCAACTTCTAGGTGAAAACAAATGGGGTTTAACCGAACTCAGAACCGTTTATAAACTCCACACTGCAACACTAAAAAATCGTCCTCTTGTTTTGAATCTTTCGCTTGCGCCTTTGAACTCCGTCACCTCAGGACGGACGGGCGCAATCGTCGTTGTCGAAGATGTGACATCACGCACACGTCTTGAAGAACAACTGCAACAACGCGAAAAACTTTCCAGCATAGGTCTTTTGGCTGCTGGCGTTGCACACGAAGTAAACACACCGTTGACGGGCGTTTCGTCTTATACACAAATGCTGTTGGGTATGATTCCCGAAAATGACCCGAAACACGCCCTTCTTCAAAAAGTTCACAAACAAACAGACCGCGCTTCAAACATTGTCAGTAATCTTTTGAACTTCTCACGTGTTGGCAACGCCACAGAATTTTCTGAAATAGACATTCATCGCGTGCTTGACGACACAATTCAACTGCTTGAACCGCAGATGCGGCGAAGCCAGATTGAAATTGTTAGGAATTACTTTTTTGGCTTGCCGAAAATCTATGCCAATGCAGGAAAACTACAACAGGTATTTACAAATCTTTTGCTCAATTCACGCGATGCAATTCCCGATAGGGGCAAGATTGAGCTAACTACTGTTTTGAACAAGGACGAGACTATCACAGTAAAGGTCTCGGATAATGGTATAGGCATTACGCCCGAAAATATAAAGAAAATCTACGACCCGTTCTTCACAACAAAAGGCGTCGGACGTGGCACAGGATTGGGCTTAGCAGTTTCTTACGGAATCGTTCAAGAACATTCAGGTCACATCACGGTTGAAAGCACCGCAGGAGAAGGAACTACGTTTCGTATCACACTCCCGATTGCAAACGTCCGAACGCAACAACTCCAAGCTGTTGGAGACTAGAGATTGCCGATTGCCGATTGCCGATTGCCGATTTGATTTGTGGTCTCTTCTTTCATACTTCTTAGCCAATCAACAAAACCTTTTGCCGAAAGAACAATAAAAATAATTTGAAGGGCACATAACAACGGACGCTCTTTCATTGCGTAAAGACCGATGTAGGAAATGTTCGTGGCAATCCATACAATCCAACTTTCCAAAAGCTTTGTTGTCAACATCCATTGTGCGATTAAACAGCAGACGGTTGTTGCCACATCCCAATACAAAAAACTTGCGGGCGGAAAATTCATTGCCTTTGCAAACTCTTTTAAACCAAAAGCCAAAAGAAAAGTCCCTGCAATTGCAATCACAAAAAGCAATAGCCAGGTCTCTTTCTTTGTCTTGCTGACTTTTAATTCGGTCTTGTTTTCGCCGCCGTAAAGCCACATCCACCAACCGTAAAAGCCAAGCCAAATGTAGATAATCTGTAAAAACAAATCGGCATAGAGCCTGAGTTCCGCAAAAAGAATAATGAAAAAAATGTTGTTGAGTATGCCGGTCGGCCAGCACCAGATGTTTTGCTTTACGGTAAGCCAGACGCAGATTAAAGCGAAGGCGATGCCGATGATTTCAGTCCAATCTATTGTCATTTAATACTCTGTAATCTAAGTTTTTTAACATTTGGCAAGAGTTTTGAGTCCCGCCTTCAGGCAGCTAATGTTTAGAAACAGCCGCCTGAAGGCGGGACTCAAAACATTAGATAATTTAGTTTACAGGTAACTGATTAGGTCAAGTGATAATAATTCAAAAACTTTAATCAGGAATCGGTTTTAGCTGTCGAAGACAGCGATATATTCTTAGCCCATAGTGCAGCTATGGGGAAATTAAACAGAGATTT
>Ga0187894_10004158_pt1 | contig 15719 bp, 15 predicted proteins | sample GBC1701081metaG_FD_136650 | JGI IMG/M metagenome (GOLD analysis project Ga0187894, IMG submission 136650) | White microbial mat communities from a lava cave in the Kipuka Kanohina Cave System on the Island of Hawaii, USA - GBC170108-1 metaG ... | reverse complement strand
TGAGGGCCGTGCCGAGCCGGCCGATGTCGAGCGCCGTGGCGCCGTCGCCCGCGTGCACGAGCCCGGCCGCGTCCGCCCGCGCCGCGGCGATGAGGTTGGCGTCGGCGGCCACGGGCGCCGCGAGCGCGATGTCGCCGGCCCTCGAGCCCGTGAAGAACACGTTGATGCCGAGCGCGGCGAGCGTGTCCGAGGTGTCGTTCGCGAACGTGAACGTCTGGCCGGAGCCCGCGGCGATGGTGAGCGCGCCGCCGCTCACGGTCGCCTGGAGGTTCGGATCGGCGTCGATGGCCGCGGCCACGTCGTCGAGCGACGTCACCCCGGCCGTGATCGACACGGTCACCTCGGACACGACTGCGCCGGCGGCATCGTGGACGATCACGTCGAACGAGCCGGACCCCGGCGTGAACGCGAGCCCGGCGGCGTCGAGCGCCGCTGACGACGACGTCACGGTGTTGAGCGAGGTCAGTGTGGCGTGCTCGGTCAGTCCCGTGCCGCTCGCATGCAGCCGGTTCACCTCCTCGACGATCGTCCGCGCGAGGCTGTCGAGATCGGCCGCCGCCTGCTTCACCGGGCCCGTCGGCGAGTTCCGGATCGCGAGGAGCGCGGACAGCGCTCCGCCGCGCGGGGTGACGTCGAGGCCGTTCACCGACAGCTCGACGCTGTCGGTGATGCTGCCGTAGGTCGCGGAGAGCGGCGTGCTCCGGACCCCGTCGACGACGAGGACGCCCGTCCCCGTGATCGCGAGCTGCACGGTGCCGTCGGTCCGGTCGGTGGCGCTCACGCCCACGATCTGGTTGAGCCGGTCCACGATCTGATCCCGCGTGTCGAGGAGGTCGTTGGGCGCGGGCCCGCCGTTCGAGGCCCGGATCTGCCGGTTCAGCTCGGCGATCTGGCCCAGGAGGTCGTTCGCCGTCGTGACGTTCTGGTGGATCTGGATCGAGAAGTCCGACTGGAGCTGGTCGAGCCGCGCCCGCAGCTCGCGGATGGTGGAGGCGAGGCGCGCGCCGCCGTCGCGGACGGTGACGCGCAGCGCCTGGTCCGTCGGGTCGACGGCGAGCGCGTGGAAGCCCTGGAGGAACTCGTCGAGCACGCTCGTGAGCCCGGTGTCGGGCGGATCGTTCAGGGCGGCCTGAAGACGCTGGAGCGCTCCCTGGTGGGCCCGGTATTGCCCCAGCGTCTGGCCCTCCGCCATGACCGAGAAATCGAGATAACGGTCGCGGATCCGATTGATGCTGGTCACCTCGACGCCGAGCTGGTTCCGGACCGGCGCCAGCTCGACCCGCTGGCGCGTGTAGCCGGGCGTGCCCGCGTTCGCGAGGTTGTGGCCGATGGTCTGGAGCACGACCTGCTGGGCGATGAAGGCCCGCTTGGACATCTCGAAGTTGTCGAAGATCCGGGACATGGCCGTGTGTCCTAGGCGCGGCGGTCGAGGAGGCCGAGATCCTGCCCGCGATTGTCCGCATGGCCCGTCGGCGCATAGACCGGCGCCGTGACGAGCACGGGCGCGAGCGCGCCGGCCAGACCCCTCAGACACGAGAGCGTGCGATCGGCGAGGAAGCGGTTCTTTCGGTTGAGGTCGGCCAGCCCCGACAGGAGACCCGACAGCTCGTCGCGGACCGCGGCGAGCGCCGGCGCGCCGCCGGGCAGCAGCTCGATCAGGCGCGACATCGTGAGCCGGCGCGGCTCGACGCCGAAGCGCCTCGCGAGGTCGGAGAGCGCCGCGGTCCGCTCGCGCTCGAGGTCGCCGAGCCGGGACAGCACGCGCTCGCGCCGCGCGGAGACGTCGGCCAGGGCGGGGCCATCGGCCCGAATCAGCACGCGGGTCTCCTCCTCGAGGACCGGAGCGAGCGACCGGTACTCGCGAGCCTGGGCCCTCAGGACAGCGATCAGGCCGAGGAGATCAGCGACCACCGGAGTGCCCTGTCCAGCCGTTGCGGCGCGGGTCGTCTGGCCCGCGCGGGCCCGCATCACCGCGCCCGGGACAGGCCCAGAGCCGCCGCCGTGGCCTCGTCCTTCAGCACGGCTTCCGAGACGCGCTCGCCTTCGACCCGGTACCGGCCGGAGGCGACGAGCCCTTGGAGCGCGCCGACCCGCTCGGGCCGGAACGGCTCGGGCAGCTCTTCGAGCCGGGCGCGGAGCTGACGGAACCGGTCCGCCTCGCGGCTCAGGACGAGCCCATCGCCGCTCGGCGTCGAGCCCGGACGCCCCACCTTGGAGTCGCCCCCGGCGGCCCGCCCGGCAGACGAGCGATCGACCTGCTTGGGGGTGACTCCGTCTCTGCCAACCCTCGGCAGGTGGTGCTCCGGATCCAGTTTCATCGTCGGCTCCCTAGGTTCCTCACGGTCTCTGCACCTGGTATCGACCGGGGGCGGCCGGAACTTGAACCGGGGTTCCCCCCCTGGGTCCGGGTCAGGTTCTGGGCCAGGAGATCGCCGAGGCCGATGCCGCCGCCCTGGGCAATGGCCTTGGCGAACTGCTCGTCGGCCATCCCCCGCTGGATCTCCGCCCCGTTCGAGGACGGAAACAGCCCCTTCTGAGAACCCGAGCTACGGGCAGTTCTTAGCATGTGCTCGATCAAGATCGACTCGAAGTCTCTCGCCGCCCGCCGAATCCGCCCGTTCGTCGCCGACTGGAGCGAGCGACCCGTCTGCTGGACGGCCTTGGCAGGAGCGGTGGACAGGTGACCAGATGCGGCACTCGGGAGAGGGTTCATCACATGATCTCCAGGTCGGCCAGGAGGGCCCCGGCCTGACGGATGGCCTGCAGGATGGATATCAGATCTCGCGGGGTTACACCGAGCGCGTTCAGACCCTGGACGATGTCGCCGATGCTCGCCCCGGCCGGGACCACGGCGAGCTTGCCCTTCTCCTCCTTGACCGTGACGTCGCTCTTGGGCACGACGACCGTCTGCGCGCTGTCCGGCGCGAAGGCGCCCGGCTGGGAGACCTGGGTCTCGTTCTTGACCTGGATCGTCAGGTTGCCGTGGGCGATGGCCACCGTGGCGATCCGGAACTGGCTGCCGAGCACGACCGTGCCGGTCCGCTCGTTGATGATGACGCGGGCCGGCGCATCGACCTTGAGCGGCAGGGTCTCGATGCGCGCGATGAACTCCATCAGGCGCCCCTGCTCCGCCGTCGGGACGGGGACGACCACGGTGGTGGGGTCGGTCGCGCGCGCCGTCGTGCCGAGGTTGGCCCCGGTCACCACCTCGGCCAGTCGAACCGCGGTCGTGATGTCGGGCTGCTGAAGCTGGAGCACGACCGACGCCGGGTCGAGGGCAGCCGGCACCTCCCGCTCGACCACCGCGCCCTGGGGGATCCGGGCCACGGTGGGGTGGTTCTTCTGCACGGTGTCGCCGCCCGACCCGGCCGAGATGCCGCCGACCGAGACCGGCCCCTGGGCGAGCGCGTACACGCGCCCATCCGGTCCCTGGAGCGGCGTCAGCAGCAGGGTGCCGCCCTGAAGGGTCGTGGCGTCGCCGAGCGAGGACATCGTCACGTCGAGCGCCATCCCCGGCTTGATGAACGGCGGGAGCTTGGCGGTGACCATCACGGCGGCCGCGTTCTTGTTGTTGAGCGTGAGGGGCGGCACGGCGATGCCCAGGCGCTGCAGCATGTTCGCGATGGTCTGCGGGGTGAACGGGCTCGAGGTCGCGCGGTCCCCGGTGCCGTTCAGCCCCACCACGACGCCGTACCCGTAGAGGTTGTTCTCCCGGACGCCCTGGAGGCGCACGACGTCCTTCACGCGCACCTGGGCCTCGGCGGCGGCGCCGAGAACGACGAGCGCGATCGCGAGCAGCGCGGCCGTGCGGACGAGAGCGGTCACGGGTCGGCTAGAAGAGATTGAACCAGTCCAGGATGCGGAAGATGATGCCGGGCTTCTGGGCTTGCGCGAGGATCCCGCGGCCCTCCATCTGGATCTCGGCGTCGGCGATCTGGCTCGAGAACACGGTGTTGCTCGCGGTGACGTCCTCCGGGCGGATCACGCCGGAGAGCGTGATCACCTGGGTCTCGTCGTTGACGACCACGGCGCGCCGGCCCTCGACGATCATGTTGCCGTTGTCGAGGACCTTGACGACCCGCGCGGGGATCTGGCCGGACACCCGGTCGCTGCGGTCGATGCTGCCGCCGCCGTTGTGGTCGGCTTTGCTGTCGATGGCGATCCGGGTGTCGTTCTCGAAGAACTGGCTCGGCGTCTGCCAGCCGAGCCACGACTTGACCAGGGGCTTGACGACGACGCGCGCCGCGCCATCGAACATCGTCGGGAACTCGGTGACGGACGCGGACCGGCTGGTCTCCTTGTTCGTGGTCGTGTTCGCCGAGCGCGAGGACGACGCCTGCTCGACGATCAGGATCGTGACGATGTCGTTGACCGCGCGCGCGCGGTGATCGGCGAAGAGCGCGGCGGCGTTGTTGCCCTCGCGCCACAGCGATTGCGCCGCGGCCTCGGTCGAGACGCTCGCGGCGAGCGCGAGCCACGTGGCGATGATGGTCCGTGATGTCACTGGTCGCTCCCCTGGCCCTGGAATGGGACCCGCACGAGACCGGCCGCCTCGACCTTCCCGAGCGTTTCCCGCTTGGACGTCGGGTTGACGACGCGGAGCGCGTCGCCCCGCCGTCCATCGGTCACGGCCAGTCCCTGGCTCGTGATGCGAAAGCCCGGCCCCTCGACGACGAGCGTGACGAGATCGCCTCGCCGCACGAGCAGCCGCGGGCGCACGACGGCCGGCGTGAGGACGTCGCCCGCCTTGATCGGCTGGGCGGTCTCGAGGTCGGCCGCGTCGGGCATCGCCGCGAGCGCGCCCGCGGGGACCTCGGTCGTCGCGCGCCGCTCCACGCGCCAGTCGTTCGGGCCGAGCGTGGTTCGCGCCTCGAGCGCGCGCGCCGCGACGATGACGCTGCGATAGCGGCCGATCCGGAAGCTCTGCGGCAGCGTCTGGACCGTCTTGCCGTCCACCTTCACGACCACCGTCGCGCCGATGACGCCGTGGCCCGGCACCGCGCCGGGCAGGGTCGCGGTGATCTCGAGCGCGCCCGCCGGCACGCGCGCGTCTTGCGGGCGGGAGAGCGCCGCCACGGCATAGGGCTCGTCCGACGGCGCGAGCGCGGCGAGGCGCTCCTGGATCTGGCGGCTGGCCGCCTCGGCGATGGCCGTCCCCGTGACCACCTGGAACTCGCGCGAGACCACGACCTGCTCGGGCGCGATCAGCTCGACGCGCTCGGGCACGAGGCGCCCGTCGCCGAGGCGCATCCGCAGGTACTCGAGGTCGATGCGCTGGGTGAGGCCCGGCGCCGGCGCCGGCCCAAGCTTCACCTGGCGGAGCCGGCTCGCCAGCTCGGGCTCGCCCTCGATGGTCGCCAGGTCGCCAAGGGAGATCTCGTCGCCGCGCACCATCGTCTCCGGCGCGAGCCGGACGGTCACGTTCGCCTCGGCGGACGCCGGCGGGACCGCCGCCGCGCCGAGCGCGCCCAGCAGCGCGAGGCCTCCGAGGGCAAGCCCGCGACCACCGGAGTGCCCTCTCCTGCCGCCGCGGCGCGGGGCGTCGATCGCGTGTGCGAGCCGAACGGTCGCCATCGCTATCTCCGCATGGTGTTCGCCATCGCGAGCATGTCGTCGGCGGTCTGGATCGCCTTCGAGTTCGCCTCGTAGGCGCGCTGGCTCGTGATCATCGCGACCATCTCCTCGACGACCTTCACGTTCGACATCTCGAGGAAGCCCTGGGCGATCGTGCCCATGCCGTCGACGCCGGGATTGGCGACGACCGGATCGCCCGACGCCGCGCTCGGCGTGAACAGGCTGCGCCCGGCGCTGATGAGGCCGGCCGGATTGGCGAAGCGGGCGAGCTGGATCAACCCGATCTGCTGGGCCGCGGTCTGCCCGGGCACCATCACGGACACGGTGCCGTCGGTGCCCACCGTGACGCTCGTCGCGTCGGTGGGCAGCGTGATGCCGGGCTGCAGGAGATAGCCGTCGGACGTCACGATGCGGCCGGTCCCGTCCTTCTTGAATGCGCCCGCGCGCGTGTACGCCGTGGTCCCGTCCGGCCTCAAGATCTGGAAGAACCCCTGGTCCTCGACGACGAGGTCGAGCGGGTTGTCGGTCTGCAGATAGTCGCCCTGGCTGAACATCCGCTGCGTCGCGACGGACCGCGTGCCGTGGCCGACCTGGATGCCGGTGGGCACCGTGATGCCCTGGGCCGCCGAGGTGCCCGGCGCCGGGAACGTGCGGTAGAGCAGATCCTGGAAGTCGACGCGCGACCGCTTGAACCCCGCGGTGTTCGCGTTGGACAGGTTGTTGGCGATCGTGTCGAGCACGAGCTGCTGGGCCTGCATGCCGGATTGCGACGTGTACAGCGCGCGGATCATCAGATTCTCCCCATGTCATTCGCGGCCTGGCGGTCGACCTCGTCGGCGGCCTGGACGGCGCGGTGGGCGCTCTCGTAGCTTCGGAGCATCTCGATCATGGCGACCATGGTGCGGATGGTGTCGACGTTGCTGCCCTCGACCGCGCCGGGCACGAGCTGGTACTCGCGGGCGTCGGTGGGCGTCGCGGCGGGGTCGACGGGCGCGAACAGTCCATCGCCGTCCTTCGACAGGCCGTAGGGCTTGGCGAACTCGACGACGCGAATCGTGTCCACCACGCGGCCGTCGTCCAGCACCTCGCCCTTGGCGGAGATCGTGACCTTGTCGGACGTCACCGCGATGGGCCCGCCCTGGCCGAGGATCGGCTGCCCGCTCGGCGTGGTCAGCGTGCCGTCGCGGTTGGCCGTGAGGGCGCCCGCGCGCGTGTAGCGCAGGCCCCGCGAGGTCTGGACCACGAAGAAGCCGCCGCCGTCGATGGCGACGTCGAGCGGCCGTCCGGTCTCGCGGATCAGGCCCTGCGAGTAATCGGTCCACTGGCCGACCGTGTGCTGGCCGATGGGCATCGCGCCGCGCGCGAACCAGCCGGCCGCGCTCGACGTCATCGGCTCGCCGGCCACGACGAGATCGTCCTGCTTGTAGCCCGCGGTGGACGCGTTCGCGAGGTTGTTCGCGAGCACCTCGTGGCGGCGCCAGTGGGCGTGCATGCTCGAGGGAAGCGGAAAGATCATGATTGCGCCCTTGTCCCGGACGGCGCCGCGTTCGACGGGGGCGTCGGCGGCGCCTTGCTCGACGCGGGCCCCGACTGGCCCCTCCGAGCCACTGCTTTCGTCGGGGCCCGCGGCGGGCGCCTGCGGGTCTCGCCCGAGGTACCGGACACGCCGGCGAGGCCGGCGATCGGAGCGGACCATCGATCGGTCGGGGTCACGCGCATCACGTCGCCTGGGGAGCAAGCGGTGTGCCGCGCCGTGCTGTCGTGGAAGTCTCCGCAGTGGCGGCCTTTCGCTTGCGCTCCGGCCTCGGCGTTCGGCCCGTGCCCGGCACGTCGTGCCGACCCGGCATCGATGGTGGCTCGGGCGCGGCCTCTCCGAGGTCTCCATCGGCGCGCCGCGAGCCCGTCGGCCGCGCGCCGATCGACTCTGCCTCCGTCTGACGCGGTTCGGCTCCCCGCGGTTCGGTGTCCCGCGCTTCGGCGGCGCGTGCCGCTGGCGGACGCGCCTCTGTCAGGCGGTATTCTGCGGCGACCAGGTTCTCGATCAGCCGGGCTTCGCCAGGGGACAGGCGCTCGCGGCGCGCGACCTCGTCGACGGGCGTGCCCCCGCGCAGGAGCGCGAAGGCCTCGCGGTGACGGTCGCGCAAGGCCTCGACGCGCGACGGCGCGCTCGGCGCCACCGCGCCGCCGGACGGAGCGGAGGTCGCGGACGCGACGGCCGCCGCGGGCACCTTGCCCTTCTCCAGCGCGTCGAGCACCGGCTCGACCAGCGTGAGCACGTCCTCGGCGAGCAACAGGAACTCGCGATACCACGCCGGAGGCTCGGCCGCGCGTGGCGCCGCCGCTCTCGCCGCCGCCGCGCGCTTCCGCCGCCGATGCCACAGGAGCAAGAAGAGGACAACCTCGAGATCGAGAATGATCTGCAGCACGATGAACGCCGTCAGCATGAAACCATCCTTTCGCAACGAACCGCGACGGGCTCGGTCCTCTCACGCACGAACTGGCCACGTTCGAGCGCCGGCTTCGCCGGCGCAACCCGAAGTTGGGGGAGGCTCGGAGGGGGCCGTCGAGGCCCCCTTCGATTTACCGCCGCCACGAGCGCCACAGCTCCGTCAGCGAGAACGTGTGTGGCTGGGGGCAAATCCCCTGGGCCAGTTCCTTGACCGCCTCGTCCATCACGAACGTGAACGCGCGGCCCCGCATGTCCTCGACCTCGGCGTGGCCGCGAAGCCGCCAGAGCGGCGCCTCGCCGACGAGGTCGAATCCCTCGCCCTCGAGCGTGGCCCGGGTGAACTTCCCGTACTTGCCCCAGATCTGGCCGAACTCCGTCAGGTCCGTGACCACGAGGCTCGTGATGCCGAAGCTGTCGACGAGGAGCCGCACGTCCTCCGGCGTCGACCGACCGCCCCGCTGCACGCGCCCGACGGTGCTCGACGCCCACAGGCCGAGGCCGGCCTGGCGCGCCTCGGCCAGCAGCTCGGGGCTGCTCACGACGTCGGTGACCTTTCGCAGCTTGTAGGCGAGGCGCTCGGCCGCGACCTCCGCGGTCGCCCGGTTGTCCTCGCTCGGGACGCGGGCGACCACGAGGCCCCGGCCCGACGGCAGGCACGGCGCAGGCCTCGCCGATCGGCTCGACGCGCAGGCGGTGAGCGCGGCCGCCCCGAGCCCGAGGAGGAGGATCGTGGCGATGCCGCGCGCCGTGCGCGACGCCCCGAACGCCTTCTTCGGCAGCTCGAGCTCCCGGGCGCCGAGCCGGCGGCGGCGGAGCAACACGTTCAGCCGGTGGATCGCGCTCGAGTGGAGCTGCGACACGCGCGATTCGGTCACGCCGAGGACGGCGCCGACCTCGCGCATCGTGAGCTCCTCGTAGTAGTAGAGCGACAGCACTTGCCGCTCCCGGTCGGGCAGCGCGTCGATCAGGCGGCCCAGGATTTCCCGGCGCTCCTCCTCGGCCAGCGCGAGCAGCGGATCGGCGGTCGTGTTGTCCTCGATGCTGTCGGTCAGCGCCGGCCCCTCGCCGTCGGGCGTGACCGTCGCCGAGAGCGAGACGAGCGTCACGCCGTCGGCGAGACCGGCGCGATACGCCTCGACCTCCACGCCCAGCTCGCGCGCCACCTCCTCGTCCGTCGGCTGGCGGTCGAGTCGCTGGAACAGGTTGTCGATCGCGCGCTCGGTGTCGCGCATCCGTTCGCGCACGCCGCGCGGCACCCAGTCGAGGCGCCTGAGCTCGTCGAAGATCGCGCCGCGCACGCGGTGGCCGGCATAGGCGGCGAACGCCACTCCGCGCTCGGGATCGAAGTCGTCCACGGCCGCGAGGTAGCCGAGGAGCCCGGCCGAGTAGAGGTCGTCGAGCCGCAGGTGCTTGGGCAGGCGGCTCGCGATCCGCGCCGCCACGTACTTGACGAGGGCGAGGTCCGCCTCGATGAGGCGATCGCGCAGCGCTGGATCGCTGGTCCGGCGAAACGTCCTCCACAGCTCGAGGTTCGGGATCGTCATGGTTGCCGCCACCGCGCCGCAGAGACCTTGTCCCAGAACGTCCTCGCCGAGCGGTCGACCGGGGCGCGGGTGCCGAGCAGCCGATCGACCAGCGTGTCGAGGCAGCGGGACGCCCGCGAGCGCGGGGCGCGAATCGCGAACGGCACCTGCTGCACCACGGCGTCGCCGACCGCCGGATCCATGAGGACGAAGCCCGCGTCGCCCGGCCGGTAGCCGAGGAAACGGAGCAGGATCTCGCCCAGCGAGCGATGCACCTGCCGCGCCTGGTCGGCGTCGCGCGCCATGTTGACGAGCACGTGGAACGGATAGCTCGGGCGCTGGCGGACGATCACCTTCATCAGCGCGTAGGCGTCGGCCAGCGCCGTGGGCTCGGGCAGCGTCACCACGACCGCCTCGTCGCTCGCGAGGACGAGGGTCAGCACCGTCTCGTTGATGCCCGCGCCCGTGTCGATCAGGAGGAAGTCGACCGCCTCCTCGAGGGCGCGGACCTGCTGGAGCAGATCGCCGCGCTGCTCCTCGTCGAGGTGCGCGAGCTCGGCGACACCCGAGCCGGCCGGCACCACGACGAGCCCGTACGGGCCCTCCAGCAGGATCTCGCCGAGGCGCTTGTCCCCCGACAGCACGTCGCGCAGGTCGTGGCGCGGCGTCTGGCCGAGCAGCACGGTGAGGTTCGCCAGGCCGAGGTCGCCGTCGAGGATCGCGACGCGGCGCCCGCGCCGCGACAGGAGCACGCCGGCGTTCAGCACCAGGTTGGACTTCCCCACCCCGCCCTTGCCGCTGGTGAACGCGATCGTGCGGCACCGCGGGGACGGATGCGGGAGGTGAGTGGGCAGGACGGCGTCCGAGCTCATGCGTGACGGGCTCCCAGACCGAGGGTCTGATGCACGACCTCCCGCGCGGATGCGGGCGCGAGATCCCCCGGGATCTCGCGACCGGTGCCGAAGTGCGACAGGGGCAGGCCGCTCTCGATGCCGACGGCGAGCACGGATCCGAGGCTCGTCGTCTCGTCGAGACGGGTGAACAGCAGATGGGTGAGTCCCGCGGGCGCGAACGCCCGGACGGCGGCGAGCGCGTCGGCGCTCTTCGTCGTCGCGGACAGCACCAGGTGGACCTCGTCCGGACGCGCCGCGCGCAAGAGGTCGGCCAGGCGGCCGAGCGCCTGGCCGTCGACCGGGCTCGCCCCGGCCGTGTCGATCAGCGTGAGTCGGCCGGCAGGCGCGCGAGCCAGCTCCCGCGCGAGAGCGTCCGGCGCGAGCGCCTGCGCATACGGAATGTCCGCGATGGCCGCGAACGCCTCGATCGGCGCCGGCGCGCTCCAGCTGCTGCCGTCGAGGTTCACGATGCCCGCGCGCGCGCCGGCGAGCTGGGCGCGCGCGGCGAGCTTGCAGAGCGTCGTGGTCTTGCCGGCGCCCGCGGGACCGACCAGCGCCACGCGCGCCGCCCGCGACGGCGTGGCCGCGAGGTCGCCTCGAATCATCCCGACGAGCGCGTCGGCGACGGCGTCGGCGAGCGCGTCGGACCGAGCCTCGGACCCGACACGGACAGGCACCGACACGGCGCCGAGGAGCTTCTGCGCGAGCGCCGTGTCCATGCCGCCCGCGACGAGGCGCTCGTAGAACGGCGCGAGCGCGGGCGCGAGCAGCCGGCCGCCGCCGAACTGCACGAGCAGATGGCGGAGCGCGGCGACCTCCGCGCGCAGCGCCTCGGTGCCGGGCGGCGCGGGCTCGGCCAGCGCGGTCGCTGCCGGCGACGGCGACTCCGGCCGATCGATGGCGGCCAGGATCTCGACGCCCGCCGGGGAGAGGGCCTTCAGCGGCCCCCACGCCCGCGTGCTCTTCGAGTGGAGGATGACCGCGTCCTCGCCCAGCTCCTTGCGGATCTGGCTCATGACTTCCGGCACGGCGCGCCCTCTAAACCATTTGAGGTGCATGGCGGCGCACGAGCTCCACGGTGCCGAGGGTCTGGACGTTCATCTGGGGCGTGAGCTCCGCGTAGGACAGGACGCCGAGATGCGGCAGCGTCCGCTCGGTGAGGCGGCGCACGTGGCGCCGCAAGGGCACGGGGCACAGGAGCACGGGCTTGGTGTCGAACGGCGCCGAGCGCTCGAGCGCGCGCGCAATGCCCTCGAGCAGCGCCTGACCGTCGCGCGCATCGAGGCCCTCCTCGCCCTCGGCCCCGCTGAGGCGCTCCCGGAGCGCCATCTCGGTCTCGGGGGCCAGCACCAGCGCCCGCAGCGTGCCGTCGGCGCTCACGAAGGGCCGGCACACGGTCTCGGCGAGCGCCGCGCGCACGTGCTCGACGAGCAGCGACGGGTCGCGCGTCGCGCCGCCGACGTCGGCCAGCACCTCGAGGACGGCGGGCAGGTTCCGGATCGACACGTCCTCGGCGAGCAGCCGCTGGAGCACGCGGTGCACGGCCCCGAGCGGCATCACGCCGGGCACGAGGCCCTCGACGACCGACGGATGCGTCTCCTTGAGCTTGTCGAGGAGCGCCTGCACTTCCTGGCGGCCGAGGAGCCCGGGCGCCTGGCGCCGGATCGTCTCGGACAGATGCGTGGCGATGACGGTGCTCGCGTCGACCACCGTCCATCCCGCGGCCAGCGCGGCGTCGCGGCCCGTGCGCAGAATCCACCGCGCGGGCAGCCCGAACGTCGGCTCACGCACCTCGAGCCCCTCGACGCCCTCCTGGCCGAGCCCCGGATTCATGGCGAGCAGGCGGTCGGGATACACTTCGCCGCGCGCCACCTCCGCCCCGCGGAGGCGGAACACGTACTGGTTCGCGGACAGCACGGCGCTGTCGCGCACGCGCACGGGCGGGACGACGAAGCCCAGCTCCACGGCGAACTGCCGCCGGAGCGCGCGGATGCGCGCGAGCAGGTCGCTGCCGTCCTCGCCCTTCTTGTCGACGAGCGAGAGCAACCCGTAACCGAGCTCGACCTGCAGCGCGTCGAGCGCGAGCAGCTCCTCCACCTTCTCCGGGGGCGGCGGCGCGGCGGCGGCCTCCTCCTGGGGCGGCGCGGCCGCCCGCGCGGCTCTCACGCCGAGCTGGTAGGCGGTCACGCCGAGCAGCGCGGCGGGCACGAGGAAGGGCACCGCGGGCAGGCCCGGCATGAGCCCGAGCACCCCCAGCACGCCCGCGGCGACGCCGAGCGGGCGCGGCCGGAGCGTGAGCTGCGCCAGCACGTCCTGGCTCAGCTCCGACTCCGACGCCGCGCGGCTCACCACGATGCCGGCCGCCGTCGACGTGATCAGCGCGGGGATCTGCGCCACGAGGCCGTCGCCGACGGTGAGGATCGTGTACGTCGCGAGCGCCTCGTCGATGGGCAGACCGTTCTGGAGCACGCCGATCGCGAGGCCGCCCAGGATGTTGACGGCGGTGATGATGAGCCCGGCCACCGCGTCGCCGCGCACGAACTTCGACGCGCCGTCCATCGCGCCGTAGAACTCGCCCTCGCGCGAGATCTCCGCCCGGCGCTGCCGCGCCTCGTGATCGGCGATGAGGCCCGCGTTCAGATCGGCGTCGATCGCCATCTGCTTGCCCGGCATCGCATCGAGGGTGAATCGCGCCGCCACCTCGGCGATGCGGCCGGCGCCCTTCGTGATGACCACGAACTGGATGACGACCAGGATCAGGAACACGACGACGCCGACGACGAAGTTGCCGCCGATCACGAACTGCCCGAAGCCCTGGATGACCCGGCCCGCCGCGCCCTCGCCCTCGGCGCCGTGCAGCAGGATGAGCCGGGTCGCCGCGACGTTCAGCGCGAGGCGGTAGAGCGTGGTGACGAGGAGCAGCGAGGGGAACACCGAGAACTCCGGCGGGCGCTGGATGTACATCGCCACGAGCAGCAGGAGCAGCGACAGCGTGCAGTTGAGCGTGATGAGGAAGTCGAGCAGGATCGGCGGCAGCGGCACGACGAGCACGGTGAGGATGCCCAGGATCCCACCGCCGAGCACAACATCAGTCTGGCGAGAGCGAAGCGCGAGCAAGCCAAGGGGCGGCATGAGCGCCTACCCCCCCACCCGACCGAGAAGCAGCTGGTCCCTCATCGTCGCTCTCGGAGCGAGTAGACGTGGGCGAGGACTTCGGCGACCACGCGGTAGAGGCCGGCCGGGATCTCGCGGCCCACTTGCACCAGCTTGTAGAGCGAGCGCGCGAGCGGCGGGTTCTCGATCACGGGCACCCCGTGGCGCATCGCGACCGCGACGATGCGCCGGGCCATGAGGCGCGCGCCCTTGGCGACGACGGTGGGCGCGCGCATCTTCCCGGCCTCGTAGCGGAGCGCCACCGCGACGTGGATGGGATTGCGGAGCACGACGTCGGCCCGCTCCACCTCGCTCATCATCCGCCGGGTCGCGCGCTGCCGGTGCAGCGCGCGGATGCGGGCGCGCAGGAGCGGATTGCCCTCCTGCTCGCGCGTCTCCTCGCGCACCTCCTCGCGCGTCATCCGGAGGCTCCGCTCGTGCTGCCACCACCGGAGGCCGTAGTCCAATCCCGCGAGGACGAGGTAGGCGACCCCGACGGCGAGCCACACGCGCGCGGCGGCGGCGCCGACCGTGACGAGCGCGGCCTCGCCGTCGCCGGGAGCGAGGAGCGAGGGCCAGGCGGCGCGGAACGCGGCATAGGCGACCGCGGCGAGGAGGCCGAGCTTCACCAGGGTCTTGGCCGCCTCGCCCAGTCCGATCGGGCCGAGGAGCCGGGCCAGTCCCTGGCGCGGATCGACGCGCGTCCACTGCGGCCGCACGCTCTCCCACGAGGTGAGGAATCCCGTCTGGAGCACCTGGGCCGCGAGGGCGCCCGCCGCGGGGAGCAGGATGAACGGCCAGGCGAGTTGCACGATCGCGGCGGTGGTGGCGAGGAAGAGGCCGACGGCGTCGCCCGGCTCGAGCTCCGGCCGCGCGGCCGCGACGAGCCCTCGGCGGACCGCCTCGCCCGCGTCGACCACGAGGCGGCTGCCCGCGAAGCTACACACGGCGAGCCCGGCGAGCAGGTGCACGGCCCCCGAGAGGTCCGGGCTCTTGGCGACGTGTCCCTTGCGCCGCGCCTCCTCGCGCCGCCGGACAGAGGGTTGTTCCGTCCGCTCGCCGGCCGGCGCGTCATCGAAGGCCATGGACCCCTCCGGCGAACAGCGCCTCGAGGTCCGCCGGCATGTCGGCGACGAGGCGGCCGAGCGACTGCGCGAAGCCCGGCAGGGTCTCGAACAGCGCGAGGAATCCGAGGCCCACCGAGAGCGGCAGGCCGATCAGGAACACGTTGGCCTGTGGCGCGACACGCCCCACGAGCGCGAGGGCCACGTTCAGCACGAACAGCACGCCGACCACCGGCGCCGCCATCGCGGCCCCCGCCTGCAGGAGCTTGCCGCCGAGCCCGACCAGGCCGCCGGCCATCGCCGCGTCGAGCGCCGCGCCCGGGCGCACGCGCTCGAAGCTGACGGCGACGGCCCGGACCAGCAGATGGTGGCCGTTCGCGCTGACGAACAGCAGCAGGGTGACCGCGTTCAGGAAGCGGGTGACGACGCCGTTGTGCTCGCCCATCGCCGGATCGAAGACGGCGCCGATGGAGAGCCCGATCTCGAACCCGATCAGCTCGCCGGCCACCTCGGCCGCCGCCAGCACGAGGCGGGCGACGAAGCCGATGACGAGCCCGACCGCGATCTCGCCGGCGATGACGAGCGTGAAGCCGAGCGCGTCGCGATCGGCCCGCAGCGGCTCGCCGAGCGCGGGCACCACCACCAGCGCGAGGGCGGCGGCGAGGCCGGCGCGATGCGTGAGGGGAATGCTCCGATGGCCGAGGACGGGCGCCCAGGCAAAGGTCGCGCCGAGGCGCACGAAGGCGAGGAGCACGCCCTCGAAGTGCCGCGCGAGCAGGCCCGCGATCTCCGCCATGTTATCGAAGGGGGCCTCGACGGCCCCCTCCGAGCCTCCCCCAGAAACCGGGTTGCGCCGGCAAAGCCGGCGCTCGAAACGGCGTGTCGACCTGCATGCCGATCTCTTCCCTCCTGTTCATGCTCCCGTCTGCTCCCACGGCACGGCGGTCTCTCCCTACCTCGCGTACGTGTCCAGGTTGCCGAGCAGCGTCGTCGTGAAGGGCATCGAAGGGGGCCTCGACGGCCCCCTCCGAGCCTCCCCCAGGGCACGGTTGCGCCGGCCAAG
>Ga0187894_10004157_pt1 | contig 15720 bp, 12 predicted proteins | sample GBC1701081metaG_FD_136650 | JGI IMG/M metagenome (GOLD analysis project Ga0187894, IMG submission 136650) | White microbial mat communities from a lava cave in the Kipuka Kanohina Cave System on the Island of Hawaii, USA - GBC170108-1 metaG ... | reverse complement strand
TCGCGGCGGCGCCCGTGGTGGCCGGGGCCGGTGCCGGGATGGCGCTCCCGGCACCGGCCCCGACCGCACCGCGACGGTCGCGCGCCGGGCGCCTGGGCCAGGCCGTCGCCGAGGTGGTGCTCACCCTGGCCGCACTGGCCGGACTGGCCGGCCTGGCGGCGACCGCCCTGGCCGCCCGGGCCGACCTCCGGCCCTTGGTGGTCCGCAGCGGCTCGATGGCCCCCACCGTGCCGACCGGCTCGATGGTGCTGGTGCAGCGAGTCCCCGCCGCCGACCTGCGGGTGGGCGACGTGGTGGCCGTGGACCGCCCGGACGGGGGCCGGGTCATGCACCGGATCGTGGCGATCACCCCGACCGACCACGGGGCCATGGCCAGTCTCACCCTCAAGGGCGACGCCAACGACGAGGCCGACCCGCAGCCGGTGGCGGTGATCGAGGCCGACCGCCTGGCCTGGCACCTACCGTGGGCCGGCCGGGCCGCCTCCTGGCTGGCGACGGCGCCGGGCGGGTTCGCGCTGGGGTGCCTGTTGACCGGCCTGGCCGCCGTGATCCTGCGGCGGGACGGGCGAACCTGAGATGGCCCTGCTGGAACGCCATCGATGGCGGATCGCCGTGGCGGCCGTGGTCCTCACCGTGTGCCCGCTCGGTCCCAACCCTTCGGCACTGGCCGCCTTCCTGGACCCGGCGACCGCGGTAGCCACGCTGGCCACGGGCACGCTCCAGCCGCCGACCAACCTGTCCACCACGGCATGCGTGCTGGGCTTCACCGTCATGTGGACGGCGTCGGCCGGCCCGATCACGCCGACCGGCTACGAGGTCCAGTGGAAGCTCAGCACGAGCGGCAGCTACACCGACTCGGCCACCACCGCGGGCACGTCGTATGCCATCGGGGGGCTCAGCGTCCTCAGCACCTACAACGTCCGGGTGCGGGCGTACCTCGGCGCCAACTGGACGAGCGTCTTCGCCGGTCCGGTCTCGCGGTTCTGCCCCCTATGACTCGAACCGCTGGGCGAGGCAGGATGTGCGCATGCTCACCGACCGCCAGCGCGCCCTGTGCGACCAGTCCTCGTGGGACTTCAGCGACCTGCGGGCCCTGTTCCTCAGCTGCACCCTGAAGCGATCGCCCGAGGTCTCCCACACCGAGGGCCTGGCGGCCCGATCCATCGAGGTGCTGCGCGGCTGCGGCGTCGCGGTCGACCTGGTGCGGGCCGTCGACCTCGACCTGCCCCCGGGGGTCTACCCCGACATGACCGAGCACGGCTGGGAGCGCGACGACTGGCCCTCACTCTTCGAGCAGGTGATGGCGGCCGACATCCTGGTGGTGTGCACGCCGATCTGGCTCGGTGAGAAGTCGTCGGTCTGCACCAGGATCATCGAGCGGCTCTACGCCAACTCGGGCAACCTCAACGCGGCCGGCCAGTACGCCTACTACGGCAAGGTCGGCGGCTGCCTGGTGACCGGCAACGAGGACGGCGTCAAGCACTGCGCCATGAACGTTCTCTACTCCCTCCAGCACCTGGGCTACGTGATCCCGCCCCAGGCCGACGCCGGCTGGATCGGCGAAGCCGGACCGGGCCCGTCCTACCTGGACCCCGGCTCGGGCGGCCCCGAGAACGACTTCACCAATCGCAACACCACCTTCATGACGTGGAACCTGATGCATCTCGCCCGCATGCTCAAAGAGGCCAACGGCATCCCGGCGCACGGCAACCAGCGGTCGGCCTGGGACGCCGGATGCCGCGCCGGCGCGGCCAACCCGGAGCACCGCTGACCGCCGAATCACCTGGGTAGGGTGCTGGCCATGTCATTGTGGCCGGGCCAGCCGTACCCCCTCGGCGCGACCTACGACGGCAGCGGTGCCAACTTCTCGATCTTCTCCGAGGTGGCCGAGCGGGTGGAACTCTGCCTGTTCGACGCCGACGGCACCGAGACCCGGCACGACCTCCCTGAGTCCACCGCCCTGTGCTGGCACGGGTACCTCCCGAACGCGTCGCCGGGCCAGCGCTACGGCTTCCGGGTCCATGGGCCGTGGGACCCGGCTGCCGGCCACCGGTGCAACCCGGCCAAACTCCTGCTCGACCCGTATGCCAAGGCCGTCGACGGCGATGTCGACTGGGATGAGGCCGTGTTCCCGTACCGCTTCGGGGACCCGGAGGCCCGCAACGACCTGGACAGCGCGACCCGCATGCCGAAGGCGGTGGTGACCAGCCCCTGGTTCGACTGGGACAACGACCGCCATCCCCGCTCGCCCTACGACGAGGCCGTCATCTACGAGGTCCACGTCAAGGGCTTCACCATGGGCCACCCGGCGATTCCCGAGGACATACGGGGCACGTACGCCGGCCTGGCCCACCCGGCGGCCATCGACTACTTCACCACCCTCGGTGTGACGGCCGTCGAGCTGCTGCCCGTCCACCAGTTCGTCCACGACTCGCTGCTGCTGCAGAAGGGCCTGCGCAACTATTGGGGTTACAACTCCATCGCATACCTGGCCCCCCACAACGAGTACAGCGCGCGTGGCCAGGGGGGCGAGCAGGTCCAGGAGTTCAAGCAGATGGTCAAGGCCCTCCACGAGGCCGGGATCGAGGTCATCCTCGACGTCGTCTACAACCACACCGCCGAGGGCAACCACCTCGGCCCGGTCCTGTCGCTCAAGGGCATCGACAACGCCGGCTACTACCGGCTGGTCGATGATGACCGCCGCTACTACTACGACACCACCGGCACCGGCAACAGTCTCGACATGCGCCACCCCCACGTGCTGCAGCTGATCATGGACAGCCTGCGCTACTGGGTCACCGAGATGCACGTGGACGGCTTCCGCTTCGACCTGGCCGCGGCCCTGGCCCGCCAGTTCCACGAAGTGGACCGGTTGTCGGCCTTCTTCGACCTCATCCAGCAGGACCCGGTCGTGAGCCAGGTGAAGCTCATCGCCGAGCCCTGGGACCTGGGCGAGGGTGGGTACCAGGTCGGCAACTTCCCACCCCTGTGGTCGGAGTGGAACGGCAAGTACCGCGACACCGTCCGGGACTTCTGGCGGGGCGAGGATCAGACGGTGGCCGAGTTCGCCTACCGCTTCACCGGCAGCTCCGACCTGTACGAGTCCAACGGCCGGCGTCCCTACGCCAGCGTCAACTTCGTGACCGCCCATGACGGGTTCACCCTGGCCGATCTGGTGTCCTACAACGACAAGCACAACGACGCCAACGGCGAGGGCAACGCCGACGGCGAGAGCCACAACCGTTCGTGGAACTGCGGGGCCGAGGGCCCCAGCAACGAACCAGAGGTGATCCACCTTCGCGAGCGCCAGATGCGGAACTTCCTGGCCACCCTCCTGCTCTCCCAGGGCGTCCCCATGCTCCTGGGCGGCGACGAGGCGGCCCGGACCCAGGGCGGCAACAACAACGCCTACTGCCAGGACAACGAGGTCAGTTGGTTCGAATGGGGGCAGCGGGACGCGGGTCTCACGGCCTTCACCTCCCGGTTGATCGCGCTGCGGCGGCAGCACCCGGTCTTCCGTCGCCGCCGGTTCTTCCAGGGCCGGCCGCTCTGGGGCGAGGGGAGCAGCGACATCGCGTGGTTCCTTCCCGACGGCACCGAGATGGACGACGAGGACTGGCAGCAGGGTCGGGCCAAGTCGGTGGCGGTGTTCCTCAACGGCGACGCCATCGCCTCCCCCGACGCCCGCGGCGAGCGGATAGTCGACGACAGCTTCCTGCTGCTGTTCCACGCCCACCACGAGAACCTGCACTTCACCATGCCGCCCGAGCGCTTCGGCGTCGGCTGGGTGACGGTGATCGACACGGCTGACGCGTGGCGCGAGGGTGAGCAGGTCAAGCACGGCGAGCAGCTGGCCCTGACCGGGCGCAGCGTCGTCGTCCTCCGTCGTGCCGGATAGCGCGCCGCGGCGGGTGCCGCTCTCCACCTACCGGGTCCAGCTGAACCGCGACTTCGGGTTCGACGACGCGGCGGCCGTCTCCGGCTATCTCGCCGAGCTCGGGGTCGGCCATCTCTATGCCTCCCCGTACCTGCAGGCCGCGCCGGGCAGCACCCATGGCTACGACGTGGTCGACCACGGCCGGGTCAACGTCGAGCTGGGCGGGAAGGACGCCCACCGCCGCATGTGCGACGCCCTGAGCGCGGCCGGCCTCGGCCAGGTCCTCGACATCGTCCCGAACCACATGGCCATCGGGGGACGGGCGAACGCGTGGTGGTGGGACGTGCTGGAGAACGGAGCGGCCAGCCTCTACGCCTCCTACTTCGACGTGAACTGGGACCCGCCCGAGGCCAAGCTCCGCCACAAGGTGCTGCTGGCCTTCCTGGGCGACCACTACGGCCGCGTCCTGGAGGCGGGCGAACTGGGCCTCGCCCGAGAGCGCGGCTCGTTCGTGGTGCGCTACCACCACCACGTCGCCCCCGTGGCGCCGCGCACCATGGACGATGTGCTGGCCGCGGCCGCCGAGCGGTGCGCGAGCGACGAGCTGGAGTCGCTGGCGGCCGCCCTCGGCCGCCTCCCGGCGGCCACGCTCACCGACCGGGAGAGCGTGCGGGAGCGCCATCGCGACAAGGAGGTTCTGGCGGCGCGGCTCGGCGCGCTGTGCGACGCCGACGCCGACGTCGCCGCGGCCGTGGATGCACTGGTGGCCGAGACCAATGCCGACCCTGATCGCCTCGACGCGGTACTCGAGCGCCAGAACTACCGGCTGGCCTACTGGCGAACCGCCGGCCGGGAGCTCGACTACCGCCGCTTCTTCGACATCACCACGTTGATCGGCCTGCGGGTCGAGGACGCCCAGGTGTTCGAGGACACCCACCGACTGGTCCTGGGCTGGGTGGCGGACGGCGCCGTCAGTGGCCTGCGCATCGATCACCCGGACGGCCTCCGCGACCCGGAGCGCTATCTCAGGCGCCTGGCCATGGCGGCGGGCGGGCCGTGGATCGTGGTGGAGAAGATCCTCGAGCCGGGCGAGGAGCTCCCCGGGTCCTGGCCGGTGGCCGGCACCACGGGGTACGACTTCCTCAACCTGGTCGGCGGGCTGTTCGTCGACCCCGCCGCCCGCCAGCCGCTCCTCGACCTGTACGCCGACGTCACCGGCCTGTCGACCGACTGGCCGGCGGTGGTGCTGGAGAAGAAGCACCAGGTGCTCCGCGACGTGCTGGCCGCCGACCTCAACGGCCTGACGGCGACCTTCGTGCAGGTGTGCGAGCGTCACCGGTGCTTTCGCGACTACACGCGTCACGAGCTGCACGAGGTGCTCAGGGAGGTGGCGGCCGGCTTCCCGGTCTACCGCACCTACGTGCGGCCGAGCGACGGCCACGTCGCCGCCCTCGACGTGGCGCAGGTCGAGGGCGCCGCCGCCGCCGCAGTCGGCCGCCGCCCCGACCTCGACGCCGACCTGCTCGGCTTCCTGGCCGACGTGCTGCTGCTGCGGGCCCGGCCTGACGGAGCCACACCCGGGCTGGCCGCCCCCGCGCCGGCCGACGGGCCCGAGGCCGAGCTGGTGGCCCGCTTCCAGCAGCTGACCGGCCCGGTCATGGCCAAGGGGGTGGAGGACACCGCCTTCTACACCTTCGTCCCGCTGGTCTCGCTCAACGAGGTGGGTGGCGATCCGTCGCGCTTCGGGGTGGCACCGGCAGACTTCCACGACGCGTGCCGGCGCGCCGTCGCGACGCGGCCCACCACGATGGTCACCACGGCGACCCATGACACCAAGCGCGGCGAGGACACGCGGGCACGGTTGTCCCTGCTCTCCGAGGTCCCCGAGCGCTGGGCCGCCGCGGTGCGGGCATGGCGGAGCCACAACGACCGGTACCGCACGGGCCCCGACCGGCCCGACGCCTGCGCCGAGTACCTCCTGTACCAGACGCTGGTCGGCGCGTGGCCGCTCCCGGTGGACCGGGCCGTGGCCTACATGGAGAAGGCCAGCCGGGAGGCCAAGGCCCACACGTCGTGGACGCAGCCCGGCCCGGAGTACGACGCCGCCCTGCGGAGGTTCGTCGAGGCGGTCCTGGCCGACGATTGGTTCACCGGCGGGCTCACGACCTTCGTGGCCCCGTTGGTCGCGGCCGGCCGGACCACGTCACTGGCCCAGAAGCTGGTGGCGCTCACCGCGCCCGGCGTGCCCGACGTCTATCAGGGCACCGAGCTGTGGGACCACAGCCTGGTCGACCCGGACAACCGCCGGCCGGTCGACTACGAGACCCGCCGCCGGCTGCTGGCCGAGCTGGACGCGGGCATGACGCCCGAGGCCGTGTGGGCCCGGGCCGACGAGGGTCTTCCCAAGCTGGCCGTCTGCGCGGCCGGCCTGAGGTTCCGCCGCCGCTGCCCCGAGCTGTTCACCGGGGGTTACGAGGAGCTGGCGGGAGCGGGCCCGAAGGCGGAGCACGTGGTCGCCTTCTGCCGGGGGGGCGGCGCCGTCACCGTCGTCCCCCGGCTCGTCCTCGGCCTGGCCGGCGACTGGGGCGGCACGACCCTGGGCCTGCCCGCCGGCCGCTGGCGCAACCTCCTCACCGGCGACGACGTCGGCGAGACGGCCGGCCCAGTCCCCGTCGCCGATCTCCTCGCCCGCTTCCCCGTCGCCCTCCTGGAGCGCGGCCCGGCATGACGACGTTCCGGGTGTGGGCGCCGGCGGCCGGGCGCGTCGAGGTGGAGGTGGGCGGCCACCGCCACGCCATGGCGCCCGACGGTGACCGGGCCTGGTACCGGGTCGTGGTCGACGGCGCCGCGCCGGGCGACGACTACCGCTTCGTGGCGGACGGCGACCCACGTCCCGATCCGCGGTCGCCCTGGCAGCCGGAGGGGGTGGATGGGCCGTCCCGCCTGATCGACCACACTGCCTTCGACTGGACCGACGGCGGCTGGCGAGGGGTGCACCTGCCCTCGGCCGTCGTCTACGAGCTGCATGTCGGGACCTTCACCCCGGAGGGCACCTTCGACGGGGTGATCGGCCGGCTGGACCACCTGGTCGAACTGGGCGTCGACATCGTGGAACTGATGCCGGTCAACGAGTTTCCCGGACGACGTGGATGGGGCTACGACGGGGTGAACCTGTTCGCTCCCCACCACGCCTACGGCGGGCCCGACGGGCTGAAGCGACTGGTCGACGCCTGCCACACCCGGGGCCTGGCCGTCGCGCTCGACGTCGTCTACAACCACCTCGGCCCGGCCGGGAACCACCTCGCCCGCTTCGGCCCGTACTTCACCGACCGCTACCGCACCCCGTGGGGCCGGGCCGTCAACCTCGACGGGCCGGGCAGCGACGAGGTACGGGCCTTCGTCGTCGACAACGCGGTGATGTGGCTGCGGGACTACCACGTCGACGGCCTGCGGCTCGACGCCGTTCACGGCCTCGTGGACACCTCGGCCACCCACCTCCTCGAGGAGCTGGCCGCCGCGGTGGCCGATCTCGGCGCCGCCCTCGGCCGCCCGCTGTTCCTGGTGGCCGAGAGCGACCTGAACGACCCTCGCGTCGTCCGGCGGCCGGAGGTGGGCGGCTACGGCATCGACGCGCAATGGAGCGACGACTTCCACCATGCTCTGCATGCCGTCCTGACCGGCGAGCGCACCGGGTACTACGCCGACTTCGGCACCGTGGAGGATGTCGCCACCGCCCTGCGCCAGGGCTTCGTCTACGCCGGCCGCCACTCGGCCTACCGGGGCCGCCGGCACGGCCGCCTCGATCCCGCGCTGTGCGGGTCGCGGTACCTCGGGTACCTGCAGACCCATGACCAGGTCGGCAACCGGGCCCAGGGGGACCGGATCGGGGCCCTGGTCTCGGTCGGCCGCCTGAAAGTCGGTGCCGCCCTGGTGCTCACCGCCCCGTTCGTGCCGATGCTGTTCGCCGGCGAGGAATGGGGCGCCTCCTCACCGTTCCCGTACTTCACCGACCACGACGACCCCGCGCTGGCCGATGCCGTCCGCGCCGGCCGACGGTCGGAGTTCGCCGCCTTCGGCTGGGGCCCGGGCGACGTGCCCGACCCGCAGGCGCCCGAGACCTTCGCCTCGGCCCGGCTCGACTGGGGCGAGCTCGACGGGGAGCAGCACGCCGAGCTGCTCGACTGGTACCGCAGCCTGATCGCCCTCCGTCGCGCCACGCCCGCCCTGCGCGACGGCCGCCTCGACCTGGTGGTCACCTCTTCGGAGGGTCACGCCCCGGTGCTGGTCCTGCAGCGCGGTCCGGTGAGCGTGGCGGTCAACCTGGGCCGGTCGCCGGCCCGCCCCTCGGTGCCCGGTGGGACGCTGGTCCTGGCCTCCGATCCAGCCGTGCGGTGCGAGGACGGCGTCACCGTCACCCTCCCGCCGGACTCCGTGGCGGTGCTGCACCGATGACGCCAGGGGCCTACGACGCGGTGGTCGTCGGCGGCGGGCCAGGCGGCTTCGGTGCGGCCACCTGGCTGGCCCGGTACCGGGCGCGGGTGCTCCTGGTCGACGGCGGCGAGCAGCGCAATCGGTGGGTCGACCGATCGCATGGCTACCTGGGTGACGACCCCGTCACCCCGCGGGACCTGCTGGGCCGCGCCGGCCGGCAGCTGGCCGCCTATCCCGAGGTCGAGCAGCGGGCCGCCCAGGTCCGCCACTGCGCCCGGCGGCCGGACGCCATGTTCGCCGTCACCCTGGACACCGACGCGGAGGTGGTGGCGGCCAGGCTCGTGCTGGCCACCGGCGTGGAGGACGCCTTCCCCGAAGTGGCCGGGTTCTTCGAGCACTACGGCGCCGGCGTGTTCCACTGCCCGACCTGCGACGGCTACGAGACCCAGGGCCGAGACGTGGTAGCCCTCGGCTGGAGCGCCGAGGTCACCGGGTTCGCCCTCAGCCTTCTCGGGTGGGCGGCATCGGTCACGGTGGTGACCGATGGTCGCCGCTTCGAGGGCGACGACGGCCAGCGGGCCGAACTGGCCCGGGCCGGTGTGGCTGTCCTGGAGGACGACGCCACCGAGCTGCTGGGCACCCGCGGCGACCTGCGGGCCCTCCGACTCCGCCGCATGGGGGAGCTGCCCTGCCAGGTCGCCTTCTTCTCGATCGCCCACCGCCCCCGGACGGCGCTGGCCCGACAGCTGCGTTGTGTTCTCACGCCGGAGGGATACATCGAGGTCGATGCCGAGGCGGCCACGTCGGTGCCGGGGGTGTACGCGGCCGGCGACGTGACCCCGGGCCTGCACCTCGTGCAGGTGGCGGCGGCCAAGGGCGCCATCGCCGGCGTGGCCTGTGCCCGCTCCCTGCGCGGCGAGGGCGCCGACCCCGACGGGTGGCAGGACCGGCTCCCGGGGTACAGCTCGGCCATGACCGAGCCGAACCGCCCCGCCATGGTCCCCGACGCCGGCCGCCTGGACGAACTGGAGACCGAGATCGACGAGATCCGGGGCCGGGTCGACGATCCGCTGGGCCAAGGTGACGCCCATTTCATCGACGGCGGCCAGCCCGCCGACGACCGAACCGACGACCTCGTCGCCCCGCCCGACCCGGAAGCTTGAACGGAGCCGCGAAAAAGACTCGGAAATCTGGTTTCAGGCGGTGTGCCATCGGCCATAATCTCCAGCGTCCCGCCCCCCGGGAGCCCCACATGCTGGAGGATCGAACGAAGGTTCGAGCCTCCAGCATGTGCGCGCTCGGCCCCCCCCGGCCTCGATTCGCGCCGGGGTAGCGGGAGCCGGGTAGCGGGAGCCGGGTAGCGGGAACAGGACCCCCATGGCCGACCTGGCGGCTCGAGCGCCGATCTCCACTGACGAGCAGCGCCTACGCGCCGAGGTGGCCGAGCACGACGAGGCTCGCTTCATCGCCGTCCTGGACGACGCCGTCGCCGCCGTAGAGGCGGCCGGGCTGCCCTACGTGTTGATGGGCGGCATCGCCGCCGCCTGCCATGGCCGCCCGCGCTGGACGCACGACGTCGATCTGCTCGTGCGGCCGACCGACGCCCGGGCCGTGCTCGACGCCCTCGGCGCGGCGGGGTTCGACACCGAGGAGACCTTCCCCGACTGGCTGTACAAGGCCAGTCGTGACGACCAACTGGTCGACGTCATCTTCCGGTCAGCCGGCGACATCTACCTCGACGACGAGATGCTGGCGCGCGCCAGCTGGCGGGAGGTCCTGGGCCGGCAGCTGCTCGTCATCCCACCGGAGGACCTGATCGTCATCAAGGCCGTGGTCCACGCCGAACACATGCCGCGCCACTGGCACGACGCGCTGGCGGTGCTCGCCGGGTGCGAGGCGGTCGACTGGGACTACCTGGTGGTGCGGGCCCGCAAGGGCGTGCGCCGCGTGCTGAGCCTGCTGCTCTACGCCCAGTCGTGCGACCTGGTGGTGCCCTGGCGGGTGGTGCGCCGACTCTTCGAGATCATCGACGATCCGGGCGAGGTCGAGGAATGACCGGCCCGGGAGGCCGGTCCAACGAGCATTCATTGGTGCACCATCCGAAGGATGGTGCACCAATGACCGGCCCGGACCCCTACGTCGCCGCCCACCTGGAGGAGGCCCTGGCCCGAGATCCGAGAGTGGCCGAGCAGGGGCTTCGTGCCGCCGTCGAGGATGGGTGCATCGTGGTCCGGGGCACCGTGTCCACGGCTGAGCGACGGGCCGGGATCGACGCGGTCGGGGCCGAGGTGGCGCCTGGTCGGCAGGTTCGAAACGAGGCCGAGGTGGCCGACTACCCCGAGCGGCCCGTGCCGGAGGTGGTGGTGTGATACGGATCGCCGCGGTGGGCGACGTCCACGCCGGCGACGACTCGCGGGGGATGCTCCGCCCCCACTTGGACCGGCTGGCCGACCATGCCGACCTGTTGCTGCTGGCCGGCGATCTCACCAAGCGAGGCCGGCCGGCCGAGGCCCGGGTCGTCGTCGACGAGCTGGGCGGCCTCGGTGTCCCGACGGTCGCCGTCCTGGGCAACCACGACTACGAGTGCGACCGGGCCGAGGAGGTGGCGGCCATCTTGGAGGCGGGCGGGGTCCGGGTGCTCGAAGGGTCGTCGGCCATGTTGGAGATCGAGGGGCTGGTGGTGGGCGTGGCCGGCACCAAGGGCTTCGGAGGTGGGTTCGCCGGTGCCTGCTGCACTGCGTTCGGCGAGCCCGAGACCAAGGCGTTCATCGGGCACACCGAGGCCCTCGCCGCCGGCCTGGAGTCGGCCCTCCACGCCATCGAGCGTGCCGACGTGCGGGTGGCGCTGCTCCACTACTCGCCCGTGGCCGACACCTTGATGGGCGAGCGGCTGGAGATCCATCCCTTCCTCGGCAGCTATCTCCTGGCCGAGGCGGTGGACCGGGCCGGCGCCGACCTCGTCGTCCACGGGCACGCCCACGCCGGGAGCGAAAAGGGCGTGACGCCCGGAGGGGTGCCGGTTCGGAACGTCGCCCAGCCGGTGCTGCGGCGCGCCTACGCGCTGCTCTGCCTCGACGGGCGACGCCGGGCGGTGGGTAGTGGTGCGCCCCCGCCACGTCCGCCGTGGGGCGCGACGGGGGCGCACGGCCACCTACCCACGCCCGTCGGGCGGCACACCCGCCCGCACGCCAGTTGGTAGGGTCGCTGGTCCGGGCGTTTAGCTCAGTTGGTTAGAGCGCATGCATGACGCGCATGAGGCCGGGGGTTCGAATCCCTCAACGCCCACCGCGGCCGGGGACCGAACCTATTGTGCGGCCGGTGCCCCGCCCGCCTGTCGCCGTCGTGCTCGAGCGGCTCCGGCACCAGATGGCCCGGGCCAGGCCGGTGGCCGACCGGGCCGGCCTGCGGGGCGCGGTGGCCGGCGCGCGGGCCGAGGCGGCCCGCGCGCCGGGCGATCGCCCATCGCCCGCGGTGCGGGTGGAGACCGACGTGGGCCCGCTACTCCTGCCCGCCGGAGACCGCGTCATGCTTCCGCTGATCAGCCGGGACGGCTACTGGGAACGGGAGGAGGGAGAACAACTGCGGGCGTTGTTGCGCCCGGGGATGGCCTTCGTCGACGTCGGGGCCCACGTCGGCTACATGTCGCTGCTCATGGCGCAGGCGGTGGGGCCGGCCGGCTGGGGCGTGGCCCTGGAACCGGCACCGGGCAACCTGCCACTGCTGCGGGCCAACCTGGCCGCCAACCAGGTGGCCAACGTGGCCGTCCTGCCCGTGGCGGCATGGCACACCACCGGCCGGGTGCCGTTCAGCCTCTCGGCGTTCAACACCGGCGACAACCGGGCCTTCGTGGTCCCCGGCACCGAGGCGCTGGAGGTGGCCGCGGTCGCCCTCGACGACGTGCTGCCCCGCCGGGCCCGCATCGACGTGGTCAAGGTCGACGCGCAGGGCACCGACCACCACGCCATCGCGGGTATGGAGCGCAGCCTGCGGGCCAGTCGCTCGGTACTCGTCGTCGAATACTGGCCACCGGGCATCGTGGAGTCGGGGGAGGACCCGCTCGTCGTCCTGGCGTACTACCGGGACTTCGGGTACCGGATCCGGGTGGTGGGCCAGGACCACACCGGCCCCGAGCCCTCCCTGCAGTCGATCGTCGACCTCTGCGCGGCCCGCCCCACGGAGTTCTGCAACCTCCTCCTGCGGCCCGGCTGGTGACCAGCAGATCCGCCGCCGCGCAGCACCTGTGTGACCTGGCGTGGTTGCGCCGGGTCCGCGATCGGATCGACCGCGACTACGCGCAGCCGCTGGACGTCGAGGCGCTCGCCCGCGGCGTGCACATGTCGGCCGGGCACCTCAGCCGCCAGTTCCGGCTCGCCTATGGCGAATCGCCGTACAGCTACCTGATGACTCGGCGCATCGAGCGGGCCATGGCGCTGCTGCGGCGGGGCGACCTCAGCGTCACCGAGGTCTGCCTCGCGGTCGGCTGCTCGTCGCTGGGCACCTTCAGCACCCGCTTCACCGAACTGGTCGGGGTGCCGCCCAGCACCTACCGGCGCCAGGCGGTGGGCGCCACGGCGGGGATCCCGCCGTGCGTGGCGAAACGGGTGACCAGACCGGTCAGGAATCGAGAAGCACCCGCCGCCGGGCCGGAAATATCTTGACCGCCATGGACATCACCATCTACCAGGCCTACCTCCCGCACGACGACCCCGACGCATCCCTGGCCTTCTATCGCGACATCCTGGGCTTCGAGGTCCGCAACGACGTCGGCTACGGGGGGATGCGCTGGATCACCGTCGGCCCCGCCGACCAGTCGGGCCCGTCCATCGTCCTGCACCCGCCGGCCGCCGACCCGGGCATCACCGACGACGAGCGGCGCACCATCGCCGAGATGATGGCCAAGGGCACCTACGCCAGCATCAACCTGGCGACCAGGGACCTCGACGCCACCTTCGGGCAGCTCCAGGCCGGTGGTGCCGAAGTCGTCCAGGAGCCGATCGACCAGCCCTACGGCATACGCGACTGCGCCGTCCGCGACCCGGCGGGCAACATGCTCCGCATCCAGCAACTGCGCCCGGCTTGAGGCAGGGCCCGCCGCCGGCGGAGCGCCACGTCGCCGACCGCCACGACCTGATCCGCGTGCACGGGGCGCGCGTGAACAACCTGAAGGACGTCAGCGTCGAGCTCCCGAAGCGCCGGCTGACGGTGTTCACCGGTGTCTCCGGCTCCGGCAAGAGCTCGCTGGTGTTCGGCACGATCGCCGCCGAGTCGCAGCGGATGATCAACGAGACCTACAGCGCCTTCGTCCAGGGGTTCCTGCCGACACGGGCCCGGCCCGACGTCGACGTGCTCGAGGGACTGACGACGGCGATCCTCGTCGACCAGCAACGGATGGGCGCCGATCCGCGCTCCACCGTCGGGACGGCCACCGATGCCAACGCGCTCCTGCGCATCTTGTTCAGCCGGCTCGGCCAGCCCCACATCGGCTCGCCCCAGGCCTACTCGTTCAACGTCGCATCCATCTCGGGCGCCGGGGCGGTCACCATCGAGCGCGGTGGCACCACCACCAAGGAACGGCGCAGCTTCAGCATCACCGGCGGCATGTGCCCGCGGTGTGAGGGCCGGGGCTCGGTCACCGAATTCGACCTGTCGCAGCTGTACGACGACGAGAAGTCGCTCAACGAGGGTGCGCTGACCGTGCCCGGCTACAGCATGGAGGGGTGGTACGGCCGCATCTTCCGGGGCTGTGGCTTCTTCGACCCGGACAAGCCGATCCGCCGGTTCACCGAGAAGGAGCGGCACGACCTGCTCCACAGGGAGCCGACCAAGATCAAGGTCGACGGCATCAACCTCACCTACGCGGGTTTGATCCCCCAGATCCAGAAGTCGTTCCTCGCCAAGGACCGGGAGGCGATGCAGCCCCACGTCGGGGCGTTCGTGGACCGGGTCGTCACCTTCACCACCTGTCCGGAGTGCGACGGCACCCGGCTCGGCCGCCCCGCCCGCTCCTCGAAGATCGGCACGCGCAGCATCGCCGACGTCTGCGCGATGCAGATCACCGACCTGGCCGCCTGGGTGAGCGGGCTGGACGAGCCGTCCGTCGCGCCGCTGCTGGCCACGCTGCGGCACACCCTCGACTCGTTCGTCGAGATCGGGCTGGGTTACCTCTCGCTGGCCCGGCCGGCGGGCACGTTGTCGGGCGGCGAGTCGCAGCGCGTCAGGATGATCCGCCACCTCGGCTCCTCGCTCACCGATACCACCTACGTGTTCGACGAGCCCACCATCGGCCTGCACCCCCACGACGTCCAGCGCATGAACGACCTGCTGCTGCAGCTGCGGGACAAGGGCAACACCGTGCTCGTGGTGGAGCACAAGCCGGAGGTGATCGCCATCGCCGACCATGTGGTCGACCTCGGCCCGGGCGCCGGCACCGCAGGAGGCACCATCTGCTTCGAGGGCACCGTCGAGGCGCTGCGGGCCAGCGACACGGTGACCGGGCGGCACCTGGACGACCGGGCCGCGTTGAAGCCGTCGGTCCGGACGCCGTCGGGGGCGCTGGAGGTGCGGGGCGCCAGCACCAACAACCTGCAGCTGGTCGACGTCGGCATCCCGCTCGGCGTGCTGGTCGTGGTGACCGGCGTGGCCGGGTCGGGGAAGAGCTCGCTGATCCACGGCTCGGTCTCCTGCCGGGACGGGGTCGTCGCGGTCGACCAGGCCCCCATCAAAGGCTCGCGGCGCAGCAACCCGGCGACCTACACCGGGCTGCTCGACCCGATCCGCAAGGCGTTCGCCAAGGCCAACGGCGTGAAGCCGGCGCTGTTCAGCGCCAACTCCGAGGGCGCCTGCCCGGCCTGCAACGGCGCCGGTGTGATCTATACCGACCTGGGGATGATGGCGGGCGTCTCGAGCACCTGCGAGGAGTGCGAGGGAAGGCGGTTCGACGCCTCGGTGCTCGACTACCGCTTCGGTGGACGGGACATCAGCGAGGTGCTGGCCATGGCGGTGACCGATGCCCAGGTGTTCTTCGGCGCCGGTGAGGCGGCGACGCCGGCCGCGGCCAGGATCCTGACCCACCTGGCCGATGTCGGGCTGGGGTACCTCAGCCTGGGCCAGCCGCTCACCACGCTGTCCGGTGGTGAACGGCAGCGGCTCAAGCTCGCCACCCGCATGGGCGACAAGGGCGGTGTCTACGTGCTCGACGAGCCGACCACCGGCCTCCACCTCGCCGACGTCGAGCACCTCCTGGCCCTGCTCGACCGGCTCGTCGACTCGGGCAAGTCGGTCATCGTCATCGAGCACCACCGGGCGGTCATGGCCCACGCCGACTGGATCATCGACCTCGGTCCCGGCGCCGGCCACCAGGGCGGTCGGGTCGTCTTCGAGGGCACACCGTCCCGCCTCGTCGCCACCCGTTC
>Ga0187894_10004156_pt1 | contig 15721 bp, 13 predicted proteins | sample GBC1701081metaG_FD_136650 | JGI IMG/M metagenome (GOLD analysis project Ga0187894, IMG submission 136650) | White microbial mat communities from a lava cave in the Kipuka Kanohina Cave System on the Island of Hawaii, USA - GBC170108-1 metaG ... | reverse complement strand
CGCAGATGCGGCGCACGCCAGCCGTCGATGCCGCCGACGAACTCGCCGGAGGGGATGCCGGCGAGCAGCCTGGGCGGTCCCTCGGCGCGGGCGGCGTCGCTCGCGATGGCGCGTACGAGGGCCCGCTCGATCTCGTCGGCGGCCCAGTCGGCCGCCCCGCCCTGGCCAAGCTCGCCGCGCGCGCGGTGGGCCGCCTCGGCGACTGCATCGCGCATCGCGTCGCAGATCGCCTCGCCCAACTCGGGCGCGAGCGGCTCGGCCGGCCTCGGGGGCTGACCGTCCGGGTCGGGCCCGGCGGGCCGGTTTCCGTCGCGCGGTCTGTCGGCGGTGTCGGCTCGAGGGCGGCCCGCCGCCGTCCCGTCGGCTGCCGGTCGGCCGGGCGGGACGCCGACGAGCTCGCGCAGCTCCCGTGCCGCGTGGCGCATGGCCTCGGCGTCGCCGTCCGCGATGTGCACGACGCGGGCGAGCAGCGCCTCGAGCCTGACCATGTCCTGCGGGCCGAGCGCCTGGCCGCACAGCGTTCGCAGGCGCGCGACCTCCCGGTCCTCGAGTACGCCGGCGTGGGCGCGCCCGACCAGCAGCACGCTCGCCCCCACGGCGCCGGCTCGGTCCGCGGGCGGGTTACGGTCGATCTCGGGAGCGATCAGGGTCCTGCAGGCAGCGCCCAGCGCGGCCCGTGCGGGCGCTCCCTGGGTGGCGACGACGCGGCCTTCCATTCGTGGCTCTTCGAGCAGCCTGACCTCCCAGATCAGGTCGCGGGCCGCGCGGATCACGGCGGGGTCGGTGTGCAGTGCGTGGCCGCCCTCGTGGCGGTGGATCGCTCCGTCGCCGACGAGCAGCGCGGCGCGCTGCTCTTCAGTCAGCGGTCGCCCTGCCTCGGCGTGCTCGAGCGCTGTCCCGAATAGCCGATGCGCGTCGCCGTACACGGTGCGGGTGGCGAGGTCGATGTAGGCGGGCGCGCCGACCCCGGCGGTAGCGTCGGGGAACACGCGCGCGGTGACGAGCCCGACTGGCTCGCCGCCCGGCCGGCGGGCGGCGCGGGTGCGGTCGATCAGCACCTGGCTGTACGCTCGGGTGAGCTGCCCGTAGATCGCGCCCCGGCTGGAGGGCCTGATCGCCCGCCTGGCGGCACGCTTCAGGATGCCGCCGGCGTGGGCGCTGTCAGTCACGCGCCAGCGCGAGCGGTTCGGGAAGTCGGTCGTCGCCGGCGACCGCGCTCAGCGTGTCGCGCACCTGGTCGCGGTCCTCGGGCGGCGCCATCGTCTGCAGCGCGGCGAGCGCAAACTGCTCGTCGAACGCCTCGCAGAGCGTCCGCAGCGCTGTCAGCTCGCGCAGCTGGGGCGCCCAGCCGCACTCGCCACGGGCACACTTCTCGTCGAGCGCCTCGGCGACATCGACGAGGTAGCCGGGCAGCGGCCTACCGGACCGCCGCGGTGGCTGCGGCCGCTCGCGCTCACGGATTGAGCGGGAGGCGAGCTCCTCGGCCTGGCAGAGGTGGTCGCGCGCGAGGCAGAAGTCGGTACGCGCCTCGACCTGGAGCGGGAAGCGAGAGCGCAGCGGCTCGGCGAGCTCTCCGACCTCGGGGTTGTATGCCAGGATCGGGAAGTAGCCGTCGCCGGCCAGGACGACCTCCCCGTCGAGCTCACGAACGCTGATCCGCCGCCGCGCGTCGAATGCGGGGTAGAGCCGGGCGATCGGGCGCGGGTCAGCGTTGGTGACGTCGTCGAGTAGATGGACGCGTCCCTTGCGCATCGCGCGACAGGCGTCGCCGTAGTGCGCGCCGAAGCCGCCGCCGCGGGCGGGAACGAACCCGCCGACCAGCGTGGCCGCGTCGGTGCCCTCGTCGCACTCGGTTGTGATGTGCGGCAGCGGATCCTCCTCGTCACCCGTGTCGGGGTCGGCCCAGTGGGCGTATGCCTCCACGCACATCGTCTTGCCCGTGCCGGGCGGCCCGTACAGACAGACCCCAATTCGAAGCGTCCGGCAGCCGTCGAGCACATCGAGCACCGACCGGCCGCCGATGCGGCGGTCCACGTAGACCTGCCCGTCGGGCAGCCGGAATGCCTCCCTGGCCGCCCGTCGGCTCGGTCTGGGTCGTGCGGGCTCCGAGATGTCGACGCCGGCGAGCTCGCCGACGGCGGCGGACAGAGCGCTTTGCGGCATGGGTTGTCTCCCTTTCTATGGTTGGCTGGCTTGGCGCGGAAGCCGGCTATCTAGCTGCGGCCCGCCGCCAGATGGCGTGCGCAACGCGCATCGCCAGCGAGGTCTCGTCGTCCTGTCCGAACTCCTCGATCAGGGCGCCGACTTGGCGCCCGACTTCCGAGTCGCGCAGCTCGACCCGCCCCTGGTCGAGTACCGAATGGCACAGCACCGCGCGCGGCAGCAGGTGCTGGGCCACCTTCTCTTCCAGCGAGCCGCGCAGAGTCGGGACCCACACCTGGACCTCCTCGCCGGGGCGGGCGGCGCCGAGCCGCGACGCGCGGCCGTTGCGCTGCTCGAAATCTGGATAAACCCAGGGCAGGTTCAGATGGCAGACGACCTTGGCGCGCTGCAGGTTCTGGCCCTGGCTGTAGCGCTCGCCGAGCAGCAGCACATCGAGCTCTCCGGCCATGAAGCGGCGCTTGAGGCGCTCGCGGTCGCGCTCTGCGGTGTGGCCCGTGAGTAACCCGCACTCGACCGCATGCTGGTCGCGCAACTCGCGTTCGAGGTGATGGAGTGCCCATCCGGCCTGGTCTGCGAACACGAGCACGGGCAACTCGTCGGCCACGGCGTCGGCGACCGCGCGGGCGACGACCTGGCGCTTCGAGGGCGTGCGCCTGAGCGCCCTGTCGACCAGGCCGTCCCTGTTCAGGAGCGGCACGAGCCGGTTGTCGGTGTGCCGCGCGGTCTCAAGGTCACAGAACAGTCCGCGGCCGGCAACGATCCGGCTGGTGATGTGGCGGCGCAGCTCCTGCGCCTCTTCCTTGGCCTTGGCGATCCGCCGGTCGCCCTCGCGCGTGCCGGCGACCTGTTCGAGCCGCAGGACGAGTTCGTTGTAGAGGCCCACGACGCCGCGGTTGAACGCCTCGATCAGCTGCTGCTCCTCGTGGCGGGGATCGATCCGCACGACCTCGGCTGCGGCGAGGCGCGGCATCAACCTGCGCATCACGGGGTCGTCGCGCGTGAACCTGACCACCACCGGGCCAAGCGCCTCCTGCAGGCGTTCCACGGAGGCGGTCGACTGCGATGGGAACTGGCGTGAGAAGCTATGTTTTTCGAGCATCTGCCGGTCCTCGCGTACCCAGGCGAGGATGCACTCGAGGTCCCGCAGCCGCCGCCGCAGCGGCGTGGCGGACAGAACGCTGGCGGTCTGGGCCCGAGAGCGCAGCATCCAGAGCGCCTTGGCGGTCTGAGACGAGGGGCTCATCAGGTGGCCATCCTCGTCGACCGCGAGGTCATCCCAGTCGATCGCGGCGAACTGCCTGGCCCGCTCGCGCACCTGGTCGTAGGTTGCGACCACGACCAGGGCCCGCTCGCCACCCTCATGGTCGGCCCGGCGGATCGCATGGGCGATCCCGGCCATCTCGGTCTCAAGAAGGCGGGCCCTCGGGAAGAACCGGCGCAGCTCTTCGCTGAACTGTCCGCGCAGGGCCCGCTTGACGACGACGAGCGCCCGCAGCCCTGCGAGCCGCTCGGCCTTCATCTCGAGCGCCACGGCGAGGATCGCGCTCTTGCCGGTGCCGGTCCCGGAGGCGATCAGCAGCCCGTAGTCGGTGGCGAGGTAGCGGCCGACCGCCTCGGCTTGCGGCCCGATCGGCACGGGATGCGTGACAGGCCCCGCCTCCGCCATCTTGGCGACATCGGCGACCTCGGACGAGACGAGCACGCGGTCGCCCGCGTCGCCGCGCCGGCCGGCCTCCACGACGGCGTGCCGGGCGCTGGTCTCAAGCCTGCGCGCGGGCGGCCCGTCGGCTTGGCCAAGGACGAGGCAGGCGCGCGCCGGAAGCCCAGCGACGGGTCGCACCACAGCGCCCATACGCACCCGTTGCTCGAGCGGTTCGAGGATCCCGTCCGGGTCGAGGATCTCGTGACCTTCCTCGCGGGCCGCGGCGCATGCCTCGAGCGCCTCGTCCGGGTAGAGCTCCGCGGGTTTGCCGATGCCCTTCTGCCCGAAGCGGTCCAGTGGGCCGCCCTCGGCAAGGAACCCGCCGGGCCGGGTGCAGAGCATCAGCCGGGGGCGCCCGTCTTTGGTGGCGACCAGGATGAGGCCGCAGCGCGCGAGCGGCCCCTGCTCGGGCTGCTCGTGCAACGCAACGGTTCGATTGGCGCCGAGCCGGTGTTTAAGCAGCACGTTGACCTCGTTGGCGCGACCGGCGACCTTGAGGCCTGCTCCGAACGACCTGGGCCCGTAGAGCACCTCGCGCGGCACGAGGTCGAGCGCCCGACCTAGCTTGTGGCGCTGGGCGCGGGCCCCCTGGGCCGTCAGCTTTGGGCCGGCGAAGGTGCGCGGCCCCTGCTGCCACCAGCCGATAGCGACCATCGATGCCGCGAGCAGCGGGTGTGGGATCGGGGTAACGATCACGCAGCGCTTGGCCTCCAGCTCGGGGTCGTCGAGGCTGTGCCGCTCGCGTCCCGCCTCCGTGGCGAACAGGCTCCACTGGTGGGCGAGCCTGTCCTCGGACCCTGCGAAGCAGAGCTCGAAGGCCAGCGGCTTGATCTGGCTGTGGTCGGGCGGCCGGTCGAGCGTGTGGCCGGCCGCCTGAAGCACCGCGCGGGCGGCGAGCCGACGGCCGTAGCGCTGCTCGAAGTCGTGTGGCCGCACCTTCTGGACGGTCTGTGACCGGTCTTGCACGAGATTTGTCCCTTCTGTTCCCCGGGTGGGTTGGCCACCCCGTGGGGCGGCCCCTTTTGGCGCTCGGGCTAGAGGCCGGCCTCGGCGATGAAGCGCGACGGCCCGTCCGAGTCGCGGCCGTAGCGTTCAGCGGCCCAGCTGACGGTCAGACGGCGCCTAGCCCGGGTGAACGCGACGTAGCAGAGCCGCCGCTCTTCCTCCAGCACCCGTCGGTCTGGGCTCTCGAGCGCCCGCCAGCCGGGCAGCCGCCCGTCTTCGCAGCCGACCAGGAACACCGCCTCGGCTTCGCGCCCCTTGGCGCGATGGATGCTGGAGACGGTGACGCGCTGATCCTGGCCTTCGAGCTCGCGACTGCCGAGCCCCGCGACGAACTCGAGGAAGTCGCCGAGCGTCACGGGTTCGGAGGCGTCCTGCTCGAACCGCTCGGCGGCGCGGCAGAGTGAGCGCAGGTCCTCGAGCACGCGCTCGGCGTCGCGGCGCTCCTCCCCGCTCGCGGCGTGGTCGCGCTTATGTTGGTGCACCCGCACGGGCCCGCCCGAGGACATCGCGCAGTCGATCACTATGTGGGCGATCGACCGGCGCTGCCACATCTCGCGCCGAGCTCGGTCGAGGTCGACGCCCATGCGCCTGATCGGATCGCGTGCCGCCCGCCGGAGCCCTGGCGTGCGGTGCGCCTCCTGCGCTGCAGCGATTAGGTCGCGCCCCGTGGCGCGGGCGTAGTCCCTGACCGCGGCCGTGGACCGCTGTCCCACTCCGGGTCTCACGCAAGCGGCACGGGTGAAGGCGAGCGCGTCGAACGGGTTCGAGACGAGCTGCAGGTGCGCGATCGCGTCGCGTATCTCGGCGCGCTCGAACAGGCCGAGCGCGCCGAGTACCCGGTGTGGCACGCCCGCCTGTGTGAGGGCGTTGACCGTGGGTTCGAACGCGTGCCGGTCACGCGCGACCACCATCAACTCCCGGCCGGGGGTCCCGCCGTCAAGCGCGCCGCGCAGCGCCTCGGCCACGAACCACGCCTCAGCGTGCTCGTTCGCGAACGCGCGCACTTCCGTCCTGCCGCCCGCCCCGCCCACCGACATGAGCCGCTTCGGAGCTCGCCGCTGGTTGTGCGTGATCAGCCTCGCGGCCGGCGCCACGATCTCGGTGCATGAGCGGAAGTTGCGCCCGAGCATGACGGTCTGGGCGGTCGGGAAGTGGTCTCGGAAATGCAGCAGGTTGTCGGGTTCGGCGCCGCGCCAGCGATAGGTCGCTTGATCGTCGTCGCCGACCACGGTGAGGTTGCCTTCGGGGGCACAGAGGGCGCACAGCAGCGCCATCTGGGCGTGATTTGTGTCCTGCATCTCATCGACGAGCACGTACCGCCAACGGCGCCGGTAGCTCGCGCGCAGTTGCTCGTGGTGGGTCAGGATCCGCACGGCACCGACGAGCAGGTCGTCGAACCCCAGCGCGTCGCAGCGCTCGTACTCCTGGTCGAGCGCGCGCCACAGCGCCCTGGCCAGCGGGGCAGCCGGGTAGCCGGCCTGGGCCAGATAGCCGTCCGGGTCGAGCAGCCTGTTCTTGGCGAGCGAGATCTCCCGCAGGAGGTCCCTGACCGGGGCCTCCCCAACATGTTCAAGTTCGCGCCGCAGCTCGGCGCGGCGCCCGTCATGGAGCAGTTCGCGAGCGAGCTTCTCTGCCTCGGTCTGATCGTGGATCGTGTAGCGCTCCGACCGCCCCACCGCGGGTGCATGGCGGCGGATCAGGCGTGCGCAGGTCGCATGAAAGGTCCCAACCGCCAGCCCGCGCACCTGCGCCTCGCCAATCAGATCGACGAGTCGCAGCCGCAGCTCCGACGCGGCGGCGATGGTGAAGGTGACGACCAGTAGGTCGCGCGGCTGGGCCTGCCCTCGAGCGAGCAGGTATGCGACCCTGCGGGTGAGCGTGCCTGTCTTGCCGGCGCCGGGGCCGGCAAAGACGAGCAGCGGCCCCTGCCCGTGGCTCACCGCTTCGCGCTGCTCGGCGGTGAGCCCGAACAGGAGCGCTGGCGGCACGGGCCCCGTTGCCGCGGCCGCCGCGTTAGCCACGGGCTGCGCGGGAGCGGCCGGCTCTACCGTGCGGCATCGCCTCCCTCCTTTCGGTGATGGCTCGCGCTCGGCGTCCCGTTGAGCAAGGTGCGCCTACCGCGCGGCTAGAGCTGGAGCCGTTCTGCGAGCCGGTCGATGTTGACCGGCGCAAACCGCTCGAAGCGCGATCGGTGGAACAGCACAACGGTCTCGTGTGGGCCGTCTCGGTATGCCATCCCCTACGCGCTTTGCGTGACCAGTCCGCGCGGCGTCCAGTTCGCCTCCGACTAGCACACGTAGGTCGACGGCTGCTGGCCGCGGAACTGTTGGCAGGCGCGCAGCTGCGGACGGGTCGGGCTGTGACGCAGGCCGCCTTGTGCGCACCCGGTACGCAGCCGTGGGACAGCTTGCGGATCGTCTGGTTCAAGTGCACTCCTCCCGTGCGTGCTCGGGCGGCGAGATCCCGGAGCCCGGCGCTCTTCGTTTCTTGGTGCGGCCGGCCGGGACGTCGCCCGTCTTCAGGCCGCCCGCGTCTCCCGCGCCGCGAACGCTTTGCGCCGCAGCCGTTCACACGCCGTGCGGGCGGCGAGCGTCCGTAGCTGCAGCGCCGCGAATGCGTCTGGGTCGGGCAGCCCGAGCCAGACGCGGCGATTCGCCTCGAGCCGTAGCGCGATCGCACAGTCGGCGAGGTCCTCGAGCGCCGCGGCGAGGTTGTCGCGGCGCAGGTAGGCGTCCCCGAAGCGCCGTCTTCCCTGGCGCAACCGCCCTCGGCACACCGCCAGGGATCGACCCTCACTCCGCAGCGCGCAGCGCGCGATCTCGGTGCCGAGCGCGGTGACAGTGAGCGCGAGTGCCGCCGCCTGGCTGTCGATCTTGTGGTCCACCGGTCCAGTGCGCCGCCAGCGGACTCGTTCGAGCCGCACGTAGACGACCGCATCGGCGGCCTGCTCCAGCGCCCAGTCGACCAGGTCCTCACGTTCGAACGGGCGGTCGCCGTGCACGGCGCGGCGTGCCGCTTGCCGCCCGCGGTGCAGCCGGCCAAGGCCGCCGCCCGTGGGATCGGCGCTCACCGGAACGCCTCTTCTGCGAGCCGCTTGGCGGCTCTGAACGCGTGGTCGCGCAGATCGGGCCCGTAGGGCCCGCCCAGTACGACGGAGGCGAGCTGATAAATCCCTCCGCCGGCGCCGCAGGCGAAGCAGTACCAGCCCCGCCCCGGCTCCTCCCACACCCTGGCGGATGGGTTGCGGTCCTCGTGCCAGGCCGCGGGGCAGCGAACGGTACCGTCCCGCCCGACGCTCATGCCGGTGATCCGCTCGTAGTAGACGGGCGCCGGGATGGCCTCGAGGTCGTCGAGCCGGACCGGCCGCGCGACCCGTCGGGCCGGGGGGCGCGGATCAGGCAGGTCGCCGATCAGCCGGGCGACCGGCCAGCCAGGTGCCTGGAAGTCGGCGTACAGGATGCGGGCGCTGTTGCCGGTCTTGTAGTTGACGGCGCCCGCCAGCCGCAGCAGCCGATCGCGGTTGACCGACACGGGGTCCGCGCCCAGTTCGGCCGCGAGCCGTCGGTTGGCCCGCTCGATCAATTCGCACACCTCGCCGGTCTGACCGTCGACGCTGAGCGCCGACAACGGCTGTGAAAGCCGCCAGTATGCGTGGACCCCCCCGGACCCGGCGGACTCGATGACCAGCTGGCACGGCCTCTCGGCGACAAAGTCCCACAGCCGGCCAAGCTCGCCCGGCCTGTCGATCTCGACCCAGAGCCAGCTTGACCGCTCGACGGCGTTCTTGCCCGGTTCTGGTCGCTCGCGTTCGGCGGGGGCCACGAACACCTCCTCGCGCCGCGCCGCGTGCCGCTCGCAGAGTGCCAGGGCACGGTCGAGCCAGGCGCGCCCCCGTCGGCCGCCGCCAGTAGCCAGGTAGTGGTCGGGCCGCTTGCGCGTATGGATCTCCAGCTTGCCGTTCGGCTTGCGCGGCCCGGCCGCGATCTCCAGGTAGCCGTCACTGTGTCGGTGCAGCAGCCCGATCTGCAGCGCTCGGTGGCGCGCCGCGCACAGCCCGACGCGGACTTCGCGGCCGTCCGCCAGCCTGATGTGCGTCTTGAGTTCAGGTCTAGGCGGCGAGGCCGTGGGCATTGTCGGACCCCATCAGTTCGAGCAGCTCGCGCTCGCACAGCTGGTGGCCATCGGCCTCGTCGCCTCGCTTCGCGCGCCGCCCGGGGAGCGGGTGATCTTCGCGCTCGCCCCGAAGCCAGCGCTCGACCTGCCCGACGTAGTCGGCGACGATCGAGAGCGCCACCTCTTCGCTGTGTTCGAGGTCGACGCCGGACAGCCGCTCGATCGCCCGCAGCTCGTCGCCTCTGCGGTCAGCGAGCAGGATGTGGGCTAGCTGGCCTTCGTCGTCCGTGATCCGCACAAGCACGATCTCGTGCTCGCCGCTCGCGCCGTCCGCGTAGCGGCCGAGGACCTCTGCGATCTCGTCTGCCATCTGAAACCTCCATCGGCGGACCTCGCGGCCCATCGTCTTGCTGTCGTCGCGCCGCCACTTGCCGGACCCCGGCGGGGCCCGCGGCGGCCCTAGAGACCGAAGGTGCCGCAACTCCTCAATAGGCCTTGCGGTCGAGCGCCCGCCATCTCTTCGGCGTCCTCGATCTGCATCTCCTTGCAGCACCGCGTCGTCGTAGCGCCGCCGCGCTTCGTTGCCCCTGCGCCCGGAGGCAGACCGCGCGCCGTCGGAGCCGAGCTAGTCGCGGTGGAGCGTTGGACCGGCGCCGCCCTGCACGCGGGTGAGCCGCCGCAGGCGGCGCAGGTCTTGTTCCCCAGATACGGGTGCCCGGCAGGTCGCGGAGGACGGTCCGCGCACCACGTGTCTCGCCCCCGCCAAGCGGCCACTCGCTGAACCCCGCAGCAGTCACGCCCGCGGCAGGCGGCCCCCTTGGAGCTGTCTCGCGACCCACCCGGCGGTCATGCCCCGACCCGCCGGACCTCCAGCAGACCACCACCTCGCTCGAGTCCGAACCCGGCGACGCCCTCTTTCGATGATCCGCACCGCGGCGCTGGCCTTCTTCATGCACTTCGGCGTCCGCCGGGTTCAACCATAGGTAACTGACGAACCGTTCGAGCAGAAAGGGCCGCCCCCCTTAGGTACCCGGCATGCACCAGCACCGCCGTCAGCGAACCGTCGGGCCCGCCCGGGCGGCCCACCTTGCTCACATGGACCACCCCGCGCTCGACCCTGTCGCGGTCTCGGCCCAGGTCCACCAAGAACTCCTCGAGCTCGATGTAGGGAGCGACAACGGCGATCGTCACGATCCGACCTCTCTCGGCCCGCCCAATGTCGATGACGACATGAGCGTGCGGATCGTGCCGCCGACGTCACCGAGCACCTCGTTCGCACCGACGTCCTCCGCGGCCGTCGGCGCCGCCGGCGATGGCACTGCGCCACCAGCTGCTGGAACGTGCCAGCACTCGTGATCGCTGTACAGGCGCCGTGGGCCCATTCCCTCGTCGGTCTCATCACTCGCTTCTCTTCAGCGTGTGCTCGGCCGCGACGGCAGACGCGCACCTCGGTCTCCGTGGCGCTCACCTGATCGGGCCCGGCGTCCTGGATGCCAACGCGCGTCAAGAGCGTCTATCGCGGGCACAGCCCGGCGGCGGCGAGCTCCGCCCTGAGTCCCGGCAGGTCGTTTCCGGGAGGGCCTTCGGCCAGAGTGCGCAGCCGCCGCCGCGCGGCCCGGGTGACGGGCCGGAGCTCGCCGCGCACGGCGAGGTGGTCGCGGCCGGGGCTGAGTGGACTGTTGGGGGTGAACATGGTCTGCTTCGCCATGGGTATCTCCTCGGGGCGGTTCGCCCCAGGTCGTGGTTGGTTGTGCTGGGCTTGGCGGTCGGACACATGGGCAGCACGTGGTCCGCCTGCGGCGGGCCTGGCGGGCGGCCCCGCGGCCGGTGACGAGCACCAGGCCCGCCGCCCACCGGTCGGCGGCCCTCCTGCGAAAGGGCGGCCCAGCCCTTCCGCGCCGCCCACCGCTCCTCGGAGGCCTTGTGTTGTGCATCTGTGAGCCCGGCTGCGGCTGCGACCACTAGCCCTCACGAGGTCCGCCGCGCCGCCGTCGGGGCCCGCTCGGTGTCGGATCGGCGGCCGCCGTCGCGCCGCTCTGGCCGAGGCCTGCGCGGACCTCGACGATCGGCCCTGTGCGCGTTCGGCGATCGTGCGACCGTCGTTGCTACACGTTCGCCGCGATCCGGGCGTGGAGCCCCCGGCGGCCCATCCGCGGTACCGCGTCCCGGCTGCCGAAGATCGGTTCCGGTGCGCGCTTGACCGGAAGGCGCCGTGCCCGGGCGCTGGCCGTCAGGTGCGCTATCGCGTCCTGCTCAGCCGCCGCCCGGGTCGTGGTCTGCTCTCGCATCTCGCTTTGCCTCCTGTGATCGTTTCTGCTTCACGTGGCGGACTGGCCACCGGGTGCCCTCAACGGTGTGTGGTCGGTCCGTCGCCGCCTAGCAGCGCCGTCTTGATCGCCTCCAGCTGCTCGACGAACGGCGCTGGCGCGCCCTCTCCGAAGCTGCGGCAGGACGGCCGCTGCGGCGGGGGCTGCCGCCGCGCCGGCCGCGCCGGCCTGGGGGCGGGGGCCGTCGAGCCGACCAGCTCGCAGGCGCGGCGTTCGCCGACGGCAGACAGCGCGATCCACTGCTGTCGCTCATCCTTGGGGTTCTCGCGCACCCGTCGCTCGAGCCCCCCGGCGCGGCGGGCGGCCTCGCCCACCGGCTCGCGGCCGAGGATCCGCACCGCCTGCACCGCCTCGCGGATCCCGAGGGTGCGTCGGGCGGCCGCGATTTCGTCGCGGACTGTCCGGTCGACCGCCCGCAGCGTCAGGCGGGCGCGCCGCCCGCCGGCAGCCATCAGCGTCAGCAGCCGTTCGAGGCGCTCCCAGTCCTCGGCGCCGAGTGCCCGCTCGGCCTCCCCGGCCAGCGCCGCAGCGAACGGCAGCTGTCCAGCGATCGCCCGCTCGAGCACCCCGCGCTCGATCGCTAGCGCCGCGTCCAGCAGCTCGCCGTCCCCGACGCCTCGTTTCTGGAGGCCCCGCTTGCGCCGCCAGATCACCTCGGACACCGCGCCTGGGTCACTCGCAGTCGCCATGGTCGTGTCTTGCATCTGCGTCTCCTTTGCTGCTTTGCCTCCAGCGTCCCGTAGGGCCTCGGCGCCGCGGCGTCGAGGCCTTCCGGTAAGGAGGGCTGTCGTTGCTGCATCACGCGTGGTCGGGGCGTCCGCGGGCCGCCGTGGGCCGACCCCTCGGGCCGTGGCGGCCGCGCTGGCCTTTCGGATGGGCTGCCCGATCGGCGCCAGGCTCGCCTGGGTCCGCTCGGCAGCTAGCGGCTCGCCTTCGCGCCCGCTCACGGGTACACGCCGGACTCATGCAGTTCGTACGCCCGGTCCCAGCTCGGACCGAACGCGTCCGGCTCGACCGGGATCTCCTCAGGCAGCCCCACCAGCGCGGCGGCCCTGCGGGCCCGCAGCCCGGCCAGCGCGCGGTCGCCCTCGGCGAGGTGCGCGGCGGTAATCGCGCCGAGCGCGTTCCCAGTGGTGTTTGACATGGCCTGATCCGCCATGACTGCTCCCTTCCGGTCCCCTGTTTGGTGGAGGCCGCGCCCAGCCGGGGACCCGGTGCTGGGCAGGGCGAAAGGCGCGACGCGCCCCTGGCAACTCCTGTGGGTTGCCGGCGACGCAGCCGCGTCAAGTCGGAGCCGGGCGCCGCCCCGGGTGCCGTGGGCGACGCGAACCCCTGTGGGCTCGTCGGCGCGTGTGAGGGCTCCAGCTCCGGGCCGCGTGCACGACCGATGCACCCGCCGCTTCCGGTACTCAGTTCGCGTCAGGCACGTGCTCGAGCGCGCGTTCCGTCGCGGCCGCGTGCGTGGCACCGACGTCCCTGGCATTGCTTCGCCTTAGGTCAACTCGTCCAGCGCGCTGTATGGCGGCGCTGCTCCCAGCCGGAGGCCGCGATCGGCGGCTAGCACGTGAGGCCGCCGGTCGCGCGCTCGACCGCCGCGGCGGGATCGGCCGGACATCTCCGCCGCGCGCTGATGTGCCGGGCTGCCGCCCGGCCGACGACTTGTCGAGCGGCTTACTCGGGCCAACGGCGGCCCGAGCGCACCCAGCGAGTGAACAGCGGGTCGATCAGCCGCCAAGCGCCGTGCTGGTCCTCGGCCGCCTCGCCGTCGTCGGCCAGCCGACGCAGTGCCGAGGACGTGGCGCCTTTGCTGGTCCCATGGCGCTCTCGTGCCACCGACCCGAACGGTGGGTCGCCGGCGGCGAGCGCGCTGAGCGCCCGCCGCTGTGTCGAGGGCATGTGGTCCCAGCGCGCCCGGAAGCCTTCGCCGACCTCCTGGCCGACCGTCGCGAGCGCGGCCCGCCACGTGTCGCTGTCGGCCGTCTCGTGCTCCGGGGTGTGCGCCCACAGGTGGGCGGCCAGCTGCATCGCCCGCTGCGGATGACCCGCTGCCAACTTGAGGAGCTGCTCAAGCACCGCCGAACAGTCGCGGGAGCTTCGTTCGAACCGCCGGGCGATCTCATCCGCGAGCGCGTCCGCGGGCAGTGGCTTGAGCGCGAGCGGGGCAGCCTGGTCGAAGAACGGCCTGCGCCTATCACCGAACAGCTCGCGCATCATCCCGGGCTGTGATCCGGCGAAGATGTAGGCGACCAGGTCGCCGTGGTGTTGGATCTCCGAGCGGAACACCGCGTCGATCTGAGCGTCGGCGGCGAGCACGGCCTGGAACTCGTCGAACACCACCAGTACCTGCCGGCCGTGCTTCTGCGCCAGCCGATGCGGCGTTCGCAGCCGTTCCAGCAGCGCCCTGCCGTTGTCCACCGGCCCGGCCGGGTCCGCGCCAACCTCCACCGACGCCGGCCCCGCCGACACGCGCCCCACTGGGTGCAGCGTCTGCCGCACGCCGGCGAACCAGCTCCGTAGCCGGCCGTCCAGCGACTCGCCGTAGGCCAGGTCGATTCGGGTCGCCACGTCCGCCGGGCTCAGCACACCGTAGAAGTCGACGTAAACACCGACCAGCTTGCGCCTGCGACCGTCGCGTAGCACCCGCCGCAGCAGCGACGTCTTGCCGTAGCGACGCGGCGCCACCAACCGCGTGTTGCGGCCTGCAAGCGCCCGCTCGAGCAGCGTCTCGATCTCTTGATCGCGGTTCACGAGCTCGTCCGGCGAGATGGGCTCCTCATATCGGAACGGCGTGTCGCTCGGCAGCACCATGGTTCGGCCCGATAGTACCGTTTGGTCCTCTCGGCTAGTACCGACTGCTCGTTCATCCCTCCGCCAAGCCCCCCGGGTCTCACGCTCCTCGCGGGGCCGCAAGCGATCCGCGGCCACGCGGCTGAACCGGTTCGTGCCGGGTCCGCGCCACCACACCGGCCTGCGGCTTATTGACCTCGCCGAACACAGCGAAAGCGTCTCACTACTTCGCACTCTTCGCGGCCCTGCGCGTCTAGCGTGCCCGGCCGACGGCGGTGCTCGCACGGCAGACCGACCGTCGCGCACTGCGCCCAACTCAGACAGCCGAGGCGGGCAGGGCGCCGGCGCAAATCGAAACCGAACCCGACCCGCTCTGACGGAGGGCTAGGAGGCCGGGCGCAGAGACCTTCCGTCGCTTGATCCGCCCCCACGCGGGTCTCCTACATCAGTAGCGTGGGCTCGAAGGGGGGCTCCTGCGGTCCGTCGCGCTCCGGTGGTGGCGTCTGGGCGGCGCTCTGTTCCTTGAGCGAAATCAGGAGTTCAAGGAAACGGACGACCACCTCCCGATCGGCCTCAGACAGCCACGACCCGGCCTGCTCGGCAGGCGCGATCAGTGGTTTCACGTACCGGCGTGCCTGCTCGAGTCCCTCCGGGGTAGCGAAGAGCACGCGCACCCGGCGGTCGCTTGGGTGTCGTCTGCGGGCGACCAGGCCGGCGCTCTCGAGGCGTTCGGTGAGGGCGGTCATGCCTCCTGAGGTGAGGCCGAGGCGATCGGCGATCTCTCCCGCAGGGAGACCTGGCGCGGCCGCGATGTGCTCCAGGGCGAGCGCTTCGACGTGTTGGGTCCGCAGCTGTCGTGCCCGGGCCGCCCGCTGATAGTAAGCGGCCAGTTCGAGGCGGTGGACCAACCCATGCAGTGTGGGTGGCGAGGCCGATTGGTCGCTCCGAGCGTCCTGCGCGCGCCGGGGCGTCGCGTCGTCTCGATCGTTGGTAATCGGCTCCTTGCTCATTGGCCTATCTCCTCCAGCGCTCTCACCGTGAGCGCTAACCCGTGCTGCTCCCAGAGCTCTCGAGCGTCTGGCACGCGCCCACCGGCGCCCATGCTGCTTTGTCCGTCGTTGCGGCCGCCGGCCGATGGAGATCTCAAGGCTCGACCGTGCGACTGGACCGCCCCGACTGACCCCGTCGCCCCCCGGGGCCGGGGACCCGACATCGGCGAAGCGCCTCTGGAGCCACTCATCCTGTCATTGGATGTCTCACCCGGCCCCGGATGGTACAGCCACCACCTGCCCGCCACGATCCGTCCCGCCGGGCCGCGTTGCCGGCACCACCGCCCGTCCGGTCGCTCGTTTCTCCCGGTGGCTGGAACTCGTCGCAGCAGCTCCTTGGCGTGGCCGTCGATCGCTCCCCGGCGCAGCGTGCCGTTCGGGCGGGGTACGGCCCGCGGCGTGGGGGCGGCGCGAGCTAGGCGTGGTAGACGAGTCCGCATCGGCGGTTCAGAACGCATGTGGCTCGTAGTCGAGGCCGACCGGGTCGCCGTCTTGGCCGACGAACACGGTAATGCGGTCAAAACGCAGCGAGGGCGCGCTGACTGTCGGGTGGGCGGTTAGCCAGGCGAGCACTG
>Ga0187894_10004155_pt1 | contig 15723 bp, 17 predicted proteins | sample GBC1701081metaG_FD_136650 | JGI IMG/M metagenome (GOLD analysis project Ga0187894, IMG submission 136650) | White microbial mat communities from a lava cave in the Kipuka Kanohina Cave System on the Island of Hawaii, USA - GBC170108-1 metaG ... | reverse complement strand
TCTTCACATCCGCATGGCAGAACAACGTCCAGAAGCGCGTGACGCACTGGAAAGGACGATTTTCGGGGACGAATTCTTATTGAACCGGCCTCTCCTCCAGGCGATTCGCCATCTGGGTCCGCGACCAGCAGTGCTGCTGATTGACGAAATCGACCGGGCCGATGAGGAGTTCGAAGCCTTTCTGCTAGAGATCCTCTCGGACTTCCAAGTCACGGTGCCAGAAATCGGGACCTTTACGGCTCAGTATCCCCCCTACGTTATCCTCACTTCTAATCGCACGCGGGAGTTGGGTGATGCCCTCAAGCGGCGTTGCCTGTATCTGTGGATTGACTACCCATCCCCTGATACAGAGCGCGAGATCATCTTACGCCGGGTGCCGAGAATCAAAGAAGCACTGGCCGGGGCGGTCGCCGCAGTGATGCACACCCTTCGTCAGGTAGATTTTTACAAGCGGCCGGGAATTGCCGAGACTCTCGACTGGAGTCGTGCTTTGCTCGGACTTCAAGTGGGCGACCTCCAACCGGACATTCTTGAAGACACGATCGGGTGCATCCTCAAGTATCATGATGATATCGAGCGGCTCCGTTCGATCGGAGCGGAGAAGATCCTCACCGGTGAGATTGGTCAACCGCACGCCACCGAGCCCGATTAGACAGCGCTATGAGTCAAGGTCAAGAGCACGCCCAGACGCTCGCGACGCTGGAAGATTTACAACAGGTGATCTTCTCGCGCGCGCTGGAGTTATGCCGGTTGGCCAAAAAAGCGCAACTCAGCGTTACCCCAGGCCGCGTCATCGACGCTTTTCGCTCCCTGCGTTCTATCGACTGGCTGAACGAGGGCGATTTCCGTCTCGCCCTGCGGATCAACCTTGCCAACAGTCGCGAAGAAGAACAAATTTTTGACCGCATTTTCACCGCTTATTGGCGTGACACTCTAGCGAGTGAGAGTGAAGGCCCTCAGGTGAGGCTTCGCGCTGAAGTGCTCCGTGGCGAATTTGACCAAGGCTGGCAAGAGACCCACCAAGAGCTGCTAGGTCGGCCGCACAGCTTCAGCAGCGCCGAGCAAGTGCGAGCCCTAAATCTTATTGCTCGCTGGGACGAAGAGGCGTTGCCCATCGAGCCGATCGTGCGCGCACTGGCAAAACACCTTGCCACTCGCCCCAGTCGGCGTCTGCATCCAGCTTCCCAGGGCCGGCGAGTTGACCTGCGTCGCTCGCTGCGGCGGAACGCGCGCCATGGCATGGACATCATAGAGTTAGCGCGCGTGCAGCGTCGAGTGCGGAAGACACGAATTGTGATGCTCTGTGACGTGAGCGGTTCGATGGACGCCTTTAATCCTTTTCTTTTGCAGCTCATGTTCGGACTGCAGAAAGAGCTGAAGAACTCTCGCACCGTGGTCTTCAGTACAAGTGTGACAGAAGTTACCTCCCTCTTACGGCGGCGGTCGGTTCAGCAAACGCTGCGTGAGATCGGTGAGCGTGTGCTCCACTGGTCCGGGGGCACCGACATCGGCGGAGCGCTTGCGGCACTCAACCGCGGCGTGCTGCGCGAAGGTTCGGCGCGTTCGACGGTCGCCATTATCATCAGCGATGGCTACGATACCAGTAACGCCGCCGTGATCGAAAAAGAGATGCGTGCACTGCGGCGGCGAGTGCATACGGTGGTTTGGATCAATCCGATGTTCGGCAGTTATACGTTTAAGCCACGGGCGAGCGGGATGCGCGCCGCCCTTCCCTACATTGACCATTTTCTTCCTGCTTATAATGTTCAATCACTGCGTGTCCTAGTCCGGGAACTCGGCCAAGTGTAGCGCTCGGTCGAGTGTATTCTAGGCGCCGTTAGTAACGTAGGCGGGGTTGACCGGCGCAATCCTTGATAGCCAACGGCAGGCTGATGAGAGCGAATAGCGTTTGCACGAAAGAACTCCTTTCATTACCCTATTGGGATTATTCTTACGCGTCAGATAGGCCATTACCAGATACTATGGGCACTCACACGGACGAGGACACCGATGACAACACGAAACCAACGACTCCTTGCGTTCATCATTGTGACCTTGGCGGTCCTGGTCTATGCCTCCCCTTATTGGACTGTCCACCAGATGGAAAAAGCGGTGCGTAATCGCGATGCCGCAGCTCTTTCTCGTTACGTCGACTTCCCCGCCGTCAAAGAAAGCCTAAAAGCCGGTTTCTCAGCTCAGCTCAAGCAAAAAGTGGGAGGGGAAAAAGACAACAATCCGCTGGTCGCGTTGGGCATGGCGATGGTCGGCGCGGTGTTGAACCCCTTTATCGATATGCTGGTGTCGCCGGAAGGCCTGGCCACGATGCTGAGTGGTAACAAACCTGATCCGACTAATCCCCGGATCCCAGCCGACTCGGCCAATCAACACGCAGAGCCCAACGTGACCAGAGGCTATGAGTCGCTGAATCGTTTTGTTATCCAGGTCTCTCCCAAGGAGAAGCCAGATCAGAAAATCGACTTTGTCTTTCAGCGTGAAGGTCTCCTCTCGTGGAAATTGTCGACCGTGAGATTTCCGGATTCGTGATCCTCGCTGGCCGTCTTCTCCTCAAGCCGGCGCCGGTTCACTGTCTTCATCACGCCGGCCTTCTCCCTGGCAGGCCACTTTTCTCTGCTCTTCGTTTAGGTTACAGACACCTGTCGTATGCAGAATGTTATCGAAATCAAAAATGCCACGGTCTATCGCGGACAAACTCGGGTCTTCAAGCATTTCTCGCTCGTCGTCCCCCAAGGAGTCCATACCGCTATTCTTGGCCCCAATGGAGCCGGCAAATCGACGCTGCTGAAGCTGTTATCGCGCGAGTTGTACCCCGTGCACGGCGCAGACAGCTACATTCGGATTCTGGGGCAGGAAAACTGGAATGTCTGGGAGTTGCGGTCGCACTTCGGTATGATCTCCCACGACCTCCAACAACAATATCTCGGCACCGCGCGAGGCGTGAACGTGATCCTGTCCGGCTATTACTCCAGTATCGACACAGCCTGGCACCATGCTTTTAGTCACCAGGACAAAGAGCGCGCCAATCAGATTATGGCCACACTCGGAGTGACCACGCTTAAAGACCGGATATTTGCGGAAATGTCCACCGGTGAACAACGTCGTTTCCTGCTTGGTCGTGCACTGATTAACGACCCCGATACCTTGGTGCTAGATGAGCCGACGAGCGGCCTCGATCTCAAGGCCTGTTTCCAGTATCTCGCGATTATTCGCAGTCTGATCCGCGAGGGCAGGACCATCATCCTGGTCACTCACCACATTCATGAAATCCCGCCGGAGGTAGCACGCGTGGTGCTGTTGAAGGACGGGGCTATCCTTGCGGACGGCGAGAAGCGTGAGATCCTTACTGACCGGAATCTCAGTACGCTGTTCGATACGCCAATTATACTGCTGCAGGCCAACGGCTTTTATCAGGCGACGCCAGGAACAGAGTAATCCCTGCAGCTTGCGGAGGAACAACTATGGACCAGCGACCACACGCCGTAGCGACCGTACAGATTAATAATGAACGAGTGACCGTAACGGAGTGGCGGTTTGCACCGGGAGCACAGACCGGGTGGCACCGCCATAACTTTGACTATGTAGTAGTGCCACAAACCTCAGGAAAGCTCATGCTCGAAGCCAAAGAAGGGACCAGCACCGCTGATCTCTCCGTGGGCAAGCCTTACTTTAGGCAGGTGGGCGTTGAACATAATGTGATTAATGCCAATGACTATGAGTTTGCATTTATTGAGATCGAGATAAAACCGTATCATCACCAGTCAATACCTTTCCGGCAATAGTTCGACGACGATTAACCTCGCCAACGTTGCCCACACCGGCACGGCCCAGGTCTGGCACTTGACGGCGACGGACGCGATTGCTCGCCTAGTTGATATCAACTTCTACCCGAATCAGAGGTGGCTTGCCTCTAAGAGTATGTTCTCTTACGATCACCTGTAAGTCGGTTTTAGTCAAGAATAGAACGAGTTGTATAATTATGAACATCGCCGAAGAAATTCAGAAGCTCCAAGCTCTGCGCGACAGCGGAGCCATAACCGAGGAAGAGTTCACCAGAGCGAAGACTTTGATACTGAACAGAGCCCAGGCGGATCAAGCCCAGCCGAGTATCGCGAGAAGGATTCCAACCAGTCCGTTAGCCTTGCAGAAACTGTCGCGCTCCAGCCGAGATCGGTGGATAGGCGGTGTGTGCGGCGGCTTAGGCGAACACACGGAAGTGCCTTCGTGGGCGTGGCGTGTCGCGTTCTGTGCTGGCACTTTTTTCTACGGTGTTGGACTGATTTTGTATGTTCTGCTGTGGGTTTTCATGCCGCCTGAAGAGAACCTCCCTGTTCCGAGCCCGTAACCTACTGAAGGCTATCTGTCCTTCATAAGCACTTTTCCCCGGCAGTGAGTTTGCCAATCTCACCGATGCGAGGGTTGCCGCCTCCTAGCTGCTTTTAGCAGAAAACCCCTCCTCTCTCCCTCGTCTCATCGTGCAGAAAGTGCTAAGTCAGAATCGGTCTCAATAATTTCGCTCATGAGGAGGGAACTATGCGTAATGTGACCGAAGCCAATCTCACCGATGCGGTGCTCGCCGAAGTGGCAGGTGCGCCGGATGCGCGTTTGAAACAGGTGATGACCAGCTTGATCCGGCATCTGCACACGTTCATTCGCGAGGTCGAGCTGACCGAGGCCGAGTGGTTTGCCGGTATCCAATTCCTCACTGCCACGGGGCAGAAGTGTGATGAGAAGCGACAGGAATTCATCTTACTGTCTGACACCCTAGGAGCTTCAATGCTGGTGGACGCCATCAACCATCGCGCGCCGGCCAGAGCGACCGAATCGACCGTGTTCGGGCCGTTTTACCGACCGGGCGCCCCGGAGTTGCCCAATGGTGCGAACCTCGTCGCCGACTTGCCCGGTGATCCCACGCTCTTTTCTGGACGGGTACTGACGGTCGATGGCACTCCGATTCCTGGGGCCCTGATCGACACCTGGCAAGCAGATGCGGAAGGGTTCTACGATGTCCAGCGCCCTACCCTCAACGCCATGCGCTTACGGGGGAAGTTTCACACCGATGTACAGGGACGATTTTGGTTCTGGACAGTCAAGCCGACAGAATACCCGGTCCCGACCGACGGTCCGGTCGGACAAATGCTGCTCAAACTCGGTCGGCATCCCTACCGGCCGGCCCATATCCACACCATCGTCTCTGCTCCCGGATATGAGCCGGTCACTACCCATGTGTTTGTCGAGGGCGACCCCTATCTTGATTCAGATGCGGTATTTGGCGTGAAAGAGTCTCTCGTCGTGGACTTTGTTCGCCACCAACCGGGCACCGCCCCCGACGGGACAAAAATGGACCGCCCGTATTTCACCGTAAATTATGATTTCGGCTTGAAGGCCGCAGCGTAAGTATCCAGAGAATACCATCAACATTTTGTTCTACTCACCAGGAGGTAGCAACGTGGCCAATGTTCAACCAACGCTCACACTCGGCGCGATCTTCTACGAAGGATTTGAACTGCTCGATGTGTATGGCCCGCTCGAGATGTTCGGCAATGTCGGACCTGAGTTGCGTGTTATTACGGTGGCGCAGCAGGCCGGAGAGGTGGCATCGGCACAAGGACCGAAAACCGCTGCGCAGTATGGATTTAAGGATTGTCCCCCCCTCGACCTCATCCTCTTGCCCGGTGGAATCGGCACTCTGGCAGAGTTGCAGAACGAAGCGATGTTAGCATTCTTACGTCAGCGTTCGGCAATGGCGCAGGTTACCATGTCCGTCTGTTCGGGATCGGCGATTTTAGCCAAGGCGGGATTGTTGGATGGACGGCGCGCCACGTGTAACAAGCAGTTTTTTCGCCTGCTCACCAGTGAGAGCCAGAAAGTCACCTGGATAGAGCAAGCGCGGTGGGTTGAAGATGGTAATCTCGTGACCTCCTCGGGTGTCTCAGCAGGAATGGATATGGCGCTGGCGGTGATTGCCCGTCTCTATGGGCAAGAGCGAGCTGAGACCATCGCTGCGCTCACAGAGTATGAGTGGCATCGCGATCCAGCCTGGGATCCGTTCGTCAAATATCTTAACCACGGTGACCTCAGCCAGATTCCGCCCCCTGCCGCGGCTCACTGAGCATTGGCACGGGAAGGAGATGCACTTGCTGCACCTCCCATTGGCACGTATGAAACGACCGGAAATGCTCGATCTGCAAAGCAGCTACAATCGCATCGCTCAGGCTTACGTCGAGCATCTCTTCCACGAGTTGGAGCACAAACCACTTGATCGTGCGTTGCTGAATCGGTTCGCTGAACAGGTCCGAGGGCTAGGACCCGTATGTGATATGGGATGTGGCCCCGGACATATTGCCCAGTATTTGCACGGCCGTGGGGTAGACGTCTGCGGGGTTGATCTTTCGCCGGGTATGGTTGAGCAAGCCCGACGCTTGAACCCGGCAATTCCCTTCACCCAAGGCGACATGTTGTCGTTGAACGCTGCCGATGAGTCATGGGGCGGGATTGTCGCCTTTTACTCGCTTATTCACCTCCCACGGTCTACGGTGGTACTCGCCTTGCGCGAATTGAAACGAGTACTCCGATCAGAGGGGGTGCTCTTCCTCGCTTTTCACATTGGTCAAGAGACCCTCCACCGCGATGAACTCTGGGGAGAAGAGGTTTCTCTCGATTTCCTCCTCTTCCAGCCAGATGAAATGAAAGACTATCTCACGTCAGCGGGCTTCGAGATTGAAGATGTTATTGAACGACCGCCTTACGCGGAGGTCGAATACCAGAGTTCGCGGGCCTATATCTTTGCTCGGAAACCCAAGTCACAAAGCAGGTGAGCATCGTAACTTCCATTGAACAAGGATGGTCTCATGTCAGATGCTGGCACGATCACTGACGTCAAAGCTTATCCTACGTCCTTTCCGTTAGCCGCCGAAAATACGGTCAGGCTGGGCATCGGGCGAGCAGTGAAGCGCGACGCTGTGGTAGTCAAAGTCACGACCTCAACGGGCCTGGTCGGCTATGGTGAGTCCCATCACGGGCGCGCACTGGGAGCGGTCGCTCACCTGGTGAATACGACCCTGCGCCAACTGATCTGCGGGATGGATGCTCTCGATGTCGTCGGCATTTGGGGACGGATATATAAAATGCAGCTTGCCAGTCATGGAATGGGTGCCGGCACCGCCATTGCCATGAGTGGCATCGATATGGCGCTGTGGGATATTCGCGGCAAAGCTGTGGGCTGGCCATTGTATCGCCTGCTCGGTGGTGCCTCGCGTCCAATTCCTGCCTATGCGGGTGGCGTATCACTTGGCTATCAGGAACCGAATCAGTTGATCGAGGAAGCGCAAGCGTTAATCGCAGTTGGCTATAAGGCGGTGAAACTCCGAGTAGGAGACACACCGGCGCGAGATCTGGAACGGGTGACTGCCGTTCGCAAAGCGTTCGGCGACGATTTGGTTATCCTGGTTGACGCCAACACCGGCTACTCGCTCGCCGATGTCCGGAAGGTAATGCCCGCGTTTGCGGCTCAGCATGTCAGCTGGTTAGAAGAGCCCTTTGCGGCGCATGATTATCGGAGCTATGCCACCGCGGCAACCCTTGGCCATTTGCCGCTTGCTGCCGGCGAGAACCACTACACACGTTTTGAGTTCTCACGGCTTATCGAAGAAGGCAGTGTCCAGATTCTTCAACCCGACCTGTCAAAAACCGGAGGTATTACTGAAGCGTTACGCGTCGCCGCCCTCGCCTCGGCCTGGAAACTCCCGATTCACCCTCACACCTCGATGACTGGTCTCAATATGGCCGCAACCATCCATTTCCTGGCCGCGATTGAGAACGGTGGCTATTTCGAAGCTGACGTCTCGAAGCACAATCTGTTTCGCGACGAACTGGTGAGCACGCCATATACCTTGGATACGGATGGTTGCGTGCGCCCGCTGGAACGGCCGGGAATCGGAGTCGAGGTCAACGAAGCGTTTCTCCACGAACACCCAGTGATAGAAGGACCAGGGTATGTTTGATAGCGAGGTCTGGATTACGTACTCGCCTGCTCGATGATCTCTACAACATTAAGCAGCTGCACTTTCTCGTCTACGCCTTTTGCTTTCAGACCATCAGTGAGCATGGTCGTGCAGAAGGGGCAGGACACCGCCACGACGTCAGGATTAGTCTCCAACGCTTGCGCGACTCGGAGATGATTCACTCGCTGATCGCGCGGCTCTTCCATCCACATCCACCCGCCCCCTGCTCCACAACACATGGCCGTGTTTTTGCTCCGCTGCATTTCCTGCAATTGCGCGCCCGGGACTTGGCTCAAGACCTCGCGTGGGCTTTCATAAATGCCATTGTAGCGACCATAGTAACAGGAATCGTGATAGGTGATGCGCTGCGACGCCCCCTCCTTGAGTGTGAGCTTGCCGGCTTTGAGTAAATGGGTAAGCAGATCGGCGGCGTGGACCACTTCGTAGTTGCCGCCAAACTGAGGGTATTCATTCTTGATGGTGTTAAAACAGTGAGGACAATTCACAATGATCTTCTTTACCGAATATTGACTGAACATCTCAACCGCGGTCTGAGCCATGCTCTGATAGAGATATTCATTGCCCAAACGCCGCGCGGTTTCTCCGTTACATGGCTCTTCTCGACCGAGGACCGCAAAGCTGACTCCCGCTTTCTGCATAAGTTTGGCGAACGCTGCGGTGGTTTTTTTGTTGCGATCATCAAATGCGCCGGCGCAGCCGACAAAATAGAGGTACTCGGCTGTGGGATTCTCAGAGAAGAGCGGAATCTCTATCCCCTGGGCCCAGTCCATCCGTTTGTCGGCGCTGAGGCCCCAGGGATTACTCTGGGTCTCCATCCCCTTAAAAGTACGGGTGAGTTCGGCAGGAAAGCGCGCCTCTTCTTGCACAAGGTGACGGCGCATATCGACAATCTTATCGACGTACTCAATCATCACTGGGCAGGCTTCCTCACAAGCGCGACAGGTAGTGCACGACCACAGCACGTCATCGTGGATCAGCCGCTCGCCGACGATGTTTTCTCCGACTTCGCCATCTTTTTTCACTAGTCGTTTGTCGATCATCTCTCCTTGACGCTCATAGAGATAATCACGCAGGTCGAGCAGGAGTTGGCGAGGAGCGAGCGGCTTGCCGCTCGCCGTAGCCGGACATTGCGACGCACAGCGCCCGCATTCCGTACAGCTATACATGTCGAGCAGTTGCTTCCAATTGAATTGATCAATATGCGAGGTGCCGAACGTCTCGGCATTTTCCAGGTCCATCTTGTCCAACGCGCCAGTCGGTTCCAGCTTGCGGAAGAACACGTTGGGAATAGCGGTGATGATATGAAAGTGTTTCGACAGTGGTAAGAGATTCAAGAAGGTTAAGATGATAAGGTTATGCACCCACCAGGCCGCATTACTGATACTTTGCGCTCCAGCCGAACCAAGCGGTGAAAGCAGCCCGCCAACAAACGCACTGACCGGCTGCCAGGGCCGTTCGGCTTCTACTACAGGGTTCCCTGCAGAAGCTACGAGACGACCCCCATCATAGAGCAAGCCGCTGATCATGATGGTCGCAATAAAAGCAAGAATGATCAAAGCTTCCCAATGAGACTGACCGGCGAGGCGGGCCTCAGCCGGACGGAAACCAAAGAGCCGAATCGGGTGAGAAACTAGCCAACGATAGAAGGCCAAGAGAATCGCGGCGAGCACAGCGACCTCCATTAGATCGCGTACAAACATAAAAGGGCCGCCCAGCAAATGAGGCGAGAAACCTGGAACGAAGAAATGATCGGAAAAGGCCCGTCCGAACATCGTCACGACCTGGATACCGAGGATGACAAAGCCCCAGAAAATGACGGCGTGCATCCAACCAGCGGGCTGTTCACCCACAACAAATTTCTTTTGGCCAAAGGCATACACTAGCACCGCATTGATACGTTCGCCGATCCGGTCAAAACGGGCGACCGGTTTGGCCGCTAGGAGAAGTCGAAAGCGGCCATACAAGGTATGGGCAAAAATGCCCAAAGCGATCAGAACAATAAGAATGAAAACAGCAAGCGACATTCTATCCTTCTCTCTTATTTCTCCTCGTCAACTACGATAAAGAGTCAAGCTGACGCGAAAACACACGACAGGATGATCCCCCGCTCTAGTATGCTTGTCAACGGCAGGTATCTTTTACTAATGGCAAGGGGTCAAGCAATTCTTGAGTCTGGATCTCCTCGAACGCTATTGTCAAAGAACAGACCAGGCCGACAGCCCAGTTGCGTCAACCTGCCTATTAGTTACACTGACATCCCTGAGATGAAAAGCAACCTGCCCACAAAACTCACGGCTCTGATTCGAGGTCACGCAGCTCCGGCTGATCAGGAAGAGTTGATAGAAACTGAGTTGAGCGTTCACATTTTCACGGTGTCGGCGAATCTCGTCGGCGTCTGCCTGGCGGTTATCGGCATCTTCCGTGCCATCGACAAACTGACGAGCTTCGATAGCTTCGCTGATGACCTACTCACCCTCGACGCGCTCGCCTTTCTGTTGTCAAGTCTTCTCGCGTATCTCTCCCTACGGGCGAGGATTCGTACTCGTCGTCGCCGGCTTGAGCGCTTGGCAGATGTGGCGTTTTTAGCTGGACTTGCTTTGATGGTTGCGATCTGTGGCATAGTCGCTTACGAGTTAATGTAATTATGATTGCTCGCGATCTCTCTCGGACGCCTGTGCCATTTACCGCGTCCGTAGACATGAGCGCGGCCAATACGATAGGGTAAGATTTACGAGCAGATCCTAGGGAACGCTGTGGAACGACACTCGACTCATAAAAGTGACAAGTGGTTTGTTCACAGGGCAACTTGCACGGTCGTGACCATTCTCATTGCCACCCTCACCTGTCTGTTGACGAATGGCCCTACTATGGGTGCATTTTCTAGTCGGCCGGCAGGATCACAGTCTGTCCAGCTCCCGACGACTGCATCAGTGTTCCCCGTTTTTCAATCCACTACAGACCTGGCACAAGGCAGGTTTCTGGTCGCGAGTCGCGAGCTAGGAGACCCGAATTTCTCCGAGACAGTTATTCTGCTGCTGAGCTATAACCAAGACGGCGCTCTCGGCGTGGTGATCAATCGCCCAACCGAGGTACCCCTTTCTTCGCTGTTGCCAGAAGCCAAGGGACTGAAGGGGCGTAAAGATTTTGTCTATCTCGGGGGTCCGGTAGCAAGAACCAACGTCCTGCTTCTCGTGCAATCGCAGAGTCAACCGAAAGACTCCCAGCATGTAATTGGCGATCTCTATTTGATCGCCAATCAAACAACATTGAAGCAAATCATCGACAAAACCAGGGCAAAGACAAAAGTACGAGCGTATGTCGGTTATGCTGGATGGTCGGCAGGTCAGCTCGACATGGAGGTCGAACGGGGCGGCTGGCATATCGTCCCGGCTGATAGCGCCATTATTTTCGACAAAGCCGCTAAAGACGTTTGGCCAGCACTGATTGGCCGCGGTGAGGCGCAGTGGGTCCGCCGTCTCCAGCCCGATTCTTGGCTTTTCTTGGTTTTGGGTACGCCTTCTTTCAATTTGGGCTCGCTTCCGTAGGAAAGACCCATTATCATACGTGAGCATGACCCGCGAAGAGACCTCTGGCCAACCCCTCGTTCGTCGTTCTCCAGGTCTAACCTGGTGGGGACTCCAGAAAGGGCCGGGAGACACCGATCCCTTCACGACCCCGTATGCCGACGGAGCAACTGGCGGCAGCCCTGTGCGCATTCGCTGCCCACGCTGCCGTTGGCACCCACGCCGAGAAGATCGGTGGTCTTGCACCTGCGGGCACGTATGGAACACTTTCGCCACGGGTGGCGTGTGTCCACGTTGCGAGAAAGCGTGGGATCGCACCCAGTGTCTCCGCTGTCACCAATGGTCCCTGCACGATGCCTGGTACGTCTGGGAGGAGAATACCGAGGACAAACGCTGATGGTTGTGCCTATCTCAGCTAGTGAATTGTCCCTAACGGAAATCCCCCTTTGACAAAGCCGGTCCTGAGTCCTTCGACTCCGCTCAGGATAAACTTGTCGAAGGAGAGGACAGCGTGGTTCGTTTTAGCTCACTCCAGGCTCTGCGCCGGGGGATGTACGACAGCTGACGTCAGGAATTTGGCTTACTTTTCGAAAGGAGTACTCTTTGTGACAAAAGTATCGCGCTTCATCCTTCTCCTTCTTGTCCTCATGCCTGCCAGTGCGCTAGCCCAGTTTGAGGGTATCATTGAGATGAAGATGACGACCAAAGACGGATCGGGAACCGGCAAGACCTATGTAGCAAAGGTTGGCAGCCGGAGTGAAATCGCCTTCCAGAGCCCCAAACTCCAACCGCTTACATCAGGCCCTTTCCGCATGATTACGATTCAGAAGTTCAATGAGCCAGATCTCGTATATCACCTGAATGACGAACGCAAGACCTATTCGATCATCAACCTTAAGCAAGCGCACGAGCAGGCCGGGAAATTGTCGGAGGAGACGTACACGGTAAAACGAATCGGTTCGGACACCATTGTCGGCTATACTTGCGAGAAAGCGCTGTTGACCTCACAGGGCGGCCGGGAAACCGAGATCTGCGTTAGCAAAGATATTTCCGGTATGAGTGCCTGGCTGGCAATGATGGAGCGTGCGGCCATGGCCAAGGGCGGAAGATTCAAAGCCCTGAAGGAGGCTGAACTTGAGGGTCTCCCGGTGAGAATGATTACCCACGGGAAAGAAGGGACGCCGGTGGTAACCATAGAGGTGGTGCGCGCCGAGCGGCAATCACTGTCACCTGCCCTCTTCGAGGTCCCTTCTGATTACAAGAAAGAGGCGGCGGGGATGAGTTTCTTGACATCCGAGATGCAACAAAAAGTGAGAGAAGCGATGGAGAAAATCAGGCCCGAGCAGCGGAAAATGCTTGAGCAGTTGATGAAGTAGCTGATAGGGAAATGCGAGTGGCGGCTTCGCGTCATTCTTTCCTTGTCGCAGACACGGTCGAGGAATTCTTATGGAGCTTCACACGGCGCGCCTTTTTCTCCGGCCTTATCAACAGACTGATATCGACACCCTGCATCGCTTATGGACTGATCCGGGCGTGCGTCGGTATCTCTGGGACGATCAGATCATTCCCCCGCAACTGGCAGCAGAGGTCGTCGAGAATAGCCTCAGGGAGTGGGCCACGCATGGGCTTGGCCAGTGGGTGATTTGCCTACCAGAGAATGATGAGGTGATGGGCTTCTGTGGCTTTCGTGGGAGTGAGGCTGATACGCCACCCGAGTTGCTCTATGGCCTCTCTCCCACGCGTTGGGGGCAAGGCCTTGCGACCGAAGCCGCGCGCACGGTGCTTACTTATGCCTTCAACCTATTAGGGGTCGCGCAAGTGTGGGCGGCGACTGACCCGCCCAACGTTGCTTCGATACGGGTTATGGAACGTTTAGGGATGCAGTTCGACCGTCGCGGGCCATTAAATGGTCTCGATACTGTCTTTTACACTCTTTCCCGAGCACAATTTGACGAGAGCAGTCTTTTTTCAAATCCTTCCGTGCTTTGTGCCATCCCCTCTTGGCAAAGGAAGACGTAGAGGGGGTTTTGGCGATGAAAAGCCTTGAGAACCTCAGTCCATTGCAAAGGAGTACGTCATGGGCACACTCGATGGTAAAGTTGCGGTAATCACTGGCGGTGCAAGCGGCATCGGCGCGGCAACTGTACGACTGTTTGTCAGAGAAGGATCGAAAGTCGTCATTGCTGACATTCTTGATGAGCAAGGGAAAAAGCTGGCCGCTGAGCTGGAAGGCGCGGCGGTGTATCAGCATACTGACGTCAGCCAGGAATCAGAGATTAAAGCGGCGCTTGATCTGGCCGTGACCCGTTTTGGCCGTCTCGACTGTTTGTTTAATAACGCTGGTCTCGGTGGCATTAGTGGCATGATCGAAGAAACTGACACTGCGCAGTTCGACGCCACCATGGCCGTGCTGTTCCGGGCAGTCGTGCTTGGTATTAAGCACGTCGCTCCGATTATGAAGCGTCAGGGTTCAGGCAGTATCATTAGCACTGCCAGTGTCGCGGGCTTACGCGCCGGCTTCGGCCCACACGTCTATAGCGCGGCGAAAGCCGCAGTCATTCATCTGACCAAGTCAGTCGCGATGGAACTCGGCGAGAGCGGCGTGCGGGTAAACTGCATTTGCCCCGGCGCGATTGTCACGCCGATTTTTGGCCGCCACTTCGGACTTTCGGAAAAGGAGATTGCCGACAAGACGCCGCTGCTCAATCAAGCCTTCTCGATCGTGCAGCCGATTCGCCGCGCTGGGCAGCCAGAAGATATCGCCCGGGCGGCCCTTTGGCTGGCGAGCGATGCTTCGAGTTTCGTCTCGGGGCACGAACTGGTTGTTGACGGCGCACTCTCTAATGGTCGTGGCTGGAGTGAGGCACAGGCAGGAACGGAGCTGATGCGTGCCGCGCTCGCAGCGAAGTAGCGGCAAATTATAGTACAAGGCGAGCGCGAAAATCCCCGTGCGCTCCGCGCTTTCCCTTTTTGATAAAGGGGGAATAAAGGGAGATTTTGCTCGTAGACAACTCTCGGAGCATTCCTGAGCTACGCCGCATTTTCGGCGGGCGGCGCGAAATATGCCCCCATGCGCAGCAGGAGCCGCAGATCACCTTCGACTTTGAGCCGGCCGTTGATATAGGCAAGTCCAAAGGGATACGCCCCGGCAACGATGTTCATGTAGTCCGCCGCTGCGGCAGCAACCGTCACATCTGGTGTGGGTGTGACCCCCTCCTCAACCTTGCACTCGCCATTGCGAATCGTCACTACGAACTGCCCTCCACCCTCCCCGCTGAGATTAAACTGATAAACGACATTCGCTTCCTTGGCGGCTTCTTGGTTGAGGCTAAAGGGCATCGCCTCAAAAATTGGTCTGACACTGACGGCTTCGCTCACGAAACAATCCTCCACTTACATTCACTAGTAGGTCTATTTTTGTCCTCATGGGTAAATCCTCCAACCTTCCTTAAGGATGTCAGCCAGATGAATGGTCGAAGAAAACCCTGCGGTTTGATAGCGACGACGATCCATACCTTTTCCTTCCTTGTCACTCTGTTACGGATTGCCGTACTTCTTATCAATGAACTTGCGAATCTCGTCTGGCGGGGTCCCAGTCATAAACAGTGCGTGCGCATCCAGCGCCTCGTTCACGCAGTGGCTTCAGCCAGCGCCGTGATCATCAACAAAACAGTCGAGCAAATTACGATGCCCGTGTGACTTGTCGCAGCCACAGTAGCAGGCAAGGCCAGCCAAGACATCGGGGATTTCATTCGCCGCTTTGTACGCCTCGCGCACCCGGCCTTGGAACTGATCCGCAGGCAACGGCGTCGGGAGAATCGAGGATTGGACTGCCGGGGCGGGTTTCGTTCCTGCGGGTGGGCCAGCTTTCTTGGGCGCTTCTGCCCAGAGCACGGTTGCTAAGCCTAGCACCCAGACAATGACATGCGGAAGGATTTTTCTCATCAGTACATGTTCCTCTCTTGCCAGCGAGCATAGCACAAGACAAGTCACTCCCCCAGTCACTCTGCTGCTCTTAGTTCAGCGAAGAGGAGGAGCAACCTCTATCTCGGTCCGCACGCATAGAGATGCGATGGTCACAAGGTCCGACCTTCAGGAAGCAGGCGCGGCGTGTTCAACACCACCCGACGAGAACGGACCGCCTGGAACTTCGTTTCCGG
>Ga0187894_10004154_pt1 | contig 15725 bp, 12 predicted proteins | sample GBC1701081metaG_FD_136650 | JGI IMG/M metagenome (GOLD analysis project Ga0187894, IMG submission 136650) | White microbial mat communities from a lava cave in the Kipuka Kanohina Cave System on the Island of Hawaii, USA - GBC170108-1 metaG ... | reverse complement strand
GAGTCTGGCGATGCGCTCCCGTTCGGTCTCTCCCTCTCGCGGCAGGCGTGTCGTCAACAATTCGTAAGCCTGACGCGCAAGGCCCTCGATCTCCGCTCGAGGCGGCAGCGGGTAACTCTCTAGTGAGTCCTTCGATATCACCCACAAATGGCTGCGTTCTTTGCCGAGCATGTACTGCAAGAGAATCGTTTGATGGTCGAGCTGTTGTTGCGCCTCCGTCAGGGTTATCGGTTGAAGTTGAGTCAACTCCGCGTAGCGCGGGCTGGCGGCGCGGATTTGCGCCAGCGTCTGTTCCAGCTCGGTTTGAATCTGGCGAATGTCGCTTTCGCTGGCCGCGACAATCTCCGGCCGCGGCTTTTCTTCCGCGCTCAGGATCTCGAGATGGCGATTGGCTTTCCCGGCAAGCCGCACTCGCAACTGTCGCTCCTGAGCGAGCAGCTCCGGAGAGACGCCTCGCCTGATGTCGGCGCGCGCTTCACCAAGCATTTCGAGCAGCGACCGGGCGCGTGAACGTTCAGCCGCTTGCCAGGCGATTTGATCGAGCCCCGCGCCGGGATTCTGCCGGCGCATCTGCATGAGCAGATCGACATAGAATTCGAAGAAATCCTGCCTGGCGGCGAAGATCGTCACCCGCAGGTCATGGCTGGAGACTTTCGTGCGCAGGTTTTCGATCAGCTTGATCGCCGATTCGATGCGGGCGCGAGATTGGGACAGGTTATTTTGACTATGTTCGAGCCGGGCAAGGCGAAACAACGTCCCCGCTTCGGCCTCGTAATCGCGCAGATGGCGATAAATATCGATCGCGCCCAGGAAGTTTTCCCGCGCCTCATCCGGCCGTTCGGCGACGAGCAAATCGCCCATCTGGTTGAGCGCGCCGGCTTCGACCCAGCGGTGATTCGTGGAGCGCGCCAGGGAAAGGGCTTGCCGGTAGAAGGTCATCGCCGCCTCATGACGTTCGGAGAAAGCGTGAACGAAGGCGATGTTCAGAAGCGTCATCGCCTCTTCGCGTTTCTGCCCGATCCTGCGTCGTATGCTCAACGCTTCATCGAAGCGCTGGAGAGCCGGTTTTTCGTCCCGCTGCATGGCATAGACTTCACCGATATCGTTCAGCGTTGACGCGATTTCGTCATCCTGTTCAAAATCGCGCGCCAGCTTCAACGCCTGGTTGTAATACGCCAGCGCCTGCTCATAATCGCCGGCGCCCGCATAAATCAGGCCGATGTTGTTCAGCGGCCAGGCCTCAGCCTTGCGGTCCTCGGCGGTTCGCCAAAGCTCCAGCGCGCGCAGGTAGTGTCGCAACGCTTCATCGCGCTCGCCAACGAAACTGTGAGCGACGCCAATGTTCATCAGCGTTCTGGCTTCGCCGTTGCGGTCGACTATCGCGCGCCAAAGTGGCCATGCCCGTTGATAACAATCCCACGCCGATTGCAGCTCGCCCTGGAAGTTGTAAACCACGCCGAGGTTGTTCACCGTACGGGCCTCGCCGTAAATGTCATCAGCCTTGCGCCAGAGAACGATGGCTTGCTGATACCAATCGGCGGCCTGCCCGGGCTTTCCCTGACGGGAATTGCTGAGACCCAGTTGAGTCATTGCCAAAGCCTGCCCGCTCTCGTCGCCGATCTCGCGGTAAATAGCCAAAGTCTCAAGATATTTTTCAATCGCGAGCTTCCAGTCCTTCTCCTGTTGCCGCTGCCAGGCTTGAGAGAAGACGGATTGGGCTTCAACCAGTCTGCGATCTCGTGATGTGGCCGGCCGCAAGGCGACAATCTCAACGGTGTACTTGCCGGGTTCCGCTTTGGCGGAGGCCGAGCGGATTTCCAAGCGGTAAAGCCCTGAAGACGGCGTGACGAAGTGAAGCGGTTTAGGCCCATACATCAAATTGGGCCGATCACCGCTTGCCAATATTTCGTTTTGAGGCGAATGGAGTTTAACCGTCAGGTCTGCGCCTTTTTGTACGACACGCAAATAAAGATAGTCGTCTGCGGATAATGAGATGTCGTAGCTGTGGCTTTCTTCGGCGCGCAGTTCCCGCTCGATGCGTTCGCCTATTTTCACTTGTACAGGATGAGAGATGCCGCACGGGGCGATGGAAGATTTGTGACCGGCGGCTCGACCGCCGGATGGCGGCGCGCTCAGGACCAAAACGATGCCGCAAATGACACCGGGGAATAGGTGGGAAAGCAACCGCAGAACTGCTAGCTTCAGGTACATAAGCGACAGGGGGACTGTTCTGAATTGCAGAAGGACGGCGATTCCGGCTACTCAAACCTATTCCTGGATTTCGAGCGCCGATTCGTGGTCAGAATCCTTTTCCGCATTCTAGTTGTTTTGGGTGGCGCTCAACCTATTTGTCGTCAGCGATATACCCGATTGCCTGCTCCAAAGTCAACTCTTGGGTCCTTCATACACGGTCGCCTGCGGCTTGATGTCCTGACGATTAACTTACTCCATCGCCTTCTTCGCCTTCGGCCGCATATTCGCCGCCAGCGTCTTCTTACGCATCCTGATCGATTGCGGTGTGACTTCGACCAGTTCGTCGTCGGCGATATATTCAATCGCTTGTTCCAGCGTCAGATCGCGCACCGGAACCAGGCGCAGCGCTTCGTCGGCGGTCGAGGCGCGCATGTTGGTCAGCTTCTTTTCGCGGACGATGTTCACGTCCAGATCAACGGCGCGGGAGTTTTCGCCAACGATCATTCCTTCGTAAACCGCGGTTTGAGGTTTGACGAAAATCTCGCCACGCTCCTGCAGGTTGTAGATCGAGTAGCCTGTCGCGTCGCCCGGGCGGTCGGCGACCAGGCTGCCTGAGCCACGCCCATCCAGTTCGCCCTGCCATATACCCCAGCGCAGGAACAACGTGTTGAGCAATCCGGTGCCTTTCGTTTCGGTCAGGAACTCATTGCGGAATCCGATCAATCCGCGCGACGGGATTTCAAACTCCATCCGCACGCGGCCGTGGCCGTGGTTGATCATCTTGGCCATTGTGCCTTTGCGCCGGCCCATCGCTTCGGTGACCACGCCGATGAACTGGTCGGGCACATCGATCACCGCCAGCTCGATGGGTTCGTGAGTTTCTCCGTCAAGTTTGCGTGTGACGACTTGCGGGCGGGCGACATTCAGTTCGAATCCTTCGCGGCGCATCTGCTCGATCAATATCGCGAGCTGCAATTCGCCCCGGCCCGAGACTTTGAAGCTGTCCGGCGAATCGGTGTCTTCGACGCGGATCGCCACGTTGCCCAGCAGCTCCTTATCCAGCCGCGCGCGAATCTGGCGTGAAGTGACGAACTTTCCTTCCTTGCCCGCGAAGGGCGAATTATTGACGCCGAAGATCATCGAGATCGTGGGCTCATCGACTCTGATGCGGGGCAGCGGGCGCGGCTCCGTCGCCGAGGTCACGGTGTCGCCGATGTTGATGCCTTCGATGCCTGCGAGCGCGATGATTTCCCCCGCGGACGCCGTCTCGATCGAAGCCTGTTTCAATCCCTCGAACGCGTATAACTGCGTGATCTTTGTCTTCTGCAATTGGCCATCAATGCCCACGACCGCGATCTGATCGCCGACCGTGACCGCTCCGTTGAAAATTCGGCCAATGGCCAGGCGGCCCACATATTCGTTGTAATCGAGATTGGCGACCAGCATCTGCAACGGTGTGTCTTCGGCGCCGCGTGGTGGTGGGATGGTTCGGACGATCTCTTCAAACAGCGGCTGCAAATCCCGGCTTTCGTGATCGAGTTCGTGTTTGGCGACCCCGTCGCGCGAGATGGCGTACAGGATCGGGAATTCGATCTGCGCATCGTCGGCGTCGAGGTCAATGAACAGATCGTAAACTTCGTCGACCACTTCCAGCGTGCGTTCGTCCTGGCGGTCAATCTTGTTGATGACGACGATGGGTTTGAGTTTTAGTTCAAGGGCTTTCGACAGCACGTACCGCGTTTGCGGCAGCGGCCCTTCCGAAGCGTCAACCAGCAGCAATACGCCGTCAACCATTGTCAGCACACGTTCGACCTCGCCTCCGAAATCGGAGTGGCCGGGCGTGTCCAGAATGTTGATTTTGTAATCGCGGTAATGCACCGAAGTGTTTTTGGCCATGATCGTGATGCCGCGTTCGCGTTCCAGGTCCATCGAATCCATGACCCGTTCGACAACGCGTTCGTTGGCGCGGAACAATCCCGATTGTTTCAGCATCGCGTCAACCAGAGTGGTCTTGCCGTGGTCAACGTGCGCGATGATGGCGATGTTGCGAATGTTGTCTCGTGTGGTTGTTGATGAGTTCATATAAGTTTTTGATGATAGCCGAGCGCTTAACCGGTAAACGCAATGCTATCAATTGACCGGAACTTTGTCACATCACTCGAGTCAGTACCGCGAGCGGTGCTGACTGAAAACGAATTTCATTCAAATTTTATCTCCCTCTGGCCTATTGATTGACTGACTCTGGTTCGATTCGTATTTTGGTTTTGATTGGTTTTGAAATGAAGTAATGACGCGCGTATCGAATCTCATCGCTGATCAAAGGGGGTCAAAATGAGCAAAAACAAGAAAAATGAAAAGAAGAAGAACAAAAATGGCAAGAATGGGCACAACGGACATAACGGCAATGGCAATGAGCTAATAGACCGGTTGAACCGCGCGCTGTCGCTGGAATACGCCGCGACGATCCAGTATCTGCAACAACAATGCGCGGTGATCGGGCAGGATCGCCAGCAATTCTCCCCGTTCTTCGCCGCGTCGAGCAGTGAATCGCACCTGCATGCGCAAAACCTGGGCAACAAGATCGCCGCGCTCGGAGGTGTGCCGACCATCGAACCTGCCGAAATCCGCCAGGGGGAAGGCCTCGCGGAGATGCTTCGATATGATTTGGACATGGAGCGCGAGGCGCTGGCCGCTTACGTCAAAGCGTGGGAATTGGCTCAGGGCAACCACCCACTGGTTTTCTGGTTGGAAGAGATCATCAGTGAGGAGCAATTGCATGTGGACGAGTTGGAAAAGCTCAACGCCGCGTATTCCTGAGGGGACGGAGGGACGGAGGGACGGAGAGACGGAGGGACGGAGAGACGGAGAGACGGAGAGATGGAGCATTCATTGGCCTCTCTGTCCCTCTGTCCCTCTGTCTCTCCGTCTCTCCGTCTCTCCGTCCCTCCGTCTGAGTTGAAGTTGCGATTGAATATCGCCTACCGGATAATGAGGCAGTCAATTCAAATTTAAATCGCAGGAGGAAAAATGGCCGAAGTTATCAAATGCGCGCGCTGTAGCCAAAAACTGCCGGGTCTGGAAAAACCGCCTTTTAACAACGCGCTCGGCAAGAAGGTTCACGAGCAGATTTGCCAGGGTTGCTGGAAAGGCTGGCTGATGACCCAGAACCAACTAATCAACCATTACGGTTTGAGCACGATCAATCCGGAGCATCAGCAGTTTCTGATCGACAATCTGGAGTCGTTTCTGTTCGGCCAGGGGTTAAAAACGCAGATTGACACTTCGCTGGAAGGGACGATTACACATTGATCCTGATCGCGCAAACACGCTGCCGGCTTGTCCGCTTCCGCTCCGACGCCTTCGTTGACAATCTCGGAGGCGCCGTAATATCTTTTCGCGCGGTTTCGAATAAGCTGTTGTCAGGTATCGGTTATGAAAAGAGATAAGTTTGTGGGCATCGCGCCCGATGATGACAACGACATCAGAATCATCGAGGACCTTTCATCCGCGCGCGGGTTTGGCGCCGATTCGGGCGATTTGTGGGGTGAATTGCGTTCGTTGCTGCGCGATGTGCTCTTCGCCGGCGTGATCGCCGTCCTGATCGTGGTTTTTGTCGTACAGCCGGTGCGCGTAGAAGGCCAGAGCATGATGCCCAAGTTGCACGATCAGGATCGCATCTTCGTCAACAAGTTCATCTACCCATTGCGCGAATGGATCGGAGACAAAGAGCCTATCAAACGCGGCGACATAGTCGTCCTGCTCTTCCCGGACGATCCGTCAAAGTCTTACATCAAACGCGTGGTCGGTTTGCCCAACGAAGAGATCAATGTCGAGAACGGCAAGCTTTATGTCAACGGCGTGCTGATTGACGAGCCGTATCTTGATTCCGAGTATCTTTCGTCGGATTCAATGCCCGGATCGGTTCACGTCAAGGATCATCATTATTTCGTGATGGGAGACAACCGGCGCAACAGCAGTGATAGCCGTTACTGGGGACTGGTTCCCGAAAAATACATCTACGGCAAAGCCATCTTCCGCTATTACCCGTTCACGCCACTCGAGCGAGTCGGCAAGATCGAATAGCGGAGTTATTGACATCATTACCAAACGGGCCAAACCGTTCGATCAGGCCGTTCGATGATCAAAGCCAATTGGACTCACAGCAGCGCGGCGGCAATAAGCTGTCCGCGCTTTGTTATGTGAAGTTTCGTCGCCTATGCTCGCCAATCTTCGTTTACTGTTCGGGCTGCTGTGGCAGCCGATAACCGCCATCCAGCGCTTGCGCGAGCGTTCGCCGGTAGCGTTCGCCGTCTCCGTCGCGTGGTTAATGACCTTTCTTTACCTGGTCATCTCGTCAATCCTGGCCGGTTATGCGCAGGACGGCCGATTGAACGAGGATTCTCTGACCGGCGGCGTAGTTGGGCCAGGCTTCCGGATGCTTTCGGGAATGTTGACGAGCGCGGCGATGACGGCGGTGATGGTCGTGCTGTTCGTCGCGGTCGTCTATGTGCCCTTCGCGATCCTGATCGCCAACTTGTTTGAGCGGCGCGCCAGCTTTTCGCTGGTGATTCGCGAAGAGTACGCGCCCGTCGTCTCCTGCACGCTTCTCTCGCTGGCGGCCGCTCTGTTGGTGACGCTGGCGCCAGCGCTTCTGATCGGATGGCAGAGCGCGAGGCTGAGGAGCGACGTGATCATCGGCTACCTGGTGCTGCTGGCTGTAATGCCGCTGCCGATCTTCGCGGCGCTGATGACGATCACGATCGGAACTTCATTTCGCGCCGGATGGGCGGCGGCGGCGGTGACGACTTTGATTTCGTTTCTTTCACTGCTGGGCATTCCTTTTCTGATGCAGGTGGCGACATTCGTTTGCGCATCGCCGTTCCTGCTGCTACTGCTGCTGTTTTTGTTGCGAGACAGGATTGACGAGTTCATTGGCGCAACGCGCTCTCGGCAGTCCTTTAAACAGAATCTGGAGGCGGCGACACTCAACCCGGCGGACGCTTCGGCGCATTACCAACTGGGATTGATCTATCAGAAGCGCGGCGAGATGGACGCGGCGGCCGGTTCGTTCGGGCGCGCGGTGGAGATTGATCCGGGAGAGGTCGATGCGCATTACCAACTCGGGCGTATCGCGCGTCAGCAGGGACGCCTGAACGAGGCGGTTCAACATTTCGAACGGGTCGTGCAGTTGGAATCATCGCACAGCCAGCATGAAATCTGGCGCGAAACCGGTCTGGTCTATTATGACGCAGGGCAATACCCGGACGCGCTCCAGATGTTAGATAAATTTTTGGACAAACGCCCATCCGACGCGGAAGCGCGTTACTGGCGTGGCATGACGCTCAACAAACTGGGACGCGAAAACGAAGCGGTTCAGGAGATGCAAAACTGCGTGGAGTCGGTGCGGACCGCTCCGGCTTACAAATATCGCTTTGACCGGCGATGGATGGATCTGGCGCAGAGTTTTCTGAGAGATAGACGGTGAAGATTGCGGATTGCGGATTGCGGGTCAGTACCGCGAGCGGTAGCGAGCGTGACTTTGTATTGAGCCACGCTCGCTACCGCTCGCGGTACTGACCCGCAATCCGCAATCCTCGATCCTCGACTTACAACAATTCGGAGAAATAATGGCCAAAGAGGCAATTTTAGCGCTTGAAGACGGACGAACTTTTCGCGGGCTTGCGTGGGGCGCTCACGGCGAGCGGACGGGCGAAATCGTTTTCAACACCGCGATGACCGGTTATCAGGAGATCCTGACCGACCCTTCCTATGCCGGGCAGATCGTGACGATGACTTACCCGGAGATCGGCAATTACGGCGTGAATGTGGAAGACGTCGAATCCCGCCGCCCGTTCGCTGAAGGCTTCGTCGTGCGCGAGGTATCGCCAGTCAGCTCCAACTGGCGCGCCTCGATGTCGCTGGACGAATACCTGAAACGCCACGGCATCGTGGGAATTTCAGAGATTGACACGCGCGCCCTGGTTCGCCACATCCGCGAGAAAGGCGCGATGCGCGCCTGTATCTCCTCGGTCGATTTGAACGACCAGAGCGTGATCGCGAAGGCGAAGAACGCGCCCGAAATGCTGGGGCGCAACCTGGTTGACGAAGTGACCTGCGGCGACGCTTACCGATGGGCGGACATCAAGGAAGACCAGAAGACGCTCGATCCGGTCGGGGATTTCCGCCGCGATACACCAAGCCTGCTGCTGCCCGGTGAAGAGCCGTTCCGCGTGGTGGCGTACGATTTCGGCGTCAAGTATTACATCCTGCGTTACCTGACGGCGGTCGGATGCGACGTGACTGTGACGCCCGCGCGCACCTCGGCTGATGACGTGATTTCAATGGCGCCGGACGGCATCTTCCTTTCAAACGGCCCTGGCGACCCGGCCGCCGTGCCCGAGATCGTCGGCGAAATCAAACGCCTGCTCGGCGCCGCGCCGGTCTTCGGCATCTGTCTAGGCCATCAACTGCTCGCCCGGGCGTTCGGCGGTGATACCTTTAAACTCAAATTCGGCCATCGCGGCGGCAATCAACCCGTCAAAAACATCGGCGCCGGCCGCATCGAAATCACCTCGCACAATCACGGCTTCGCGGTCGATCCCGACAGTTTGAACCGGGACGAGATCGAGTTGACGCATTTCAACCTCAACGACGGATGCCTGGAAGGAATGCGTCATAAGACTCTGCCCGTCTTTTCGGTGCAGTACCATCCCGAAGCCGGGCCGGGACCGCACGACGCGACCTATCTTTTCCATGAGTTCATCGCGCAGATGCGCGCGCATCGTGAGCAACTGAAAAGAATCATTCAGGTAAGATAAAAGCTCCGTGATGGCGCGGCACAGGGAGCGGTTGCGCAATGGCGTTAAGCTAGCCCCAGAGAACACAAAAAGCGCAAACGAGGAGACACAAAAAGCACAAACCAATCAGCGTTTCTTTGTGCTTTTTGTGTCTCCTCGTTTGCGCTTTTTGTGTTCTCTGGCAACATCGTCCTCTAACAAATGCCATTGCGCTATTCTTCCCCGTGCTGTGCCGATTATTGATCGTTTGGCGCCACCGACGCCCTCATAAAATCCACCATCCCGCTCACAAACTTCTCGCCGGCGCTTCCGAATAGGAAATGATCCCCGTCTTCGACAATGACCAGTCGTTTCGGATCACGCGCCAACTCGTATAGTTTGCGCCCCTGGTCCACCGGGATGACCGGATCGCTGGTTCCATGCGTGACCAGCACGGGACATTTCACGCCGGCTATTTTGCGCGCCGACTCGAAACGGATTTTGGCCAGGAAGTGCAACCGTCGCGGCAGCCACGGAAACGAAACCGCGCCCATATCGCTCGCCGAACTCAATCCCGATTCGACGACCAATGCCCCGCACTGCCGTCGCGACGCGACGTCAATCGCCACGGTCGAGCCGAGCGATTGACCATAAAGCACGAGCTTTTCAGCCTTCACCCTGCGCTCGCGCGTCAGGTGGTCGTAGGCGGCGTCGGTGTCGGCGTAAAGGCCATTTTCGTCCGTCAGACGGCCCTCGCTGCGCCCGTAGCCGCGGTAATCGAAGATCATCGTGTCGAAGCCGCGCTTCGCTAAATCCGCGGCGACCCAGGCGACATTGGACAAATTACCGCCGTTGCCGTGGCAGTAGAGCACCGTCGCAGTCGCGGGCTGTTCAATTGCGCGAAGAAACCAGCCATGCACGCGATCCCCGTTTGCGACCTTCATCCACACCTCTTCGCCGTTCGCGGGCAGCGTCCAATCAGGCCCCGGAACGTAAGGCGTCGGATGATAGGTCGCCATGAATTCAAGCTGCCGCAGTGTGAAGAAGAGAACCACGGCGATAACCGGCAGATAGATGATCATGCGAACCCAACCGGGGAGACGGAAGAAACGGGTTGATCTTGGAGGGGTGTCGTTCATACTTCAATGAACGCCGGATTATAGTCAGTTGTTTCGGATCAGATCAATCGCCGCGTAAATACCCATCTTCGAGACGGAGAATTCCGTCGCGGTCTCGTCGTTGACGAAATCTTCCAGCTCGACGCGGCCGAAGCCGAAAGCATTGGCTTCGCCCTTGCCGTAATTGCCGCGCAATCGCACACGCAAACCGTCGGCTTCGCGGCCGCTGTAATTCAACAGGTGCAATCGCGCGCGCGCGCCATCGCCGGTCAGCCGGCAGATCACCATCTCGGTTCCGTAAACGCGCAGGCTGCGGTTTTCATCGCCGAGCCGCTGGCGAATCTTTTGCGCGAACCCGCTCGGATCGGCCGCGTCCGTTCTCGGATATTCTTTTGAGCCGAGTTTGATGTTGACGCGGAATTGAGGCGCGGGAGCGGAGGCGATTTTGAAAAGCAGGTTGCGGCGTGTGAGCAGGTTCATTACCTCGCCCATCTCCGGTGATCCGTCGTCAATGACCCCGATGTCGGCGATTTCCGGATAATTTCCGCCGGGCAGGTTTTTGATGAAAGCGATCATCGCGCCCGCCTCCGGCAAATCAGCCGGATCGATCTTCAAAAGCGCGTCGGCCTTGTATACGAAGGCTTCAGCCAACGCCATTGCGGCCTTGCCCTGCGGCAGATCGTAGTAAAACTTGCCCGCGGGATCGCGGACGAATCGCCACCCGTTCGCGTCAATCCACGGGCGTTGCGTCGCCGAAGCCACGTTGGCCCGTCTGGCGATTCGCGGCGTGAGCAGTTTTTCGCGGCGGTCGAACTCGGCCTGACTTACCGCGACGACCTTGAATCCGGCCTTCCGCCACGCCACGGCTTTGTTTGGCGCCGTGGCGATTTGTTCAATGCCCGCCTGCTTCAACGACTCCGCAGTCTCGATCCCGCCGGCCCAGTAGATCAAAGCCAATCTCTGCGTAACCTCGGCGTTTCTCTGCGTCTCCGCGGTAAATAAGAAGTCCGTGCAGAGAACGATCAACGCAAACGCGCAAGCTATAGCGCCCAGCCTCATGCCTCGATCTCCTTCACCTCAATCTCCCTGATGTCATGAACGCCCAGCCCTAACCTCCCGGCGTATTCGACGTGTCCCGGTTCACGGATGATGATGTTGACGTTCGGGTCTTTGTCGCGGTTGCCGCCATTGTTGAAATCCAGCGTCTTCTCGTCACGGTTCCAGATCGAGATCGCCCCTCGGCGCTTCCGCTCGTCGTCGATGATGTCCAGCAGCAGACGGTCAATCGCCACCGGGTCGGTTCCGAACATGATCGTTCGCGGAAAGAAGACATATTTCAGCGTCGGCGCGAACGGCCCGGCGTGCCACACGCCGCGCAATCCGTCCATAATTTGCAACACAGTCCTCGACCGCAGCGGTTCGACCGCGGCCAACGCGCCGACGAACGAGAGCGTGTGTGAAACGCCTTTGTAATGGGTGCGCGCCACGTTCGAGAAGCTGCCGTACGCGATGTTCTTCAAGCAACCGGTGACGCCCGTCGCGCCGTGATCTTTCATGTTCGGAATGTTGATGATCTTGGTCAGTTTTTGAGAGATCAGCTTGATCATATTCGACCGCGTGTCGTCCTCGCCGAAAAAGTCGGCCTCGACGTAAACCTTCGGGTCGTAACTTTGATTGTTATTCCGCGCGTTCGCGCGTTCAGCCGCGAAGATGTTGACTCCTTCGGGCACGTGCGGCGCGTAATTGACCTGATCGAGTTGGTTCTGAAACCGCTCGTAGATGTAAATCTGTTGGGGCTTCACACCGACCGCCATCAGGTTGCGAATGGTTTCAGCCACAATCTCGTGCGACGATACGACCCACGGACGCCCGCCGGCGTTGACCTTGATGCCGACCACGTCGTCGGGCGTGAAAAACCGCCGCCACGAATCAATCGTCTTCTCCTCGCCGGTCAACGCGCGCATCCCACGCTCCATCATATCGCGCACCGCCTCGCCGTCGATCTTCAATCCGTCTTCGCTCAGACATTTCGCCGATTTGACGGAGACAACTTTGCCGGGATAAGGCCCGGGCATTCCGGGCGTGGCGGCGGGTTTATGCGGAGTGACGACCTTATATTTCGGACCGTCTTTGGATTCATTCGCATGAATTGTCGGAGCCGACGCGGTCGCGGCAAGGAGTTGCACGAAGGTTCTGCGTTTCATAAGAGTTTCCCACGAACGACTGTGCGCCGTCCGCAGACCGCGAGATCAGAAGGAGGAGGATTTTCCATTTGAGATTTGAGATTGCCGGAGAAATCGCTCAATTTTCACCGGATATTACCGACCAAAAGTTAACCGAGCGATGCATCGCCGAATCAGTACCGCGAGCGGTAGCGAGCGTGGCTCGCACAGAGAGCTATTTACGGGAGCCACGCTCGCTACCGCTCGCGGTACTGATTCGGCAAATCTCAAATCTCAAATGGAAAATCCTCCTCCTCATCAATTTCGTGATCTACCGGCGGCGCAAATTTTAGATGTAAGCGATTACGTCAATCTCAACCAACGAATTGCCGGGAATGCCTCCGGCGGCGGCGATCGTCGTGCGGACGGGAGGCTCTTCGCCGAAACGCCCGCGAAAGACTTCATTCATCGCCTGATAGTCTTTCAGGTCGTTCAGGTAGACATTGCATTTGAGCACCTTGTCCATCGAAGAGCCCGCGTTGACCAGTTCTTTCTCGACCTCGTCGAGCACATGTTTGGTGTGCGCTTTGATGTCTCCCTGGAAATGCGCGCCTTTTCCGGCGATGAAGAGCAGGTTGCCGTAAGAGACCGCGCCGTTAAAGAGCGGCGGCAATTCGCCGGGCTTCCTTTCAGGCTTCTTGCCGCCGCGATAGTGGACTTTCTTCTGCGGCGCGTCTTTTTGCGGCTCGGCGGATTTCGATTTGCCGGTCGCGGCTTTCGCGGCTGGAGCGGCGATGGCCGTCGCAGCCGCGGCTTTCAGGATTTTTCTGCGTTGTGAATTCATAGGGAGTTGTCCTTTGGTTGGGGTTGATAATTACACTGCTTGTGGGTTCAGCAATCCGGAGCGGTCGAGTATCTTCTCCGACCATGCGCCGGCTTGCTCGGCCACAGCGTTCCGCTTTTCGAGATCGTTCCAGATTTCCTGCCATTTGAATTGCCAGCGCGCCAACTGCCTTTGCAACTCGACCAACTCAATTTGAACCTGGAGGTCAGCGTCTTTTCCTGCCCACTCGACGAAGTGCTTGCTCTCTCTGATTATTCGCTTAGCAGCCTCGCCCAGCTCGGGCTGTGTCGCAATTGATCTGATGCGCGCAAGATTTGAGGCCAGATTGCCGAGTCGCACCGGCAAAGGATCACGCAGATAGCGCTCTTTGCGAGCATCGAGTTTTGCTCTATCGCTATTCATATTCACTCCTTCACCGCAACCAGCGAAATACGCGCCAACGCCGGACCGCCCTGCGAACGATCGGCGGCCGGGAACGGTTGCACCGTTGTTCGCGTCGGAGGCGAGCTTGAAAAGAACGTCGCGTAGGTTTCGTTCATCGTCTTGAACTCTCGGATGTCGTCGAGATAGACGTTCGTGGCGACGATGTGTGAAAAGTCCGCGCCGTGCGCAGCCAATCCCGCTTGCAGCTTCTTCATCACGGCTTGCGTTTGCGCCTGCACGGTCAGGTCATTTGCGCTCGCGCCGGTTTGCGCGGAGCAAAAGATCGTCGATCCATCAGCGGCGCAAAAACTCGCCGAACCGTTCGCTCGCTTAACGCCTTTACGCGCGGCGATGACTGAAATAGCGGCGCCGGCGCCGTCCGGCAATTCGTTCATCGGAATCATCGCCGACGCCGACGAGCCGTAATCGTTGCGAAAGACGATCTGGTCGTTTTTCAATTTCGCTTCGGCCAAAACCTTCTTCACACTCTCTTCGGCTTCGGCCTGAGACTTGCCGTAAACGGCGGAGAGATAGACGCGATCGCCGACCTCAACGGCGGAACTCGCCTGCCCCAGCGGGGTCAGGCTCTTCAGCGCGAGAACCTTTTTCATCTTCAAATCGCGCGCGGCGACGACGGTCATCTCGACCGTCGTATCGGTCGGCATCTTCGCCGTCCCGATGACAACGCGCGCGGGAGGGTTTTTCGGAAAATATTCGGCGTAGACGCGATCAACCTCGCCCAACCAGCTCATCTTTTCCAGGTAGAGCTGCATGTGAACGACATGCTCCATCGTCAGCCCCGCGGTTTCGACAATCGCCTTGACGTTCTCCAGGCACTGTCGCGTTTGCGCGGCCAGGCTTTCGGGCGCCACGCCGTCTTTGTCGCGCACGCCCTGGCCCGAAGCGTAAAGGTAATCGCCTACGAGCAAGCCGGGACTGTATGGGCCGACAGGTTTCGCGCCGTTCACGGGCACGACGATCTTTCGTTCGGAAGAGTAGGGAATTGTCATCGTCAATAAAATCAAACCGGCAGTGAAAATGGATTTGGGTATGGATTCGATCATGTCGGCGCGAATTATACGGAAGGCGCCCCGGTTCTTGAAAGGCGTGTTGGTCATACGAAGTCTTGACAGCGCCAGAACCGGAGAGTATTTTTCGGGCGTTTCAACAAAGCTGCGCTGATAACGGAAGACACCTTACAATCCGGACGATCGATTTCAACAGCAACATCACCGAGCGCTGTCGCTAGGCATCGTCATTATCACCAACCATGACCGTTACAACCGGAGGACCTGGCTTATGACTTTTTGCGTCGACAGGCAAGGCTGGCGGAAGTTGCGCCCGTACCTGCCTTTACTGTTTTCCATCGTGTTCTGTCTCAGCGCATTCAACGAGACTGCTTCGGCTCAAACAACTTCAACAACGATTCTGGGCGCCGTGGCCGATTCCACCGGCGCCGTGGTCGCCGGGGCGAAAGTCACGGCCACCAACACCAAAACCGGCGTGAAACGCGAATCCACTACATCCTCGACAGGGGATTTCAGTTTCCCGTTGCTCGACGTCGGCGTTTACGACGTGGCGGTCGAAGCGCATGGATTCAAACCGGAAGTCCGCCGCAACATCATTCTCGAAATCAACGAAAAAGTCCGCGCAGACTTTTCGCTGCAGATCGGCGCGACTACTGAAAAAGTCGAGATCACCGCCGAAACCGCCACGCTGCGCACCGATGACGCGACGCTGGGCCAGACCATCGAACAACGGCGGGTCGAAGAACTGCCGCTCAACAACCGCAACCTGGGCGCGTTGGCGATCCTGCAACCCGGCGTGCAATACGGCCCGCGCAGCGGAACCGATGGCCAGGGCTTCGGACAGCGGCAAGGCTCGCACGGCATCCCGATTCCGGGCATCGGCCTTTCGTTCGTCGCCAACGGCCAGCGCGAGACCAATCAGCACGCGACGCTCGACGGCGTGGTCGCCACGGAAGCGCGCGTCAACACGGTCCCGTTCAGCCCTTCGGTCGAAGCCGTGCAGGAGTTCAAAGTTCTGTCGGGCAGTTATTCGGCCGAGTACGGTTTCAACGCCGGGGCGCAGACGATCATCGTCACGAAATCGGGCGGCAACGATTGGCACGGCTCGGCGTTTGAATTCCTGCGCAATGACATCTTCGACGCCGAGAACTTTTTCCAGAACTATTTCAACGCGCCGGGCG
>Ga0187894_10004153_pt1 | contig 15726 bp, 17 predicted proteins | sample GBC1701081metaG_FD_136650 | JGI IMG/M metagenome (GOLD analysis project Ga0187894, IMG submission 136650) | White microbial mat communities from a lava cave in the Kipuka Kanohina Cave System on the Island of Hawaii, USA - GBC170108-1 metaG ... | reverse complement strand
CTAACGCGTAGCATTAGGATTTTTTTGAGACAGATTCTTTGTAACATGCTCGAAGTACAGTAGTTAAACACATGTTAAACTTTTCATTTTTCCATTCTTCAACTTTATTGCGTAATCCGGGATAATACAGGTTTTCCCACGTGTGAAACGCGGAGTGAGAAATATGAACTCAATGACCGGCTTCGGCCGTGGAACTTCTAGCGGCGACACGTTCGAAATCGCCGTCGATATCAAGACCGTAAACAACCGTTTTCTCGACGTTGTGCTCAAGCTGGGCAGCGAGCTTCAACCACTTGAGACGCCGATAAAAAAGATGATCAACTCGCGGCTTGCACGCGGACGCGTTGAGGTGGCGATTCAATACGACCGGACGCAGGAAGTTTCGTACGAATTAAATCGTCCGATAATTTCCGGCTACCTGCACGCTCTAAAAGAGATGCAATCCGAGTTCGACGTAACGGGCGAACCCGACATTAACGTGATCGCCCGGCTTCCAAATGTGCTCTCGACAAAAAAGGAGGACGTGAGCGAAGAATTTCTTCGTGGCGTGGAAGCCGCGACTGCTGCCGCCCTCAACGATCTGCAAACGATGCGCGGGGCCGAAGGCGAGATGCTGAAAAATGAATTGGCCGAACGTCTCGCCAATATCGAAACGCTTACGAAAAGGGTCGAATCCGAAGCCGGAAATATCAGTGACGAATACCGCGACCGTCTGACGAAACGTATCAACGAACTGCTCGCGAAAACTGGTTCGCAGATCGAATTGGATCAGGCACGGCTTGCCCAAGAGGTAGCGTATCTCGCCGACCGCTCGGATATTTCAGAAGAGATCGTCCGCCTGCGAACCCATATCGAACACTTCCGCACGATCGTTGACGAGGAAAAAGAAGTCGGCAAGCGGCTCGATTTTTTGACGCAGGAACTCAACCGCGAAGCAAACACGATCACGTCAAAAACCAACAACATAATCGTCAAGGAAAACGCGCTCCAGATAAAAAGCGAAATTGAGAAAATAAGGGAACAGGTTCAAAATGTTGAATGACTGGAGCCGCAAGCATCCTTGCTTGCGATGAGTGCGAAGCACGAAAAAGAGATTCGCGTCGAAGCGACGCTCAGGCAAGCAGGGATGCTTGCCGCTCCAGTCCGAAAGATGAAAGGCAATCTCATCATCATCAGTTCTCCCTCGGGCGGTGGCAAGGGCACGCTGATCAGGGAAGTGCTCGGTGCGGTGCCTGATGTCGGCTATTCGGTTTCGCTTACGACGCGTGCTCCGCGTTTCGGCGAAGAAGACGGCCGTCACTATCATTTCGTCACGAAGCATAAATTCGAGGAAGAGGTTTCGTTAGGCGGCTTTCTCGAATACGCCGAAGTGCACGGCCATCTATACGGCACGTCGCGCATCCAGATCGAACGCATTACAAACAGCGGCAGCGACGTTATCCTCGAGATCGACGTTAAGGGTGCATTGCAGGTTCTGGACAAGATACCAGAGGCGGTGAGCGTCTTCATAATGCCGCCGTCTTTCGAGGTTTTGAAGGCTCGTCTGACATCGCGTGCGACCGAGAATCTCGACGATTTGGCGCTTCGACTTCGCAACTCCTTCCTCGAAGTGATGCAAAACACGCGTTTCGGCTACATCATCATAAACGACGAAGTGCCCGTAGCCGCCCGCAAATTGGCCGCAATTATTCTTGCCGAAAGGCAGCGGAGAGATAGACAAATGGAGGCCGTTCAGGGTATTCTAGATAATTTCGAGCATTCGAAACCCTAGATATGGAGATTGCCCGCTATATGGCCGATGACGTCCGTGAAGAAGTTGAAGAAATCGAAGAAGAGATAATCGATCCGCCGACAATCGATTCGAAATACAGGATGATAATCCTCGCCGCTCAACGCAGCAAGCAGCTGCAGCGTGGGGCACTTTCGCGTACCGACATCGACACACGCAAGAACAAACCGACCCGCGTAGCGATGCGTGAGCTAGCCGAACGCCGCGTCAATTTCTCATTCACCGATGTCGAGGAAGAAGAACCGAAGAAAGCTTCCGCAAAGAAAAAGAAATCTGCATAACGTAAAATGCAAAATGTTCGGATTAAACGGTCCGAACATTTTGCATTTTTACATTTTGAGTTTTTAATTGTTGATCGCGTCTGCCACGTCTTCCACCGCGTTCGACACGTTTCGTTTTACCTTGCCCCAGCCTTCACGCACTTCGCCGCCTGCGTGTTCGGCCTCGCCTTCTGCTTCCATGTCTTCATTGTCGGTCGCCTCGCCGACCTTGTCTTTCACCGTTCCCTTCGCCTGTTCCCATTTCCCTTTCGCTTCGTCTTTGTTGAATATCGCCATTATCTCATCCCCCGCTTTTATAGATTCAGACATTCCTATTCTGCATCGTACGCGCACGAATATTCAGTCTGCTTTGATACAAACCCGTTCGCGTTCGTTCTAATCAAACAGGAGAAGGTGTTTGAAAGTGTTTCGATGTTTAAAGACTGGAGCGGCAGGCACCCAGACCGGAACGCAGGCTGCCAGCCTGCAATGAGTGCGAAGCACGAAAAGGTTTCGCGTCGAAGCGACGCTCATTGCAGGCAAGCTGCCTGCGTTCCAGTCTTATTGCAGCCTGCGTTCCAGTCATTGCAGGCAGGATGCCTGCGTTCCAGTCACAAGCCTTTGTAGTTCGGCCCGCCGCCGCCTTCGGGCGTGACCCAGTTGATGATCTGGTAAGGGTCGGCGATGTCGCAGGTTTTGCAGTGGACGCAGTTTGAGAAATTGACTTTGAGTTCCTTGCGTCCGTTCCTCTCTTCCATCTCGTAAACGGCAGCCGGACAGAAACGCTGGCACGGATTCGCATATTCCTCAGCACAACGCGTTGCACAAATTTCCGTATCGAGGACGTGCAGATGCGAAGGCTGGTCTTCGTTGTGTGCGACGCCGGCGTGATAAACGTCGGTGATCTTGTCGAACGTGAGCTGTTTGTCGAATGGAACCATGGAATACCGCTCTTCGTTTAGCCGACGGTCTTCGACCGTCGCATCGCGGTCAGAGACCGCTGGCTTAACGGGAGAGAGTTTTTGCATCCGCACGTATCCCGGCACATGATGCTCTTTTGGCATAAAGCCCCAGGCAAACCCGCGCGCGATGAATTGCAGCGCGGAATTTATCAGTGCAGACCAACGTCCTTTTTGGAACGACGCGTGAAAGTTTCGCACAGGATGCAGCTCGTCGTATATCCAGCTCCTGTTGAACTTTTCTTCGTAATGCCGCAGTTGTTTCGCGGAAGTGTCGTTATGCCCGAGAGCATCGACGATGGTTTCGGCGGCGAGCATTCCCGACTTCATCGCCGTGTGGATGCCCTTTATCCGCTGGCCGTTCAGGAACGACGCACTGTCACCCACGATCAAAACTCCATCTGCAAACAAACGAGGCATCGTCCAGTAGCCGCCCGCGTTTATCGATTTCGCACCGTATTTGATCATCTTGCCGCCCGTTAAAATTTCGGCGACCTTTGGATGCGTCTTAAATTTCTGAAACTCCGCGTGGGGGTCGATGAGCGGGTCTTCGTAATCCAAACCCGTCACGTAACCGATGCTGACGATGTTGTTTTTCAAACCGTAGATCCAGCCGCCGCCGTACGTCCGCGTGTCTGACGGAAAGCCGAGCGTGTGCACGACCTTGCCTTCGGGGAAATTGCCTTCGGGCAGTTCCCACAGCTCTTTTACGCCGAGCGAAAACACCTGCGGCTCCTTGTCTTCCATCAGGTTGAGGCGAGACATCAGCATCTTCGCCAGAGAGCCGCGTGAGCCTTCGCCAAGCACGGTAACTTTTGCAAGGATGTCAACGCCCGGCTCGAAGTTCGCTTTCGGTTTGCCTTCTCTGTCAATGCCCTTGTCGCCCGTGCGGATGCCGATCACGCGGTCGCCGCCAGAAACGCGATCGTCAGGGAGCGTGCTCACGTTACTCGGGGTTGCTCCTGCACGCTCGTTCACACTCACGTTTCCGCCCGTATCGTCGAATAAAATTTCGCTCGCCGGAGTTTCCGTAAAAATATTTATGCCGGCTTCCTCGCATTTTTCGCCGAGCCATTCACACACGTTGCTAAGGCTGATGATGTATTTGCCTTTATTCTTCAAAGGCGGCGGGATGATCGGTGCATTGATCGCACGGGCTTTTGTGAGATACCAAAAAGCATCTTCCGTTACGACCGAATCGATAGGACAGCCTTGATCCAAAAAATCGGGCATCAGATCGCGAATCGCCGTCGCGTCCATCACGGCTCCGCTTAGAATATGCGCGCCGACGAACGGACCTTTCTCGACGATACCGATCTCCAGCTCGCCGAGTTTTTCGCCCTGCTTCAAGCCTTTGTCGATGAGTTCGTCATGCTCGGCCGCCTTCTGCTTCAGCCACAAAGCACCCGCCAGATTCGCCGGCCCCGCCCCGACAAACACAACGTCCATCTCAATCTGCTCGCGTTCGGTCATAAACTATTAATGTAAAACGTAAAGTGTAAAATGGAAAATGGCGAAGAGGCGGAAATCTGTAAAGTGATTCACATCGTTAAGCGAGCGGTTTTTGACCGCGACAAGTTTCGACCAATCCGTAACGCGGTCGAAGACCGCTCGCTTAACGACGCAGTTATGAAACTCGTCGCGGTCAGAGACCGCTGGCTTAACTGTGCATTTATGTTCTTACCGCGCAAGATCGCTACCACAGTAGTTGTTTCTTTAATTCTGATGCTGTTTTTGATCTCGTGCACTACGCAAAACCAGATCACGCGACACTCCGAAATGCCGCAGAAGATCGTATGGGCGTGGGAGCGGCCGGAAGACTTGCGGTTCCTTGACCCGAAGGAATTCGGCGTGGCTTTTCTGGCGCAGACGTTGTTTTTAGAGCTAGAACGCGTCGATCAGAAGGCGAGGCGGCAGCCGCTTGAGGTTGCCGACGGAACGTACATGATCGCCGTGACGCGTATCGAGACGCTAAAGGAAACGAATCGGAGGCCCGCATATTCCGACGATCAGATCGATAAAGCAGTCGAGCTCATCACACGCACGCTAACCCTGCCGAACGTAAAAGGCATCCAGATTGATTTTGATGCAGCAGGTTCCGAGCGTGAGTTTTACAGAAAGATGATGGCTCGAACGCGGGCGATCTTGTCAGTGCCACCTGCGGTAGCGGGCGATATAACTCAGCCGCAAAACGATGCCAGCGAGGACGATCAGATCAACCACCCGCTACCGCAGGTGGCACTGACGATGACTTCCCTCGCTTCGTGGTGCATCGGCGATGCGTGGTTCAACGATTTTCCGGTCGAAGAAGCCGTGCCGATGGTCTTCGTCATGGGAGCCGACACGGAACGCGTCCGCAATTATTTACGCAACGGCAACGACTGGCACGAGCCGCTCTGTCGCGGCAGCTACGGCGTATCTGTTGACGAACCGAAGCTCGAAGGTTTGAAACCCAACCGAAGGATTTTCTATTTCAAGAATTCAGCCTGGACACGCTCCGATCTCGACCGCTTGTAAATTGATTCACATCGTTTAGCCGACGGTCTTCGACCGTCGCATCGCGGTCAAGTATTTGATTTAATTTAATCTAATTGTTCGAACTGCATGATGTAGCCTTCAAAGTCTTTCAATAGATTTTTATTCCGATTGAAACCGCGGTTGGTTATCAATTTCATTAAATCTCGTGCGGTGTTGATATCGTTCGGCGTCGCCTCTTTTATCAGATGTTGAAGATCGATTATGTCCTGCAAACGGTTGTTCGCATTGGCTGATAACACCTTCAACGCAATGAGTGACGGAATTGTGGCGACAAGCCCGTTAATAGCCGGAAATATCTCAGCTTCCTCAGCCGTTGCGACAATCTCGGGCTCGATACCCGAAGACGCAAACAATAAGTCAACAAGAATTATGGGTGGACCCGGAACGCTTAATCTAACCGTTGCAAGCCGATTCGCCGCGTCTTGCTCTATGACGCTCTCAACATGATAACCGGTGCGAGAAAGAGAAAGGACTATCTGTTTAGCTTCCGCATCGGACTGAACGGCGATTGCTATGTCCAGATCTTTGGTAAATCGTTCGATGGTTCGGATGGAAACCGCGACTCCGCCGATGATTGCAAACTTAGCCTTTAAACCCTGAAGGTTTCGGATAATGGTTGGATAGTGTGCTTCTAAGTGGTCGATACTCTTTAATGGATTATCTAAATCGCGAAGGATCGCCGACGCGACCGACAGCGTCGCCGAATGGAGCGCCGGGCCGGTCGGTGTACCATTTATCGACCTCTTCTCTTATCTCGTTTTGAGTGATTTCAGGTCGCTTTTTTATTAATTTATTTACAAACGCACGCTCAGCGAATTGCTGCATGTTCAGGATCAATTCGACCTGTGCTACATAGCTTTTCACAAGTTCTATTTTACCATATTTGGGTCGGTGAGATTTCTATTTCTACCTTCAAACTGCTGCTTTAGACTTTCGGTATAAGGTGCAGTTGCAACGCCTTTTTCGGTGATGATGGCGGTTACGAATTCGTTTGGCGTAACGTCGAAGGCGTAGTTTGAAACGGCGATGCCTTCCGGTGCAAGTTGGATGTCGCGGACGTGGGTTATTTCGCGCGTGTCGCGTTCTTCGATGGGGATTTCGTCTCCGGTCGGGCAGTTTAGATCGACAGTCGAGAGCGGAGCCGCGACGTAGAACGGAATGCCGTGCTGACGTGCGAGCACGGCGACCATGTAGGTGCCGATCTTGTTTGCCACATCGCCATTGGCCGCGATGCGGTCGCTGCCGACGACGACCGCCTGCACCTTTCCTTTTTTCATCATGTGACCGGACATGTTGTCGGTGATCAGCGTGACGGGGATGTCGTCCTTCTGCAGCTCCCACGCGGTGAGCCGTGCACCTTGCAGATAAGGCCGCGTCTCGTCGGCGATAACAGCGACATGCTTTCCGGCATCGACGGCTCCGCGGATGACGCCCAATGCCGTTCCCCAAACACCGCCTGTCGCCAAAGCTCCGGCGTTGCAATGCGTCAGCACCGTCGAATTGTCTTCCAGAAGCTCGCCGCCGAATTTTGCGATCAGCCGCTGCGATTCGATGTCTTCGTCGTGTATCGCCTTCGCTTCGGTTTTGAGAATCTCTTTTATCTCACCGACCGATTTGTTGTCGGCTTTGGCTTCCTGAAACCTTTTCTTCATCCGGTCGATCGCCCAAAAGAGATTCACCGCAGTCGGACGCGTTTTGCCTATCACTTCCGAAATGTACTCAATCTCATCCTCAAGATCGTCAACCGTCGTGCCGACAAACTGCTTAGCTCCCAACGCAACGCCATAAGCCGCCGATACGCCTATCGCCGGCGCCCCACGCACCACCATATCGCGAATGCCGTCCGCCACGTCCGTGTAGCTCCGCAGCATCAGCCACTTCTCCTCAGCAGGCAGCAGCCGCTGATCCAACATCGCCACACCTTCGTCGGTCCATTTAACGGGAATGATATCTAGTCTCATGGTTAAGTAAGCGGTCTGCAACCGCGTTCGATCCCAAACAAAAGGACGGTCATAGACCGTCCTCTAAACGATTCACGCGATTTTACCAATTTTGTTTCCGATCATAAAACATCTAACCATTTTCTAACACATTCTAATGTTTGATTAGAATTCATGTTCCGGAAACGAGCCCTTACTCACGTGCGGGCTACTGACACATGCGGGCTACTAACACATCCTAAGATTGCCGTTAGTTACCATTTCGTCTATATTCGTCTGATATTCTTTAACATGATGGCTGAAGCTAAACAAGGGGCGACACCACAGGCTCCCGACAATTTTAGAACGGATTTCGATTTCAAGCGTGAGCTGCCCGAAGCGTTAAAGGCTCTGGATGCGGTGTCGCGTAATTTTTACTGGTCATGGCAGCCGGAAGGGACGGCGTTGTTTCGCGAGCTCGACCCGACACTGTGGGAAAAGGTCGAGCAGAATCCGCGAATGCTGCTAAGACGCACGAGCGGCCTGCGGCTGTGGCAGAAGGCGGCGGATGCGAACTACGTCGAACGAGTCCGTCTCTTTGACGAGCAGTTTCGGAATTACCTGTCGGCTGCTTCGGTCGCTTCGACGATTCGGGCGGAAACGCGACCGTTAGGGAGCGTGGACACGCTGATCGGGGTCGCTCGTGCACGCTCGTTCACACTCGCGTCTCCGCCCGCGGCAGCGTCGGTAGCCTACTTCTGCGCCGAATATGGCATTCACAATTCCCTTCCGAATTATTCGGGCGGGCTTGGCATTCTGGCCGGCGATCATCTGAAATCGGCGAGCGACCTAAACGTGCCGCTAACCGCCATCGGGCTGCTCTATCGTTACGGATATTTTCGGCAGAACATCGGGCACGACGGCTGGCAGGAAGAACGCTACCACGACGTGTTCGACGACGTGCTTGCCGTGTCGCCGGTCAATGACGCGGAAGGAAACCGCATCACCGTTTCGGTGCATATTCGCGGACGCGAGGTTGCCGCCCAGGCATGGCTCGCCGAGGTCGGACGCATTAATCTTTATCTGCTCGACACAAATCTGGAGCAAAACAGCGAAGTTGACCGCCTGATCACCGGCCATCTTTACGGCGGCGACACCGAAACGCGTATAGTACAGGAGAAGGTGCTCGGCATCGGCGGCGTGCGTCTTCTGCGAAAGCTCGGCATCGACCCGACCGTATATCACCTGAACGAAGGCCACGCAGCTTTCTCGACGCTTGAATTGGCAAGCGAATTTCTCGCCGTTCATTCCGATAAAAACTTTGCCGACGCCGTGGAAGCCGTCCGTGCAAAGTGCGTATTCACAACACATACGCCCGTAGCGGCGGGTAACGACAATTTCGATCCGAAGACGCTGCGTGCGTGTTTTAGCGATGAATTTATAGGTTCGTTAAAGCTGAACGATAATGAGTTTCTCGCACTCGGACGTGCGGATCTTTCCGATGACGAATCGTTCTTCGGCATGACGCCGCTAGCCATTCGCATGTGCCGCTCGACAAACGGCGTGAGCGAAAAACACGGCGAGGTCACGCGCGATCTGTGGTTGAAAATGTTCACCGATCTGGCCGATCCCGGAGCCGTTCCGATCACGCACGTCACGAACGGCGTCCACGCCCCGACGTGGATCGGAACCGTGTTTCAGGAACTCTATCACAAAGAGATCGGTGCCAACTGGAGCGAGGTCGCGCGCGACGGCGGTCGCTGGTGGGAAGCGATCGAAAAAATTTCCGACGAGGAAATTTGGAACCGGCACTGCACGTTAAAAAGATTGATGATCGCATTCATACGCGAACGAACGCGAACGAAAGACGCCGGCGACGTCAGCACTATTCATGAGCACGAAGATACGAAAGGCCTATTTGCACACGATGTCCTGACCGTCGGTTTTGCCCGTCGCGTTGCGGCGTACAAGCGTTGGGATCTACTGTTTTCCGATTTGCCTCGTCTGCTGCGACTCGTGGACGACAGGGAACGGCCCGTGCAGTTTGTATTTGCCGGCAAGGCGCATCCGCAGGACCGCACGGCGAAGACGATCCTGCAAAAACTGATGAGCATCAACCACGACTCGAATTGGCAGCGGCGTGCCGTATTCCTCGAAGATTACGATCAGGAAGTGGCACGCTACCTGGTGCAGGGCGTCGATGTCTGGATGAACCTCCCGCGTCGCCCGCTCGAAGCCAGCGGAACCAGCGGAATGAAAGCCGCAATGAATGGCGTGCTAAATTTTTCGATTCTCGACGGCTGGTGGATCGAAGGCTTTAATACCAAAAATGGTTTTGCGATCGGCGACGATGCAGAAGCCCGCACGTCGGCAAGGGCGGAACACTCAGTTACGGACGACTCTGAAACCGATGCGGCCGACGCCGAATCGCTCTACAAAATCCTTGAGACGAAACTTATCCCAACGTTTTATAATAGAATCGGGACGGGACTGCCGAAGGAGTGGATCGCGATGATGAAAAACTCGATCGCGACGCTTACGCCGCGATTTTGCAGCGACCGGATGGTCCGCGATTATCTGAACGGCATCTATTCGGAGTAGTTAAAAAAAGCTATGCAAAACATCCCATTCAACACGGGCGTCATTCGCCCGGTCGAGGTCTATAAAGAGGCCTGGAATATCATCAAGAGCGATTACTGGATGGTGTTTGCCGTTGACATCGTGGGCTTTATTGTTGCCGGAGCCGTTCCGCTCGTGCTCGTCGGCCCGATGATGTGCGGCATTTATATGGTGCTGCTCGGCAAGATGAAAGGGCAGCCTGTCGATTTTCAGAAGCTGTTCAAAGGCTTCGATTTCTTTCTTCCGAGCCTTTTGCTCACGGTGATCATCATGCTTCCGTTTATCCTGTTGTTGATAATCTTTTATATACCGATCATCGCGATGACGTTTCTCGGCGGCCGAATGAGCGAATCGGAGTTTATAGCGTTTATCGTCGCCTTGGTCGTCGTCGAGCTGATCGTCGGATTGATAATGGTCTGCATGCATTCGCTTCTGCTGTTTGCGTATCCGTTGATGGCCGATAAAAAACTGCCGGCGACGGAATGCATAAAGCTCTCGGTCCGAGCCTGCTGGAGCAATATTGGCGGCGTTGTCGGAATGATGGGCGTGGGATTTCTCGTTTGCATTATCGGATATCTTATGCTTTGCATTGGGATTTATCTCGTAATGCCGCTGATCATGATGGCAACTGCGGTCGCCTATCGCAAGGTTTTTCCGGCGAATGGAAGTGACGGCAATTTCGTTCCGCCGGCACTTTTCGGCGAGCGTTAGAATGGCAAATTTTAAACCTCTCAAATCAGGTGAAACACTCGACACGCTGTTCGAAAAATCGTTCGAGAAACCTGTCGTTATTTTTAAGCACAGCCGTGCGTGCGGCATCAGCTCGCACGTGATGGAAATGGTCGATGAGGTAGGTTACGACGTGCATTTAGTCGTGGTACAGGACGACCGCGAGATTTCCAATAAGATCGCCGAGCGAACCGGCCACCGCCATCACTCGCCGCAGATCTTTGTCATCCGCGACGGGAAACCGATCTATCACGCAACGCACTACGCAATCGATGCCGCAGCGGTGGAAAAAGCCTTTAACGAGGATTGATTTGTTGCAGAAGCCCGCGCGTAAGCAAGGGCGATATCAGGTGCTGCCCGTTTCGCCCTTGCTTTCGCGCGGGCTTCCGCAAAAGTTTATGATCGAGCCTGTTCAAATAATTGAAGAAAGCGATTCGGAGATCTCGATCAAGTGGTCGGATGGTTCCGAATCTGTTTACACGGCTTCGGCACTGCGGCGTGCATGCCCGTGTGCGGGCTGTGTCGACGAGTGGACCGGAAAGAAAACATTGCAGGACGCGCAAGTGGCGGAAGATATTTCGTTCAAACACACATCGATAGTCGGGCGTTATGCATTGAATTTTCATTTCTCCGACGGGCACGATACCGGAATCTTCAGCTTTAAGTATTTGCAGGATTTGTCAGTACCACCTGCGGTAGCGGGTGGTTGAAGCAGGGTTCCCGGATCTCTCTGGTATTTCTCGATAACTTGAACACAAACCACCCGCTACCGCAGGTGGTACTGACTTGGTATCATTGACCAATGCATGAGCGAGATATTTTTGACGAGAGACAGGAGATAAAAAAGGCGAGCTATTCGTGCCCTTTTTGCCGCGAGCGTGGGGATTACGAGATTCGCTGGATGAAGCGGACGAAAAAGAGGCAAGGGCCGCGAAATCTGAACGAGCACGACCGCGCGCGTTTTGAGAAATCGCGCGACTATATGGTACGCATCGACGACCAGTTGATGTGCAAAAACATGCGCTGCCGCAAGCGGTTTGAGATTCCAAGCTCGCAGTCCGTCGTTTTCATTTAGCGAGCAGGTTACAGATTCGTGTTGCTGGGTGTAATTTTGTGATTACAAATTTTTCAAGAATGAACCACAAAATTACACCAAGCAACACGAAAAACTCGGAAAATCTTTAGCAATTGGGTCCTTACGTGTTATCCTAAGCCTACCCCTGAAGCAAAAAATAGGAGCCGTGTAGTATGAATGGCAAAGCTTTTAAACCGCAGGAAGTTTCGGATGAAGAAATCCGCGATCTGATGGACGACGAGATCGCGCACGTGCCGCAGGCGCCGAATGAGCTGGCAGAGCGGCTCGCGGAACATCACTCGTCGTCGCCCCGCGATTCGGGCGGGGACATCGACGCGAGCTGGGAAGAGGTGAACACTTCGGGAGCCGAAGCCGTATTCGGCCACAACCCGACGCCGGATCAATCGGACGTAGAAGACAATGCTCACGCGATGGGCATCGATTTCGCCGACAACGAACCGCTCGATTTCAACCAAAAAATGAACCGCCGCGACCGCAAGCGATACGAGATGAACGAAGATTCGAAATCGACCGACGACATGATTTGAATTTCTGTGGTTATCGCTTGCAATGAAACCACAGAAAACACCGAAGACACAGAAAAGAGGCTCCCCTTTTTGGGGCAGCCTCTTTCCGTTTTGCTAGTACGTTAGCCAGCCTTTAATACAGACTAAACGAATACTCAAACGTCATAATAACAGATTGGGCAACTCCGTTGACCTTCTTCGGCTGAAACCTTATCTGCCGCGCGGCCGATATAGCCTGTTCGGTTAGACCATGCGGAAGCCGGTTGAGGGCCGAAATACTGCCTACCTGCCCGGACGCAAGAAGCGTGACCTTCAGTCTCGCAACTCCAGTAAAGTTATTCGTCCTGGCCGCGTCGGTGTACAACGCCTTAGGCTTGGCAAGAATCTTCAAAGGCTCGGTCACCGCACGTACTGCCGGCGGAGCTTCTCGTCCGCCACTGCCGTCACCATCGCCGTCACCGTCTCCTGTTCCGCTGCCGTAACCGCTGCCCGTGCCGCTGCCGGTTCCTGTTCCACGACCGCTGCCGACGCCTGTTCCCGTGCCCGTTCCCATTCCGCCGCCGGAACCGGGACCGCTGGACACACCAAGAAACTTAGAGTTCGGATCGCCGTGCTGACCGTAGAGTTTTGGAAACTTACGCTCACCTTCAGTCGTTGCAATCGGGGTCTTCAGCTCGAAATTATCCGAACGAAATGTATTCGGATCCGGAGGCCTTATTGGGTTACGAGACTGATCTGGCAGGTCACCTCGGCTGACGGGATCCGGCTCTTCTTTTCCGCCGCCACCGCCGCCGCCGTCTTCGTCATCGTCCTTTTTCTGCTCCGGTTCGTCCTCGGTGACCATCGGGTCATCGACAATAACAGCCGAGAAAAGCTTGTCGTTATCAATCGCGGCGATGTCATAATCTTTAGACCAAAGCGACCATCCCGTCCAAAAGACCGCAAACGCGACGCAGAAAACAGCAGAGCCAAGCAAGAGCACATTTCTCTGCTTGACATTTTTTTCCTCGATGACAGTGATGTAATAGCCGTCGTCCTCGCCCCGTTCATACTGCGGTGCAAAAAATGCGGAACGCGGCTCGTCGGCGTGCATCGGCGAGGATACAAAAACATTGTCGGCTGCCGGAACCGATATAGTTGCCGGAACTTCCTCGACCGGCTCGGAAATCTCGGCTTCCTGCTCATCGATATGCCCGGCGGCCATTTCCGGCTCATGGATCTCCGCCACAGGCTCGGCGGCTTCATAAAAGGTCACCGCCGCCGGAGCCGTTTCAATTTCCGGCGCCCGAGTCTCAATTTTTTCCGTAACGGCGCTTTCCTCCGCGACCGGATTCATTTGGAAGGCCTGCAAGGTGGCTCCGCATGTGGGACAGAACGCAAACCTTTCAGCAAATCCTTCATCACACGAACTGCAATACTTTACAACTTTTCCCATCTCTTTCGACCTCTCGAATTTCAAATGTCCCGTGCTAAGGCGGGCGAAAGATTGATACCTTTTATTATAACCAGTTTTCTCAGGATGTTAAGCCCTATATTTGTAACACCGCAAACCGCTCTTTTGTGTCTGCTCAAAAATGATAGATGCCTTTTTTTCAGGCAGCGATGCCCGTTTCGCGCTATTTTTTTCAATGGTTTAAGCTGGACGAACATGCGCAACAGTGAAAAAAAACTGCGCGCCATCCGGACGCCTTTTCACCTTCTCACCCTTTTCACCTTTTCACCTTTGCACTTTTCGACTTTTACTCTCTCCCTTACGGTCGGGCTTCCGACAATATTTAGAACACGCGACAACACGCCGATGGAATTTTGCAACTAAAAACGATAACATCACTTTATTGTCTTTGAATTTAGATGATGATAATTCGATTTACGTTACAAAAAGCTATTTTGTTTATTGTGTTAACGGCGGTTTTCGCGTCGCTTTCGTTCGCACAGCGGGCGTCGGGCAATCCGAAACAGGAAAAACTGCTAAACGGCCTTCGCGTGCTGATGTGGAACGATCCGTCCGCTCCGAACGTCACCGTAAAGCTGCGCGTTCATGCGGGAGCGTCGTTCGACCCGCAGGAAAAGGAAGGCGTGATGAAATTGCTCTCGGAAGCGATCTTTCCGAACGAAGCCGAGCGCGAATTCTTCAAGGACGATCTCGGCGGCGGCCTTGAGATCGTGTGTAATTACGATTACATCGAAATAACTGCTTCGTCCAAGCCGGAGTCTTACCTTGCAATGATCGAAACCCTGGCGGCATCGGTTACGCGTCCGGACATCGATAAGGAGACGACAGAAGCGATCAAAAGCCGACACGCCACGAAGTTGGAATCAAATGAAAAAGACGCCGCGTACATTGCCGACCTGGCCGCACGCAAACGCTTGTTCGGCACGTTTCCATACGGCCGGCCGATCGACGGCAGCACCGCGTCGCTAAAAAATATCGATTTCGCCGATCTTGTTTTCGCGTATCAACGGCTTTTCGGAGCGGACAATGCCACTATCGCAATCGCCGGAAATTTTCCGAGCGACGTCGGCTATCGCGCCATTCGCCGCTACTTCGGCTCGTGGCTGAAATCCGACAAGAGAGTTCCTTCAACATTTCGACAGCCAGATCCGCCGCCGCCGGGAACGCAGATCGTCGAGTCGCCCGAAAACGGCGTCACCGAAATTCGCTACGCTCTTCGCGGCGTCGCGCGAAACGACAAAGATTTTGCCGCCGCATTGGTTCTCGCCTCGGTTCTCGAACAAAGGCTGAAGGCTAAAGCAGCGGAAGCACAGCGTGCGAATGTTTTTGTCCGTAATCATGCAAATGTTTTGCCGGGCGTAATGATGTTCGGCGTTTCGAAGATAAAGGGCGAAATGACGGCGGCGGTCACGAGCGAAAGGCCGAAATCGGACGCCGGCGACATTGTCGCCGGCGCGCTGAACGACCGAGTCACCGACGCCGAATTCAGAGGCGCAAAGTCGTCCGCGACGGCCGAATTTAATCGATTAGACGCGATGACAATGTGGCTGGATGCTGATACGTTCAGGCTTGCCAGCGTAAAAGCGGATCAGGACGCGATGGGCGCCGTGGCGCTGGCCGACGTGCAGCGGTTGGCCGACCGCCTCAAACAGCAGCCCGTCGCAAGCGTGCTGGTGCTGACCCCAAAATCCGCCGAATGACGCCGATGCCGCGGACCGATAACGAGATCCGACATGCGGCGGCCGTCCGCGAAATGTTTGCGGGCATCGCCGGCCGTTACGATCTGCTCAACCACCTTCTCTCTGCAAACATCGACAGAAGCTGGCGCCGCAAGGTGCGGAAGAAGTTGGAGCCGGTT
>Ga0187894_10004152_pt1 | contig 15736 bp, 14 predicted proteins | sample GBC1701081metaG_FD_136650 | JGI IMG/M metagenome (GOLD analysis project Ga0187894, IMG submission 136650) | White microbial mat communities from a lava cave in the Kipuka Kanohina Cave System on the Island of Hawaii, USA - GBC170108-1 metaG ... | reverse complement strand
TTGTCGAGACGGTCATTGTCGAGACGGTGAGTGTCGCGCCGGAGGCGCCCAAGGCGGCCCCCGGCCCCAAGGGGTCGCGACGGCCTTTCGTCGGCGGCGTTGCGAGCGAGTCCGAGCCAGACGCCGCCGCACCAGGCGCCGCCTCAGGTGGTGACGGTGTGAACGTGGAGAATGCCGGCGGCGCCTCGGAGAGTGGCGACTAGGTCCTCCTTCACCGGCTGGTCGGTGGAGACGACCATTAGCGCCGCTTCGCCGGAGGCGGCCCGGCCTACATCCATGTCGGCGATGTTGATCCCCGCCGCGCCCAGCATCTCGCCCACGAGGCCGATCATCCCGGGACGATCGTCGTTGCGGACCACCAGCATGTGACGCGACGGGGGCATGTCAACCGCGTGGTCGTCGACCATGACCAGGCGGGCCTCGTCGCGCAGGCCGAAGAGTGTGGCCGCCAGGGAATGGTCGCCGCCGCGCACTTCGATGAGATTGGTGTAATCGTGCGCCGTGCTGGTCTTGGTCTCGCGAACCACCAAGCCACGCTCGTCGGCCAGTGTCGGCGCGTTGACGTAACTCACCGGCTCGTCGCTTCCCACGGCCAGTAGGCCCTTGAGCACGGCGAGGGTGAGGATGCGGGTGTCGTAGTCGGCAAGGCGGCCCTGAAAGGACACGTCGAGTTGTGCCGGCAGGCCGTCGTTAAGCGACCCGAAAATGCGTCCCAACCGCTCCGCCAGGGGCAGGAACGGCCGGACCGTCTCGGACGCCTCGGTAGCGCCGACGTTCACGGCGTAGGGCACGAACTCGCCGGCCAGGGCCAACATGACTTGCTCGGCGATGGTGTCGCCCGCCTTGTCCTGGGCCTCGGCTGTGCTGGCACCGAGATGGGGCGTGACAACCACCGAATCCAGAGCGAACAGCGGGGAGGAGGTGGTGGGCTCCTTGGCAAAGACGTCGAGGGCGGCCCCCCCGACGCTTCCGTTCGCGATGGCCTCGGCCAGAGCCGCTTCGTCCACGATCCCCCCGCGCGAAGTGTTGACGAGGCGCAGGCCCGGCTTGGCCTGAGCCAGCAGCTTGTCGTTCACCAGCCCGATGGTCTCGGGCGTTCGGGGCAGGTGAATGGTCACGAAATCGGCGGCCTCGAACAGGGCGACAACGTCCATCAGCTCGACGCCCATTTGGCGAGCCCGGTCGGGCGACACGTAAGGGTCGTAGGCCACCAGATGCATGCCGAAAGCCGATGCCCGCTGGGCTACCAGAGCGCCGATGCGGCCCAGACCCAGGATTCCCAGGACCTTCCCGTGCAACTCGACGCCGGTCCACCTGGAGCGCTGCCACGAACCGTTCACCAGGGCGCCGTGAGCCTGGGGCACGTTACGGGCCATTGACAACAGCAGGGCCATGGCATGCTCGGCGGCCGACAGGATGTTGGACTGGGGAGCGTTGACCACCATCACGCCTAGACGGGTGGCTTCGGGAACGTCCACGTTGTCGAGGCCGATCCCGGCTCGCCCCACCACCACCAGGTCCCGCCCGGCCGCCAACACCTCTGGGGTTATCTGAGTTTCGGATCGGATGATCACGGCGGCGGCGCCTGCGATTGCCTCGATCAGCTCGTCGGGAGACAGCCCCAGCCGTTCGTCCACTTTGTGGCCGGCCTCGGCGATGCGGGCCAAACCGCCGTCGGCCAACTTCTCGGTTATGAGTACTCGTGGCATCCCGGCATCCTTACTCATGGCGGCGGAGCCGCCGAACTCATGGCGGCGGAGCCGCCGAACCTATGGCGGCGGAGCCGCGCGAAGCCCCAACTCGCGCCACTGGCGGGCGTCAATCGGTCCCGGTGCCCCCGTGAGGGGATCGGCCCCCGACTGGGTCTTGGGAAACGCGATGACCTCGCGGATGTTGTCATGGCCGGCGAGGATGGCCACCAGGCGGTCGATGCCGAACGCGAATCCGGCATGAGGCGGGGCTCCGTGGGCGAAAGCGTCGAGCAGGAAGCCGAACCGGCTGCGAGCCTCCTCCATGCCCAAGCCGAGAAGAGCGAAGACGCGTTCCTGGATATTGCGCTTGTGGATACGAACGCTGCCCGAACCCAACTCCCAACCGTTCACAACCAAGTCGTACGCCTGGGAGCGCACCGCCAACGGATCGGACTCCAGTAGGTCGACATCGTCGCGATGGGGCATGGTGAAGGGGTGATGGGCGGGAATCGGCCGCCGGAATCCGTCGGAGTCGGCCGGACCCAGACCTTCGAAAAGCGGGAACTCCGTCACCCAGACGAATCGCAGTCCCCCCGTGCCCACCGGTGGCCGGCCAAGATCCAGGCGCAGCGCCCCAAGTGTGCGGTCAACAACCGGGCGCTCCCCCGCCACCACCAGGATCAAGTCGCCCGACTCGGCTCCCAGATCGCCGACTAGGCCAATGCGCTCGGAGTCGGTGAGGAACTTGGCCACCGGCGAATCAAGCTGGGACTGGGCGCCCACCCGCATCCAAACCAGACCCGCGGCCCCCAGAGCCTTGGCCCGGTCGCTAAGGCGGTCAAGGCCGGCCCGAGCCATGCCTCCCTGGCCGCTGACCAGGATTCCCTTGACGGCTGGTCCCTGAAATGCACGGAATCCGGTCGCAGTGAAACGACCCGTCAACTCAGTCAATTCCATACCAAAGCGCAGATCCGGCTTGTCGGTACCGAACCGGTCCTGTGCCTGCCTCCACGTCATGGAACCGATAGCCTCGTCCATTGGATCTGACGCGTATTCTCCCGATGCACGCGCGGCTGTCAGAACCACATCGCCGATCACCGCCATGATGTCGTCGGCGTCCACGAAACTCGCCTCGGCATCTAACTGCGTGAACTCAAATTGACGGTCCGCGCGGAGATCCTCGTCGCGCAGACACCGCGCCAACTGGTAGTACCGATCCACGCCTCCCACCATCAACAACTGTTTGAACAGTTGCGGACTCTGGGGCAGGGCGTAGAACTCGCCCGGCGACAGCCGGGAGGGAACCACGAAATCTCGCGCACCTTCCGGAGTGGACGCAATCAGGAGAGGGGTTTCCACCTCGGTGAAGCCGTGGCTTTCCATGGCGGCCCGAATAGCCGAGACCACCCGCGCCCGCAGGCGGAGGTTGCGCTGCATCGCCGGTCGCCGCAAATCCAGGTAGCGATAGCGCAGGCGAAGCGACTCATCGGTCTCGGCCCGCTCCGACAGGGAAAAGGGTGGCGCCAGAGCTTCGGACAGCACCTCGACACGACAGTCGCCGACCTCCACCGCCCCCGTCGCCAGGGCTGGGTTCACCGTCCCCTCGGGCCGTGGCCGAACCGTCCCGACGATCCTCAGCACGTACTCCAGGCGCAGGTCCGATGCATGATCGACCACGCATTGCGTCACGCCGGTGTGATCGCGGAGATCGATGAAGGCCAGGTGATCACCGTGCTCGCGACGGGCCGCCACCCATCCACAAAGCGCCACCTCCCGACCGATGTCGCCATGGCGCAGGGCGCCGCAATAGTCCGAACGCATGCTCATCGCTTGGCTCCTACTTGTCCCGCCAGGATTTTGACAACGTGGCCCACGACGTCGGCCGCGCCGACCACAACGGCCGGCGAATCCTCGCGCAGAAGCTGGACACTGACCTCACCGGCCGCCACTTCACGGGGACCTAATACGAGCGCCATGACTGCACCCGATCTGTCTGCGCCGCGAAACTGGGCCTTCATGGATCTGCCATTGAACGAGCGATCACAAGATACGCCGGCGGTACGCAACCGATGCACCAGCTTTGTCGCCTCGCTTCCCCCGGTGCTATCCACAACCCACACGTCTACTCCTGTTGACCCTAATTTAAACTTTGACTCGGCATCGCAGGCCAAGAGCAACCTTTCCATCCCCATGCCGAATCCGATTCCCGGGGTGGGTGGTCCGCCCAAGGCCTCCACCAGACCGTCGTAGCGGCCCCCCCCGCCGATGCCGTTCTGGGCCGCATCGAGATCCTCGGCCACCAGCTCGAAGATGGTCCGTGTGTAGTAGTCCAGTCCCCGTACCAATCGCGGCTCGATCCGGTAGTCGATGCCCACCGAGCCCAGGCCATCGGTCACCCGCCCGAAGTCGGCAGCGGCTGCATCGCTCAGGAAGTCGATGCTGCGGGGGGCGCTCTCGGTGGTGTTGCGACAGTCGGTGCGCTTGCAGTCCAACACCCGTAGGGGATTGGCGGGGACGGTTCCGGTCGCGTCGGCCTCATCGGTCCGCCTCCGGTGTTCCTCGCACAATCCTTTGCGATTGGCCTTCATGAAAGACCACATGGCGGCGACGTATCGGGGGCGGCTTTCGGCGTCGCCCAAGGAGTTGAGGGCCAGACCCACGCGCTCCAGGCCTAGGTCGGCCACTACTCCCCACGCCAGGGCGATCACCTCAACGTCGAGCTCGGGATCGTCGGTACCAAGGGCTTCAATGCCCAGCTGGTGATGCTGGCGGTAGCGACCCGCCTGGGGCCGTTCGTAGCGAAAGCTGGGCGCCGCATACCAGGCCTTGAAGGGCAGGGGCGGGCGGTGTTGAACCCAGGCCCGAACCACCGAGGCCGTTCCCTCTGGCCGCAGCGCCACCCGGCGGCCGCCCTTGTCGGCGAAGTCGTACATCTCCTTGGTCACCACGTCGGTTGCGCCCCCGACACGCTCGAATACCGCTACATCCTCGAACATGGGGCTGAGCACCAAGCCGTAGCCCGCCGCCTCAACCCGGGCCCGAAACACTCCCACCAACCGCTCCCAGCGAGCCGACTCGGGGGGCATGATGTCGCGCGTGCCCACGGGGGCCTGAAAGCGGGGCATGGGCGGCGAGGCTACCGGTTGACCGACGACCTCTCTCGCCCGCCATGAGCACCCGGCAATACCCGATAGGCGTCGAACACCGAGTCGATCCCCTTGATCATCCCCAGCACCGAGGTGAGGTGGCTGGCGTCGGCCAACTCGAACTCGAACCGCAGCCGGGCTACCTGATCGGACCCAGTCACCGTGGTGCAGGTCAGAATGTTGAGGTGATGGTCGGCCAGCAGCTTGGATACGTCCTGCAGCAGGCGCGAACGGTCGAGCGCCTCCACCTCTATGGAAGCCACGAACATTCCGGGCCTTTGCCCGTCCCACTCCACTTCAACCTGGCGCTCCCCCATCTGCTGCGATAGAGCAACCTCGTTGGCGCAATCGGCCCGATGAACCGAAACACCCCGCCCGGAGGTGATGAAGCCGACGATGTGGTCGCCCGGCACCGGTGTGCAACATCGGGCCAGACGTACGAGAACGTCGTCGAGGCCCTCCACATGGATACCGCCCACCGCGCCCGGGCGGCGCCTCGGACTGCGGACCGTCGCCGGCAGCTGTTGTTCATGATCCCCGCCGTCGAGCTCCCGCGCCACCCGCTGGGCGACCGACTGCGCCGAGACGTGCCCCTCGCCGATGGCGGCATAAAGGTGTTCCAGGTCCCCGTAGCCGACGGCCTCTGCCACCGAGATCAGCACCGAAGCCGCCAACTTCGGCACGGGCAGCCCCTCGCGGCGTAGATGACGGGCCAATTCGTCGCGACCGTTGTCTATGGCTTCTTCCCGCCGACTTCGGCTAAACCAATGCCGGATCTTGTTGCGGGCCCTGGGCGTGGCGACGAAGCCCAGCCAATCGAGTGACGGCCCTGCGGTGGCCACCTTCGAGGTGAAGACCTCCACCGAATCACCCGAGCGGAGCTTGGATTCGATGGCCACCAGCCGCCCGTTCACCCGTGCGCCGATGCATCGATGACCGACATCGGTATGGATTGAGTAAGCAAAGTCAATCGGTGTTGACCCTGCCCGCAACGAGACAACTTCGCCCTTTGGGGTAAAGACCAATACCTCGTCTTGGTTCAGGTCCCCCTTCAAACTGGCCATGAACTCGTCGGGATCGGCGGTTTCGTTCTGCCAGTCGACAATGCGCTGCAACCAGGCCGTTTCGGCCGCAGAGTCGCGGCCGGACCCCCGGTGACCCTCAGCTTTGTAAACCCAGTGGGCGGCGATACCGAACTCTGCCCTTCGATGCATTTCCCGGGTGCGGATCTGTACCTCGATCAACTTGCCCGACGGCCCCACCGCCGTGGTGTGCAGCGACTGGTAGAGGTTAAATTTGGGCATTGCGATGTAGTCCTTGAAGCGTCCCTGCACAGGTATCCAAGTGGAGTGGATGGTGCCCAGCGCCGCATAGCAATCCTTCACGTCGCCTACCACCACCCGGATGCCCAGAAGATCGTAAATGGCGTCGAACTCGCGGCGCTTTACAACCATTTTCTCGTAGATACTCCAGTAGCTCTTTGTTCGTCCGGAAATCTCGCTCTCGATCTGAAGCTCGGCCATTCGAGATCGCAAAATGTCCAGGACCTGGGTGAGATACATCCCTCGCTCAGGAGCCCGGGTCGAGACCATTTGTTCGATCTCGGCGTAACGCCTGGGATACAACGCCGCAAACGAAAGGTCCTCAAGCTGCGCTTTTATGCCGGCAATGCCCAATCGGTGGGCCAACGGTGCATATATGTCCAGGGTTTCTTGAGCTGTTCGAAGCTGGTTCTCAGCCGGCATCACGGCGATGGTTCGCATGTTGTGGAGCCGATCGGCGAGCTTGATCAACAGCACACGAATGTCCGCCGCCATGGCCACCAGCATCTTGCGCATGGTTGCCGCCTGCTGGGCCTCGCGCGAATCAAAGCTCATCCGGTCGAGCTTGGTGACCCCGTCGACGATGGCCGCCACCTCGGGACCGAAGTCGGCACTCACCGACTCCACGGTGGCGCCCGTATCTTCCACTGCGTCGTGCAACAGCGCAGCGGCCAGGGTCACGTCGTCGAGCCCGAGCTCGGCCAGGATGGTCGCCACCGCCACCGGATGAACGATGTAGGGCTCACCCGAGCGCCGAACCTGGCCGTCGTGCTGGGCGCAGGCAACTGCGTGCGCTCGGGCTATCAGATCCAGACTCCGGTCGGGATGGTCGCGGCGGAAAGCCTCGACCAACTCGACAGGTAACGACCGTTCGCCCTCGGAAAGCTCATCACCGTGATCGGTGGCCGCGGGCAGCGGCCGGCGCCAACTCCGAACTCGCTGGAGCGTGGCCACCTTTCTGGCGCTCTATGCGTAGGTCACGAGGGACAAGACCTCGTAACCCTCAAGTTGGCGGCGACCGTCCAGGAACTCCAACTCGATCACGAACCCCAGGCCCACAACCTTGGCCCCCAGGCTTTCCACCAATCGGGCCGTGGCCACTGCGGTGCCCCCCGTGGCGATCACGTCGTCGACCACCAGGACCCTTTCGCCGCCCACCAGGGCGTCGGAATGGATCTCGAGGGCGTCGGAACCGTATTCGAGTTCGTAGCTTTCCGATTGCACCGGGCCCGGCAGCTTGCCCGGTTTACGAACGGGGACGAAGCCGGTTCCCAGGAGCTGGGCGACCGGGGTGGCCACCATGAACCCTCGCGCTTCGATGCCGACCACCTTGTCCACCCGGCCCATGAACGGACCGGCCAGTGACGCAACCACGGCGGCGAAGACGACCGGGTCGGCCAGCAGCGGGGTGATGTCTTTGAACGTGATCCCAGGCCGAGGAAAGTCGGCCACGTCACGTATCCGGTCTTCGAACGCCACCCCAGCGGTCATCCTCGGTAAATCTACTCCGCCGCCGCTCCAACGTCCCCGAGGGGCCAGTCGACTCTCGGCCATTGCCATGGCACTATCGGCGCTTGCCTTTTTTGCGGGGCCGGGGCGGGGGGCGATTGACCGGCGCTGCCGCCCGAGGCGCCGCAGCTACCTTCCCGGCCTTGGTAGGCGCTGCCTTCGAAACCGGCGCGAGCGCCTCATCGTCATTCGATTCGGCTTCGGTCCCTCCGGCAACCACCGTCGTGGTCGCCGCCGGCGTGATAAGGCCGGCTGCCTTGGTCGCGAGGCGCTGGCGGATACCGGCGTAGCGAGGCTCGCGCTCCTTGAGCAAGGCCAACACCGGCGCAGCGATGAAAATCGACGAGTAGGCCCCGGTGAGCAACCCGACCAGCAGGGCCAGGCCGAAGTCCTTCAACACCGTGGCGCCCAGGATGCCGACGCCCACGACCAAAACTGAGGCTATGGGCAGGGTTGCGACCAGAGAGGTGTTCAGCGAACGCATGAGCACCTGGTTCATGGACAGGTCCACCATGGCCGAGTACGTGATCTTCCCGGAGGCGGCCAGGCCCTTGGTGTTCTCGTCGACCTTGTCGAACACCACGATCGTGTCGTATAGCGAGAACCCGAGAATGGTCAAAAAAGCCACCACCGTGGCAGGAGTGACTTCGAAACGCGAGAGCGAATAGACGCCGATGGTGATGCCGATGTCGTGGACGACGGCGGCCAGCGCTGCCAGTGCCATCTTCGGTTCGAATCGCCAGGAGATGTAGCCGGCAATCAACACGAAGAAGACCACCAGGGCCTTGATGGCCTTGCGGGTTACGTCGGCCCCCCAGGAGGGTCCCACGTCGTTCAGGCTCACCGCCTCGGTGGTTGTACCGGCCAGGTCGGCCAGCACCGCTGTCACCTTGACCGATTGATCCCCCTCTTGGCGTGCGGCTTGCACACGCAGCAGATCGCGTCCCAGCACCTGGACTTTGGCATCGTCGAGCCCGAAGGGTTCCAGTGCCTCGCGGGTTTCGGCGACGCTCACCCCGGAGGCCCGGACCTCCCACGAAGTCCCGCCTTCGAAGTCGATTCCGAAGTTCAGACTCTGCACGATCAGCGACAGCAGGCCCACGACCAGGATGGAGCCCGACAGCGTTGCCCAGCGCTTCCAGCGCTCGACGAAGGCGAAGTCGGTCTCTCCGTTGTATAGACGGCTCCACAACGACGTCGAGGTGCTCACGATCGGTCTCCGCCGGCCTTGGTCGAACGCGCAGGGCCACCGTTGGCAAAGAGGGCCGTGGGTTTGACAGTGACCGCGGGCGCCGCCAGACCCCGAGCCACTCCCAGCCGACTCGAACCGGTGAAGGCCGCGCTGCGGCCGAGCAGGATGACCAAGGGCCTGGTGAAGGTGTACGCCACTATCACGTCGAGAGCGGTGGACAGGGCCAAGAACAGGGCGAACCCTCGTACCGAACCCACGCTCAACAGGTACAGCACCATCGCCCCGATAAACGAGGCGGCGTCGGCCGCCAGGATGGTTCGATAGGCCCGTTTGAAGCCCCGGTCGACCGAGGAGCGGATGGTCCGGCCGGCCCGGACCTCGTCCTTCAGGCGTTCGAAGTAGACCACGTAAGAGTCGACGGTCACGCCGACCGAGACGATGATGCCCACCGCCCCGGCCAGCGTGAGCGCGAGTCCGTAGCGTTCCCCGAGGAACGAGACGATGGAGTACATGAGGGCCCCCGACAGGGTGAGGCCCAACCACACCACCACGCCCAGCGCCCGGTAGTAGACCACCATGTACAGCGCCACCAGGCCCAGACCTAAAAGCCCAGCCAACAGACCGGCCCGGAGGGAGTCTTGACCCAGGCTGGCCGAGACCGTCTGCACGGTTTGACGATCCAGCTGCACCGGGAGGGATCCGTAGCGCAGGACCAGAGCCAGGTCCTTGGCTTCGGTTTCGCTGAAGTTCCCGGTTATCTGCCCACTGCCCCCGAAGCTGGTGCTGGACAGGGCCGGGGCAGATTTCACGACCCCGTCGAGATCGATGGCGATGCGGTTGCCCTGGCCGACCTTGGCGGCCATGGCGTCCCATTGGGCCGCCCCCTCCGACGTCAGCTCGAAGTCCACCGCCCATTCACCGTCAGCGGGACTGAGGGTGGCCGAGGCTTTCGAAATAGCGGAGCCTTTTACTTCGGCCGGGGCCAGCAGATAACGGGCGACGACTTTGCCGTCGTCGTCCTTCTCGGGCAGAACGACGGACTTGGCGGGGTCGTCGTCCTCCGGGGCGGTGGTGGTGTTGAGATCGGGCTGGTCGGGAGCCGGGACCCCTTCGGCAGGCGGCGCCGTGGTCGTGGTGGAGGCGTCGGCCGGGGGCTCGCGGGGAAGATCGCTCGTGACCGGCCGGAAGAGCAGTTGGGCGGTCTGGCCGACGACTGCCAAAGCTTTTTCGGTGTCCTGCACCCCGGGAAGCGCCACGATGATGGCCTCGCCCTGGCGGGTGATCTCCGGTTCGGCCACCCCCAACGCGTCGACCCGGCTTCGGATGATGGAGATGGCCTGCTCCAGGATCTCGGGCTCCACCTGGTTGCGAGGCTGGAGAACCACCGAGGCGCCACCCTGGAGGTCGAGACCCAGCTGCGGTTTCCACCCAGCGGCAACGGTGCCCCCGGTGGCCAGGAGGACCACCGCCAGAAAGGCGACGAGGGGCACCACCAGCGAACGACGCAAGCTACGACCTACTTGTCTGAATCGTCGGCGGTCGAACCGTCGAGCGGTTCGACATCGGTGGCCACGCGATGGGTCACGGCCGCTTTCAGCACTTTCAGCTCAACGCCGGGCGCCACCTCCACCATCATGGTGTCGTCCTCCACCCGGGTGATGGTGCCGTGGATGCCACCGGAAACCACGATCTGGTCGCCGGCAACCAGCGAGGCCACGATTGCTTGATGAGCCTTGACGCGCTTTTGCTGGGGGCGGATGAGCAGCAACCATGCCAGCGCAAAGGTGGTTATGAGGGGTAGAAGTGATCTCATGGGGAATGGTCGCCGGCGACAGCCGGCGACTCGCTGACATTAGCCAGCCGGCGAGCCCGGCGGCGCGAACAGGCTGGGGGCGGCGTCGGAAGTGGGCGGAGGCGGCTCCAGACCCAGGTGAGCCCAGGCCCGGGCCGTGGCCACCCGGCCTCGCGGGGTTCGGGCGAGCAGCCCGAGGCGCAGGAGAAAGGGTTCGTAGGCGTCTTCGACCGTTTCGGGCTCCTCGCCTACGCTGATGGCAAGGGTGGACAGTCCCACCGGACCGCCTCCGAACCGGCGGCAGATGGCCCCCAGAATGGCTCTGTCCACCTTGTCCAGCCCGGCCTGGTCCACCTCGAACATCGTGAGGGCGGCGGCGGCCACGGCCCGGTCCACCACTCCACCGGCCTTCACCTCGGCGTAGTCACGCACCCGGCGCAGGAGCCGGTTGGCGATGCGAGGCGTGCCTCGGGACCGGCCGGCGATCTCCTGGGCCGCCTCCGGCTCGGACAACTCGACTCCGAGGATGCCCGCTGCTCGCTCGACAATGGCTTGGAGTTCGTCCACCTCGTAGTAATCCAGCCGGGAGGTGAAGCCGAAGCGATCTCGCAGGGGACTGGTGATGAGGCCGGTGCGGGTGGTGGCGCCCACCAGGGTGAAGCGGGGCAGGTCAAGGCGGATAGACCGGGCTGACGGGCCTTTGCCGATGACGATGTCCAGCTGGAAGTCCTCCATGGCCGGATAGAGCACCTCTTCCACCACGCGGCTGAGGCGATGAATCTCGTCGATGAACAACACGTCGCCCTCGTCCAGGTTGGACAGCACCGAGGCAAGGTCGCCGGCGCGTTCGAGGGCCGGACCCGAGGTGATGCGTAGGTTTACGCCCATCTCGGCGGCCACGATGGCGGCGATTGTGGTCTTGCCCAGGCCCGGGGGCCCGGCGAAGAGGAGGTGGTCAACCGGTTCATGCCGGCCCTTGGCAGCCCCCAGGAGAATCTCCAGATGACACCGGAGCTGGGCTTGACCGACGAACTCGTCGAGGCGGCGGGGCCGAAGTCCGGACTCCTCTTTCTCCTCGACCTCCCCTGCCGCCGGGGTAAGCAGTTCGTTCCTCACCGGATCCGATCCGAGGTCATCGACGGCGAAGTCATCGATTGGTCGCCAGGAGCCGGAGCGCAGCTTTCAGCAGCGCCTCGGTGTCGCCGTCGGAGGGAAGCTCTTTCACGACAGCGGTCACCTCGTCGGCGTCGTAGCCGAGACCGGCCAGGGCAATACGGACCTCGGCCCGGGCCGAGAGATCAATCCCCGGAACTTCGGTGCCGGGCGCGTCAGCCACGCCGAGGCGGCCCTTCAGCTCGATCAACAGGCGGGCCGCCGTCTTGCGCCCCACCCCCGGGACAAGCACCAGGGCATCCAGGTCGCCGTCGATGACGATGCGTCGCAGGTCGGCCGGAGGGTGAACGGAGACGATGGCCAGGGCCAGGCTCGGCCCCACCCCGTGAGCCCCGATCAGGGATTCGAAGCAGTCCCGTTCCTCGGCCGACGCGAATCCGTAGAGGGTAAGGGAGTCCTCCCGCACCGCAAGGTGTGTGTGGACCGCCGCCGTAGAGCCCTCAGGTCCGAAGCCGGCCATGGTGGCGGGGGTGACTGTGATCCGATACCCGACGCCTGCCACCTCCACCAGCACTTCCCCTTTGGCCGAGCGCGATACCACCGGGCCCCTCAACAGTCCGATCATGAGCGCGCCCCGGCGGCGCGGGCCCCGGAGGTACGGGATCGCAGAGGGGCCATAGCCAAATGACACAGGGCCACGGCCAGAGCATCGGCAGTGTCGGCGGGACGAGGCGGAGCGGCCAGGCCCAGCAACGAGGCCACCATGCGGCCGACCTGGTCCTTGGGGGCCGATCCGTAGCCGGCCACCGCCGATTTGACCTCGTTTGGGGTGTACTGGACAACATCGCAGCCGGCGCCGGCGGCGGCGGCGAGGGCCAGCCCACTGGCCTGGCCGACCGACATGGCCGTCCGGGCGTTGACCTGGAAAAACACCCGTTCCACGGCTACAGCCAAGTATTGGCCACGAGCACCCGGGGCTGCGGGTCGCGCCTCGGGAGACGCCAGAGCTGCCATCTCTGCGATCAGAGCCCGGAGATCTCGATCCAACATGGCCAGACGCGTTGGCAGGTCTTGGGTGACCGGGGTGGTCAGCAACCCGGCCGCCACCACCTGGTCGCGCCCCCCCCGCCGCACCACACAGCCGTATCCGCACCGGCTGAGGCCAGGGTCTATGCCTAAGACGAACACAGACGTCCCGAGGCGAACACAAGTTCGACACTATCCCCGCCAGCCAAGCCGGAACGGGATATCAACCTCAGAGGGCGGCCATCACCGCCTCGCTCACGTCGAAGTTGGCGTATACGGCCTGCACGTCGTCGTGCTCCTCAATGGTGTCCACCACCTTCAAGACCTTGCGAGCGTCGCTTTCGGAGTCGAGCACGATGCTGGTAGTCGCCACCATGATCAGGTCGGCCGACTTCACCTCCAGTCCCAGGCCTTCGGCCGCGGACCGCACCCGGGCCAGGTCCGTGGGCGGGGACGTGAAGTGCCAGAGACCGTCGGACGTCTCGACATCTTCGGCGCCCGCCTCCAATGTGGCCAACATCACCTCGTCGCCGTCGGCCGAACCGGTGGCCATCACCACCGCCTTTCGCTCGAACTGCCACGCCACCGCCCCCGGCTCGGCGATCGATCCACCGTTTTTCGAGAACATGGCCCGCACCTCCGCTCCGGTGCGGTTGCGATTGTCACTGAGGCACTCGACGTATACGGCCACGCCACAGGGGGCATAGCCCTCGTAGTTCATGGCCTCGTAGCGCACGCCCTCCAGTTCGCCCGTGCCCCGCTTTATGGCTCGCTCGATGGTGTCGGTGGGAACCGATGCGTCTCGAGCCTTTTGGTACATGGTGCGAAGGGTTGCGTTGGAGGTCATGTCGCTGCCGCCCTCTCGGGCCGCCACCTCCACCTGCCGGAGCACCTTGGCGAAAATCTTGGCCCGGGCTTTGTCAGCCGCCCCCTTCTTGTGCTTGATGGTCGCCCATTTTGAATGTCCCGACATTCACAATCCCCTTTCGTTGGCAGTACGCATGCTTGGCCCACGGCTATTTGGCGATGGCGCCGCTGCGGTGAGCGGTTTGGTATTGGCGACCAGGTCCACGAAGCGCTGGTGGAGGCGAAGATCGCCCGACAGCTCAGGATGGAAAGCCGCCGCCATCACGTGACCCTGGCTACAGAGGACAGGCGTTTCGTCCACCCGAGCGTTGACGGTTGCAAGAGGGCCCACCCTCTCCACCATTGGAGCCCGGATGAACACACCGGGAAACGCCCCAGCCATGTCCTCGATCGCAAGCGGAGCTTCGAAACTGTCGACTTGACGCCCGAAGCCGTTGCGCCGAACGGCAACGTCTAGCACGCCGAAACAACGCTGGTCGGCCCGGCCGTCGACCACTTCGGTGGCCAGCAGAATCATCCCGGCGCAGGTTCCGAAGGCAGGCATGCCCGAGGCGAGCCGGGCCGCCACGGCCTCGAAAAGACCGCTGCTCACCAGGAGCTTGGACATCGTGGTGGATTCGCCTCCAGGAATGATCAAGGCGTTCACCCGCTCCAGGTCGGACGGGGTGCGAACCTCGGCCATCCGGGCCCCCAGGGCGGCGAGCGCCTCAGCGTGGCGCGCAACAGCCCCCTGGAGGGCCAGGATGCCAACGACCGGACCGACGCCCCCCGACAGCGTCGGGTCTACCAGCCCCGGTCGGCCATACGAACTGCCACGGTGGCGGAATCCGCGCCTCGCATGGCATCGCCGAGGCCCCGGCTTACCTTGGCCACGATGTGCGCGTCTCGGTAGTGGGCTGTGGCCTCAACGATGGCCTTGGCCATTGCCGAAGGGTTGGAGCTCTTAAAAATCCCCGACCCCACGAACACCGACTGCGCCCCCAGCTGCATGACCAGCGCGGCATCGGCCGGCGTGGCAATCCCACCGGCACAGAACAGCGGCACCGGCAGACGGCCCGTGTCGGCAACTTCGGCCACCAGTTCGTACGGGGCCGACAGCTGCTTGGCCCAGGCGTAACGCTCGGCGGCATCGGCGGTGGCCAAACGACGAATGTCGCCCAGGATGGAACGGAGATGACGAACCGCCTCCTTCACGTCCCCGGTGCCCGCCTCCCCTTTGGAACGGATGAGAGCCGCCCCTTCGGAGATGCGGCGGAGCGCTTCACCCAGGTTGGTGGCGCCACAGACGAAGGGCACGGTGAAGGCCCATTTATCGATGTGGTGGGCCTCGTCGGCGGGGGTGAGCACCTCGCTTTCATCGATGTAATCGACATCGAGAGATTCGAGCACCTGCGCCTCGGCGAAGTGACCGATGCGAGCCTTGGCCATCACCGGAATGGTGACGGCCCGCTGGATGCCCTCGACCATGGCCGGGTCGCTCATGCGGGCGACGCCTCCGTCACGGCGAATGTCGGAGGGCACCCGCTCCAGGGCCATTACCGCAACAGCCCCCGCCTCCTCCGCTATGCGAGCCTGATCGGGGTCGACCACGTCCATGATCACGCCCCCGCCGAGCATCTCGGCGAGGCCTCGTTTCACCCGATCGGAGCCGGTGGTACGTCGTGAGGTTGCGATGTTCATGGCCCGGTCATCCTACCGGGACTGGGTCAAGGCGAGGCGCCGGAATACGCGCCTCTCGCTCTTCATGGGGATCGGCTGACGTGCTGTCAAGCTGGGGTCCCTTCCCATGATGCGCACCGTTCCGCCTCCAGAAGCTGCTCGGCCGTCCACATCTCGATGCAGTTGCAGTACAGCCGGGTTCGGCGTGTAGTCCTCAGGCATGGAGTCCGTTTTTGGGTTCGATGCCAGCAGGCTGCGCCTCTGTACCTCGGAAAGCTTTGTGTACAAGCTCACGCAATAGCCCATTTCCGCCCAACCCCGGGCCAGTGAAACCGCCTTCGCCAGGATCTACGAGATCGGCGGCCACGACCGTGCCGGCGTGGTCACCGCAGACAAAGCGCACGATGTTCGGTAGGCCA
>Ga0187894_10004151_pt1 | contig 15737 bp, 9 predicted proteins | sample GBC1701081metaG_FD_136650 | JGI IMG/M metagenome (GOLD analysis project Ga0187894, IMG submission 136650) | White microbial mat communities from a lava cave in the Kipuka Kanohina Cave System on the Island of Hawaii, USA - GBC170108-1 metaG ... | reverse complement strand
TTCATCAATCCGTCGGTGGGCCAGCAGCCTTTCTCGATCGTCACCGTCAACCCGACCGATCCGCTCGATTTTACCGAAGGCAATCTGCGCACGATCAATACCTACCAGATCGTGGACAACCTGAGTTGGGTCAAGGGCGCGCACCTGGTCAAGAGCGGCGTCAATTTCCGCTATCAGCAGCACAAGGACATTCGCGGTTCGATCGCCGGGCAGAATTCGCAGCCCAGCGTCAATCTGACTGGCGCGGCGAGGGTCAACACCGCTTGCTTGAACGGCGCGACGGGAGTCAACGCGGCGGGGCAGGAATTCTTCTGCCTGCCGGCGCTGAACGCCACGGGCGCGCCCGGCATCAACACCAATGACCTCACGCGCATGCAAAACACGATCAACGATCTGCTGGGCCGCCCCGGCACGATCTCGCAGGGCTTCGTGGCAGACATCAGTCTGACCGGTTTCCAGCCTGGCGGCTCGCTCTTCCTCAATGACGCGCGTTATGGCGAGTACGATTTCTATATCCAGGACACGTGGAAGCTGCGCCCGAACCTGACGCTCGATCTGGGCGTGCGCAACGAATTAAGGCTGACGCCGTTTGCGCGCGGACGCCTGTTCGGGCCGCAACAGCCGGTCACGCTTGGCGCGCCGGCCACGAACGCCTTGCGCTGGGTTAGCCGCGACATTTACGAGAGCGACCTGAACAACTGGTCGCCGAGCATCGGCCTGGCGTGGGATCCGTGGGGCGACGGCAAGACCTCGATCCGCGCCAACTATCGTTTGGCCTCTGATCGCATCAACACGTTCGTGTTGTCATCGGCGATCTACAACACCATTCCGGGCGTGACGCTTGGTGTGGTCAACACCGAATTCGGCCAGACGGGCGGGCCGGGCCGCACTGGCGGGCGCATCCGCGATGGCATCCCTTCGCTTGCGCCGCCGTCAACGGTAATTCCGCAGGCGCAATTGCAACCAGCGCCTTTCGGATCAGGCACGATCACGGTGGTTGACCCGGATTTTCAATCGCCTCTGACCAACCAGTGGAGCCTGAATATCCAGCGCGATCTGGGCAAGAACCTGCTGGTTGACGTGGCCTATATCGGTCGCAGGGCCAGCCACCTGTTCGGCGCCTACAACATCGGCCAGGTGGACATCTTCAACAACGGCTTCCTGAGCGAATACAACAAACTGACGGCCAGCGCGAGTTATCAAAGCCCGCTCTTTAATCAGCTTTTCGGGCCGGACTCGCGGCGCGTGGGCGCCGAAACCGGATCGGACTTCGTGCGTCGTCAGTTCGCCGGCGCCATCGCTTTAAACGGCGTCGCAGCCATCGCGACTGACGCGGCGGGGCGCATCCAGGGCGGCCGGTCGCTGCTTGAAATCGCGGGCCTGCCGACCACTTTCTTCCGCCCATTCCCACAGTTCGCCGGCATCAATGTGATTAACTCGAATGACTATTCGACCTATCACGCGCTGCAGGTGATGGTCCAACGAAAGTTCACACAAGGCGTGCAATTCCAGGGTTCGTACACTTTCTCGAAGTCGCTCGACACGCGCTCGTTCGACCCGGCTTTCACCACCGTGGATACTATCCCTAACCGGCAACAGGCTTCGTCCACGCCGTTCGACAACAACCGCCGCTACCTGAACTACACGCGTTCGGACTTCGATCGCACGCACAGTTTCATCGGCTACGCGATCTGGGAACTGCCCTTCGGCAAGGGCGGGTGGATCGGCGGCGACGCTCCGGGATTCGTCCAGCGATTTATCGAGGGCTGGAACGTCAACGGCGTGGTGACGCTGCAAACAGGCCGTCCGTTCACGATCTTTTCCGGATCGAGCCAGTTGGGCAATCTCGTCAACGCGACGGTCAACTGCAACGGCTGCTCGCGCTCGATGGGCGAAGTCAGCAAGACGGCGAGCAACTTTGGCGGCGTGCCGGGCTATTTCACGGCGGAGGAGATCGCCAAGTTCTCGCAGCCCGCCGCGGGCGAGTTGGGCAATACCGGGCGCAATTACTTCACCGGCCCCGGCTTCTGGAATGTGGACATGGCGCTGCTCAAGCGCACGAAGTTCACCGAGACGGCGAACTTCGAACTGCGCTTCGAGTTCTTCAACGTCTTCAATCATCCGAGCTTCGGGATCCCGAACCCAACGGCGGGCAACGGCCCAATGGTGCTCACCAACGCCGCCTTCGGACGCATCCGTGACACGCTGATCAGTGAGTCGCGCAAGATCCGCGTCGGCGCGAAGATCAACTTCTAAATCAAATCCCGCGAGATTGGTACAGTACCGCGCGCGTAAGCAAGCGGTTGGCCGTGCACACACCGCTTGCTTACGCGCGCGGTACTGTACCTAGCGACACGTAATGACTCCTCGCACATTCATTTTTTCGGACTGCCGGTTTAGATTTTTGGATAGGCCCACGAAACCAGCCCTCAGCAAACATCTGCCCATTCAACCTCGATCCTAACAACTGCTCCAATAGTTTTGGATAGCGAGCCATCAACACTTGCCACATTTGAATAAAAAGATGATCATCAGGTGGAATATGACTTGCTTTGTTTAAATGACCGCGGATCAACTTCACGTCGTTTATCAATCCGCGGATCAGGATTCATCTATTTCGTACCACTGAACATATTCGTCCATCTGACAAACGCTCAAACCCAATTTTTCCGAAGCTCGCCAAGATCACTTGAGGCTTGGGGGTTGATATATTGGTAAGACATTCAAACCATAGGAGGAGCCATGTCAAGCAAGAAACTCTTCACCTTATCGCTCGGCGCTTTATGTCTGAGTCTGGCGCTGATGGTTTGCGCCTGGGCGCAAACAGCCAACTCACGCATTAGCGGCACGGTCACCGACGCCACTGGCGCGGTTGTGCCTGGCGCCAAAGTCACGGCCAAGAACGAAGCGACCGGCGTTGCTTACACCCAGACGACGACCGACGCCGGGCTATACGCTTTTCCGTCGCTGCCCGTTGGCGGTTATGCGATTACCGTCGAAATGAGCGGTTTCAAGACGATGAACCGGATGGGCGTGATCCTGCAGGTGGACACGCCGCTGGTCGTGGATGTGGCGCTCGAAGTCGGACAGGCGAGCGAGATCGTCAACGTCGAAGGCTCGTTTGAAAAATTGCAGACCGGCAACGCGACCATCGGCAATGTGGTCGAGCAGAAAGCAATCGAGCAGTTACCGCTCAACGGTCGCAATCCGCTCAGCTTGATCACCCTCGAAGCCGGCGTGACGCAACGATCGGCTGGCGCCGGCTCGAATATGATCAGCGTCAACGGCTCGCGCGACCGCGCTTTCAACGTGACGATTGACGGCATTGACGCCAACGAGTCGTCCGTACCGACAGCGACCAACAACCTCTACCGCCTCAACCCGGACAACATCAAAGAGTACAAAGTCACGACCAACAACGCGACGGCGGAAGAGGGGCGCAACAGCGGCGCGTCGGTCTCGGTGGCCACGCGCAGCGGCGGTAATCAACTGCGCGGGACGGTCTTCCACTTCCTGCGCAACGACGCGCTCAACACGAAGGAGTTCTTCTCCAACGCGCAAGGCACGCCCAAGCGCGGGATGAAGCTCAACCAGTTCGGCTTCGAGGCGAGCGGCCCGATCAGAAAGAACAAGACCTTCTTCTTCGGCAGCTACCAGAATAACATCATCAACATCACGCAGCCGATTGACCAGTCGTTCGGCGTGCCGATTGTCTACTCGCCGACCGCGCTCTCGGGCAAGTTCCGCTACTTCATCCCAGACCCGGCCAAGCCTCTGGTCATCAGCGGCACGACCATCACGCGCAATTCGCCGCTTCTGGTTGACCCGCAGACCGGAGCCTTGCGTTCGGAAGTTCCGGTCTGCGGCGGCGCGGTGACGATTGGTTGCGTGGCGACCTACGACATCTTCGCCAACGACCCGCGCCGCATCGGGCTGGACAAAGTCACCGCCGGATTGTTGAACTCCTACCCTCGACCGAACACCTACGCCGCCATCGCCACCAACATTGACGGGTTGAACACGGGCGGGTACGTGTGGAATCCGCCGACCGAATTTCGTGGCCCGGCCATCCTGGCGCGCGTTGACCACACTTTCAACGAGGCGAACGCCGTCTACGGGCGCTTCCTCTACTCGGACTACAACACGCTCAAGGGCGACCCGCTCAACTCGCGCCCGCAAGTCTTCCCCGGCGACTTCCCGCCGCTGGGCGAGGTCTTCCGCCGTTCGCATAACCTGGCGGTCAATTACCGCCGCACGATCTCCTCGCGTGTGATCAACGAGTTTACGATGGGCTACGCGCGTTTCGTCTTCACCTTCACGCAGGGCGAAACCGACCCGCGCTTCCCGGCTGTGCCGCCCTTCGATTTCGCCTCGATCAGCGAGCCCTACAACAACACGCCGCGCACCTTCCGCGCCGTCACGGTTCCGCAATTCCTCGACAATCTGAGCATCGTCAGCGGCGCGCACGTCATCCGCGTGGGCGCGAACCTGCGTTTCTACCGCCACGTTGACCAACGCGGCCAGCCGGGCGGCATCAATGTCACGCCCTCGATCTCGTTCCTGGGCGCGACGCGCTCGCCGCAGTTGGCCAGCCCCTTGCCGACCAATATTAACGCGACTGACAACACGCTCTTTCTGAACACGATCAACAACCTGCTCGGCGCGCCCGCGCGTCTGTCGCAGACCTTCATCGGCGATCTGAACGCGGACGTCTTCCTGCCGTTCCAGACTAACGGCAAAGTCAACTTCCAGGCCGTCAAACACCGGCTCAACCAGTACAACGTCTACGCCCAGGATGAATGGAAGCTGCGCCCGAACTTCACGATCAATTACGGCGTGCGCTGGGAGATCAACCCCCCGCCCAACAGCGGCGACGGCTTCACCTTCGCGCCGGATAAATCGATCATCGCGCCCGGCCCGGCCAACCCGGTCGTCGGCCAACCCGGCGCGGTCACCTTCGTCAAATCCGACAGGTGGTACGAGGGCAAATACCTGGGCGTCATCGGCCCGCGCATCGGCCTCGCGTGGAGTCCTGAGGCGAAGAACGGCGTGTTCGGCAAACTGCTGGGCGGAGGCGCCAACCGCACAGTGATCCGCGCCGGCTACGGCATCGCCTACGACCCGCTCTCGTCGTTCCAGGTGACGGCGGTGGCGGGACGCGTGCCCGGCTACGTCATCAGTTGCTCTTCGACGCTGACCAACACCGCGCCCTTCCACAACACGACCCCTGGGTGCGCGCCGGCGGTCGCCGCGGGCGCGACGCAACTGCCGCGGCTCGGCGACGGCTTCCCCATTGAAGTTCCCCCGCCATCGAGCAAGCCGTCGCAGTTTCTCAACGCGCCGTTGCAGCTCTACTCGAACGCGCCCACACTGGCGATGTTCGACCCGCAGATCGGGCTGCCGACCGTGCATCAGTGGAACCTCAGCGTGCAGCGTGAACTGCCGTGGGATCTGGTCGGGCAGGTCGCTTACATCGGGCGGCGCGGCTCACACCTGCTGCGCTCCTACGACATCAACCAGATCAACGCGGACGCGATCCTGCCGTCGTTCCTGATTATGCGTGACAACGTGCGCGCCGGTTGCAACGCCGACGGCACGCGCCCGGCCACCGCCCCGGCCACCGCTTGCGCGTCCGGCGCGGGCCGCCCCGTGCCCATCGTGACTAGCGGCGCGGTCACGGCCGCGGCCGTCAACGCGGCTGCGGCGCGCACTGAAATCCTGCAAAACGAAGCGGGCGCGTTCGCCGAGCGCATCGAGAACAACACGCTTGCCTTGCGACTGCGCCCGAACCAGCAGTTCAACCGCATCACCTACCTCGATTCGGGTGGCGATTCGTACTACCACGGTTTGCAGGTTGTCTTGCGCCGCCGCTTCGGACGCGGCCTGGGCGCGAATCTGGCCTATACGCTTGCCAAGTCCATTGACAACGGCTCGCTCGACCCGGTCGGCGCGGCTTCGGGCGGCGGGTTGAATACGACGACCGTGCGCGCGCCGGTGGACACCCGCGACTTCAGCCTCGAACGCGGGCGCTCGGACTTCGACCGCCGGCACATCTTCAACGTCGCCTCGGTTTGGGACCTACCCTTCGGCAAAGGTGAGAAGTTCGGCGGCGATTGGCATCCCGTCATCAACACCGTGCTCGGTAACTGGTCGGTCAACGGCATCTTCACGGCGACGAGCGGCGAGCCGTTCAGCGTCACGAGCGGCGCGCGCACATCCAACAACGCGCACGTCTCGCGCGCCGTCATCCTCGACCCGAACGTCAAAGCGAAGTTGCAGGAGAAGGCCGGCGTCTTCGGCCCCGTGCTCTTCCCCGATGCGAGCGCCTTCGCGGCGCCTGAACCGGGCGGGAACGGCGGCCCGCGCAACGTCTTCACCGCCCCCAGCTTCTGGAACGTAGACTTCGGCTTGATCAAAGCCTTCTCTTTGAGCGAGCGCTTCCGACTGCAATTCCGCACGGAAATCTTCAACGCGTTCAACCACGCGAACTTCGACAACCCGCGCGACGCTTCGTCGGGGTCGCCCAGCATTCTCTCGGCGGTCTTCGCCCAGGCCTGCTGCGCGGGAGTCTCCCCGCCTTCAACGCAAACGATCATCCAGACGGGCGAATCTTCGCGCGTGATCCAGTTCGCGTTGAAGCTGACGTTCTGAAGCGCGGGCTGACAATTAATTGTAATCGCTTGGAGGGCGGTGAGTGATGGGCCGCAAACCCATCACTCACCGCCCTTTTATTATTTGGATAACCGGAACACCGCTCCACTCAGCCTTGATTTTAATAACCAACAGGAGTCGAATACGGCGACACGCCAATAAGGAAAGCAGCGCGGATTCCAGTCCGCCGCTCTCAGTATTTGTCACTCGGCGCGGATTTTCATCCTGTGCCCCGTTCCAGGAGTTGATCTATGAAAAAACGATGCCTGCTCATGGTTCTGACCCTTGTGGCGACGATTGCCGCCGCCGCCGCGCAACAACCAACCAATAGACCTTCATCGCAATCCCCTTCCGCCGCCAAGCCAACACCAACGCCAACACCTGCGCCCGCGCCCGCGGCGCGTCCGATGCCAGCCGATCAGAAGGCTTATATGGAAGCGTCGCGCATCAAAGATCCGCAGAAGAAGATCGAGGCGTTGGAGAAATTTCTCGACCAGTACCCGGACAGTTTTATGACTAGCGCCGCTCATCTGGACATCCTCGACGCGCTCATCAAGAGCCAGCCCGAGGGCAAGGACAAAATCCTGGCGCAGGCCGACAGGACGATGCAGAAGGTGACCGGCGAATCCTCGATTGGCGGCGCCGCGCACAGCATCGCCTCGCGCCTGATGAAGGCCGGATTGCTCGCCGAAGCTGAACGGTACGCGCAGAAGTCCGTCGCCGCGACCGACGAATACGTGGCGCAGATGACGCGAAATTTCCAACGACAGAAGGCGCGGCCGTTGAGCATTCTCGGCCAGATCTATCTTAAACAGGGCAAGCTGAAAGAGGCCGAGCAAAAGTTGAAAGCGGCCTTCGCGATCTCCCCGCAGGAGGCCGACGTCGCCGTATCGCTGGCTGAGATCGCGGAGAAGAAAGGCAAGGAGAAAGAGACGCTCGATTATCTGCTGGCGGCCGGGCGGCTCAAGTCCGCGGACCGGCAGAAGCTCGAAACGTTCTGGCGCAAAGCGCATGGCGGCGCGATCGAAGGCCTGGAAGAAGAACTCGACGCGCGCTATCACAAAGAGTTCGCCGGTCTCGTCCCGGTCACGCGTTATCAGCCTACCGCCAAACGCTCGAATCGCGCCGTGCTGGCCGAAGTCTTCACCGGTTCGGCCTGCCCGCCGTGCGTCGCGGCCGACGTGGGGTTCGAGGCCATGATGGAGCGTTACTCGCGCCAGGAGTTGATCGTGGTGATGTACCACCAGCACATCCCCGGGCCCGACCCGATGACCAACGCAGCCACCCAATCGCGCTTCCGGTATTACAGCGGAGGCGGAGTGCCCAGTTACACGATTGACGGGCTGGCGCTGCAATCAGGCGGCGGACCGAAGGATATGGCCAAAGGGTTCTACCAGCGCGTCACCCCGGTGATCGAAAAACGACTCGAAGTCGCGGCTGAAGCCAGCCTCAAACTCGACGCGGCCCTGGAGAACGGAGTCGTCAAGGTCGCGGCCCAGGTGGCCCTCGACAAAGCCCCTGCGCCTGCGGTCAAAGCTGATCCGAAGGGCGCCGGCGCGACGAAGGACGCAGGGCCGGCCTACAAATTGCACGTGCTGCTGGTCGAGGAGATGCTGCGCTATCCGGGCGAGAACGGCATACGCCTTCACCCGGTGGTCGTGCGCTCGGTGGGCGGTTTTTTAGCCGGCGGCTTCACTCTGGACCCGGCGAAGGCCGAGACGGTCAACACCCGCTTCGACGTCGCCGCCATCAGCGCCGCGTTGAAGAAACAAACTGAGGACTTCGAGGCGTCGCGGAGCAAAGACCGCGACGAGCCGTTCACCTTCAGCGAGAGGAAGTACGAAATCAACGCGAACAACCTCTCCGTGGTCGCCTTCGTGCAGGACGAGAAGAGCAAGAAGGTGCTGCAGGCCGCAACCGTTCGGCTCAACGGCAAAGGCGTGGCGATGAAGTAAGCGACGGAGAGACGGAGAGACGGAGGGACGGAGGGATGGAGAGATGGAGGGACGGAGAGATGGAGAGACGGAGGGACGGAGGGACGGAGAATGATTCTCTCTGTCTCTCTGTCCCTCTGTCCCTCCGTCCCTCCATCTCTCTGTCCCTCCGTCTCTCTGTCCGTTTGCGATTGGACACAGTATATGAAACCAGTAAACCTGATCCGGTTGGTAATAATCCTCATCGCGCTCACGGCCGCGCAGGCGCAGGAAAAGACCCTGAACCCGGTCGCCTGGTCACTCAAGGTCGTCAACGCAACGGCGACCGGCGCCGCTCTGACCGCTGAATTGACGGCGAAGATCGAAGACGGCTGGCATCTATATTCGCTCACGCCGATTACCAATGGCCCGAAGCCCACGCGCATCACGCTGCCGGCAGCCCAGGCCTTCGAGTTGGCCGGCGAGATCGAAGCGCCGGATCCTTTCGTCGGGAACGATCCGAACTTCGGCATCGAGGTGGAATACTACGAAGAGTCGGTGACGTTCAAACTGCCCTTGAAACGGCGCGCCGGCCCGGGCGGCGAGAAGCTGCTGGTCGAAGCGCGCTATCAAACCTGCACGAGCCATCTCTGCCTGCCACCGAAGACAGTGAAGCTTGAAGCTGATGTGAAGTAGCCGCACAACCAATGTCCATCGGCATCCGCGCCGCTCACCATCACTACCTTCACATTCCAACCCATAGATGAGCAGTTACTTTTGAGTTTCGCCAGGCCTGGGAAACCGGAAGGGTGAACGTAACACCACGATCTTCAGCTCCGGCCCTGCCGGACCTGGGACGGTTTCGACGGAGACTGAAATCAGAGGCGGGGTGTTGGATTGGAAGATCAGCCTCTTCTCAACTGATTCGTTGATTTTGATAATCGGCTCGCCGAGCTTTCTCTGGTAGAACTGATTGACGGTGTCGAAACCGTGAGTCGTGCGCATGGTAAGCATTTCGCGGCCGGGGATTCTGATTGAGCTGCTCACCGTTGCGCCGGGGTATTCGTATTGACCAAAGTCAAGCAACTTTTCATCGGTCGGCGCAAGAGCCACGCCTGCCTCGCTGGCTCGTCTGGCGGATTCGTCGGCCTGCCTGAGAGCTTCCTGGGCTTGATTCAGAGCTTCGCGGGCGCGATTCTCGGCTTCGCGCGTTCGATCCCGGGCTTCGCGCCTCAAATCTTCCTGACGCCTTCTCTCTTCCTGCTGACGTCTTCTCTCCTCCTCCTGACGCCTTCTTTCCTCCTGCTGGTATTGGCGCCGAGCGGCTTCTTCAGGCGTCTGCGAATCTCTTTCTTGGCGGAAACCTTCTCTCATCATCGCGCCAATCGCCATGCCAATAATCAGAATGAGCAGCAACAAGATCCAACGCCAGGGTCCGATTCTTAACCAGGATCCGATTCTTGATTTAATCGGGGCGGTGGCTGGGGCCGGAGGCGCGGGAACGTAAGACGCCTGGTAATAACGTTCAGTCTCCCCCGCGATGGCGTCGGCGACGCTCGGCGGCAAATGGCCCGAGTCGGCCGTGGCTACCGAAGGCGCAGGCTCTTGTCTGCCGTAATTGCGCGTCCCGGCGGCGGAGGCTTCGGTCTCGACGAAAAACTGCGCGCCGCATTGACGGCAAAATTTGGCTCCGATGGGAGATTCGTAACTGCAATATTGACAGGTATGGTACATAGTTCAGGCCTCGCTGGATGCGCACTGCTTGGTTTAACGGATCAACACAAATTACGCCAGTAGCCGGTTTTTGTTCTCTGTTTGTGCGATAAAGCCCGTTGATGGGCTGTCAGTTCATGCCTGACCGGAACATCCACACAGCCTCACGCCGGCGCGTTTCGCGAACCTGAGTCGGAAGACTCCGTGAAAGAGAATGGGCCGGAGGGCGGCGCCGTGTAGCGCTTCTCGATGGCGGCGCGGATGGCGGCGCGGCTCTCCTTGGCTGACAGTCCCCGGTTTTGTTCAATCTGCGCCGCATCGTCGGCCAGTTCGACATCTTTGATTGTCTGGCGGAACCAGGCGGAATAATCCCCGCTGCGAAGGTGATGAAGCCAGGTCTCATCATCCACTCCATCGGCCAATTGCAGAAAGATGTGAAGGTTTTGCGCGCGCAGGTTGAGTTTACCCTCTGGGCCTCGGAAATAGAAGTTGAGCTCCGGCGCAAGCTCGCCCTCGGCGTATTTACGGTGATGGCGTTGGCGTTCGCCCTTCGGCGGTTCGCTGCGAAACCAGAAAGGCGGCTCGGACGTGCGCCGGAACCAGCCGATAGCTTCGCCCGTCTGTAATTCGACCGGCGCGAGCGCGGGCGGCCGCTGTCCTATCGCCCGGCTGAAGTTGGCCAGCGTTCGCTCCGGCGCTTCGCCGATGGCGATGACCAGATCAACCGCCGACAAGACCGCGGGCGCGACGCTTTCCGGGTGGACTGTGATCAGCAGCGTCCCGCGCATCTTCTGCGGCATGGCCGATTCCGCGGGATCCCATGACGAATGCAACAGGTGGTGCGCCTCGTCAACCACGGTCCAGTGCGGGCGGCCACGGGTGGCGCGCATTTCCTGCAATCGCGGCAGCAGTCCCGCGAAGAAAGGCGGGCGATGATCGAGCGCGATTCCCAGAAGGTTGACGACGACGTTTTGTGACGGTTGGTTGAGCAGTTCCAGAACCTCGTCCACGCTCGGCGCGCGGCGGTTGTCGCCCAATACGACCGCGCCCTCGAAAGTCGAATAATCGCCCTCGGGATCAATGATGCAGAACTGATAGCCCCGCTCGCCCAGGCGTTCAAGAAAGCCGCCGGCCAGGGTTGATTTCCCGCCGCCGGAGGTTCCGGCGATCAACACGTTGACGCCGTAAGGCTGCAATCGAACTTCTTCGCCATTCTTACGCGAGCCGAGCAGGATGTTGTGGCGCGCCAGCTTCGATTCGACCTCTCGCAGATCGTCGCCGAGCAACGCTTCGCAAAGCTCGATTACGCCCGCGCCGTGATCGCCGCGCGTGACCAGGTCCACGTTCTCCTTGATCGCCGGCAACGCATTGGCTACCGCCACCGAGCATTCGCAGAGGCTGAGAAAAGCGTGGTCGTTTTCAGCGTCGCCAACGCCGACGGTGTTGTGCGGCGAGAGGCCCAGCTCATCGAGCGCCGCTTTGAGGCCCGTCGCCTTATTCACGCCCGAAGGTAACACCATCACAGCGCCTTTGTTGAAGATCACCTGCATCTCCAACCCCAGGTCGCGGATCGTTTTGAGCGCCGTGACCTCATGCGGCTCCCAGGTGGCGACGATGGAGCGCCCGACCGAGATTGGGCCAACTCCGCGCTCCTCAAGCAGGCGCACGAACTCCTCCCGCGGCGGCTCAGCGATCAGCCTCTCCTTGCGCGTCTTCGGGCAATAGAGCAGCGCGCCGTTTTCGGCCACCACACGCTCGAAAATTTCCAGCCGCGAGAAGCTCTGTTGCAGATCGTCCAGTTCCCTGCCCGTGACCATAATCAGCCTCCGGCCCGAACTACGAAGCCGTTCGAGCGCCGCCACGGTCTCATCGTTCACGCGGCCGTGGTGGGCCAACGTGCCGTCGTAATCGCAAGCCACTGCGTGATACCGCATGCGTTCCTTCCCCGGATTGTGGTTGTGGAATCCACGCTGATCGCCAGCGCCGCGTGGGAGAGATTAATCAGAATATCTTCAACCGGAGTATAGTTGACCTCGGAGCGGACGCCAAACAGGTCGTCAAAACACATCCTCAACTAACAAAATCGGCTTTCGCCGCGTATAATCTGCTGCGATCGTGATCATCTGCAACAATCCCGAATTTTCCGAAGGAGAAGAAAATGAAAAAGATTGCCTTGTTGTCTGTCTTGATCGCAATTGTGTTTCTGTCAGCTTGGCGTTTTGCTACTCAGGCGCAGAGCGCCGATGAGGCCGCCGCGCGCGTCCCGCTCGAAAACTACCTTAAAGGCCACGCGACCGGCGACGGCGAGTTTATGCGGAAAGCGTTTCACGCCGACGCAAAAGTCTTTTGGTATCGCGACGGCAAGCTCAATCAAGTAACCTCCGCCGAATTCGCCGGGCGCTTCACGGGCAAACCCGCGCCGGACGAGGCGCAACGCAAGCGCTGGATCGAAAGCGTCAAGATCACAGGCAACGCCGGCGTCGGCGTCATCGTGCTCGATTACCCGACCACTAAATTCACCGATTACATGTCGTTGCTGAAAGTCGATGGCGAGTGGAAGATTATCAACAAGACGTTTTACTCCGAGCCGAAGACGAAACCGTAACTAGAGATCACAAATCGAACAAGCTGCCTTGCGCCGACGGACGACGGAAAGTCCGCCGGCGCTCTTTCATTTCGTACCTGTCCTGATTGAGTCCCAGCCGGCGCGCGTGAATCTCGAACGTCTTTTTGACCATCTCCCAGAACGGCCCTTCGCCGCGCATCCGGTCGTGGAACCTGCTCTTGTTCAACACGCCGCCCTTCACCTCACGGATTCGGTTGATGATCTTCTGCTCCCGCAGCGGCATCTTCTCGCGCAATCGTTCGAGGAAGTAAGGTTCAACATTGCCCGGCAATCGCAGCAGGTTGATGAACGCCGATTTCGCGCCCGCGTCGCGCGCGCGTTCGAGCAGTTCCGGAATCTCGTGTTCGTTCAATCCGGGAATCACCGGAGCGATGCCCAAACCCACCTCGACGCCCGCGTCGGCGAAGGCCTTCATCGCAGCGAAGCGGTGTTCGGGGAACGGAGCGAACGGTTCCAGCGCGCGGTTCACGTCGTGATCCAGAAACGGGATGGTGAAATGAACCATCGCAGTGGCTTCGACGGAGAGTTGTTTGATCAGTTCCAGATCGCGGCGGATGAGCGCCGATTTCGTGATCAGGCTGACCGGGTTGCGGAATTCAAGACAGACCTCCAGGCATTTGCGCGTGAGCTGGTAGTTGGCTTCGAGCGGGATGTACGGGTCGGACGTGAATGAAAAGACAAGCGTGTCGCCCTTCCAGCCCTTCTTCATAAACTCCGCGCGCAGCAACTCCGGCGCGCGAACCTTCGCGACAATCTTCCGCTCGAAATCGGTCCCCGCGCCGAAGCCCAGGTATTCGTGCGTGGGCCGCGAGAAACAATAGGTGCAGGCATGCGTGCAGCCGCGATAGCAATTGATCGAATAGTCGAACGGAATGTCAGGGCTGTTGTTGCTGGTGATGATCGAACGCGTGGCCGTCTCTTCAAAGACTTCGAGCTTGGCTTCGGGCGGCTCGCCGATCCATTCGTGCCGCGCGCTGATCCAGGGGTTGGGAGGGTTGTTGACGTGCCGCATGGTTGAAAGTGGGAGAATCGATCATTTTCTATCTTCCGCTGAAGAGCCGATCCATTTTCCATTTTCCATTTGTCATTTGATATTTGTCATTGCCCCGGAAATTGCTCGACGTTCATTGTACATTGACTCGGGCCGGGCTTTGCGATGACAAATGCCAAATATCAAATGGAAAATGGAAAATGGTTCCTACCGCAGAATGCCTGCTGGCCGTTTACTCCAATGACACGGGTCTTACAAGCTTCAATCTGATGATCGCGCTGTCATCCAACCTGACCTCTTTGCCTTTGGTCATGAAGACTCCCGCGATGGCGCTCCCGCCCAATACCGACGCGGCTGCGATGGCTCCGCCCTGACCGCCGTAAAGGCCGCCGAACCCGTCATCGGAAGCCGCCGAACCCGCCAGGATCGCAATCGTCACGCCGATGGAACCAAGCTCAGCCCCGGTCAGGACATTGTCTATAACCCTGCCTCCATCCGCGCCGCCATGGAGCGTGCCCTCGCTGTCGGATTTCACTTTTTCATCGCGCGTGAAATCGGAGGCCGATTTCATGACGACTGAGATCTTCTGCTCTTGCCCTTCCACGCGGATGCGGTCGAAGGTGATGTGCAGCCGCCCGCCTTTGAGCGGGCGCTTCGCCGCCCGAGCTAGCGTGACTCGCCCGACCACTTCCGTGCCTTCCCTCAATAATCGGCGCCCATCAACGAACACGTCGCGCCGCACGACCGCTAATATTTCATCGCCGGGTTCGCTCAATTTCGAGCTGACCGGATCGCGTAACGTAAGTTGAATCTCGGTTCCTTCGGGAATAATGAATTCGCCGCTCTGCGCTTGCGCAAGACAGGCCGGGCGGACGGCGGCGCCGATCAGGGCGAATAGACAAACGGACAGGCAATACCTCTTCAACATCTCGATACCTCCCTTGAAAAACGATGCGAAACAGGAGTGCGCGAGGCATGGTACTCCCTGCCAATCACGCAAGCAAGAAAGCGGTCTTGCGGGCGCGCCGGAATTTGCTTTTCGATCCATCGCTTGCTCTAATTGGCCATCCGAATGGCGCTTCGCCAATCAACAATTTTTCCGGGCGACTTTCCAGGTCGAGACGCGATGAGACTATTTACACTTGAAGAAGCGAACGAATTGCTGCCCGAAGTCAAACGGCTGTTCGCGAGAATTGACCGGTCGCGCGCGACGCTCCGCCGGCTGGCCCCTGAAGCCAAACGCGCGAGCGAAAGCCAGGGCGGCGGAGGCACCTTGTACGGCTTTCAGTACGCCGGCGCGCTTGCAACATTCATAGCCTCAGCGCAGGAGATTCTCGGCCTCGGCATCGAGATCAAAGATTTCGACAGCGGATTGTGCGATTTCCCACACGAACGGGAGGGAAAGATCGTCTATCTGTGCTGGCGGCGAGGTGAAGAGAACATCGAATGGTGGCACGATCTGGACACTGGATTCGCCGGCCGTCAGCCGCTCTAGAGAGACTGGGAGACTGACGTCCCATCAGTCCCATCAGTCCCATCAGTCCTATCAGCCCTATCAGTCCTATCAGGGGCAGAGTTCGCAGACCAACACCTCGATCTGCAATCGCGGTGTGGCGAGCGATGTTTTGAGCGCTACATCGGTCTGGGCGATTCGCGCGATCCCGCGCAATATCCGCTCGGTGTCGAGTTTCCGCACGCGCTCGTTGAACCTCGTGACGACGAAAGGCGGCATCCCGACGGCCTTCGCCACTTCGGAGTTCGGAGCGTTCTGCCGCATCAATTCTTTCGCCGCGAGCATCTTGCGATAGTTGCTGGCGATTGCGCCGAGGATCAATAACGACAG
>Ga0187894_10004150_pt1 | contig 15740 bp, 15 predicted proteins | sample GBC1701081metaG_FD_136650 | JGI IMG/M metagenome (GOLD analysis project Ga0187894, IMG submission 136650) | White microbial mat communities from a lava cave in the Kipuka Kanohina Cave System on the Island of Hawaii, USA - GBC170108-1 metaG ... | reverse complement strand
CTGGATCGCGGGGTCGTTCTTGCTCTGCGAGATGCCGCGGAAGCGATAGTCCGAGGTCAGTGTCGCAATGCCGGTGATACTGCCGCCGAACGGCCCGTTCGGTTCCGGCTTCGGCGGCTCGGGCGCCGTTGCCGGTGCTGGTGCCGGCGTCGTTTGCGCGATAGCCGCTCCTCCCCACAAGGCGACCGCCACCAGGGCCGCCGACAAACGCTTGATCACCATCTTCCCCTCGCTCACTGCATGCCGATGGACTTGCGATCGCTGCGCGATCGATGACAGGAGGCTTACAAGCAGTTTCCGTACCAGCAGCGAGGAAGGGGCTGTCGATCCGAGCAGCGGAAGAAAGCGGCACACATCCGATCGCAACCGCTCAAAAAACAAGCCACCGGCGCAGCGGTGACGCTGTTTGTGACGCAAAAAACGTCAGTGCCTATTTATTGGGATACGAATGCCGGCCGTCGCGGAAATCGTCGATCACGCGCGTTCCGTCGGGACCGGCGTCACCGACATAACTCGGGCCGATCGGGCTTTTGCCGTAGCCGCCGGGAATGTCGAGAACGTAGGTCGGCTGACACAGGCCGGACAGCCGGCCGCGCAGCGCTCGCATCAGCGCCTGGCCCTCGTCAATGGACAGGCGGAAGTGGCTGGTGCCGCGGGCCAGGTCGGGATGATGCAGGTAGTAGGGTCGCACGCGGGCCGCGACCAGCGCCCGGAAGAGCGCCTCGAGCGCCTCGACCGAGTCGTTGACGCCGCGCAGCAGCACGCTCTGCGACAGCAGCGGGATGCCGGCGTCGGCCAGCCGCGCCAGGCAGGCGCGCGCATCAGGCGTGAGCTCGCGCGCGTGATTGCAGTGCACGCCGACATAGACTGCGGCGCGCGAGGCCTTCAGTGCCGCGATCACGTCTTCGTTCACCCGCGTCGGATCGGCGATTGGCACCCGCGTATGGAAGCGAATAACCGCGACGTGCGGCAATGCGTCGAGCGCGCTGATGATGTGGGCGATGCGCCGGGGCGACAGCATGAAAGGATCACCGCCGGTGACGATCACTTCCCAGATCTCGGGGTGTGTCGCGATGTAGCTCAGTGCGGCGTCGAGACCGGCGTCATCGAGCATGTCGCCACCCGGGCCGACCTGCTCGCGGCGGAAACAGAACCGGCAGTAGACCGGGCAGGCATGCAGCGGTTTCAACAGCACGCGGTCGGGATAGCGATGTACGATGCCTTTGACCGGCGCATAGGCGTCGTCGCCGATCGGATCCGCCAGTTCTTCCGGCGTGTTTGTCGCTTCCTGCGCCGTGGGGATGAACTGGCGCGCGATCGGGTCGTTCGCCGGCGGGCCCTCGATCAGATCCAGCAGTTCGGGCGTCACCGCGATGGCGTAGTCGCGCGCGACCTGTGCCAGCGCGGCATCGGTATGCGCGTCGGGCGTCAGGACGCCAGCGTCGACCAGGTCGGCGATGCTGCGGGCGGTTGTCAGGGTGCGGGTCATCGGAGGCCGTTCGTGGCCGCCTTCAACGCCGATTCCGGGCCATCGTCAAGGCCTTGATGGCAGCGACTTGCCGTGCTTTCCAGTGAACGGGTTCCAGCCCAGGGCTGCAAGCGCGGTCCACGCCGTTGCCCCCAGATGGGGGCGATTGAAATAGAAGAAATCGGGTGTCTGACTGTCCGGTCCAATGGTCAGTCCGGTGGTCAGGCGCGATGCCGGTGTGGCGTAAAGCCAGCCGTCCGCGGCGCGATGCATCCGCAGACCGGTAAGCAATGCTTCGGCACGCGCCGGCTGCCCTGTCGCCTGGAAGGTCAACGCCGCTTGCGCCGTGCCTTCCACCCACAATCCATCGCGGTCGTTGTCAAAGTCATACCCGCCCGCAATGGCGAAGTGGCGTTCGACGCAGGCCAGGCTTGGCGACCAGGCCGGCGCCGCGTCGGCGAGCAGGTGAGGCCAGAGCTGCGTGTCGAGCGCCAGATGTTTTGCCTCGGCGAGGGGTCCCAACGGGAATGCGGCGTTCGCAGACGGCGGCGTGCTTGCCGGCACCGTACCGATGGCAAAGCAGCCAACGGCGTTCACGAAGGCGATATCAACGAAGCGGCGTGCCGCATCGGCCATGTCGGCGACACGCCGTTCGCCACTGATGCGGGCATACCAAGCAGCGGCGGCGGCGATATCCACGTTGTGCTCGGTTGAAGCCCAACCCAGCCGCACCTGCTCGGGATCGTAGCCGCACGTGCCACCTGTGAATCCCGTCCCGCCAGCAGAGCGTGTTTGCGACTCGATCCAATTCAACAGCGTTCGTGTCGTGGCAAGATAACGAATGTCCCCGGTCGCCTGATGCAGCGTCAGAAACGCCAACGCCACCCAGGCGACATTCCCGGTGGCACTGCCGTCTTGGTATGGGTCTTCCGCCCAATGACCGGCCACGGCGTCCCACCAGCCCGGCAGCAAGGCCGCCTCGCCGGTTCGCACCGCGCCGGCCCTGTAGGCATTACGCACGCGTCCGTCCCGGAACGTACGATCATCGGCGAGCGCATGGAGAAGCGCAGCGCCGATTCGCCGGGCACGGTCCGCATCACCGCACGCCACGAGCGCGATGATGGCAAGCGCGTTGTCATAGGTGAACGCCGTGCTGCGCAACGCGAGTGGTACCTCGCGTTCCATCGGTCCCGGCCGGTAGCTTGCAATGAACAGTGGCTGGTCACCTGTTGCGACGGCGTCGACCGGCGTGGCCAGAGCAGCGCAAAGCTCGCGCGCAAATGCCTCCGACGTTGGTGCTGCACTGGCCGCGCGCTCGTTTGCGATCAAGACGCAGATTGCGAAGGCACACGTTGGAAGGACGCGTCGCGACCCAAGTCGTCGACGACTTGGCGAGGCCGTTGTTTCGACGGTAGTATGCATCTTCGGTTTCACACTGAATTGTCGCGCTCACATTGGGGACCAGCCGCCGATCGGGAGGCTTGCCATGGTGTCGGTCAGGTACATCGTGCACGATGTGACGGCAGCCGTTGCGTTCTACACGACATCGCTGGGGTTCGAGCTTGGCCAGCAATTCGGCACGGCTATGGCGATCGTCAAACGCGGCGAGCTGACACTGTGGCTTGCCGGTCCGGGGGCGTCGGCGTCGCGGCCCATGCCGGATGGGCGGCAGCCCGAACCCGGCGGTTGGAACCGCTTCGTCATACAGGTCGACGATCTCGCTGGCCTGGTCGACACCTTGCAGCGCCAAGGCGTGCCGTTTCGTAACGACATCGTGAAGGGTCCGGGTGGGCAGCAGATCCTGTGTGAGGATCCCTCCGGCAATGTTGTCGAGCTGTTTCAGCCGGCATAGCGCCCGGCTATCGACGATGGAGAGGGCTTTTCAGCGGCTTTCGGCAGCGCCATCTTGAAGCAGCAAGCCACACGAGGTTTCACCATGGCCGCTACCGCCAAATCCGGAGCCTATCCTGTCGCGAAGTCCGATGCCGAGTGGCAGCAGGAGCTGACGCGCGAGCAGTACATGGTGTTGCGCAAGCATGCCACTGAACGCGCCGGCACCAGCCCGCTCAACAAGGAGTACGGCAAGGGTGACTATGTCTGCGCCGGCTGCGGTCATTCGCTGTTCGACAGCGCGACCAAATTCGACAGCGGCGCCGGCTGGCCAAGCTTCTGGGAACCCAAGCCCGATTCCGTCGGCACCACCGAGGATCGCAGTTTCTTCATGCGCCGCGTCGAGGTGCATTGCGCCAACTGTGGCGGCCATCTCGGCCACGTCTTCGACGACGGCCCGCAGCCGACCGGCCTGCGCTACTGCATGAACGGTGCCGCGATGAAGTTCGTGAAGGAAGGGTGAGCGGCCGCGAGGACCAATCCATGTCCAAGCTGCGCGTGCATTGCTTCTCGATATCCCTCGACGGCTACGGCGCTGGCGCCGACCAGAGTCTCGACAACCCGCTCGGTGTCGGCGGCAAGGCGCTGCATGAATGGGTGGTGGCCACCCGCACCTTTCGCCGCATGTCGGGGCAGGACGGCGGATCGACGGGCATCGATGATGAGTTTACCGCGCGCAGCTTCGCCAATGTCGGTGCCTGGATCCTGGGCCGGAACATGTTCGGGCCGATCCGGGGGCCGTGGTCCGATGACGCGTGGAAGGGATGGTGGGGCGACAGCCCGCCGTATCACACGCCGGTCTTCGTGCTGACCAACCACCCGCGGGCGCCGATCTCCATGCAGGGCGGCACCACCTTCCACTTCGTCACCGATGGCATCCACGCGGCACTGAAGCGCGCCGCCGAGGCCGCGAATGGCCAGGATGTCCGGCTCGGCGGTGGCGTCGCGACGATACAGCAATACCTGCGCGCCGGCCGCGTCGACGAGATGCACCTGGCCATCGCGCCGATTCTTCTCGGCGCCGGTGAACAGCTTCTCGCCGGGATCGACGCGCCCAAGCTTGGCTATCAGTGCGTCGAACACGTTCCCACGCCGAACGTCACGCACGTCGTGCTGGCAAAGCGCGAGTGATCAGCTGGTCACCTTCCCCCGCAAGCGGGGAAAGGTGGAAAAACACGAACGGCGGCTTTACGCCAAGGCCTTCTTGAACAGGTCGAGCGTCCGGCCGTTGGCGAGCTTGCAACTGTCGGCGCTGTAGTGCTGGCCGCCGACGCGGCAGAAGGCGTGGTCGTCGTTGGGATAGCCGTAGACCGTAACGTGCGAATTGCCTTTCAGCCCGTCGCGGATCTTCTTCTGCGCCTCGGGTGGCACGAAGCCGTCCTTCTCGGCGATGTGCAGGATGGTCGGGTTCTGCAAGCCCTTGGCGTCGTCGAGCTTGGTATCGATGCCGACGCCATAGTACGCCGCGCCCGCCTCGGCGTCGGAGTGGCACATCATCATGTAGGTCAGGAAGCCGCCCAGGCAGTAGCCGGTGACACCGACCTTGCCGGTGCAGCCGGTGGTAGCGCGCAGGAAGGCGAGCGAAACCTTGAGATCGTCGATGCCCTTGGCGCCGTCGAATCCCTTGTAGAGCGCGAACGCTTGATTCCACTCGTCCTGGCTCTGGTCGGTGATGTCGACGCCTTCCTCCTGGCGCCAGAAGATGTCGGGCGACAGCGCCACGTAACCCTGCGCCGCCCAGGCGTCGCAGATCTCGCGCATCACTTTGTTGACGCCGAAGATCTCCTGGATCACCAGCACGCCCGGTCCGCTGCCGCTCTTGGGCTTGGCGAGATAGCCGCCCATCTTGCCGTCGCGCAGGCGGATCGAGGCGTTGAGATGCGGGTTGGGCATTGGCTTCTCCATCATCGATAATTTGGGGATCCGGTGACGTTAGCGCGCCGCGGCTGGCAAGTCATCCGCGGCGCGCTCATCTCGCCTGTCACGCCGTCCGAACGAGGCTGAGCACGGCGCCTTTGCCCCTCACTTCCCCTTCCTCGAACTCGGCGGCGGCAATCGCCCGATCGAGAGCGGTGCGCAGCGCCTTGGCCGTCTCCAACGTCAACTCGACACCGGCCCGCGCCCCGGGATCGAGGCTGGTGTTGATGAAGTCGAGCGTGATGACGTCGCCCAGCGGCGCATGGCGCGCGTGGTCATAAGCAACCACCGCCTGCGACAGCGGGAACCATTCGTCGCCGCGCTTGGCCATGCCTTCGGCGCGGGCGATCTCGACAATGGATGTGCACATGTTCGCACCGCCTACGTGGCCAGGTGCTTGCCGAAGAAGGCGAACACCTTGCTCCAGCCATCCATGGTCTGCTCGGGCCGGTAGAGCGGCCGGTGCCAATAGAAGAAGCCGTGGCCGGCACCGTCATAGCGGTGGAACTCGTGTGCCTTGCCGTGCTTCTTGAGCTCGGCCTCGTGCTGGTTCACCTGCTCGGGGCTCGGCGCGCGATCGTCGTTGCCGAAGAGGCCCAACAGCGGGCAGCAGAGGTCCTTCGTCATGTCGATCGGTGCGACGGGCGTCTTGGCGTTGAACTCTTCCTTGCCCATCACCACGCGTCCGCCCCACAGCTCGACGCAGGCATCGACGTCCTTGCGCTGAGAGGCATAGATGAAGGCGTGCCGGCCGCCGGAGCAGGAGCCGAAAAGTCCGACCTTGCCATTGTGATTGGGCTGCGCGCGCATCCACGCCACGGCTGCCGCGGTATCGCCGACCATCTGGGCGTCGGCAATGCCGCCCTCGGCGCGCACTTTGGCGGCGACGTCGTCCGGATTGGCCTGGCCGCCCTCACGCTCATAAAGGTTGGCGCAGATCGCGAGGTAGCCGTGGTGTGCGAATCGACGTGTTGTCTCGATGTAGAACTCGCTCCAGCCCGGCAGATGGTGAATCAGCACGACGCCCGGAAAGGGCCCCGGACCAGACGGCTTGGCCACGTAGGCCGTAATCGGGGTTCCCTTGTCGCCCTTGATGGTTACGTTCTCGCAGGTCATGCCTCGGTAGAATGACATCGATCTTCCTCCATTGAGCGTGAGCCTGAGTCGTCCACCGGAGCACAGCAGCGCCGCGCATGGATCAGCCGGTCGCGGTCCCTATGTTGCCGGGGCTCGTGGCACGGTCAGTATTTGACGATCGCATGCCGGACGCAACAAGAGGCAGCCAAACCGCGGGCCCTCATTCCGACAGCCCTGCTCTGCGCAGACCATCCGTCAGCGTAGCAAGATCCTTCGGTCGCTGGATGGGAAGCCATTCCTTGAGATTGGAGATGCGCAGCGCGGGATCGAGTTGGCGCAATCGACGCATCGCACGGTGCGCTTCATCCATCCGACCAGCGAGCGCATGGCTTGCCGCGATGATGCCGACCACCATCAGGAAGCTCGGCAAATCACGGAGTGCCTTTTCCGCCCATGACGACGCGGCGTCAAAGCGCCCCGCGAACAAATGCGCCGCCGCCATGCCGGCTTGCATTCGATACATTTCCGGGTCCAGGGGGCTGAGTCGCATGGCCCGCTCGAAGTGCTCGATGGCGCCATCCGGCTCGCCGCGCCACACTCTCAGGAAGCCGCCGAGGAACCAGGCGGCGGCCAGGTTCGGATTGAGCATCAGCGCCCTGTCCAGCAACGCGATGCCGCCGTCGAGATCGCCGACGAGATTGCCCAGCGCATGGCCGCTGCGGGTGAGGGCGACCGCATCGTCCCTGCCCAACGCCACGGCCCGGCGGGCCAATCGGGCACCCTCGGCGATCTCTCGGGGTGGATCGGTCATCCAGCCGTTGACCTTGCGCCAAAAGTGGCACCAGGCCGCCATCGCGTAGGCAGACGCGAAATTCGGGTCCAGCTGCAGCGCATGATGGAACTGCGCCAGCGCCTCGTCGATGGACTCGCGGGTACCGCGGTGCAGGTTCGCCATGCCGCGCAGATAATAGTCGTAGGCGTCGAGGCTTTCAGTCGGCTTCCGCTTTGCGCGTTCTATCTCCGCGCGCTCCAGGTGCGTTGCGATCGCGCCGACCACCTTCTCGGTGACCTGATCCTGCAGCTCGAAGATGTCGCCGAGGGTGCCTTCGAAACGGTCTGCCCAGAGATGCCCGCCGGTCGTAGCATCGAGGAGCTGTCCCGTGATGCGCACCCTGTTCGCTGCCTTGCGCATGCTGCCTTCCAGCACATAGCGCACACCGAGCTCGCGGCCCGCCTGCTTCACGTCGACCGCCCGGCCTTTGTACGCAAAGCTCGAATTGCGGGCGATCACGAACAGCCAGCGAATGCGCGACAACGCCGAGATGATGTCCTCGACCACCCCATCGATGAAGTAGTCCTGTTCGGAGTCGCCGCTCAGGTTCTGGAACGCCAAGACGGCGACGGATGGTTTGTCGGGAAGCTCCGGTGCCTGAGAGAGCGCGTCGCGGGCGTCGGCGGCGTCGGTACTTCCGCCACTGAAACCAGACGGTGGCCGCCATTCCGTGACGTCGCCGACAAACCGAAACCCCTTGCGCGCGATCGTCCGGATCAGCCGCTGGTCCCGACCGCTGTCGCCGATCGCCTTGCGGGCCGTATTGATATGACTGGTCAACGTCGATTCAGAGACGATCCGTCCATTCCACACCACATCGAGCAGCTCGTCCTTGCTGACGACATGCTCACGCTTCTGCACCAGATAGAGCAGCAGGTCGAAGACTTGCGGGCCGACGGCAATCGCGCCCGGGCCGCGGGTGAGTTCCCGCCGTTCAGGGTCGAGGATGCAGTCTTCAAACGTATACGGCACGCCGGCCCTCCCTGATCGCGCACGCATGTGCAGACACGCAGCCAGGGCAACGGGGTGGACACCCTCAGTCTGGCCATAGCACAGCATCCTTTGTTGAGCGCGCCATCGTCGCGCCGGATCCAGGCCGCGCACTCATTAAATTGGAAGCGGCCCTGGCGCGAGGTCCAAGACGTCACAGTCACTCTGGCAGGCCAGCCTTCCTGAGGCCGTCAGCGAAGAGTGCGGCATCCTCCGGTCGTCGGAAGGGAAGCCACGCGTCGAGGCTGGCACGCCGCAGCGCCGGATTGACCTTGCGCAAATGCTGCACGACGCGCAGCGCCTCTTCCATCCGCCCGCCAAGCGCGTGGCTTGCCGCGATGACGGCCCCGGGCAGCACGAGTGCCGGCACGTCGCGGAACGCCTTTGCCGCCCAGGCGGAAGCGGCATCGAAGCGCTGGGCGATGAGATGCGCCAATGCCACGCCGGTCTGCAATCGAAACATCTCGGGATCGAGCGGGTTGAGCCGCATCGCGTGGTCGAATCGTTGGATGGCGTCGTCGGGCTCGCCTCTGAAGAGTCTCAAGTAGCCGCTCAGGAGCCATGCCGCGGCAAGATTGGGATCGAGTACGAGCGCTCTGTCGAGAAAGTCGATCCCCATGTCGAGATCGTGGTTGAAGTGCGCCAGCGCATGCCCGCCACGCGCCAGGGCGACGGCATCGCTCTTTCCCAGGTCGACGGCGCGCCGCGCCAGGCGCACGCCTTCGGCGATTTCCCGCTCGCGGTCGTTCATCCAGCCGTTGAGGCTGCGCGAGAACAGGCACCACGCGGCCATGCCATAGGCCGGCGCGTATTCGGCATCAAGCGCGATCGCCTTGCGAAAGCACGACAAGGCCTGGTCCAGGCCGTCCCGTGCGCCAGCATGAAAGCGCGCCATGCCGCGCAGGAAATAGTCGTAGGCGTCGAGGCTCTCGGTCGGTTTGCGCTCGGCGCGTTCGATCTCGGCGCGTTCCAGTTGCGGCGCGATCGCGCCCACGACGCTCTCGGTGATCCGATCCTGAAGCGCGAAGATGTCATCGAGCGCAGCTTCGTAGCGCTCGGCCCACAGATGGCGGCCGGTTGCCGCATCGACAAGCTGTCCGGTAATGCGCACGCGGTTCGCTGCTCTGCGCACGCTGCCTTCCAGCACGTAGCGGACGCCCAGCTCGCGGCCTACCTGCTTCACGTCGACAGCCCGGCCCTTGTACGTGAAGCTCGAATTGCGCGCGATCACGAACAGCCAGCGCATGCGCGACAATGCCGAAATGACGTCCTCGACCACCCCGTCGGTGAAATACTCCTGCTCGGCGTCGCCGCTCAGGTTGACGAACGGCAAGGCGGCAATGGAGGGCTTGTCGGGAAGGAGCAGCGCCTCGGCTGACGTTTTGTCCGGCACAGCCAGCGTGCTCTTCGCCGGAGATGAACTCTTGCCCGCTTCTTGTTCCCCGACACTGCCGACGAACCGGAATCCCTTGCGAGCCACGGTGCGGATCAGCCGTTGTTCCTGGCCGCTGTCGCCGATGGCTTTGCGCGCCGCATTGATATGACTGGTCAGTGTCGATTCGGAGACGATCCGTCCGCTCCACACCGCGTCCAGCAGGTCATCCTTGCTGACGACGCGCTCACGATTGCGAACCAGATAGAGAAGCAGGTCGAAGACTTGTGGCCCGATGGCAACCGGCTCGGCGCCGCGTGTGAGCTCACGGCGTTCGGGATCGAGCACATAATCCTCAAACGCGTATTGCACGTCGGCCCCCTCGATCGCGGACATGCCGCCGAGGCGCGTCGCGGGACGCCGTCAGCCCAGGCTAGCAACCAATAGCATGGCGATCATCGCCAGGACACGGCGTCGTCTTGCCGGATCAGGCACCATGGTCACGCCAAGCCAGCGGCGTGCTTAGACGAAGAATCAAGGGAATTTCAATCTCGATCGAAGGCGGCTGCAAGGTCTTCTGGCCGCCGATCCGGCATCTTCCGCTCCGTCGAACACGACGCGGAGAATGACTATGAAGATCCTCGTCACCGGACGCAGCGGCCCGATCGGGACCAATCTGGTCAACAGGCTTCGTCACAACGGCCGCGAGGCCGTGGCCGTGTCGTCGACTCTGGGTGTCTGCGCCGCACTGTTTGCGACTGTTTGCATCAGCGCGGCACCCGCCGATGACGCCGCTTACGACAAGTCGAGGGCGACGCGCGCTACTGTCTACGAGATCGACCTGCAGGATGTTGCTCCGCTGCTCATCGATCGTCCGGCCATGGCTTTGAGCTTGTCCAGACGCTCCCCACCAGTCTCGACTGGTGCAGCTGAGCGCGCTCAACCGGAGCGGAGCGTGCGCGCCCTCCTGAGGGCAATCCAGACGATGTTTCATCTGGCGCGAACAACCTACGTCGCGATGGCCGAACGTCTCTCGCTTTCCGGGCCTCCGTGGCTGAGAGCGCTTGCGTCGCTCAGCCTCGCCAACAGGGAGGCTCTCACCGTTCGCGCCAACGGCTCGGATACGTCGTCACCGTGGCATGCGGTTTGAAGCCCCCTGATGTATCGAGCCCATGAGGGAACGTCATTTGCACAATGCCTGCCCAAAGCCACTTGTCACTCAAGGAGCCAGAGATGTCGCGTATTACCCGAAATGAGAAAGTGACCGGCCCGAAGCTCGATCAACTTCGTGTCATGATCGTCTCGGCGTTCTTCGCAGGGATGACCGTGGGTGTGCTTGTGGCCCTGGGCTGGGATGTCGCTTTCCCTGGTTATCATCCGGCGACGATCGACACAGACATCGTTGTGAAGGAAGAGCCCGCCGTCGCTGACCCGGCGAGTTAAGTCGGTCTTCTGGGCACAGCGTGGCGGCACTCATCATCGCGTGTGAGTGCAAAGTGATAATTTTGCGCGCAACTGTGAACTAATCTGACCGGCCGCGGTGGTCTTGGACGAAGAACCAAGCGAAATTCAATCTCACGTCGCGACGGCTACAAGGTCTTCCGACCCGCGATCCGGCATCTTTCGCTTCGTCGAACACGACACAACGCGGAGATTTGTACATGAAGATTGTCGTCATCGGCGGCAGCGGCCTGATCGGTACCAATCTGGTCAATAGGCTTCGCCAGAAAGGCCATGAGGTCGTGGCGGCGTCGCCGAAGTCGGGTGTCAACACCATCACGGGCGAAGGATTGTCTGCAGCGCTGGCGGGCGCCGCGGTCGTCGTTGATGTGGCGAATTCGCCTTCGTTCGAGGACAAGGCCGTCCTGGACTTCTTCCAGACAGCGGCTCGCAATCTGGCCGCGGCGGAAGCCGCGGCCGGCGTCGGCCATCACCTCGCCTTGTCCGTCGTCGGGTCCGACCGGGCGCCGGACAGCGGCTACCTCCGCGCCAAGGTGGCCCAGGAGACGCTGATCAAGGCGTCCAGGATCCCCTACACGATCCTTCGCGCGACCCAGTTCTTCGAGTTCATCGGACCCATCGCCGAAGCCGGCGCGCAGGGCGGCGTGATCCGGCTGTCGCCCGCGCTCCTGCAGCCGATCGCATCGGATGATGTCGCCGCGGCGCTGGCCGACCTGGCTGTCGGGCCACCGCTGAACGGCACCGTCGAAGTTGCCGGTCCCGATGCTTGGCCTCTCGACCATTTCGCCCGGAAGTTCCTCTCCGCGCGCGGCGACCAGCGCCAGGTGATCCCGGACATCCACGCACGCTACTTCGGCACCGAGTTGAACGATCGGTCGCTGACGCCCGGTGACCATCCGCGGTTGGGGCCGACCGGTTTTGACGACTGGCTCAACCGCGCAACGGCGCGGTAACGGCGTAGCGGGAAGGCGCCTGGAGGCACGTCACCAGCGAGATCGCCGAGGCGGTGATCGACGATCTCGCATGCCATCGACCAGCCCGGCGTTCACGCCGGCAGCCCCGCTCTTCGCAGGCCTTCCATGAACGTGGCCAGATCTTCCGGTCGCCGCAGCACCACCCAATCCTCGACGCCTGAGAGCCGCAGCGCGGGCGCGAGACGGCGCACATGCTGCATGGCTTGCCGCGCGTCATCCATCCGGCCCGCAAGCGCATGGCTCGCAGCGCCGAAGGCGAATACCCGCAGGACGTCGGGCAGCTCCCGCGAAGCCTTTTCTGCCCACACCGACGCCATGTCGAAGCGTCGGGCAAACATGTGTGCCATCGCCGTTCCGGTCTGCATCTGGAACATCTCGGGATCCAGCGGGCTCAAGCGCATGGCACGCGCAAAGCGCTCGATCGCCTCATCAGGCTCGCCGCGCGAGATCTGCTGGAAGCCACTGAGATACCAGGCGATCGTCAGGTTGGGATTGAGCACCAGCGCCCGTTCAACCGCTGCGATGCCTTTGTCGAGATCACCGCCGAAATGGGCGAGCGCATGCCCGCCGCGCGTGAGGGCGACCGCATCGTTGGCGCCCAGCTCGATCGCGCGGTTGGCCAACCGGGCGCCCTCCGCGTAGTCCCGGACGCGGTCGCTGATCCAGTCGTTCATCTTGCGCCAGTAAAGACACCACGCCGCCATGCCATGGGCCGACGCGAAAGCGGGGTCGAGTTCCATCGCCCTGTAGAACAACGCCAGCGCGGCGCTGATGCCCTCGCTGGTTGCCTGGTGGAAGTTCGCCATGCCGCGCAGATAGTAGTCATAGGCGCCGAGGCTTTCGGTCGGCTTGCGCATGGCGCGCTCGATCTCCGCCCGTTCTACCTGGGGCGCGATGGCGCCGACGACACTCTCGGCCAGCTGATCCTGCAGCTCGAAGATGTCGTCGAGGGCGCTTTCGAAGCGGTCCGTCCACAGATTTGTCCCGGTCGTCGTGTTGACGAGCTGCCCGGTGATACGAACCCGGTTCGCCGCCTTGCGCACGCTGCCTTCCAGCACATAGCGCACGCCCAGCTCGCGGCCGACCTGCTTCATGTCCAACGCCCGGCCCTTGTACGTAAAGCTCGAATTGCGCGCGATCACGAACAGCCAGCGATTGCGTGAGAGCGCGGTGATGATGTCCTCCACCACGCCGTCGGCGAAGTACTCCTGCTCGGGATCGCCGCTCAGGTTCTGGAACGCCAGCACGGCGATTGACGGTTTGTCGGGAAGGGCCAGGACAGGCGCCGATATTTCGGTCGATCGGGCGGTCTCTGTCGCGAGGGCGCTGCCGACATCCGAGGCCGGGAGGTCCCTGATATCGCCGACAAACCGGAACCCCTTGCGGGCGATTGTCCGGATCAGGCGCTGCGCCTCGCCATTGTCACCGATCGCCCGGCGCACCGCATTGATGTGGCTGGTCAGTGTTGATTCGGAGACGATCCGCCCGTCCCATACCGCTTGCAGCAGGTCGTCCTTGCTGACGACGCGATCGCGGTGCTGCACCAGGTAGACCAACAGGTCGAAGACCTTGGGCCCAACGGCGATGGTCTCGGCGCCGCGCGTGAGCTCCCGTCGTTCGGAGTCGAGCACATAGTCCTCGAACGCGTACTGCACGCCAGCCCTCCCTGATCGCGCACGCAGGCGTCGGACTACCAGTGGGTCCTTTGGACAAATAACCAAGCGAGATTCAATCACAATCAAAGGCGGCCGCAAGGTCTTCCGGCCGGCGATCCGGCATCCTCCATCCGCTCGAACACGACACCGGCTGGAGGGCATATGATAACGAACGACGCCGCCGATGGGCAGCTTCGCCTGGCCGGTGACCACCACGATACCATCGAACGCAGACAAAAGGCTCGGCCGGGCGAAGCGCTTCGGCAAAGCTGTACGGCCGAAGATGAGCTCAAACACCGGAAGGCCGAGGTCAGCGCACCCAAGCTGCCACCGGCGCTCATCAATGCGGCACGCGTACCGCCTCAACCAGGAAAAGCCAGCAGCGTTGCGCTAAAGGTGCCTGATGGCAGCGATGCCACGCCTCGGCCGGCAACGCCTGATAACGCTGGCCACGGCAGCCCCGACGCGGCCGCGCCGCCCGCACCGCCATCGCGCAGCCCGCGCCGACTGATCATACCGATGCTGGCCGTCGGCATCGTCGGCGTGTTCGTGGCGGTGACGTCAGTTCGGTGGGAGGCGTGGCTGGGGGCGGCGGCCGTGCAGACGACGGACAACGCAACCGTGCGCTCCGACGTGACGCGACCGAGCGCGCGCGTAAGCGGCAATATCAGGCGCGTCGCGGTCGAAGACTTCCAGCACGTCAAGGCGGGCGATGTGCTGATGGAAATCGACCCGGCGGACTACGACGCGGTCGTGGCGCAAGCCGAGGCCAGCGTTGCCGCCGCGCGGGCCCAACTCGAGAACCTCGAGAATCAGAAGGCATTCCAGCAGGCGGCCATCGACCAGGCGGAGGCGCAGCATCTATCGGCGCTGGCGCGTACCGTTCAAACGCGCGAGGAACTGGCAAGGCAGGAAGCGCTCCTGCGCGGCAGTCTCGCGGGCACCCGTCAACGGGTCGAGCAGGCGACGGCCAATCACGACACGGCCAAGGCCGCCCTGGCTGCCAGCGAGGCGACGATCGAAGCGCAACGCCGCCAGCTCAAGGTCTTGAACGGCCAGCAGGCATTGCTGAGCGCCAACGTCCTTGCCGCCGAGGCGGCGCTGACGACGGCCCGACTGCGCCTGGGCTACACGCGTATCGTGGCGCCGGTCGACGGTGTCGTCGGCGAGCGACGGGTGCAGGAAGGCGACTACGTCAATGTCGGTACCATGCTGATTGCCGTGGTGCCGCTGCCAAATGTCTACGCCGTCGCCAACTACAAGGAAACGCAGCTCACGCACGTGGCGCCGGGCCAGCCGGTCGAGGTGACCGTGGACATGTTTCCCGGCACGGTTCTGCGTGGCCGCGTCGAGCGCCTCTCGCCGGCGAGCGGATCGAGCTTCGCCTTGCTGCCGCCCGACAATGCCACCGGCAATTTCACCAAGGTAGTGCAGCGAATCCCCGTCCGCATCGAATTCGATGCCGGGCAGCCGTTGGTCGATCAACTGCGGCCGGGGATGTCGGTCGTGACACGGATCAACGTAACGGGTGACGTCAAGAGATCCGCGCAAGGGGTGAGCGGCCATGGCGACTGAGCCGATCGGTGCTGGTGCCGTCTCGACGGCCCGCCCCAACCACAACCCTTTGCTGGGCGTCGCTGCGGTACTGGTCGGGGCCTTCCTGGTGAGCTTTGACCAGCGGCTGCTCGCGATCGGCCTGGCGGACCTCAGAGGCGCCTTCGGACTGACGTTCGACGAGGGTACCTGGCTCGCCACGATTGCGCTCGCGCCGCAGCTCCTCGTCGCGCCCGCCATCCCCTGGCTCGCGACCGTACTTGGCGTGCGCCGCGTGCTCGTTGCGCCCAGCCTGCTCTACATCGTCCTGTCGCTGGCCATTCCCTTCGTCCGCGACTACCAGGCGCTCCTGAGCCTGCACTTCATTCATGGTCTGCTGCTGGGCGTCTTCGTCCCGGTAACGATCATGATCGTCTTGCACAACCTGCCCATGCGGTGGTGGATTGTCGGCCTCGCGATCTACTCCTTCCGGCTGTCCTTCACGGGCAATTCCGGCGTGTCGCTGGTGGGTTTCCACGTGCAGCACCTGGGCTGGGAGTGGATCTATTGG
>Ga0187894_10004149_pt1 | contig 15741 bp, 11 predicted proteins | sample GBC1701081metaG_FD_136650 | JGI IMG/M metagenome (GOLD analysis project Ga0187894, IMG submission 136650) | White microbial mat communities from a lava cave in the Kipuka Kanohina Cave System on the Island of Hawaii, USA - GBC170108-1 metaG ... | reverse complement strand
TGTCGCCGGGTCGAACCATGAAGCGCCGCACCACTGCCCGTGCCGGGCCTTCATGGTTGACAAGCTCACCATGAAGGCAACAGGAGCGGAGCACGTCAGTTGGGCCCTGAGGGCCGGAAAAGGAGGGCTATGCCCGGGCGTCGTCTCTTCTGTGTCGCCCTTGGCGCGACGCTCCTCCTTGCCGGCTGCGACAAGGCGCCGAGCAAGGCCGACATCCTGAAGAAGGCCGAGGGCGTCAAAAACAAGGCCGACCTGGAGAAGGCGCTGGGCAAGCCGACCGAAGTCGACAAGGTCGGCCCGCTCGAGAAATGGACCTACAAGGCCTCGGACGGCTCGGTCACCTACATCATCGTCGCCGACCAGGTGACGCTGGACATCACCGAAGGCAAAGGCAGGAAGTGATGCCGGCTTTGCCGTCGGCGGCAGACGGCGGGTCGATCAGTCAGTCATCCCGAGCGCGGCGAGGGTCTTCCGCGAACGGCAGGGCGTTCGCATATGGCGAATCTGTCATCCCGAGCGAAGCGAGGGATCCAGGGGCGGTGCCTGGATCCCTCGCTTCGCTCGGGATGACAGATGGTGTGGCGGCACAGTTCTGCGTCACATTCGAATGCCATGCTACGAACGGGGACTCAGGTCGAGGAGATGTCTCTCCTGAGCTTGTCGAAGGGACGCTCGACATGACGGACTGAACGCAGTACCGCAAGGCTTGCCATGAGCGGTCAATTCAAAGGCGCGGCGCAAGAGCCCATGCGCAGACCATGCTCGATCACACACGGTGTCCACGCCGCTGTCATCGTGCTGGCGGTCGTGGCTGGCGCAGGCCCGCTGCAGGCGCAGACCGATGTGCCGGTCCAGGAGTTCACGGTCACCAGGAGGCAGCTGGAAACCTATGCCCGGCACGGCCAGCCGGGCGAGGAGATCCGGGCCGCCCTGGGCCGCCCGCTGCTGACGGAGTGTGGCGACGGCTTCGAGGTCTGGACCTACCGGGTCGATGACCGGCGCGTGCAGCTGCAGTTCCACGACGGCAAGCTGTCGCTGACGATCTTCGGTTTCATGACCTTCGAAGGCGGCCTGCGGCCTTGTTGAGCCGTATCGTCGACGGTCCGATATCGGACGCAATCTCTACGCTCGCGCCCGGACACCCGGCAAGTAGAATGGCCGCTGCCCCAGAGGCGGGAGGGAACACATGAAGGTCGTGATCACCGGCGGCGCCGGCTTCCTCGGCAAGAAGCTGGCGCGCCGCATCCTGGAGGGCGCCGACCTCGTCGGCCCGTCCGGCCGGCCCGAGAAGGTCATGGAACTGCTGCTGTTCGACGTCGTCCCGGCGAGCGGGCCGGGCCTCGACGATCCGCGCGTGCACACGCTGGCCGGTGACATCGGCAACTTCGCCACCGTGCAGACGATCATGCAGGGCGCCTCGACGGTGTTCCATTTCGCCGCCGTGGTCAGCGCCGGCGCCGAGGCCGATTTCGACCTCGGCTACAAGGTGAACCTCGACGGCACGCGCTTCGTGCTGGAGGCCTGCCGGGCGCTGGGCAGCAACCCGCGCGTCATCTTCACCTCGTCGCTGGCCGCCTATGGCGGCGAGTTGCCGCCGGCGGTGACCGACGACACGCCGCTGACGCCGCAGACCTCGTACGGCGCGCAGAAATCGATCGGCGAGTTCCTGGTGCGCGACTACACCCGCAAGGGCTACCTGCGCGGCACCGCAATCCGGCTGCCGACGATCTGCGTGCGCACCGGCACGCCCAACAAGGCGGCCTCGACCTGGGCCAGCTCGATCGTGCGCGAGCCGCTGACCGGCGTCGATGTCGTCTGCCCGGTGACGCCGCAGACCATCATGGCGGTGCTGAGCCCGCGCCGCACCGTCGAGTCCTTCGTGCGCGCCCACAACCTCGACGCCGACGCCTTCGGGCCCGGCCGCACCCTGCTGCTCAACGGCATCAACGTCACGGCACGCGAGCTGGAGCAGGCGATGCACCGCCACTCCGGCAACCGCCGCACCGGCAAGGTGGCGTGGCAGCACGACCCCGCGATCCAGCGCATCTGCGATGGCTGGCCGCAGGGCATCGACGGTGCCCGCGCCCGCCGGCTGGGCTTCGAGACCGACCGCGACCTCGACGAGATCGTGCGCCACTTCATCGCCGACGACCTCGACGACCAGATGAAGCTGGCGGCCAAAGCCGCGTGATCTATCACCTCTCCCGCTACGCGGGAGAGGTCGACGCGCGCCTTGCGCGCGGCGGGTGAGGGCTTCAACCAAAGCGCCATGCGTGAAGCCCTCACCTTCCCATTGCGCGAAGACGCGCAATGGGCCCCTTCCTCTCCCACTCGCGGGAGAGGAGAATCCCGTCACGCCGCGACGCGCTTGCCCGTGACCTGCTGCAGGATTCGCATCACCAGCCACATGCCGAAGCCCCAGAAGCCGTAGACCAGCGGCGCGATCACGACGCCCGGCATGCGGAAGCCGCCGCCGATCGGCCCGCCTTTCAGCGGTGCCACGATGAACCAGTTGACCAGGGTCGGCACGATGGCGGCGAACAGGATCCAGCCGACCACGGTCGGCACGCCCGACAGGCGCGGCACGATGAACGCGCCGGCGATGCCCCACAGGCCGGTCCAGAACAAATACGAGAACACGACCGGGACGCCGAACGGCTTGGTCGCCGCCATCGAATAGCTGGTGCCGCCTTTGATGACGCCGGTTTCCCGCAGCAAGGTAAACCCGCCCTGGTGGAAGATGAGGAATGCGACCGCGCCGGCGATGAATCCGAAGACCGCGGTGCGCACGGCGATGTTGTTCATGGCGTCCCCCTGTCGTTACCGCCGCCATCATGGTCTGCCGCCGGGCCCGCGCCAGTAGCGAAACCGTGAGGTCCGTTACGCGCTGGATACCACAGGAGCTTCCGTCCCGGTCGACACCGGATATGAGGCACTGACTGAAGATGGAAGAAGCGCTTTGCGGTGGTCGGGATGCTCATCGGCGCGTGCGATACCAGTATCCTTTCACGCCGTCCCAGGCCGCGATATCGCGGCCGTGTTCATAGTCCGGATGCTTGAGCACGGCCTCCGACAGTGCCCGGTGATCGTCGTTCGTCAACTTCTCGGACGCGAGCACCTTCCCGGCGAGCCGCCAGCCGACAATGAAGACGGCGTCCTTGTCCGGATCGTCGTTGTAGAGGCGGTAGTCGGGATCGTCCGGTGCCGTCGAATAGGCGCGCGCGAATATGCATTGGGCGAGGTAACCGGCGGCCTCCGACGTGGCGATGTCCATCGCCGAGTGCCACTTCAGATCGAACCCGGCATGGACGCACTCGTGGATGATCAGGGCGCGCTTGGTCGCCTCGCTGGTCGTCATGAACCCCAGCTCGATCTGGTCGGTCTCATGGTAGTAGTAGGCCTTGCCGGCGACGGCGCTGTTGTACACGACCTCGACGTTTCCGGCCGCCACGGCCGCCGCCACATCGTTGAAAAGGCGCGGCGCCACCGCCCAGGGACCGAGCAGGAAGTCGATCTTGGCAACCATCGGGTCGCGCAGTGTCGCCACGACCGTGAGCTTGGCCGCCTTGCTCAGGATATCGCTGATCGGCATGCGCGCCTCGGGCGGGTCGCCCCGGCGCGCATCGGATGGCGCCGGTAACCCTCGGAAGACAGGCCACCGTGCCGAATATTCCACCGCTGCGCCAAAAAAAGACCAGAGGAGCTCATGAATCTGATCCCTGATCCCTGTCGTCTGATCCCTGAGATCACGGCCGCATCCAGAACTGCGCCTTGCCCTCGCGCACCGGTGCCGCGAGGTTGGCGAACTCGCACAGCAGCGACCGGGTGTCGCGTGGGTCGATGATCTCCTCGATCCAGAACGTCTCGGCGCTGCGGAATGGCGAGCGCAGCTTGTTCAGCCGGTCCTCGATCTCCTTGAGCTTCGCTTCGGGATCGGGTGCCGCGTCGATGTCGGCCCGGTACGCCGCCTCGATGCCGCCCTCCAGCGGCAGCGAGCCCCAGCGCCCCGACGGCCAGGCGTAGCGGAAGCTCATGCGGCCGGTGTTCTTGTGGGCCGCGCCCGCGACGCCGAAATTGTTGCGCACGATCACCGTGCACCACGGGATCGTGGTCTGGTGCATCGCCGCCATGGCGCGCACGCCCTGGCGGATCACGCCGCTCTTCTCGGCCTCCAGCCCGATCAGGAAGCCCGGGCAGTCCTCGAGATAGACCATCGGCAGCCGGAAGGTCTCGGCCAGGTCCATGAAGCGCGTCACCTTCTGGCAGGTGTCGGACGTCCAGGCGCCGCCATAGTGCGTCGGGTCGCTGGCCATGAAGGCGACCGGCCAGCCGTCGATCCGTGCCAGCCCGGTGATGACGGCGCGGCCATAGAGCTTGCCCATCTCGAAGAAGCTGCCCTGGTCGACCAGCGTGCTCACGATCTGCCGCATGGCGTACACCTTGCGCACATCGCGCGGGATCACCGACAGCAGCTTCTCGTCGCGCCGCTTCGGGTCGTCCTGCTGCGGTCCGCGCGGTGGCAGCTCGAACGAGGATTGCGGCATATAGGACAGGAAGGACTTCGCCTTGGCGAAGGCCTCGTCCTCGCTGTCCACGGCCTCGTCGACGGCGCCGGCCCGCAGCTGGATCTCCCAGCCGCCCAGTTCCTCCTTCGACAGCGGCTGGCCCAGCCGCGCCACCACCGGCGGCCCGGCCACGAACATCGCCGACAGGCCCTTGACCATCACCGAGTAGTGCGACGCCGCCAGCCGCGCCGCCCCCAGCCCGGCCACCGAGCCCAGCCCTAAGGCCACGACCGGCACCGTGCCCATGTTGTTCGTCACCACATCGAAGCCGATCACACCAGGAACGTTGGCGCGGCCGGTGGTCTCGATGGTCTTCACCGAGCCGCCGCCGCCCGAACCTTCGATCAGCCGGATGATCGGCATGCGGTACTGGAAGGCCATGCGCTCGGCCAGCAGGTTCTTCTCCTTGATGGTGGCGTCGGCCGAGCCGCCGCGCACCGTGAAGTCGTCGCCCGATATTGCCACCGGCCGTCCGTCGATGGTGCCGCGCCCGGTCACCGAGTTCGACGCCACCAGGTCGGTGAGGTCGTTCTTGCCGTCGTAGGTCGCCATGCCGGCAGCGCTGCCGAACTCACGGAACGAGCCGGGATCGAGCAGCCGGTCGATGCGCTCGCGCACCGTCAGCCGCCCGCCGTCGTGCTGGCGCTTGACCTTGTCCGGCCCGCCCATGCGCGCCACCAGCGCCTGGCGGCGCTTCAGTTCGTCCAGTTCCGGCTGCCAGCTCATCGGGCGGGTCCTCGATTGGTCTTCCTGCACATGTTACCTATACCGTTTCGGCACCCTTCGCGAAGTGCCCACCGGCTGCGCTGGCTGCATCGCGGCTGGGCGTTCCGCAGGGTGCCCGGAGGCTGGTTGCGTGGCCGCCGGGTTTGCCAGCGGAAGGCGGCGGAATGTCGAGCTTGCTTTTCAGCGTCATCGGCGGCGTGGTCGCGGGCTTTGCTGCGTGCCTGGTGCTGGTGCGATTCAAGCTGTTGCCCATGGCGCGATCGTCGGACGCCGATCCGGCTGCATCCGTATCCGCGCTGCCGGCCGCGGAGGACAAGATCGCCGATGTCCTCCCGGGGTTGAGCAAGGCGCTGTCGCCGCTGGCGGAGGAGATCAGCCATCCCCGTGAGCTGCGCGACATGGCGGAGTTCAAGGCTGTCGTGGCAGCGTTTCGCCGCCCGGATGTGACGCTGGCGCTCCTGAAGGAGTATGCGACCGGCGGCAACTGGCCGCTGGCCTGCGCCGCGTTCACCGTCCTTGCCGAGCACCCGGAGCGCCAGAGCCTGCGCGATGCGGTGGTCAAGCACGTCGATGGCATCAGGCCGTTCGTGCTACCGTACGCCCTCCAACTCCTGAACGCGCTGCAGGAGCGACCGCCGGTCGGGGCGGTCTTCCTCGCCGTGTCGGAGTGGTGGGTGGACAACCCGGTTATCGCCAGCGCCTACGAAGAGCACCTCGCGCGCGGCGCCGAGCTGGGTGACGAACCGGCGTTCGGCGACTCCCTTGAGACGAAGGAGGACCTCGACGCCGGTCCCGTGATCCAGCTCCTGAAGAAGTTGGAGCATCCCGCGGCCGCACGGTTGATCGCGGTGCTGCGCAGCTGGGACGAGACCAGGATCGACCGCAAGCAGCTCGGTACGATCGGCAAGGTGTGGAATCCGGCCGATCGCGACCCACTGCTGGTGTCGCCACCCCCCTGGCGGACCGCGCTGGCCACCGCCGTCTCCGCCATCAGCCAGCCTCGTCCGCGCTCGGTGCTGGTGAGCGGCGATGCGCGGATCGGCAAGACAGCCTTCCTCGAGCTTCTGGCCGCCGAGCTGCAGGGTGCCGGATGGACGGTGTTCTCCGCCAGCGGCGACGAGCTGATGGCCGACCAGCAGTATTTCGGCCAGCTGGAAGGACGTATCCGGAAACTGGTCGAGACACTGCACAGCCGGCGCAAGGTCCTTTGGTATGTGCGCGATTTCGCACATATCGCCGCCAGCGGCATGTCGCGCGGCCAGCCCGCGAGCATCCTCGACCAGATCCTGCCGGCCCTCACCGACGGCACCCTGGTCATTGCCGGCGAGGCCGGCCAGACCGCCGCGACCCGACTGTTCCAATCGCGACCGTCTCTTCGGTCCATGGTGGAAGTGGTGGCCCTGGAACCGATGAGCGAGAGCGAAACCTCGGCGCTGGCCAAGGACGTGAGCGAACGCATCACCCGGCACGCGGGTGTGGCTGTCTCGGGACAGGCGATCGCGGTCACCATGGAGCTGGCGCAGCATTATCTTGGCAGCGGCCACTTGCCGGGCGTGGCGCTGGATCTGCTGAAGCGTGCCGCCAACCACGCGATCAATGCCGACGAGACCGCGCTCACTGCCGACAGCGTCATCGCCACGCTGTCGCAGATATCCGGCCTGCCGCGGGTCATTCTCGACACCGGTCAGCGGATCGAGCTGGCCGCTGTTCGGGATTTCTTCGTCAACCGCGTCATCGGCCAGGCCGAGGCGGTGGGCGCTGTCGTCGACCGGATCGCGATGCTGAAAGCCGGCCTTGTCGATCCCCGCCGGCCGATCGGTGTGTTCCTGTTCGCCGGCCCGACCGGCACCGGCAAGACGGAGCTGGCGAAGACACTGGCCGAGTTCCTGTTCGGCTCGGCCGACCGCATGACGCGTCTGGACATGAGCGAGTTCCAGACGTCGGAAACGACCAGCAAGATCCTGGGCCAGAGCGGCGAGGCGGGCGCTGATTCGCTGATCGATCGCGTTCGCAAGCAGCCGTTTTCCGTCGTCCTGCTGGACGAGTTCGAGAAAGCCCATCCCAATTGCTGGGACCTGTTCCTGCAGATCTTCGATGACGGCCGCCTGAGCGACGCCAGCGGCCGGGAGGCGGACTTCCGCCATTGCTTCATCATCCTGACCTCCAACCTCGGCGCCACCGCGCATCGCGGGGGCGGGGTCGGTTTCCTGCCTGGCGCCGGCGCGTACGACGACACTCAGGTGATGCGCACCATCGGCGCGACGTTCCGTCCGGAGTTCGTCAACCGGCTCGACAGGATCATCGTCTTCCGGCCGCTCTCGCGCGAGCTGATGCGTGACATCCTGCACAAGGAGCTGGCCCGTGTTCAGGAGCGTCGCGGCCTTCGCGACCGGGCCTGGGCCGTCGAGTTCGAGGCCTCCGCCATCGAGTTCCTGCTCGATCGCGGCTTCTCGCCGGAGATGGGCGCCCGTCCGCTGAAGCGGGCCATCGACCAGCTGCTGCTGGCGCCGCTGGCGGCGACACTGGTCGAGCACAGGTTTCCCGAAGGCGATCAGTTCCTGTTCGTGAGATCGAATGGCCGCGAGATCGAAGTCGAGTTCGTCGATCCCGATGCCGAGCCGGGCCAGGCCGCGGCGGCGGAGGCCGAGAGCGGTCTGTCACTGGCGTCCGTGATCCTGCGCCCCACCGGTTCCACCGCGGAGCGTGCATCACTTGTGGCCTGTTGGCGCGAGATCGAGGCCGGCCTGGCGGGCGACGCATGGAACGCGGCCGGTGAACGACTGCGCCTGGCGATGGCCGATCCGGGGATCTGGTCGCGCGACGACCGGTTTCGCATCTTCTCCAGCCTTGAGCTGAGGGATCGGGTGCAGGAAGCGTCCCGCACCGCGCAGCGTCTGTTCCAGCGCTACGAAACGACGCGCGGACATGCGGACCGGCCCTCGCGGGAGCTTGCGGGCCGGCTGGCCCTGCAGCTCTTCAACCTGCGGCAGGGGCTGGACGACGTCAGCCGCGATGTGCCGATCGACGCGCTGCTGCGGGTGACTTCCGCCCTCGATGCGGGAGGCGATGGTGCTCATGCTGCCGATTGGTGTCAGAAGCTGACCGGCATGTATCGTCGATGGGCGGAAAAGCGGCGCATGCAGATCAGGGAGATCACGCCCCGCGACGGGAAAGGCACGCCGATCCTTCATGTCACCGGCTTTGGTGCCTTCCGCACCCTGCAGGCAGAGGCCGGCTTGCATGTGCTGGATGACCAGGCGTCCGAGAACGCGCGCCGCACCGTGGCACGGGTGACGGCGGTCGGCGGGCCGGACCGGAGCCTGCCCGAAAGCGGCAGGTTTGCCGCGGTTTCGCAGCTGCTCACCGCGGTGCCGGCCGGCACGACGATCATTCGCCGCTACCGCGAAGAGCCGGCGCCGCTGGTCCGCGATGTCTCCAGCGGATGGCGCACCGGGCGGCTCGACGCCGTGCTCGGAGGTGATTTCGATCTCATGGGTACGCTCGCCCGCCGCCCATGACCGCCCGGAGCGCGCCACGCATGGGCGCCAGAATCGGGAAGAACATGTTCCGCCACCAGCCTGCCGGCGATGGCAGGACGGCCCCGCTTCGGCGACAATTGATCGAACAGCACGCATGCCTCGATCTGGATCGGCGTCAAGTCATAGTCGCGCGCCAGCTCATTCGGTGTCGCGCCCTGTCGTACCAGATCGGCGACGACCCGCGCGGGGATGCGTGTCCCCTTTACGACGTGCTCACCGCCTCTGATGGCCGGGCGCGACTCGAGATTCTGTCGCATTTTGCGTACGTCGGCCAGACGGACCTTGAGCTCGCGGCGGACGTCGGCCAGCGGCCGTTTGAAGCCGTGGAAGATCACGGCCGTGGCTCGTTTCGTGGCCGCCGTCGCGACCGAGCGATGGAGAAGCTTGCGACCACTGGGTGCCAGCTCGTCGCGCAACTCGCGCACGATCGCGAAATAGAGAACGTCCTCAAGGCCCACGGCTCGACTCGCGGCCTTGCCCTTCGGCCGCACGATGCCGGCATCGATCTCGCGATGGACAACCTTGTGCGGAAGGCCCGCGACATACGCGGCCTCGGCAACCGTGAAACGGGAGGGTTCTGGGAACGACATGTTCGACCATCCATAATAATTCCGCGACGATGGAAGAATATATGGCAAATTGGAGCATGAAGCAAACGGACCCAACGCGATGCAGTCATACGGAGGCGTGGATGCCAGGCGATTTCCGCTGTCATGGCGCGGCTCGTCGATCGACCTGTTGCGGCAGGGGTGGATCGAAGCCTAACCTGCCCGATAGGGGAACGGCCTGACCGCCCGTCCGGGTTGCGGACGAGGCGCGTCGCCCGCGGCCGGGGACGGGGGACAAGAAATGATGCCCGCCGTGACGATCGAGTTGGTCAACCGGCTTGAGGCGGCTTTGGGCGGCATTCCGCTCGCGTTCCTGGAGGTGTGGGGACGCTTCGGCTACATGATCGGGTTCGCCCTGGCGGTCTGCGCCTTCGGCGGATTTACCCTGAGGCCCGCCGGGCGCTGGGGGCTGGGTCGGGAACGCCAGGCGTGGGACGCGAAAGCCGTCCTGTCCATTCCGGTGACCTTCCTGCTGATCCTCTTCAGCGGCTATGTCGGGTCCTTCATCGTCCTGGTGCCCGGCGCGCAGACATTCGAGTCGCTGAAGGACCTCTTCGTTTTTCTCTGCATCGTCCTGTTCGGCTATCCGGCGCTGATCACCGTTCCCTTTGCCTATGGGCTTTCGGACCTGATCGAGGGAGTCCCGCCGGAATTCCTGCTCGACTGGCTGACGGGCTATTTCATCAACCCCGCCTGTTTCTGGGTCGCCTACCAGATCCTGGGCAAGAACCCCGACTTCAGGCGGCTGCGGACCTGGGGCGGGTACCTGGGGTTCATCCTGTTCTTCCTGTCGATCGAGCCGATCCTGTGGGGCTACATCTGCTCGGGCAAGTTCACATCCGAGATTTCCTACCGCAGCATCACCCCGGCCTTGTTCTTCACGACCGGTGTCACGTGGGTGATCGCGCCGTTCGCCATGCTCGGCGCCCTGCCGTTGGCGCGGCGGTTCGGTCTCTTCTGGGCCGAGATCCCCGGGCACGTGCAGGAGCGGAAGCTCGGCCAGAAGGAACATGTCTGGGAATCCGGCGCGGGCCGATCCGGGAGCGACGTCGATACCGGGGGGCAGAGCGTGCCCATCCGGATATTCTTTCTCGCGCCGTTCGTCGGTCTGGTCCTGGTGCTGGTGGGCGCGACGGCGTACGTCACGTTGCAGGAGGCGGAAGATGCGGCGACCAGGCTCGCCGTGCGGTTGCACCAGGAGATCGCGGAGAACATCAATCTCCAGCTCGACGAATATCTTGCGAAGTCGCAACAGGCGACGGATTTCGCGCAGCCCCCCGGCGAAGTCCAGGCGCTGCTCGCCAGTCTGCCGATCTCGAAGCATGGCCGCGCCTTCATCGTCGACCGTACGGGAAGTACCGTGGCGTCCTCCAGCCATGGCGACGATCCGGTCGTCAAGCGAACGATAGCCAGCCTGCAGCAGACGCTTCGCGGCACCTTGAGGCTTGGCGCCGACCTCCAGTTCCATTTCGACCACGTGACGGCCAAACCCCTTTCAAGAAAGCGGTGGCTGGCGCACGCGGCGGCGTACCAGGACAGGAGCGGCGGCCATGCCGACTGGATCCTGGTGACGGCAATGCCCGAGGTCTACTACCTGGGCGGCGTGCGGGCGGGACAGAGCCGCTCGGCCATGGTCTTCGCCATCGCCCTGCTGGTGTCGCTGGGGTTGGCAGCGCTGCTCGCGTCGGTGGTGACGGCGCCCCTGCGGCGCATTTCACTCGCCACCCGGGCCTTTGCCGGCGGCGATACGCTGGCGCGCTTGCCGGGCAGCCGGCTCGAGGAACTCGACGCGCTGGCACGGGCTTTCAACGATATGGCCGGGCGGCTCAAGACGTCGTTCGACGAGTTGTTGCGTGAAGTGGACATGCGCAAGGCCCGTGAACGCCAGCTCGAGGAAAGCGAGGCGCTCCTGCGGACAAGCGAGAACCGCGTGCAGCTCGCGGTCAAGGCGGCACAGCTCGGCATCTGGGACTGGGACGTGGTGACGAACGAACTGGTCTGGGACGATCAGATGTACGCGATCTACAACGTCAGCCGCGAGGGTTTCGCCGGCACGTATGACGCGTGGTCGCGATGCCTCGTCCCCGAAGATCTCGTTCGCGCCGTGGAGGATATGCAGGCGGCCTTGCGCGGGGAGAAGGAGTCCGCCCTGGAGTTCCGCGTGCGCTGGGCCGACGGCTCGATCCGCACCGTCAGGGGTGCCGCGCACGTCATCCGGGACCAGGACGGCCGCCCCCTGCGCATGGTGGGCATCAACCGCGACGTCACCGAGATGATCAGGGCCGAGCAGGAATTGCGCCGGCACCGCGATCGCCTTGAGGAACTGGTCGGGGAACGGACCCAAGCGCTCGAACGGTCGGAGAAGCGCACGCAGGCGATCCTCGACAACCTCGCCGAAGCGGTGATCACCATCGACGGCGACGGCATCGTCCGGAGCTTCAGCCTGGCGGCGACACGGATCTTCGGCTACGCGCCCGAGGAGGTTATCGGCCGCAACTTCGCAATGCTGATGCCGCAACCGGACGCCTCGCGGCAGGACGGCTCCATCCGGCGCATTCTCGCCCTGCGGGAGGCGCGTTTCACGGGCATTGAGCGTGAGGCCGTCGGCCGTCGCAAGGACGGCTCGGAGTTTCCCGCCGACCTCGCCATCGCCGAGGTGTCGCTGGGCGCCGAGCGGCTGTTCGCGGGCGTGGTGCGCGACATCTCCGAGCGTCGCCGGGCAGAAGAGGCGCTGCGCGAGGCGAAGGAGCAGGCCGATTCCGCCAACCAGGCCAAGAGCGCGTTCCTCGCCAACATGAGCCACGAGATCCGCACGCCGATGAACGCCGTGCTCGGCCACGCCCAGCTGCTGCTGCGGGACCGGTCCCTGTCGCTGCAGCAGAAGGAGCAGGCGGAGACCATCTACCGCAGCGGCAGCCACCTGCTGACGCTGATCAACGACATCCTCGAGATGTCGAAGATCGAGGCCGGGCGCGTCAGCCTGAACATCGCAACCTTCGATCTGCATGCCCTGTTCGACGACGTCGCGCTCATGTTCCGCGGGCAGGCATCGGAGAAGGGGCTGGCGCTGGCGATCGAGCGCGCGCCCGGGCTGCCGCGCGTCGTGGCCGCCGACTCGGGCAAGGTGCGGCAGGTGATGATCAACCTGCTGAGCAACGCGGTGAAGTTCACCGCGACAGGCCGTATCGACGTGCGCGCCACCTGCGGTCCGCCTTCCGGCGACGTCGTCACCGTTTCGGTGCTCGTCGAGGACACGGGGTGCGGCATCGAGCCCGAGCGCATCGGCTGCATCTTCGATGCGTTCGAGCAGGCGACGGCCGGCGCCCGCGCCGGCGGAACGGGACTGGGGATGGCGATCAGCCATACGTTCGCGCGGCTCATGCACGGAGACCTGACCGTCGAGAGCGCCGTGGACGAGGGCAGCCGGTTCACCTTCACGTTCCAGGCCGGCATTGGCGTGCAGGAGGCCGGCATCGAGCTGTCGATGCCGGTACCGGTGGGGCTGATGCCGTCGGCGGAACGCTGGCGGGTGCTGGTCATCGACGATGACAAGACCAATCGCGACCTGCTGGGCGGCCTGCTGTCGGGGATCGGGTTCGACGTCCGCATGGCGGCGGGCGCGGCCAGCGGCATCCGCGAGCACGATACGTGGCGGCCGCACCTGGTCATGATGGATCTCAGGATGCCCCGGATCAGCGGCGAGGAGGCCATCCGCCGGCTGCGGGCGGCCGGCAGCAAGGCGGCGATCATCGCCGTCACGGCGAGCGCATTCATGCCGGACCGTGCCGGCGCGATCAGGGCCGGCGCCGATGCGTTCCTCGCCAAGCCGTACACGCATGCCGCCCTGTTCGCGGCGGTCAAGGAGGTGCTGGCCGTCGAGTACGTCTACGCCGAGGAAGAGACGCGCCGGCCGCCGGCGACGGCTGCCGCGCCGGCCTCCGGCGCGTTGCCGAAGTCGCTCGACGGCCTACCGCCCGGACTGGTCGAGGCGCTGCGGGAGGCGACGATCAATGCCCGCGTCAGCCGCCTCAACAGCCTGATCGACCAGGTGCACGACCATGACCCCGAGGCCGCGGCACCGCTGCGCCGGCTGGTGAACGCCTACCAGTACGAGACGCTGCTCGCCGTGCTCGACAACGGGAGGCGTACATGAGCGATGCATCGCAGCCGAGGGCGAACGTGCTGGTCGTGGACGATACGCCCGAGAACCTGCAGCTGCTCTCGCGCATGCTCACGGATCATGGCTACGAGGCCCGTCCCGTCCCCAGTGGCAGGCTGGCGCTGCAGGCCGTGGAAAGGGATCCGCCCGATCTGATCCTGCTCGACATCAACATGCCGGAAATGACCGGGTTCGAGGTGTGCCAGCGCCTCAAGGGTGCCGCCGCGACGCGGGATATCCCGATCGTCTTCATCAGCGCGCTCAACGAAACCCTCGACAAGGTGAAAGCCTTCAGCCTCGGCGGCGTCGACTATGTCACCAAGCCGTTCCAGATCGACGAGGTGATGGCGCGTGTGGCGACGCACGTCTCGCTCGCGCAAGCCCGCCGCGCGCTGGAGCGCAGCTACGCCGATCTGCGCGAGCTGGAAAAGCTGCGCGACGGCCTGGTGCACATGGTGGTTCACGACCTGCGCTCCCCGCTCGTGGCCCTGATGTGCAACGTCGAGCTCCTGATGGAGGATCTGGGTGGCCGGATCGAGCCGGAGCAGATGAGTCGCCTGGAGTCGGCGCTCGCGGCGGCGGAACAGCTCAATCGCATGGCCAACGACATGCTCGACGTCAGCCGGCTCGAGGACAACAAGATGCCGGTGGAACGCGCGGCGTGCGACCTGTCGGCGGTCGTCCGCACCGCGGTGGCGAACCTGAAGGGCATCGCCTGGAAGCGCGAAGTCCGGATACAGGCCGAGACCCTGATCCTTGCCTGTGACCAGGGGTTGATCTGCCGCGTGATCGAGAACCTGATCGGCAATGGCCTCAAGCACACGCCGTCGGATCAGACCCTTTGGGTATCGGTGACCGGGCTGTCGGATGGGGCGCGCGTTGAAGTCCGGGACGAAGGCCCCGGAATCCCGGCAGCCGACAGGGACAGGATCTTCGAGAAGTTCGGCACGCTCCAGGCCCGTGGCGCGAAGTCCCACTCGGCGGGACTGGGGCTCAGCTTCTGCAAGCTCGCCGTTGAGGCGCACGGCGGCCGCATCGGCGTGGAGAGCGAGGAAGGGCTGGGCAGCACCTTCTGGTTCACCCTGCCCACGGATGATGCCTGAGGAACTGGAGAGCATTCCGTTCGGATGGAACCAAACCGTTGCCGGACACACGCTGTCATCCCGAGCGAAGCGAGGGATCTATGGGCGGCGCCTCGACCACTCGCTCGTATCCCACTCAGCTGGGAGTGCCGGCCTCCATCAGGCCGGGTGCTAATCTGCGAATCGCCAATGCGAGGGGATTGTGGGGCCACCCCGCCGCGAAGCTATGGAGTGGAATGCTGTGTAGCGACGAACGGGCCTGCGACGATAGGCCGACACGCATCAGCATGCCAAGCCACCCCTCGAAGGAAACGTGTGGGTCATTGAGCCGAAGCTTCGGCCGTCCGAGTCCATCCGTATGGAACGCGGTCTGCCGCCATGACGCTTCGACGCGATAGCCCACGCCGTGCATGCGAACGCTGTCCGAATCAAGCACAAGGCGGGTCGCCAGAATGCCCCGCAGGGCCGTCACCGAAAAAAGAGCCATCAGCGACCCGCCGGCGACGCCGATCCAGAGGACCAGCTCCTCACCAACGACCAGCAATCCGACAAGCAGGAAAGCTGCCAGGCCCATACCGGCAATGAAAATCCCCCAGCCAATGAGCTGCCGGTGAAGCAAGGGAAATTCATGGACTTCTGATTGGTTTTTGGAGAGTGGGGCCATGGCGATTGCATCTCCACGCGAGAATGCCTGAGTTGAGAGCCGGCGTGTTATTCCGTCGATCATGTATTGGGCTCCTTGTGCGGCGTCAGGATGCCCCTGTCGGGGTATGTGCGGTTCGGCGAGCACCTCTTTGGCCGCGCGCAGGCCGACCTTGCGCGCCGCCGCCACTTGCGGCGTGACGGCCTGCGTCAGGAAGATCAGGTGGTCCTCATATCTATCCCAACCCTACCCATTCCGTGATCTCCGAACCTCCAATCCTAGACAGTGCAAACATTTTGGCTCTTCGACGTCTCAAATGGAATTGACGAGTTTTGGAAGTGGAGCGCCGACGAGGTAGATCATGGTGATGAAGGTTTCGACGTTGCGGTAGCCGCGGGCTCGGGAACGGACGAGTTGGA
>Ga0187894_10004148_pt1 | contig 15744 bp, 11 predicted proteins | sample GBC1701081metaG_FD_136650 | JGI IMG/M metagenome (GOLD analysis project Ga0187894, IMG submission 136650) | White microbial mat communities from a lava cave in the Kipuka Kanohina Cave System on the Island of Hawaii, USA - GBC170108-1 metaG ... | reverse complement strand
TCGAGCACCTCCTTCACCATTACTTCGGCCAGTGCCGAGCGCTGCGCCGACGTCAGCAGCGGCGCGAGGCGCTGCTTGGCGCCCTCCAGCTCCTTGACCGGCACCACGGCCCAGATGTCGGATGCGGTCATGTGCCTGTCGTCCTGAGCGCAGCGAAGGACCCGTTGTGCGGTCGAATCGCACGGGACGATTGATTGACGCACGGTGCGATCATGGTGCTGCTCGTGCGACGCGACGGCATAACGGATCCTTCGCTGCGCTCAGGACGACAGAGGTACTGCTCATCGCAACGCGTCGGCGGTGCCCAGCACCACGCGGGCCAACGCCTCCTTGTCCTCGACCGTCGTCATCAGCGTTGGCGCGACGGTGACCTTCACGTCGAGGCTCGCGACATCGTCGGCATCGACCGTATCCACGACATAACCCTGCAGCAGATCACCGTAGCGGCGCGCCACGGCCGCCGACGTCGTGTCCAGGCCGAACTCCGTCATCATCTTGGCGGTCGGTCCCTTGACGGCGCGGCCGCCGATGATGGGCGACACCGCGACCACTGGCGCACCGCAGCCAGCGATCGCCGCGCGCAGGCCGGGCACGGCGAGAATCGGCCCGATGCTGATGAAGGGGTTCGACGGGCAGATCACCACGGCCCGCAATCCGCCGCCACGCAGCGCCGCCATGACATCGGGCTGCGGCCGCGCACCGACGGCGCCTTCGAAAGCCAGTTCGCGGATCACCGGTTGCGCCTGCTGGCGCACGAAATAGTCCTGGAAATCGACCCAGCCGCCATCGACGCGCAATCGCGTGCGCAGACGGTCGTCGCTCATCGGCAGGACGCGCGCCCCGATGCCCAGCCGCCGGCAGAAATCCGTGGTGACCTGCGACAGCGTCTCGCCCGCGCGCAGGCGGCGCGTGCGCTCGACATGGGTCGCGAGATCGCGATCGCCGAGGCGGAACCAGTCCTCGCCGCCCAGCGCGCCGATACTGTCCATGAACGACCACGTCTCGTCGCGCCGGCCCCAGCCCGTCGCCGGATTGTCGAGCCCGGCCAAGGCATACATCAGCGTGTCGATGTCGGGACAGATGCTGAGCCCGAGATGCTCGAAATCATCGCCGGTGTTGGCGAGGATCAGCAGTTCATCCGCCGGCAGCGCGCGACTGAGACCCAGCGCCAGCTTGGCGCCGCCGACGCCGCCCGACAGCGCCACCACCAGTCCACGGCTCATCGGAACAGATCCTCCGCCGGCGGCCGCACCAGCTCGACGGCCGGCGTCTGCGGCGCGCTCCAGGTGAGCCCGCGCACCAGCACCACGGGCTGCGATTCGTCGGCCTGTCCCATCACCAGCGATGCGGCCGCGGCGATCTCGTCGGCGAAACCGGTGATGGTGACCTGCAGCGCTCGGCCGAACAGATCGGGCGTGCCGCGCAGGTCGAGCAGCGACGGCAGGCCGGCAGCGCCGATCGCGACACCGACGGTGCCACGCCGCCAGGCCCGGCCGAAGCTGTCGTTGATGATCACGGCGATCGGCACGCCGGCAGTGGCTGCCAGGCGCGCCCGCAACGCCTCGGCGCTGCCGTCGGGATCGCGCGGCAGCAGCAGCGCTTTGGGCGCTGCATCTGTCGAATCGACGTTGGACTGATCGACGCCGGCATTGGCCATGACAAAGCCCAGGCGATGCTGGGTGATCACCAGCGCTGGCCGTGCGCGCACCACGCGTACCGACTCCGACAGGATCAGCTCGATGACGCGCGCGTCCTTCTGCACCTCGGCGGCGAGCGCCGTAGCTTCCGCCGACGGTGTGACGGTGGCGAGGTCGACCAGGCGGCCTTCCGCCTTGGACACGATCTTCTGCGCCACCACCAGCACGTCGCCCGCCTGCAGCCGCAGGTCGGCCCGCGCCAGGCCCGCCTCGATGAGCGCCGCGAGATCGTCGCCCGCCTGCACCATGGGCATGCCGGGCAGCGCCAGGAGTTGGACGGATGTCATTCGGCTCATGCGAGCGACCTGTACTGATACATCAAACGCGCTGTCGTCCTGAGCGTAGCGAAGGACCTGTTAGACGGAGGGATCGCACGAGACGATCCAGCGACGCATTGTGCGCTCATCGCTCGGTCCGTGCCACGCGACGGTTCAACAGGTCCTTCGCTTCGCTCAGGACGACAGAAGTGCCCGTCATCGCCATCAGCCGAAGCGCTTGCGCAGGCGCGGCAGCACCTGCTCGCCGTAGAGCTTGAGGAACCGCGGCTGGTCCGGCCCCGGCGCGTGGAATACCAGATGGCGGAAGCCGAGATTGACGTAGGTCGCGATCTTCTCGACCTGCTCGTCGGGATCGCTGGAGACGATCCAGCGGCTGGCGGCGCGCTCCAGCGGCAGCGCGTTGGCCAGGCGCTCCATCTCGGCCGGATCCTCGACCGACATCTTCTCCTCGGCCGACAGCGCCAGCGCCGCCCAGTGCCGCGTGTCCTGCAGCGCACGCTCGCGGTCGGTATCGAACGATACCTTGACCTCGATCATGCGGTCGTAGCTGGCTTCCTTGCCCGCCGTTTCGGCGACACCCTCGGCCACCTTGGGCAGCAGGGTCTCGGTGTAGAGCTTGGGATCCTTGCCGCTGGTGCAGATGAAGCCGTCGGCGGTGCGGCCGGCGTATTTCGCCACCAGGGCGCCGGCGGCCGCGACATAGATCGGCACCGGCGTCGCCGGGCGGTCGTAGATGGTCGCCTTCTCGGTGCGATAATACTGGCCCTCGAAGCTCACCCGCTCGTCGCGCCACAAGGTGCGGATCAGGGTCACCGCCTCGCGCAGGCGCGCGAAACGCTCCTTGAACTCGGGCCACGGCGCCCCGGTGGCCGGCACCTCGTTCAGCGACTCGCCGGTGCCGATGCCCAGCACCACGCGACCGGGGAACATGGCGCCCAGGGTACCGAACACCTGGGCCACGATGGAAGGATGATAGCGGAAGGTCGGCGTCAGCACGCTGGTGCCAATGACCACGCGCGACGTGCGGGCTCCCAATGCGCCCAGCCAGGCCAGCGACGACGGCGCGTGGCCGTCATTGTGCTTCCAGGGCTGGAAATGGTCGCTGACGAACACCGAATCGAAGCCGGCCGTTTCGGCCAGGGTGGAGAAGTCGAGCAACGGTCCCGGCCCGAACTGTTCGGCCGATGCCTTGTATCCGAGTTTCAGCACGATGACGCTCCCTGCCCTGGCGCGGAACGGCAATCCCGCGACTCTGGTTTCCGGGTGCGCAGTCTATAGACTGACCGGCGCTCTGGAACCACATCATAGAGAGGACGCAACCCATGCATCTGGGTGTTGCAATGCCGCTCGGCGATATTGGCGGCGATCCTGCGGTCGTGCGCGATTTTGCGCAGATTGCCGAGGAGACCGGCTATAACGGCCTCGCCCTGCCCGACCACGTGCTGAATACCGACCCCACCAAGACCACCGGCCGCACCGTGGCAGCCAGCCTATATCATGACCCCTTCGTGCTGTTCGGCTTTGTGGCCGCCTCCACGACCACGGTCGAGCTCTCGACCCAGGTGCTGATCCTGCCGCAACGGCAGACGGTGCTGGTTGCCAAGCAGGCCGCCAGCCTTGATGTGCTCAGCGGCGGACGCTTCCGTTTCGGCATCGGCGTGGGCTGGAACGACGTGGAATTCGTCGGCCTCAACGAGGACTTCCGCAATCGCGGCAAGCGCTCCGAGGAGCAGGTCGCGGTGATGAAGGCGCTGTGGGCCGAGCCGTACGTCGGTTTCAAGGGCCAGTGGCACACCATCCCCGACGCCGGCATCAACCCGCGCCCGGCGCGCGGGACCATTCCGCTGTGGTTCGGCGGCCACATGGACGTCACCCTGCGCCGCACCGCCCAATGGGGTGACGGCTGGATGATGCTGGCGCATCCGCCTGGCGATGCGGCGATGGCCGATTTCGACAAGCTGCGCCGCTACACCGAGCAAGCCGGCCGCGATCCCGGGAGCGTCGGGCTGGAGGTGTGGACCTCGACCGGTACCGGTGCTGAAGCCGAGTGGCGCGCCGAAGTCTCGTACTGGAAGAAGGCCGGCGTGACCCACATCACCCTGCACAACGCCTTCGGCGGTTACCACCACAAGCGCATGGCCGGCCGCACCATGGCCGAGCATGTCGACGCCCTGCGCCGCTACCACAAGGCCGTCGCTGATCTGCTGTAGCGAAAAGATTCACCACAGAGACACAGTGGGCACAGAGACCACAGAGGAAGATGAGCGCTGAGCGCCGAAGGCGCAGCAATTTCTTCTCTGTGTTCCTCTGTGTTCTCTGTGCCTCTGTGGTGCATTCTTTTCATGTATCTGCCAGGGCCGCGAGGATGCGGTCACGGGCGGCGACGTCGCCCTCCGGGTGCACCGGCTGCACCGCGAGGTGCGTGGCGCCGGCGTCGAAGTGCTTGCGCAAACCGGCCTTGACCGTAGCGGCATCGCCCCACAGCACCATGGCGTCGATGAAGCGATCACTGCCACCATCGGCCAGCTCGGCCTCGGTGAAGCCCTGCTCCAGCCAGCTGTTGCGGTAGTTCGGCAGCACCAGATAGCGCGCCATCTCCTTGCGGCCCAGCGCGCGCGCCTTCACCGCATCGGTCTCGAAGGTGACCTTCTGCTCGACCGCCAGCCACTTGGATGGGCCGAGGACCTTGGCCGCCTGCGCCGTGTGCTCGGGCGTCACGTTGTACGGCACCGCGCCGCGCGTGCGCTTCGCGCTCAGCTCCAGCATCTTGGGCCGCAGCGCCGCCAGCACGATCGGCCAGTCCTCGGCGCCGGACTGGTCTTTCGTCATGCCGTCCAGGTAGGCGCGCATCGCCGGGATGGGCTTGTCGTAGCGATGGCCGCGCAGGCCCTCGACCATCGGGATGTGGCTGACGCCCAGGCCGAGGATGAAGCGGTTGTCATAGAGCCGGTTCAGGGTCGCAAGCCCGCGACGCGCCGTATAGGGATCGCGCGCGTAGATGTTGGCAATCGAGCTGCCGACCATCACGTGCCGGCTGTTTTGCAGCAGGAAGCCACCCAGCGACAGCGATTCATAGCCGAGCGACTCCGGATACCAGAAGGCCGAATAGCCGCTGTCTTCGATGCGCTGCAGCAGCGCCCGCACCTGCGGACCATCGAGCCGGTCCACGGGATACCAAACACCAAGACGTCCGAGTGCCATGTCGATTTCTCCTCGATGAGGACTTCATGGCCACAGTCTAGTCGATACAAGCGACGACCACACCAATGGCTCCGAAGGCGGTCACCAGGGACATCGACATGTGCATGTGACGGACAATCGACATTCGCGGCAAAGGACCGATGGCAACCTGGTTTCTCCTTGGCCGCAGGATCAGCTCGGCGAGTATGAGCGCCCGCAGTGCTCCGGAACGCCCGATCACATCTTCACGGCGGTCATCGCGTCCCTGCCATTCAGCTTGCCTTGCATCGATGGCACGCCGGCACCGGTTCCCGTGCTGAACTTCTCGATCGACCCCTTAGGACCGAACCACTGGATCGTGACATCCTTGCGAAACTCGACCGCGTAGGTTCCGGTGGCCTCGGGCATCATTGGCGCCAGCCATTTGTTCTTCGGCACGACCTTGGTCCACTTCACCTGGCCTCCCTTGTCGAAATGGTAGTAGTAGGGCTTGCCGAGCCAGGTCACGGTCCACCAGCCGGGCAGCCAATCCGGGACTGGGCCGGGGTTCGCCACACCGGGACCGAAGAAGAGCTCGATATCGACCCAGCCCTGAAGTTCGCTCGGATTCCAGGGCTGCTGCTTGCGCTTGATGATGTCGCGCTGAGGCACCTGTGACTTGCCGCCCTGCCCCGCCTCGGCCGTGTTCCACGTGTTGCCCTCAAAATTGAGAGAGATGCCCATGTGGAACTTCTTGGGACGGAAGATGTCGCCGTACTTCGGTCGCGCACCGGAGTCTGCCCTGATCCAGGCATGCGCACGGCCCCATTTTGCCAGCAGCTTCTCGATTTCGAACTGCCCGAGGGGCTTTTGCGAACCGAGGTGGTTTCCGTACTGGACAACGAACGCGTTGCATGACGTCTCGATGGATGGCCCATTCCATTGACCAATCAGGTACGCGTGCGAAAGGCCGGTGAGCTTAGTAAACAACGGCCCCGTTTTGCCGTCAGAATTGATCTGCTCGCCAAACGGCGGAAGCACCTCCAGGAATTCCTTTGCGCGCTCGCGGATGTTGATCGCCATCTCTTCGCTCCTTCGCGGCCGCCCGGTGCCGCCTGTCGATGGCACCGTCTACGCGCCGGCCGTTTCCGGAAGATTGCGCGACACAGCCTGTGTGTTTCATGCGTTTCCCGACAGAGCGCCCGGCCGGGAGCAAGCGAACCGCCACGGCCGGGACGCCGCACGCCCTGCTCGTCTTTCCGCGAAACACACGAAACACTACCGCGCTGCCGCGAAATCCCGGCGAAATGCAGATCCGGCAGAATGATTCGTTCGAGAAGAACCACGATGTTCGAGCCAGCACCGCCCATACACCCCGAAACGTTCCCGACGGAGACCATTTCGCCCGACGATCCGCGCGTCACGATCGAGCTGAAGCGCCGCATCGCGGTCAGGATGGCGCCGTACCGCTACGCACCGCTGGTCCTGTGGGGCCTGCCGGTGGCGTACATGGCGACCGCGATACCGGTCTGGGTCACCGTCGGCCTGATCGCCGTACGCTTGGCCTTGACCCTCTCCTGCGACCGCCTGATCGCGCTCGGGCTAAAAGTCGCCGACGTCCCGGCGGCCGAGCGGTTCGCGCGCCTCTTCACGATCTACAACGCCGGGGCAGGCATCATCTGGAGCCTGGTCGGTGTCAGTGCCATCCTGTTCGGGCACCAGGGGGCCCAGATCGTCTGGAGCCTGACGACGATGATCTTCCTGATCGCCGACGTCCCCAGCCGCTCGCACCACCCACCGGCAAGCCTAACGCTGATGATCGGGCTGGCCATCCCGCTGCTGCCCGTGGCGTTGACCCATCGCAGCGTTGTCAGCGACGTCAACGCGGTGTGCAGTATCCTGCTCATCGTACTCGCCCTGCCGTTCTTCACGCGGCGCATGGAGGCCACGCAGCGACGCGGGATCGCGCGTGATCTGCGCCACGAGGCGCTGGCCGAGAGCCTGTCGGCGGCGCGCGAAGCAGCCGAGCAGGCGCAGCGCCGGCTCGACGATGCGATCCGCGCCCTGCCCTCGGGTTTCGCGCTCTACGATGCCAATGACCGGCTGGTCACCTGCAACGATGCCTATGCGGCGTATATGAACCTGACGCGCGAAGCGGTGCGTCCCGGCGTGTCCTATGAGGACGTGCTGCGGGCAGTGCCACGGGCGCCGGACATGCCGCCGCGCGATGCCGCCTGGTATGAACGACTGAAGAACGCGCATCATGGCGGCGGCGATCGCGAGATGCCGAGCGCCGGCGGCGGCTGGGTCCGCGTATCAAAGTACGCCACCCGCGACGGCGGCGTCGTGACGCTGATCACCGATTTGACCACTGCCAAGCGACGCGAGGCCGAGTTGGCGCAGACGCGTGCCCAGGCCGAGCGGGCGCGGGCCGAGCTTGGCGATGCCCTCGCGGCACTGCCCGTCGGCGTCGCAGTGCTCGACCAGGAATTGCGGATGGTCGTCATCAATGATGCCTTTGCCTCGGTGATGCCGGGCGTCGACGCTGTGCACAAGGCCGGCACACCGCTCGCTGATGTGCTGAAGGAAGCCGTGCGCCACGGCGTGGCCCCGGGCGTGACCGAAGGCGAAACCGGAGATCGCTGGGTCGCCTGGTGGCACCGCGAACTATCGGATCCGAAGCAGCCCTTCGAGGGCGCCCTTGGTGATGGACGCTGGGTCCGCTACGCGGCTTCGCGCACACCCCTGGGCAACGTGGTGCTGGCCGTGAGCGACATCACGGCACTCAAGGCGCGCGAGGTGGAGCTCGCGAAAGCCAAGGAAACGGCCGAGCAGGCGCGCGACGCGGCCGAAGCCGCGCGCGCCGAGGCTATGCGTGCCCATGGGCTGGTCGATGCCGTTGTCGAGAACATGACCGACGGCGTGGCGCTATACGACAGGGAAGGTCGTTGGGCCTTCGCTAATGATTCGATCCTGGCCTTTCATGATTTGCCACGCGAGATGATCGTGAACAAGCCGTTGCGCGACACGCTCGCCTACCAGGCGGCGCGTGGCGACTGGGGCGATCTCGCCCCACAGCAGGTCGCGGCTGAGATCGAAAAGCGCGTGCATACCATGCGCGCGCCGGACGTAACACGCGACCTGCGGCAACTGCGCAACGGCCGCTTCATCGAATACCAGGTCATTCCCCTGGCCAGCGGCGAGACCCTCATGATGCAGCGCGACGTGACGGCGCTGAAGCAGAGCGAGATCGCCGCGCAACGCGCGCGGGACGAAGCCGAGGCGGCGAACCAGGCCAAGTCGACATTCCTCGCTACCATGAGCCACGAGATCCGCACCCCGATGAACGGCGTGCTGGGCTCGGCCGAACTGCTCGAGCGCGAGGCGCTCAACGAGCGCCAGCGCCGGCTGGTCGGCACGGTACGCACCTCGGCGACGGCGCTGCTGCGCATCATCGACGACGTGCTCGACTTCTCCAAGATCGAGGCCGGCCGCATGGAGCTGGAGCACGCGCCGTTCAGCCTGAGGGCGCTGGTCGACGGCACGGTCGAGACCTTGCGCGTGCAGGCCCAGCGCAAGGGCCTTGACCTTGTGGCATCGATGGCACCCAACTGTCCCGACGCGCTGATCGGCGACGCCACGCGGGTACGCCAGATCCTGTTCAACCTGATCGGCAACGCCATCAAGTTCACTGAGGTGGGGAACGTCCGCGTCGTCGCGCGAGCGACCGGCGGCGCCGGCTCGACCGTGGTGCTTAGCCTGTCCGTCGCCGACACTGGCATCGGCCTGACCGGCGTGCAGGCGGCGGGGCTGTTTCAACCGTTCGCCCAGGCCGACAGCTCGACCACGCGGCGCTTCGGCGGCACCGGGCTGGGTCTGTCCATCGTGCGCCGGCTGGCCCAGCTCATGGGCGGCGACGTCACGGTGAGCAGCGAACCGGGCAAGGGCTCGACTTTCACTGCGACCCTGACCATCGAGGCGGATGTTGCCGGCGCACTGGATCCGGCCCGCACTGTGCAGCCACCGGCCGGCGCGTCGGAAGACGCCGAGGCCGTGCGTCATGCCGGCCGCGTGCTGGCGGTCGACGACTACGACGTCAACCTCGAAGTACTCGCTGGCCAGCTCGGCATCCTCGGCGTTTCGGCCGATCTGGCGCGCGATGGCATCGAGGCCCTGACCCACTGGCGCGCGGGCGCCTATGCCCTTGTCCTCACCGACATCCACATGCCGGACATGGATGGCTTCGAGCTGACGCGCCAGATCCGCACCGAGGAGGCCGGCAATCCCGACCGGCCGCGCACACCGATCGTGGCGCTGACCGCCAACGCGCTCAAAGGTGAGGCCGAGCGTTGCCTGGCCGCCGGCATGGACGACTATCTGACCAAGCCCCTGACGCTGGAACGGCTGCGCGCAACGCTCGACCGCTGGTTGGCGGTGCCGTCGGTGTCCGACGCGGCGCCCGAGCCGCAGGTTCCGGCCATCGATCGCAACGCAATGGCCAGGCTGTTCGGCAACAATCCGGACGTGGTCGCGCGCATGCTGGCGCGCTTCCGCGACAGCGGTGCGCGGCTGATCAACGAGCTCGACGCGCACGCGGCCAGCCGTGATCTTGCGGCGCTGGCCGAGACGGCCCACAAGCTCAAGGGAGCGGCGCGCACAGCCGGCGCTGCCGCGCTTGGCGATATTGCGGCCACCCTGGAGCAGGCGGCCCGGGACGGCCAGAGCGAGCGTTGCCGCGTGCACGCCGGCGCCGCCGCCGCCGAATGGCGCAAGGTCGAGCGGTCGCTGGCGCGCGCGCCCTCAACCTAGCCGGCACGTGACGCGACGAGCGCAGCGGCGGTTCGACCGCAGTCCCCATCCGACGCGACTTTGAAGGCGCGATGGCCCGGCCCCGCCTGGTGGGGCCTTGAGAGCTGTTGGGATCAGCGGGATGCTTCCGGCGCGCAGGCGAACAGTCGACCATCAATCGTCCGGTGGCACGAACATATAGCCGGCGCCGCGCACGGTGCGGATCGAGGTCGGATGCGCGGGATCGACCTCGACCTTGCGTCGCAGGCGCAGGATGCGGATGTCGATGGCGCGGTCGAAGACGTCCATCTCGCGGTGACTTATGGTTTCCAGCAGCCAGTCGCGGGTCAGCGGACGGTTCGGATTTTCCGCCAGCAGCTTCAACAGCTCGAATTCACCGGCCCGCAACGGAATATCCTCGCCCGACAGGGCCTTGAGCGTATGCGTTTCCAGGTCGAGCAGGCAGCGCCCGATGCGAATGCGCGTGGCGCCGGTCGCGGCCTTGGCGCCGCCGGCGCGCCGCAGTACCGCCTTGACCCGCGCCAGCAGCTCACGTGGCTCGAACGGCTTGGCGATGTAGTCGTCGGCGCCGGTTTCTAGCCCGACCACGCGGTCGACGGTGTCGCCGCTGGCCGTCACCATGATGATACCGACCTTGCCGCTGCGCTCCCGCAGCCAGCGCGCCAGCGCGAAGCCGTCTTCGCCGCCAGGCAGCCGCAGGTCGAGCAGCACCAGCGCGGGCGGGTCCTTCTCGACCGCTTTGCGCAGGGCCGCACCCGTCTCCACGCCAGAGGCATGGTAGCCGTTAGTGTCGAGATATTCGACCAGCGCCTCGCGCTGGAACGCTTCGTCCTCTACGACGATCACGTGCGCGCGCGAATCCGTGCTGCGAACTGCCATGCTTTCCCCCGACATCATCCTGCCGCAAGGGTGGCAGGGCGATCAAGCCAAGCTCATTGCCTGCCCACGGAGGGCTCAGGCGCGGCGGCGCGTCCGGGCGCGGTGGTCCACGAGGTTGGTACGCCGGACCGTCGCATTGTCCAGCAGGGCTTCCATCACGGCCTGCCGCGAATGTTCCAGATGCTCGCGCGCGAAACGCTCGGCCGCTTCGGCATCGTTGCGCGCCAGCGCTGCGACCAGGTTGCGGTGATCGTCGGTCATCGCCCGGGCGCGATCGAGCGCCGAGATGAAGATATGCATGATCCGTTGGCACTCCTCGAGGATCGTCGTGACCAGCCGGGTCAGCCGGTCGTTGCCGGCGGCGCGCGTGATTTCGATGTGGAAGGCGTTGTTGACCTCGATCCAGCGCTGCTCGCTGCGGCGGTCGCCCGCCTTCACACCGGCGCCGATCTTGATGTCGAGTGCCTTCAGCAGCGCGATATCGGCACGGCCGGCCGCCAGCCGCGCCGCCGCCGGCTCAAGGATCAGGCGCAGGCCGAAAAGGTCGTTGACGGCCTCGATGGTGACCGGCGCCACGGTGTAACCGTGCCGCGGCTTGGCGCTCACCAGCCGCTCGCGCGACAGCGCCGCCAGTGCCCAGCGCACAGGCGCCTTGCTGACGCCATAGGCATTGGCCAGCTGGCTTTCCGTGCACGCCTCACCAGGCGCCAGCACGCAGGCCAGGATGTCCTGCTTGATGCGGGTATAGATCTTCTCGCTGAGCGAGCGCGGCGGCGCCGCGCTCACCACGGCGGCCCGCGACACGACACGCCGCACGGCGGCCCGTCTACCCCTCACGGGCGTGCGCTGTTGCACCATCGACATTGTCCTTTGGTTTTACGCCGCTTCGCACTGCACCAGCTCAGCGTACGCTGCATAAGCCCACGATGCATTTCGTGCCATGTCACCACTTGTCTCTACTATCAGTTGGTGAGTCTCGAATCAATGACGCGCGGGCACTCCAGCGCAGCCCGATATGAGGCAGCCATACCCAGTGCCCGATATGATCTGATTTCCCTGCTCCCACGCCGTGGCCGATGCTGTCATGGCCACGTTGGCTTTCTTGACACTGACATGTCACGGTGCTTACGTGCTATCTACTGGTTACACAGCAGGCAAGCAGATCATGCCCGGCGATCATTCCTGGCACGAGACAGCGCACACAAGTCGATACGGATATCCTTTGCATGCCGCAATCTGTGGAAAAATTTTTCACAGATGAGAGGTTTGCCGCGAAATATGAGAAATCCTTGCGCGCCCTCGGTGTCAATATGATCGATGTTGGTGGCGCAGGCGTGATGCGGGAGGACAACGAGATGGCACGACCGGCGGCAACCTTGGACCATGTGGTGATCAATGCGCGCGATGACATGGATCGCGCCGCCGACACCTATCGTCGCCTGGGCTTCACGCTGACGGAGCGTGGTTATCATTCGCTGGGTTCGATGAACCACCTCGCCATGTTCGGCACTGACTATCTTGAGCTGATCGCGGTACCCAAGGGGGCCACCAGCGGCCGGCTCGATCTGCTGAACTACTCTGCCGGACTGAACGGCCTGGTGTTCGGCAGCGAGGATTCGGCGGCCACTTATGGCGCCCTCAGCGCCGCCGGCGTACCGGTGGAGGCGCCCGTCGAATTCACGCGGCCGGTCCGCATCAACGGCAAGGACCACGACGCCCGCTTCCGCACGGTGCGTATGAAGGCCGGCGTCGTGCCCTATGGCCGCATCTATTTCTGCCATCACTTCACGCGCGATCTGGTCTGGCGCGACGAATGGCGCCATCACGCCAATGGCGTCGTCGCCGTCGAGCGCGCCGTGATCGTCGAGCCCGATCCTGCCGCGGCGGCGCGCCTCTACGCCGACATGTTCGGTCCCGAACTGGTGCGCGACATTGCCGGCGGCAAGGCGCTGGTGATCGGCAATTCGCGCTTCGACATCGTCACCGAAGCCACGTTTCGACAGCAGTTCGGTGATGCCGCCCCCGATGCCGAGGGTCGCAACGCCTACATGGCAGGACTGACTCTGCGCACAGCATCGCTGGCCACGGCGGCACGCGCCTTGCGTGACGGTAACATCACCGGCGTCGTCGAAAGCGACAGCCGGCTGGTCGTGCCGGCGCGGCAGGCGTTCAATGCCACTTTAGAGTTCGTTCAGTAAAACTTAATCGACACCGCCACGCAGGCAGTGGCAAAGAGGGGCCATGCAGTACACCGAGTGCTTCGCGGCGGTCTACGGGACCGCGCGGGGTAAATTTCTCGCGGCAGCACGCGAGGCGCGTGGCGATGTGCGTTCCTGGACTCATCCCGACAAGACGGCACCGGACGGCGGGCCTCTGGCCATCGATGTCGCCTGCTTCGGCGATCGCCGGGCAGCGCGCCAGGCGCTGATCATCAGCGGCACGCACGGCCAGGAAGGTTTTTCCGGATCGGCGGTCCAGATCGGCTGGCTTAAGAGTGGCGGCCCGGCACGATTGCCGGCGGATGTCGGCGTCGTGCTGGTGCACGGCCTCAATCCTTATGGATTCGCGCATTTCACGCGCACGACTGAGAACAACGTCGACCTCAATCGCAACTTCGTCGACCGCAGCAACGGCACGCCCGACAACCCGCACTACGAGACGCTGCACAACGATCTGATGTTGACGCAGTGGACCGATGCGGAGAATGCCCGCGTCGATGCGGCGCTGGCCCGCTTTACCGACGCGCATGGGCCCGACGTGCTGTTCGACACCCTGGCGCGCGGACAGTACCGCCACAAGGATGGCCTGATCTACGGCGGCGCCGACCGCGAATGGTCGAACCGCACGCTGGAAGCCATCATCACCCAGACCCTCGCCGACGCCGAGCGTGTCGCCTTCATCGACTGGCACACCGGCATCGGCGACTACGGCAAGCCGTTCTTCCTCAGCTTCAACGAGCCCGGCGGCCCGCTCTTCGCGCTCGCCTGCCAGTGGTGGGGCCGCGAGAACATCGATGGCGTGCGACCGCACGGCATGGAACGGCCGAAATACACCGGCCTGGTGTTCCACGGTGTGCAGCGCTTCCTGGGTAACCGGCAGATGTGCGGTGCCGTGGTCGAGTTCGGCACCCGCGGTCTGGGCATGCGTCGCGTATTGCGTCTCGATCAGTGGCTGCGCCGCCAGAGCGACCTCGATCCCGACGTGCGCGCCATGCTGCAGGCTGACATGATGGACGCCTTCTGTCCGTTCGATGCGACGTGGCGACAGGCGACGTTGAGCGATGGCCTCGCGATCACCGACCAGATGCTGGCCGGGCTCGCGGCGTGGTGATGGTATCCGGTGACTGTCATCCTGAGCGAAGCGAAGGATCTTTTAAGCGGCTCCACCGCACGGGACCACCAATGGCGTGCCCCAGTGAGTTCTGTCTGTGCGAGTCGACGGCCTAAAAGATCCTTCGCTTCGCTCAGGATGACAGCGAGCAGACAACGATGACGATCCAGTTCGACAACCTCGGCGATGCGCTGTCGCGTGACGTACCACGCGAAGCCGTGGCGCTGATCGATACCGGCGATGAGACGCGGGACGAGCGGATCTATTCCTACGCCGACATTGTCAGGCTGAGCGCTGCAGTGGCGCGCGGCCTGCTCCAGCGCGGGCTGAAGCGCGGCGAGCGGGTGGCGATCCTGTCGGCCAACCGCGCCGAATATCTGCTGACGTTCCTCGGCACCATGCAGGCCGGTCTGGTGTCCGTGCCGGTGAACTACAAGCTGCCGGCCGAGACCGTCGGCTACGTGCTGGCCGACTGCGACGCTCGGCTGGTGATCGGCGATGCCGCGCGACTGGGGCTCGCACCGGCATCACTGCCGCAGGTGTCTTACGATTCTGCCGGCGCCGATGGCTTTGCCGCGCTGCTCGACGACGGACCGTTCGAACCCGCCGCCGTCGATACGGCCGAAGCGGCGATGTTCCTCTACACGTCAGGATCGACCGGCCGGCCCAAGGGCGTGGTGCTATCGCACTATTCGCACCTGTGGGCGATCGCGCAGCGGGCGCGCCGGCCTGGGCCGCTGGGCCGCCGCGCCCTGGTGGCAGCCCCGCTCTACCACATGAACGGGCTTGCCATGTGCCAGACCACGCTGGCGCAGGGCGACACTATCGTGCTGCTGCCGCAGTTCACGGCGCGCGGCTACATCGAGGCCGCAGGGCGCCACAAAGTGAACTTCCTGACATCCGTGCCGACCATGATCGCCATGATGCTGCGCGAGCGTGCGCTGCTGGCGCGCACCGACCTGTCGGCGGTCGAGGCCGTGCGCATGGGCTCGGCGCCGCTCACGCAGTCGCTGATCGACCAGGTACGCGCCGTTTTCCCCACAGCGCAGATCACCAACGGCTACGGCACCAGCGAAGCCGGTCCGGTCGTGTTCGGACCGCATCCGCAGGGCATCGCACAGCCCGAGCTTTCGGTCGGCTATCCGCATCCCGCCGTCGATCTGCGGCTGGTGCGTGACGGCCAGGACGTGCAGGACGACGGCGTGCTGGAGATGCGCTGCGGCGCGCTCATGACGCTCTATCACCACCTGCCCGAGGCCACCGCCAAGGCGCTCACCGCTGATGGCTACTACCGCACCGGCGATGTGTTCCGCCGCGACGAGAACGGCTTCTTCTATTTCGTCGGCCGCGCCGACGACATGTTCGTGTGCGGTGGCGAGAACATCTATCCCGGCGAGGTCGAGAAGATGCTGGAGCGCCATCCCGCCATCCAGCAGGCCGCCGTGATCCCGGTGCCCGACGAGCTGAAGGGCCACAAGCCGATCGCTTTCGTCGTGAAGGCCGCCGATGCGGCGCTCGACGAGCAAGCGGTCAAGACCTATGCGCTTGCCAATGCGCCGGCCTACCAGCACCCGCGCCGCGTGATCTTCCTC
>Ga0187894_10004147_pt1 | contig 15744 bp, 11 predicted proteins | sample GBC1701081metaG_FD_136650 | JGI IMG/M metagenome (GOLD analysis project Ga0187894, IMG submission 136650) | White microbial mat communities from a lava cave in the Kipuka Kanohina Cave System on the Island of Hawaii, USA - GBC170108-1 metaG ... | reverse complement strand
ATATTACTGAACTTATTTGATTTAACCCGCGAAGCGGGGTGCTATCGCCCGTATTCACGGGCTAAAAACCACAATTCGTCAGTTATTTTATTCTGACAAAGTAGAACTAATCAGTTACAAAAATTCTTTATTCGAGAACAGATTCTACTAATTTACAAACGCACCCGGAATCGAGATGTCTCCCGTCAATCCGAATTGCGTTACATTAAAACCGGATGTGCTTTGTAACATCCACCACGTTCCCGTTGACGGACGAAAAACTGCTACATCCGTTTTTCCGTCTCCGTCGTAATCAGCAGGTGCGGGAACATCCGAAGCGATGCCGAACGGAAAAGCCGTAAATCCGTTTGAACTTTGTAGCAGATACCATGTTCCCTCCCGATAAACTGCCAAATCTGCCCGTCCATCGCCGTCGTAATCTGCAGGAATGGGTTTATCGGTTGAAATGCCGAATTGAATGACTGTGTAACCTTGCGAAGAACGATTCAAATGCCATTCACCATTCCGATAAATAGCTTGGTCTGTTCGTCCGTCACCGTCGTAATCCGCCGGAACGGGTTTATCGGTGGCATTGCCGAATTGAATTACACTGATTTGATCGCTCCTTAAATTAAGCGACCACCAAAAGCCGCCGCGATAGACTGTTAATTCGGCGCGTCCGTCGGCATCGTTGTAATCGGCAGGAACGGGAATATCGTCAGGTAATCCGAATTGTGTGGTGTTAAAACTGTTGTTTGAACTAGAAAGCCAATACCAAATGCCGTCGCGGAAAACTGAAATATCTGTTTTTCTATCGCCATCGAAGTCGGCAGGAATGATTTTGTCGGTTGATAAGCCAAACTGAATAGCATAAAAACCTTGTGTCGAACGACTGAGATACCAAACTCCGTTCGATGGGCGAAAGACGCTCAAATCAGCCAATCCGTCACCGTCAAAGTCGTAATTGACTTTTGTCTGTACCGCGTCGCCGATATAGCGAGCCGCCGCAAAATCCGTTTTTCCGTTGCGCCAAGCAGAACCGGCGGCGATAATCATGCCGTCACGTTGAATAGCGGCGGCAAAAGCAACGTCGTCGTTGCCAAAAAAATCGGTCGTCTGTTTGCCGTCCGTATCAAACATAACGTCGAGCGAACCGTTCGGATTGTAGCGCGCCAAGGCAAAGTCGCGGGCGGTCGAATTGTTCAAACTGACCCCGACGGCGACGATTTTGCCGTTGCGCTGAACGCTGACCGATGTTGCCCAGCTTCGGGCATCGAATGAAGTGGTAACTTTGCCGTCCACGTCAAACGACGTATCGAGCGAGCCATCCGAATTGAAACGCGCCAGCGCAAACTCGGAAACAGTGTCAGTATTATTTCGGGTGAAACCGGCGGCGACAATTTTTCCATACGGCTGGAGAGCGACTGAATTGATTTGTGAAGCAAAATCGAAACGGGTAACAGCGATGCCGTCGCCGTCAAACGACGTATCGAGCGAGCCGTCCTGATGAAAGCGTGCCAAGGCGAAATTATCGCCGAAAGGAGCGACGGTGTGTGGAGCGTTACCGGCGGCAATTATTTTTCCGTCCGGTTGAATAGCCATTGCCCTCGGGTTTTGAATTGATTGGAGAATCACTCTGCCGCCTGTGCCAAACGAAGGGTCGAGCGAACCGTTGTAGTTGTAGCGCGCGAGAACCAGAGCCGCACCGCCGTTGATGCTCGTCTGACCGACGACAACAATTTTATAGTCCGCTTGGACCGCAACCGCTTTTGCTTCGTCGTTTCCCCCAAAGTCGGTAGTAACTTTGCCGTTCTGACCAAACAAAGTATCAATCCCGAGGCTTGAGCCAAAATAGCGAACCAGCGCAAAGTCTTTGTTTGAGCCGTTATCGCTGAAACCGGCGGCTATAACCCTGCCGCTTGGGTCAATCGCGGCGGCGTTTGCCACGTCGTTTGAATTACCGATTGGCGTTATCGCTTTGGAGCCGTTTTCGTAGCTGGCAATGGCGAAGTCGTCATTTGCACCGTTGTTGCTGTAACCTACGAAAAAAGTTTTGGGCGTAAAACCTAATCTTTCATCAATAACGACGGCGTTAGCTACTGAAGAAACGACGACCAATGAGGTCAAAACTTTACCATCGCCGTCAAACGCCGAATCGAGCGCGCCGTCGGCGTTGTATCGTGAAAGCGCAAAATCGTTGTTGTTGCTGCCGTTGCCGTTGATGTTGTAGTAGTTGCTGCCGTGCCGATCCCGGCGGCGATAATTTTGCCGTCAGCTTGAACGGCAATGTCGTAAGCCCTGTCATAACCGCCGAAGTCGGTCGTCAGTTTGCCGTCCATATCAAACGAAGTATCGAGCGAGCCGTCGGTATTTAATCTGGCGAGAGCAAAATCAAAGACTGTGCCGACGTAGTTAATACCGGAAACGACAATTTTGCCGTTTGATTGAAGAACAATCGAACTCGCATAACTGGAATTGCCAAAATCGATTGTAACTTTCCCGTCGCCGTCAAACGAAGTGTCGAGCGAGCCGTTCTGGTTATAGCGGGCAATGGCAAAGCTGCCACCGTCAACCTCAGCGTAACCGGCGGCAACAATTTTGCCGTCCGTTTGAACGACGACTGATTGAGCAACTTCATAGTTTCCGCCGAATGTGGTCGTCAGCTTGCCGTCCGTGTCAAACGAAGTATCGAGCGAACCGTCCGTGTTGTAGCGTGCCAAGGCGAAATCATAGTAACCGATGTCATCATTGTAATCGTAGAAACCGGTGTAGCCTGCGACAACAATTTTGCCGTCCGCTTGAACGGCAACTGAATTTGCATTCTGCTCAGCGTTGCCAAAATCGGTCGTTACAAAACCGCCCGTGCCGAACGAAGCGTCAAGCGTGCCCGTAGGATTGTAGCGGGCGATTCTAAAATCGCCGAAGTAATTACCGTAAGGACCATCACCACCACCGGCGGCGACAATCTTGCCGTCTGTTTGAATGGAAATTTCATGGATCTTCCCGATTACCGATTCGTTAGTCACTATGCCGCCCGCGCCGAAAGAATTGTCGAGCGAGCCGTCCGTATTGTATCGGACGAGGGTAAATCTGACGCTACTAAAGCTAGTAAAAAAGCTGCTAGCTCCGGCGGCGATAATTTTGCCGTCCGTTTGAATAGCGACGGCGTAAGCAATATCGTAATTATTATAAGCATTGCCGATTGGCATGGTAACTTTGCCGTCCGCGTCGAACGAAGTATCAAGCGAGCCGTCCGCGTTGTAGCGAAATACCGCAAAATCATAATTAACAGAACTGGAATTAAGGCTAACATTCGCAGTTCCGGCGGCAACAATTTTGCCGTCCGTCTGCACGGCAACGGCGTAGGCGGCTTCGGTGCTGCTGAAATCAATCGTCCATTTTGACTCAAGACTGCCCGCCAAAGTCGGCGCAGACGTTATGTTCGCAATGTCTTTCTTCGGCGCGGGAAGCCCGTTAAATTTGAACGGCGACGGTTTGAAATCCGCCGTGGTTTGCGACTTGACAACGAAATTTGACATCGCCAGCAGAACCGTTCCCAGAATCACGGCAAATGTCGGGTAAAAAAAGTATTTTTTATAGTTTTGATGAATCATGGTTTTTGCTCTTTTTTCTCGTTTTGAGTTCGCGCTTTAATGTGCCACCCCGTTGTGCTTTGCCGGCGTTAAACTGTCTAATGTTCTGTTCAAAATAAATGTCGCAATTTTTCTTCGGCTAAAGCCTTAGCTCAAAATTACGGTATTTACATCAGGCGAGACTGTGAAACTTGTAAACTCCTACGGCACGAAAGCCGCAGGAATCGGCTTGTCATTTTCCAAACCGAACGGAACTGTCCGAACCGTTCCATTGGTGCTTTGAAGAATCCACCAAATTCCGTTTCGATAAACTGCTGCATCTGCTTTTCCGTCGCCGTCATAATCAGCAGGCGTAGGAATATCGCTTGAAATCCCAAACTGAAATGCTGTGAATCCGTTTGAACTTTGCAGTAAATACCAAGTTCCATCCCGATAAACTGCCTGGTCTGCTCGTCCATCTCCGTCGTAATCTGCTTGAACTGTTTTGTCTGTTGAAATACCGAATTGAATGACTGTGTATCCTTGAGTTGAACGATTCAAATGCCATTCACCGTTTCGATAAACTGCTTGGTCTGTTCGTCCGTCCCCGTCGTAATCTGCAACGACAGGTTTATCGGTTGAATTACCGAATTGAACTGTATTTGTTTGATTGTTGGAAAGATTGAGACTCCACCAGACACCGCCGCGATAAACTGCAAGTTCCGCACGACCGTCACCTGTAAAATCCGCAGGAACGGGAATATCTTCAGAAAGACCAAACTGAATAATTCCAACAGTTCCATTTGAACTATTTATCCAATACCAAAGACCGTCGCGGAAAACGGCGATGTCTGTTTTACCGTCTCCGTCGAAATCAGCAGGAGTGATTTTGTCGGTAGAAAGTCCGAATTGTGTAGCATAAAAACCTTGTGTCGAACGATTGAGATACCAAACGCGGTCAGAAGGGCGAAAGACGGAAACATCTGCTTTACCGTCGCCGTCGAAATCAAAACGGGTGCGGATATTTGCATTTGAACCGCCGTGATAACGAACTACCGCAAAATCATAAAAGTCATACAACCATTCCTCGGCGTTGCCGGCGACAACAATTTTCCCGTCCTCTTGAATTGCAAGCGCATTGCCATAGTCAGTTGGGGAATAGTAATTCCCGACATAAGCCGGAGTAATAACTACTCCGTCGAAGTTAAATGTAGTATCTAACGAGCCGTTTGGATTGAGGCGAACTGCTGCGAAGTCCGAGGCGAAGCCGCCAAAGTTGCTGCCGGCGACAACAATCTTGTCGTCAGTTTGAATTGCTACCGAATTAGCGTAAATCGGAATGCTAATTATGCCACTGCCGTTAAATGAAGTGTCGAGCGTTCCGTTCGTGTTATAACGGACAAGGTTATTTTCACCTGCGGCAATTATTTTGCCGTCCGCTTGAATTGCTGCCGTAAAAGCATAACCACCCGGAGTGATAACTTTGCCTGTTCCGTTAAAAGAGGTGTCGAGCGAGCCATCTGTGTTGTAACGGACAACAGCAAAGTTATTGTTTGGATAGATTGCGCTATAACCGACGGCGACAATCTTGCCGTCCGCTTGAATTACAACCTCCTGTGTAATGTCGTAGCTACCGAAATCGGTCGTTACTATGCCGTCGCCGTCAAAGGATGTATCCGGCGAGCCGTTTGTGTTGTAACGGACAAGGGCAAAGTCATAGCCTGAGCCGCCGGATTGACCGGCGGCGACAATTTTACCGTCTGGTTGAATCGCTACCGCCCATGCAACGCCGTCTGTATTAACCGGAGTGATGACTATGCCTGTGCCGTTAAATGTCGTATCGAGCGAGCCGTTTGGATTGAGACGGACGACACCAAAGCCGCCAAAGCCACTACCAACAACAACGATTTTGCCGTCCGCTTGAATCGCTACTGAAAAAGCCTCGCTTAAATCGCCGCCAACCTGAGTAGAAACTATGCCGTCGCCGTCAAATGAAGTATCAAGCGAGCCGTCCGTGTTGTAACGGACAACCGCAAAGCCTCCTCCACGACCTACGACGACAATCTTGCCGTCTGCTTGTATAGCCATCCCGTTAGCGTCTTGTAAATTAAGTCCATTATTACCACCATCTCTAATGATAAATATTCCGCCGCTTCCGAAACTCAAATCGAGGTCGCCCGGTGCGGCTGTTCCAATCACCGCGCCGAACAGAATCAACATGAGAAACGTCAATACAAAAGTCGAGATTTTGTTGTAACTTTTAGCTTTCATTACTTTTCACCTCTTATTTCTTTGACCGGAGTACAAGCGGGATGCTTGCGCTCCGGTCAAAGGCTTATGGAACGTTGGCTGAGGCAACCGGAATATCGCTACTCAAACCGAATTGCTGATATTTGAAACTTCCCGTTGAGCTTTGGACGACATACCACGTTCCGTTTCGATAAACGGCAATGTCGGTGCGTCCGTCGCCGTCGTAATCTGCCGGAACGGGTTTGTCTGTTGAAATGCCCCATTGAGTTGTCGAAAACGTATTGTCTGAACTTCGCAGAATCCACCAAATGCCTGTTGACGGGCGGAAAACTGCAAAGTCCGTGCGTCCGTCACCGTCGTAATCGCCGGGTGTTATTTTGTCGCCGCTCGAACCGAATGCCTGGACGCGATAAGTATTCGAGCCAGATTGAAAGATGTGCCAGGTTCCGTCAGTCGGGCGGAAAACGCTGAAGTCTGTGCGTCCGTCGCCGTCAAAATCAGCGGTCGAACTGCGGTTTATGCTGACGCGGGTGGCGGTGTAAATATCGGGTGAGCCGTCGCGTGTCGAGGCGAAATAGAGGATCGAGCCGTCCGGCGAGAGAGACGGCGTTTGGTCGCTGCCGGAGGAGTTGACATTGGCGAGGTTAACAGGCGGATTCCACGGCGAGGAAACCGCAGCGCGGGTTGAAACCCAAATATCCCGTCCGCCTAACCCGCCGTCGCGTTCCGACGCAAATAATATCTCTAAACCGTCGTGTCTGACCGCCGAATTCCTATCGAACGAGGTGCTGTTCAATGCCGCAACATTCGTTGGGGCGTTAAATGTGCCGTTGGGGTTGCGTGTGCTTTGATAGATGTCTTCGCCGCCGAGTCCGCCCGGTCGGTCACTGGTGAAATAAAGAATTGCTGTCCCATCTGTCGGGTTTTCAAAATATCCCGCGCCGACTTCGCCGCTGGCGGTATTGATGACCGCGCCGAGATTGACGGGCGCAGTCCAGCCGAAATCGTCATTCGGATTTGTTCGTGTCGTCATGTAAATGTCTGCCCCGCCAAATGTGTCGGGACAACTGCAACCGAAAAACATCGTCTTTCCGTCAGGCGAAAGAGTCGGCAGATTTTCGTTGCTGCTCGAATTGATCGGCGCGCCCAGATTTTGCGGCGTTCCCCAAGCGGCGGTGAGCGTCGGGCGTTGCGAAACCCATAAGTCTATGCTGCCCAGAGTGCCGGAGCGATTGCTCGAAAAATAAAGACTCAAGCCGCTTGGCGCAACAACCGCGGCGGATTCGTTGTCCGGCGAATTGACCGGTGCGCCCATACTTTGCGGCAGGCTGAAAACGGAAAAGCTTGTCGGTGCAAAATCGTTCGTTTGTGAAAGCGTCGGAATAGGCATTTGAGCCAGTAGTGTAATTATAGTGAGTAAAGTTAAGACAACTGTGGTTTTCATAGTTTTCTCCTTATTTTTCATTAGGTCAATATTGTGTCGGCTGTTATCATGCAGGAGTTCTTTGCTTAATTACCCAAGCCGTCAAACAACCGACGTTTTGCGTTATGCAGTTACTCAATAACGGACGGAGGTTGAATATGTCTTTCGGAAATCTTCCTAATTTCTTCCTGAATTTTTCGGAGCGCGAGATGAACAGTGAAGAGAAACGTTTTTACAGATTTAAGTCGTTTCGGCTTGATGTTAAAGAGCGCCAATTACTGCATCACGGCAATAATATTCCGCTCACACCGAAGGTTTTCGACGTTCTTGCCGTGCTGGTCGAACGCAGCGGGCATCTGGTCGAAAAAGATGAATTACTAAAACTCGTCTGGGCAGATTCGGTTGTCGAAGAAGTTAATGTCGCGCGAAGCGTTCACACCTTGCGAAAAGTTCTGGGCGAAGACGAAAACGGCGACAAGTTTATCGAAACGGTTGCGAAAAAAGGCTATCGCTTTGTTGCCCAAGTAACGGAAATGTCAGAACCGCCTGCGGTAGCGGGCGGGTTGCTTCCGGCTGATTACGGCGCATCTTTGCCAGCGCTTGCCCCGCCCGCTGACGCAGGCGGTTCTGACTTGGCTCAAAAACCGAAACAAAACACCCGAATCATTCTTTTCACTATTGGTTTTCTTAGCGCGGTTTTTCTGATTGTCTTGATGTCTTTTAATTTTCGCTCCGGTTCCGTTACGAATCCGAACAAGGTCAAATCAATCGCCATTTTGCCTGTCCAGCCTTTAACAACGGAAAATCGTGATGTGATTTATGAATTCGGCATTGCCGATGCGCTGAATCTCAAACTCGGCGCGGCAAAAAATCTCGTTGTCCGCCCGTTGAGCGCGACCAGACAATATACCGATCTTTCGCAAGACGCGATTGCCGCCGGAAAACAGTTGCAGGTTGATTACGTTCTCGCCTCGAATTATCAAATCTTGGGCGGCAAAATCCGCGTTACCGCACAGCTTTTTAATGTCGCCACCGGACAAGTGGAAGAAACCTACAAAAGCGAAAAAGAAACGAGCAATATTTTTGCGTTGCAGGACGCGATTGCAGGCGAAGTCGGAAACATTATTTTGGCGCGGTTTGCGACAACGGAAATCGGTCCTCTGGCAAAGCGCGGGACGACCAATGAAGAAGCCTATCGGCTTTATCTTCAAGGAATGACGCTATCGGACCAGCGAAATGGGAAGAAAGCAATAGAAAATTTTGAGCAAGCCATCACAATCGACCCGAATTACGCTCTTGCCTGGGCTGGCAAAGCTAACGCTCTCAAGGGAAATTATCAAAAATCGATCGAAGCCGCCAACAAAGCGTTGGCACTGGACCCTGATCTTTCTGAGGGGCATAGCGCATTGTGCTGGAATAAATTCGTATATGAATATGATTTTGCCGGAGCGGAGCGTGAATGCAAACATGCGGTGGAACTAAATCCTAACTCGACGATGGCTCATAATAATTATGCGAGTTATCTTGTGAGTCGCGGACGGTTTGACGAGGGTATTGCCGAGATCAAGACTGCAATTGACCTTGACCCGACATCGTATTTTAATCAACGAGTTTACGCGAATAGCTTGTATTTTGCCCGACGCTATGACGAAGCCGTCGTACAATACAAACGGTTGATCGAATTGAATGACGAAGCCCCAGCCACTTACCAGTGGCTTATCAGAACATTGGAGGCGCAGGGAAATGAATCTGAAGCATTTGAGTGGTTTCTTAAATCTCTGATACTTCAGAAACAAGATAATGAGACCATTCAACGGTTCAAGACGGCATATCAAAAATCAGGTTGGCTTGGAGTTGTGTTTGAGAGAGAACGAAGTTCTGATGGGAGTGACGGCAATTACTTCCGTCGTGCGGGCTTTAATGCCAGATTAGGTAACAAAGACAAAGCATTCGAATATCTGGAAAAATCTTATCAAAAACGTGAGTGGCTAATTCCATTTCTTGAGGTAGAGCCGCAGCTTGATTCATTGCGCGACGACCCGCGTTTCGATGAATTGCTCAAGCGCGTCGGGTTGAAATGATATGGACTGGAGCGCGAAGCGGACTGGAGCGCAACCGTCACGGTTGCAATGAGCGTCGCTTCGACGCGAAAACGGCGTTCGAGCAGAAATCAAGTTGAATTTATGCGGAGGCTTTTACGCCGCTGAAAAACGCGGCGTTTGCAAGCGGGACGCTTGCGCTCCAGTTGCTAATTTTCGGGAGATTTAGAAATATGAAAATATCAAACCTTTTACTCCGGACCAGCTAAATGCGCCCGCTTTTCCGAATAATTTTGCCGGCACTTTTCCCGCCGGTTCCATCTTGCCGCCGCAGGGAATTTATACAATCGCGCCCGATTTTGAAACGATGTATGCGATTCATTCAAACATCCAACTCGAACAGGCAATTACCGAAAATCTTTCATTTGCCGTCGGTTATGTTTTTTCCGCCGGTCGAAAAATCAATGTCTATCGCAACATCAATCCGACAAACACGGTCGGCTTTTTGTCGGACGGCAGACCGATTTTTGGCGGTGAAAGGCTCGACGCGAGATTTGACTGGATAGTGATCGCCGAATCCGGCGGAAACGCCCGTTACGACGCGCTTGTCCTGCAATTAAACCGGCGACTCGCACGCGGCTTTCAGTTCAGCATAAACTACACGCTTTCACGCGGAATCAACGACGCGCCCGACGGCGACCTCGAAGGCATATTTTTGTCAGACCCGTCCAACCGCGCTGTTGACAAAGGTTTTTCGTCCGCCGATCAGCGTCATACGTTTGTGATGAGTATGGTTTTTCAGCCAAAATTCAATTTTGAAAACAAAACGCTCCGCTTGCTTTTCAACAATAACCAATTCGGTGTTATCGCCCGTGCCAACAGTGGCGAACGATTCAGCGTTTATTCCGAATTTGACCTCAACAATGACGGTTTCTTTAATGACCGACCTTCCGGCTTTCGGCGCAATTCGGAAAAAACTCCTAATCAATTTAATGTAGATTTGCGCTATTCGCGTTTCTTCAATCTTGGCGAGCGTTTCAAATTGGAAATCTTCGGCGAATTTCAAAATCTTTTCAACACAAATAGCATCGTTGCCTTTACCAACACCATAGTAGCGACAAATCCGACAACCGGCGAACTCATCGGTGCGCTACCCGATTTTCGCCCTAACAACTCAATCGCGCAGGAAAGCCGACAATTCCAACTCGGTTTTAAGTTTATTTTCTAAATGCCTTTGCGTCTTTCATAGAATGAATTGCCAATATTTTCTTTAGTGATTGTGATGCTGTAAATCATGGCTAAACTCTGCGGCTAGTTATCAAATACAAAGTTAGGCTAAGATGTACGAACAAAGTTCCGTTTATAAAATCTTTTCAAAACGAATTTATTTCAAATGAGAGAACTCCCCGTTCATAACAATCATCAATCGTTTCAGTGGGCAAAGGTTATTGACCACACGCGCTGTATCGGATGTCACGCCTGTACAACTGCCTGCAAATCCGAAAATGAAGTCCCGTTGGGCGTAACGCGCACATATGTCAAATATGTTGATGTCGGCACATTTCCGCAGGCACGCCGTTCGTATCAGGTGACAAGGTGTAATCAATGTGCCAACGCGCCTTGCGTTACCGCGTGTCCGACAACTGCTATGTTCAAACGCGATGACGGCATTGTTGATTTCGACAAATCAATCTGCATAGGTTGTAAAGCCTGCATAGCCGCTTGCCCTTACGATGCGATATTCATAAACCCCGAAGACAACAGCGCGGAGAAATGTAACTTCTGCGCTCATCGTATTGATATGGGGTTGGAACCGGCTTGTGTTGTTGTGTGTCCGACGCAGGCGATTCTTGTGGGCGATATGAACGACACGGAATCTTATGTTTCGGAACTTATAAATCGTTCGCCCGTGAATGTTCGCCGCCCCGAAAAAGAAACGCATCCGAAATTATTTTACAAAGGCGCACATCAGACGACGCTTGACCCGATTGCGGCGCAAAGACCCGACGGCGGTTTGTTTATGTGGTCTGAACAACTGCAACGTGATGACAAAGTTGTTTCGGGACATCCCGCAAACGGAAATTCATCAGCCGCCGCTCTTTTGTCTTACGACGTAGCGCATTCGATTCCCTGGGGCTGGCGCGTAAGCCTTTACACATGGACAAAGGGCATCGCGGCGGGGGCTTATCTTGTACCGCTCTTTCTTGTTCTGTTTGAATTTATAAACGCGAGTCATTGGCTATGGCTTTGGGTTGCGCCCGTTATGTCAGGGGCGTTTCTTGGAATTACGGGTTTTCTTTTGACATGGGATTTGAAACATCCGGAACGATTTTATTTGATATTCACAAAACATCAGTGGAAGAGTTGGCTTGTAAGAGGAGCATTTATTATTGCGGGTTATTCCGCAGTTTTAGCCGCACATTTTTTGGCTAGCATTTTGGGAAGTGTCAACATTCAAGGTTGGTTGATGATTGCAGGTTTGCCGCTTGCGGTTTTGACAGCCGTTTATACTGCGTTTCTTTTTGCTCAGGCAAAGGCAAGAGATTTGTGGCAAAGCCCGTTACTGCCGCCGCATCTTTTTGTCCAATCTTTACTGCTTGGCTCAGCTTCGATTTTGCCGTTTGCCGTGTGGTATGACAGAGCAATTGTACATTCGTTCTTAATGACCCCTTTACTCTATATTTTAGGCGCGTCGAGCCTCATTCATATTTTGATGGTGTGGGGCGAACTCAAACTTACGCACACAACCGCGCACGCAAAACTTGCTGTTTGGGAGATGACACACGGACGTTTCAAACGCGTTTTCTTGGTAGCAATGATTCTTTCAATGATTGGATGTATGACACCTTACATAGGCGTCTTTGCGCTTGTTCCGGCTTTGATTGGGTTACTGCTTTATGAACACGCTTACGTTCAATCGGCTCAATCTGTGCCATTGGCTTAAAAAAGCTCCTAAAGGTTTATCAAATGACTGAACCTATCGAATGGTTTACAAGAAAATTTTCTTTCGACGCTCCGCTTTGGATGTGCACAAATATCATTGAGCGTCTGCGCGGAACGCCCGCCCGTCTCGAAGAACTAACACACAATCTTAACCATGACTATTTGATTCGGCGCGATGATGGTAAATGGTCAATCCAAGAACAGGTCGGGCATCTTCTGGATTTGGAAGAGCTTTGGTTTGCAAGGCTTGACGACTTTGAATCGTCAATCGAAACGCTTCGTCCTACGGATTTACAAAACCGCAAAACACACGAGGCAAATCACAATGCGAAAGAGTTAGAAAATTTGCTTTCATCTTTTCGAGCCGAAAGGATAAAACTTGTCCAAAGATTAGAAACATATGATGATGTTTTCCTATCACGAACCGCACTTCATCCCAGGCTTCAAACACCGATGCGTGTGCTTGATTCCGCGCTTTTCGTTGCTGAACATGACGACCATCATCTGGCACGCATTTCAGAACTAAAACGTCTTTTCGGAATTCATTAACGGAGAAAACGATGGGCTATCTTGATGAAGACGACAACACAAAACGGTTTCGCAATGTAGGCGGAACACGTGGCGGCATATGCGAATTTTTGTTAGGTCTTGTTATGGCTGTTGCGGGTGCGTATCTGTTGACAAACCAGGTGACTGTCACAAGCGGGTTTTGGAACTTTCGAGGTTACAGTGCTTTCGGCTTGTCTTTGTTTCCGTTAATTTTCGGCATTGGCTTTCTTTTCTTTAACGGCAAATCAATTATCGGCTGGATACTTCTGGTTGTCGGCGTGGTTGTTATCTTCACCGGCATCATCGCGAACCTGAGCATCTACTTTCGACCAACAAGCCTTTTCAGCACAATTATCATGTTGATTTTGCTTGCGGGGGGAGTCGGTTTAATTGCTCGTTCGCTCCGTTCGCATTAAAGATGAAACTAAAAGTTTGCCAAATCAGTTGAATTTTATTTCATGCGCTCAATCACCCAAGCATTGTTGTAGTTTTCGTCGCTTTTGTTCGGACAGGCAGGTGATCGCGTTTTTGCAACAACGGCATAGTTACCCGGATACGGCGATCTTTCGCAAATCACTTCGCGTATCCCAGGTTTTTTAATGAGAAGTGCATTATCCTTTTCGGGAAGGTCTGCATTTGAACGACAGGCGTCAGATGAAGTTTTTCCGACAATCACATAACCACCCGGCACGCCTGAAATCGAACAAATTTCTATAATTTGAGTCTGACCTGTTTGCGATTGGGCCCCGCTTAACAAAGCAACTGCTACAAGTAACAAAACGGCGGCGAATTTTCTGAACATTTGTTTTTGGCTCCTGCTTATTTTCAATACTGCTAAAAACAGCTTTCACATCTTAGCACAAAGAAAACTGTCAACCGAAAACATACGGCGTACTTTCTCATCATGTTGTGACGGGTTTAGAAATTCAAAAGATTACAGATTTACGAAACCTTGTTTTGCGATAACGATAGGGTTTCTCAAAATCTACAAAGAAATTATTTGAAAATTGTTTTACGCTCTTTCACATTATCGAAAAGTGTGAGAAAACAATGCTACAAGTCATCAACCAGAGGGAAAGCTCAAGCCATAATGATCAGTCAAAATATTACGTTTACTAAAAGGTTTTCAAAAAAAGTATGTAGAATTCTAGTCGGAATTTTTCTGATGTTTTTTTTGGCGATAGGTCCGTTTCTGCAATTTGTCAGCTTTGCAGCGGCGGGTGATTTAGATACAACTTTCGACACGGACGGAAAAGCTGTTCTCAACATAGGCAGTAGTGATGATTTCGCATTTGGAGTTGTCGTTCAATCAAACGGAAAAATCGTTGTTGCGGGCGATAGCCAAAACACCACAAACGATTTTTGTCTTGTCAGGTATAACACGGACGGAACGCTTGATTCATCATTTGGCACAGGCGGTATAGTTGTAACCCCTGTCGGCACAGGCTCTGATTTCGCCAGCGACATCGCTTTGCAAACAGACGGAAAAATTCTGGTCGCGGGATTTGCGAGTGTAAGCGGCAATGAAAACTTTGCTCTTGTACGTTATGAATCAAACGGCAGTTTGGACACTACGTTTGGAACGGGCGGAAAAGTTTTCACAAATTTTGCAGGCATCGCCGATGACGAAGCAACATCGTTGGCTGTTCAATCAGACGGAAAAATTGTTTTAGCCGGTCTTACGGATAATGGTCTTTCCGCCACGATTGCTCTTGCGCGTTATGAAACGAACGGTGCGCTTGATACGGGTTTTGACGGTGACGGATTGGTTACCACTTCCGTCAGCGGAATTATTGATTTGGCAACCGACGTAAAACTTCAAACAGACGGAAAGATTGTCATAGCCGGAAGAACAGGAAGTTTCTCCGCTTCGGACTTTTTGGTGGCACGTTATCAAACAAACGGAACGCTTGATACGGGTTTTGACGGTGACGGTATAGCAGTTACAGATTTCGCTTCTTCAAGAGACGGAGCAAACAGCCTTTCAATTCAGGCAGGCGGTAAAATAGTTGCAGGCGGTTTTTCAGGCGGGACTCTTAGTTCGGATTTCGCCCTTGCACGCTACAATACAAACGGCACACTTGATACTTCGTTTAGCGGAGACGGCAAAGTTACAACATCAGTCACAAGCGGCGCAGACACAATCAACGACTTGGCTATCTATCCAAACGGCGTAATTGTTGTTGCAGGCAGTGCAACAAGCGGCACAAGCGATTTCGCTCTTGCCGAATATGAACCTTCGGGCATCTTGTTTACATCGTTCGGCAATATGGGAATTGTCACAACTCAGATAGGAGCGAACGAAGACACTGCGACAGCCATTGCTTTGCAATCGGACAACAAAATCGTAACTGTCGGCGGCTCGTTCAGTAACTCGGATTTCGATTTTGCGATTGCACGCTACATACCTTTTGCGGCAACAGCGGCTTTAGGAAATATCAAAGGAAGAATTTTAGATACACAGGGAAATCCTATTATCGGCATGAGAGTCACCTTAACAAATGTTGCGACGGGCGAAACGCTTATAACTACTACAAATGAAAAAGGCTACTACGTTTTTGAAAGTCTGCCTTTAGGAAATGACTTCATAGTTCAGCCGCAAAGTCGCAAATACCTGTTTTCTCCTTCAAGCAACGCCATAAGTCTGGTTCAGCAAAGCAGTGATTTCAATTTCATTGCCCAGCCTAACGATTAATGTGTCACGACTTACTAATTCTACTTTGTTAGATTAAAATTTCACCGTAATTTCTGATATTACTCAACTTATTTGATTTAACCCGCGAATACGGGCGAAGCGGGGTGCTATCGCCCGTATTCACGGGTTAAAAACCACAATTCGTCAGTTATTTTATTCTGACAAAGTAGAATTAGGTCAGGTGATAATAATTCAAAAACTTTAATCAGGAATCGGTTTTAGCTGTCGAAGACAGTGATATATTCTTAGCCCATAGTGCAGCTATGGGGAAATTAAACAGAGATTTTGAGCCGT